>Ga0101944_10000003_pt2 | contig 305388 bp, 238 predicted proteins | sample DewCreD2012metaG_FD_75245 | JGI IMG/M metagenome (GOLD analysis project Ga0101944, IMG submission 75245) | Hot spring sediment bacterial and archeal communities from British Columbia, Canada, to study Microbial Dark Matter (Phase II) - Dewar... ... | reverse complement strand
CGATCGCATCAAACATCGTCGAAGGCAGCGCCCGGGCATCCGAGGCGGATTACCTGCGATTTCTAGACATGGCATACGGTTCCTCACGAGAGGTCGCGTACCAGTCATCGATCGCAGTACGCCTCGGATACCTGAGCGACGAATCCTTCAAGGAACTGGAAGCAAAGACTGTTGAAACATCGAAGGTCCTCAACGGTCTGATCCGCACATTACGCGGCCAGCGCTGATTCCTTCGGCCTACAGCCTTCGGTCTTCAGCCTTCAGCCTCCTATCACTCGGAACGTCAGCGTCAGGACGCTGGTGAACGTCCGCAGTTGCTCGATGTGCTCGGGGGCGTAGATCGGCTTGAACTCGGTCTTCACCCGGGCGGCGTCGGGGAAGCTGTCCAGCCGTTTGCCCCGGAAGTGCTCGGCGATCTCCTCGGCCAAGGCGAGCAGCGGGTCGAGCGCCTCGTTCTGCTCCTGACCGAGTTTTTTCTGCACGGCCACGTCGATCGCCACGTCGCGCTGCGTCTGGCCGCCGGGCAGGTCCCAGCCTTCCTCCACGGCGCGGGCTTCCAGTTCCGGGAACTTGCCGGCGTACAACCTGGCAATGGCGGCGATCCGCTTCCGCTCCAGCGTCCAGCGCTGGCGCATCTCATCGATCGGATCGAGCGGCGGCGTGGGAGACTGAAGGCTTGAGGCTGAAGACTGAAGGGGCTTCTCATTCGTGACGTTCTCTGTGGCGACGCCGGCTCCCTCAACATCCACCGCTGAGCCGTCTTCCTTCAGCCTACGGTCTTCAGCCTTCAGCCTCTCTCCAAACAGCGCCCGCAGGCTCGTCGACTGCTGTTCGGTGAGCGCATTCACGTCGAAGCCTTGCGCGGCGACCCACTGTTCGAATTCCATCGGTTGCACCTCGATCACAGAGAGAGACAGGGGTCCGGAGACTGGCGTCCGGAGGATGGGAAATGGCGAACATCTGTCTGGCTCCAGTCTCCAGACTCCCGACTCCGGACTCTCTCGGCGGCCATGCGGGCGACCGTCTGATCGTCGGCCCCGAGCGCCACGAAACTAACTTCCCGGAGCGTCGACTGCCGGGCGACGTACAAGGGGCCGGTGAACTTGCGGCGGTTGACCTCGACCGCTTCGCCCCGGTCGACGAACACCATCCGCTGGGCGGTCGCCCCGGCCGGATCACCATGCGGGGCATGATGCGACTGATCTTCCCGCCGGTGCCGGGTCGGCGGACGCAGTTGAAATGCCGGGACCAGCACCACGCTCCCCCTACTTCCTGAATTTCCAGCCCCAGGCCGGGTTCGCGGAACGGCGCGGCAAGACTTCCGAGAATCGGAACTTGCGGACGGAGAATGGCTGTAGTACAACAACTTTCGTGCCCCTGCTCTGAATCTGCGGGGAGGAGCGCATCATGACCACCTACCTCCCACACCGACGAGTACCGCTGGGCTTGTTCCCCGACAAGTCAGCGCCTCGCCTCTACGACCGGATCGTCGCGGTGCCGCGGGTGCGTCACGACAGCCGGCGCACCGAGGAAGCCTACCTCCACTGGATTCGCCGGTTCATCCTGTTTCACGACCGCCGGCACCCCCGGCAACTGGTGGAGAGTGCCCTGCCACTGACGCCGCTCGATGAGCACCCTCTGAACCGCGGCGGGCGTGGCGTCCGCAGCCCGGCCGACGTGCTGGCCCGCCGGCCCGATGAGCGCTAGGCAGGGGCGGCCTATCACGCAGCGAAGGACGTGACAACGAAACAACCGACAGCTACAATTCGACTTGCGGCAATCAACTGCCTGCGAGTTAGGCCGCACAACTGCGGTCTACAGGTGATAGGCAGAAACTTCCTATAAACAAGTTCGGCGGCGGAGGTTCGTACGCGTTGATCGAGACACAGCTCGACAACATCCAGTCGGCGGTGGGGTTTGCTCTCCCCGCCGAGTACCGGCGGGTGGCCGCCTCGCCCCCATTCCGGCCGATGGGGCACGACTGGGTGTACTGGTTCTACGATGACCCAAACCGGGTTATCGAAGGGACGCTGGCTCCTCTGGCCGACGGGGACTACGATCAGTCCGGTTGGCAGCCTGGTTATCTGACCATCGGTCAAAGTGGCGCAGGAGACCTGTATGTAATGGACACGAAAGCTGCCGACCTGCCCGTCTACTGCCTCTGCCACGAGACACATGCCATCGAGCCGGAGTGGCCGTCATTCGCGGCGTTCGTCGAGGACTGGATTCGGGCCCCCGTCGAGATCGCACAGCGGATGGCCGTTGAAGATGCCGATGCGCGTCGGCGCATGCGGCTTGCGTGGATCATCCTTGCCGTAAGCCTTGGGCTTCCGATAACCGCTGCGTGGGTCTTATGGTTGCTGCAGTGAGATCCTCGAACGCCGAACCAGTCGCTGCAGCAGACGGCGGGGCATGATTGGTTTCTGAGTGTTCATGGCTCAGCGTGCCCCGCCGCTGCTGAGCTGGTTCGTTATGCCCACGAGGTTGCCCAATGGCGAAGCCCACCGTCGATGTCCTGGGCGTCTACTCGATTCCCGTCACCGACGATCTGCTCCGAGAGCAGACGGACATCCTTCATGGCGCCGACCTGACGGGTGATGCACGTGAAGACGCCGAGGAGGATGTTCGTGAACAGTTGGAATCGACCGTCCTGATCGAAGTGCTCGTCCGCAACCGAGACAAGCGCTTTGATGTGGGCGATTTTTCTCAGGCGCAGGACGGAGTTCCGCGCGACAGTTGGCAGGTTGCCTGGGCCGAAGCGTATCTGTCCGAAGACGGCAACCAACTCTTGGTCGAACGTTGGGGAGACGCACCGAAGGCTGATAGCTTTGGAGTTGCCTTCTTCATCCATTACTGGAATCCGGCGGCACCGCTTCTGACGAGCTACGGAGAAGTCCGTTGTCCTACCGTCAATAAAATGCCCGAACGGCTCCAAAAACTTGTGCCGTATGTGCCGGTTGACTGAGGGCGGGCATAACCAACGGCTGAAGCTGACCGGGCCGCCATTCTGTTTTTCCGAGCTTCAACGTCCTTGCAGGCGGCCCCGGCTGCTTAGCCTTGGTCGTTAGCCGCATAGGTCCGCAGTCTGGGAGGACATGCTATGCCTTACCGCGTCGGAGCATCCATCGCGGTTTCTGTGATCGTACTGGCTTGTTTGTCCGGCTGCGGTGGTTCCACCCAGAACGAGACTGTCCGCGGCTTGCAGGAGGAGAACAAGGTTCTTCGGGAGCAGGTGGGAAACCTTCAGAAGCAGGTCACGGAACTGAAGGCCGAAAACGAGTCAAGAAAAGCGACAATCGCGAAGGAATTCGAGGACCGCTTGGCGAAGGTTCGCCTACTCCACGAAGAGAAGGTCAAGCAGTTGGAGGGCCAAATCGCGGGGCTGATGCTTGAACTGGGTGCTGTCCGGCAAGAAAAGCTCACGCTTCAGGAGATAATCGATCAGCGGCCTCGCCTTCAGGACGCGAGCCAGACGCGGTTCGGCATCGAGCGAACCATTTGGATGGTCTTGGTCGTCCTTCCCCTTCTGATTCTCTTTATGGTCGCAAGCAAGTACCACAAGCTCCGTGGGCAGCTCAACGTTCACGTTGTCCAGCAGGCTTCCACATTGAGGCGATTGGAGAGGGTTTCATGAACAAGAACGGCTCTCCTGGTTCTTCCGCACCTCGGGCCGGTGGGCAATGGACAAGCAATCCCTTCCTTTGGGGGCTTGTGGGCTTCTGCGCCGCAATGATCTTCTGTGAGTTCACGTGGGTACGGCCGCTCCGTGCCCAGCTTGATGCGCGCGAGAAGTCCTTGCAGGAATGGGAGCGGATCAACCGCCAAGAGCGTGAGGCCATTGCTACCATCAAGACCATCTCCACGGAGGAGCTGAAAAAGTGGGTTGCCACGATGGACGAGCAGAACAAGCGTTTCGCCGAATTGCAGAGCAAGCTCCATCAGCAGGAGATTGAACTTACGGGCCCTGCGACCAGCTACATCCTTATCGCTTCCGTGGTCATCCTCGCGGTCATAGGGTTGGTTGTGTTTTGGCTTCGCGATGCCAATGCATCGGCTGCGACAACTTTGGAAAATGTCGCTTCGCTTGCACCGGATGAAATGATGCGGGCCTTGCTCGTCGCCAGCATCGCTAACCGAGAGCCTATCAACGTTCTCGTGAGCGAAAAACCGGCCGCCCCGGCGTTGCCTGCTCCTCCGAACCGTCCTGCGTTGCCGAACGGAGATTCGGCCGGGGAGGTTGTGCTGTATTTCGCAGAAAAGGGGCACGGGTTCATCCGCCCGGATGGCGAGCCGGACATGGTTTGGTTCCATGTGAGCGATGTGTTGAGCGCGGATCGTGCCGCGCTCTGCCAGGGCATTCGGGTCGTGTTTCGTCGGGGCACCAAGGCCGTGTCCGTGCGGTGCAGCGGGTGAGACTGTGGCTAACCCGGTGCTGCACCTGACCCGGCGGCACGATAGGTTTCCGGGAGTCTACAGCGCACCGATGCCGCCGGGCGGGGGAGCATGCCGCTGGGCGACCAGCCAGGCGATGTACCGGAACAGGTCGACGTGACGACCTTCGCCGATGCGGAACCCCGCCCGCGTGCGGTGCCGGTGCAACTGCCGCGCGCTGATCACCTCGCCCAGCGGGGTCGAGTTGAGCAGGCGGCAGAGCTGCGTCGGTCCGAGTTGTCGGGGATCAAGCGCCATCTTCACGTACCGGCCGTGCCGGCCAGCTCCTTCACCAACCACGCGGCGTAGTGGACGAGGTGGATCGTCCCGTCCGGGTTCGTCGGCGCGCCGGTCGCAATGTCGGCCTCGAGCATCTCCACCGAGATCGGCCGGCCCCCGATCCGCGACAGCAGCCGAGCGGCGTCGCGCAGCGACAGCGCCGTGGGGCGGAGGGGGGATTTTTCGGGGTCATCGGCCATCGGATGCACCTGCGGAATTCCTCTGAAATCGCCGCGGAACCGAGTGGATGTCGTTCCCGCGTCGAGGTAACTGATGTCACGTCGCCAGGACGATCCGAACCCCGAAAGGACCAGCCATGAACGCCGACCACGACGAACAACCCCGGGCCTTGAACTGCTCCGCCCTGCGAACGCTACACGCCCTGGAACGGACGCTGCGGCGGCAGATCGACGACCTGATGGCGCTCGAGTGCGAGGACGCCGAAGCCGCGGAGGCGATCGTGTTCGCCATCGAAGCGGCCGAGCGGGCCTTGGAGAAGGCCCGCGACGCCCGACGCAGAATCCTGCGAGGTGAGTGACCAGCCGACCCTGTGGTCGGCTGATTCTGTTTCTGGACCCCCGTTTCCGAAGGAGACGAACCATGTCGACGAAGAAGACCACCGCGAAGCAGGCCCCCGCCAAGCAGGCGTCGGCCCAGACCGCCGACGGCACCCCCGGCCCGAAGGCGGTCTCCGAACTTTTCCAGATCTGAACCGAAGGTGACGCCATGACCAGCCCCGAACGGAAGATTGCCGATGCCCTCCGCGAGGTGACCGTGGCGTCCGGGGCCAGAGACCGGACCGGCTGGCCGAGTTTGTCGCGTTGATTGCAAACCCGGATTGTTCTGCCAGCGGATGTGGTATACACTGCGTGTATACTAGGAGGAGGTTCGGACATGCACAAGACGCTGATCAAGCACGGCAACAGCCTGGCGCTGGTGATCGACAAGCCGATCCTGGAGTTGCTCCAGATCACGGCCGATACGCCGCTGGAATTGACCACCAACGGCGACGCGATCCTGATCCGGCCGATCCGGGACAAGCGCCGGCAACGCCAATTGCAGGCCTCGCTGGACAAGATCAACGCGAAGTTCAGCGACGACCTCCAGCGCCTGGCGGAATAGATGGACGACATCGACTTCCTGTCGCTCGACGACGTCCTGTTCGCGCACCGGGACCAGATCCAGCGGTACGGGGGCGATGCTGGCGTGCGTGACCTGGGACTGCTGGAGTCGGCCATCGCACAACCGCAGGCGGCGTTCGGTGGCCAGCGGCTGCATGCCTTTCCGTTCGAGATGGCCGCGGCCTACCTGTACCACCTCGTGCAGAACCATCCGTTCGTGGATGGCAACAAGCGCACCGGAGCCGTGGCGGCGCTGTTGTTCCTGGACCTGAACGGCGTCGAGGTCACCGCGCCGCGCGGCGCGCTGTACGACCTGACGATGGCCGTCGCCAAGGGAGAAGCGGGCAAGCCAGAGATCGCGGAGTTCTTTCGTAATCATGTCGCCGGCTCCTGAGCACGAGCGACCCGTTCGGATCGGGTCGTTTGAGTTCCTTGAGAATCAACACAGACTGCCTCCTGTCCGGTGAACTTGCACCAACGTTCGCAAATGACATCGCAGTACAGCGGGTCGAGTTCCATGAGGAACGCCTTGCGGCCCGTCTGCTCGGCGGCGATCAGCGTGCTGCCGGAACCGCCGAAGGGGTCGAGGACGTTCTCACCGGCCCGCGACGAGTACTGCATCGCCCGGACGGCCAGTTCGACCGGCTTCTCGGTGAGATGCACCATCGACTGCGGGTTCACCTTCTTCACCGACCAGACGTCGGTCGCGTTGTTCGGGCCGAAGAATTGATGCGCGGCCCCTTCGCGCCAGCCGTAGAAACACCATTCATGGTTGCCCATAAAATCTTTGCGCGTGAGAACCGGGTGCTCCTTGACCCAGATGACCGCCTGGGAGAAGTACAGGCCGTGCTTCTTGAGGAACGGCGGGTAGTTCCCGCAGTTCGCGTAGCCGCCCCAGATGTAGAACGCCCGGCCCGGCAGCACAGCACGCGGGCCATGTTGCCGAACCAGGCGTCGAGCAGCCTGGCCAGCTCGTCCTGGTCGAACCCCAGCAGGCCGAGGTCGAAGTCCATTCCCTGCAACTCGGCCAGCTCGATCGGCAGCAGGTCGTAGTTCCACTCCGCCAGCGACGCCGTCTGGTTGTCGGCGATGCGGTACGCCTTGATCTGCGCCGGCGTGAGGTCCGTGGCGACAGAGCCGAACGCCGCGCTCCTCGCGCGTGTGCTTCCTGACCAGGCATTCTTCGACCAGACCTTCGGCCATGAGCCTGGAGAGTTGTCGTGTGGCGACCGCTCCGCTGAGCGCGGCCGTCTCGCGGATCACGCGCGGCGTTTCGCCGTCGGGATACAGCCGCAGCGCTTTCAGGAGCGCTTCGCGATGTTTTTCGTCGCGCGACTGCTGCTGGCGCTGCTTGCGTTCCTCCGATTGCTCGTGGGCCACGTCAACACGCTGCGCAAACGCCTCCGAAGCCGAGATCACCTCGACCTCCCAGCGCCGGCCGCCGTGGTCCTGTCGCGTCCCTTCATCGATGTTGAGGCCCCACAAGCCCGAGTGTCCCGCACTGCCGTCCGCCGGCTGGCCGAGCATCTGTTCCCAATGGTTTTCCACCAGCGCGACCGAGATCTGGTCCGGCTCGTAGCGGCCGATGCTCTCCGCGATCCGGTAGACCTCGCGGGGATCGAGGGGGGGCCGGCAACGGTCGGCGTTCGCCTTGAGGAGCGCCGCCTGGATTTCCCCCAGGGTCATCCCCACGCGGCGCATCGTCCCCGCCAGTTTGGCCAACGTGCCGTTCCGTTGGCCGGAGGGGATCACGTTCGCCAGGGCGGCCGAGGCCGCGTCACGGGGCGCACTGGGCCGCCACGGGCGGTCTGTTTGCGTGGGGCCGCCGTGCGCCGAGCCGTCGATCCGGTCGAGGATCTCCGTCAGCCACCCCGGCGGCTCCGGGAGTTTGTCGGGCGGAATATCGAGTTCGCACCCGTCGACCCAACGGTACGCCTTCCCGCCCGGCAGCGCCGACGGGGGGGCGACGAACAGGCCGCCGTTGGCTCGCGTATCGACGTGCGGCGCGATTTCGCCTTGCGTGTTCCGCCAGGCGCGGCCTGCCGGCTGCCGGAACACGTAGCGCCGGCCTCCCGACGGCGTCAGCGAGAGGGGCGCGCCGGCCAATTCACTGAGCCGCTCCGGCTGGTCCTGCAGCCACTGCGCTTCGACGTCGATGTCGAGGACCAGCAGCCCCTGCGTGGGGATGCCAATGTTCGAGGCCGGCTTCTCGGTCCACCAGCGCTCGATCTGCACCGGATCGGTCGAGGCGTCCTTGAACCCGTGGGCGGTCGCCGGGAGCTTCTCCCCCGGCGCGCACGGGAAGACGGAATAGCCGAGTTCGGCATAGCGCAACGCCGCATCGAAGACGATCGAGCGCATCAAGCCTGGTGGTCCCTTGCGGCAACAGTGTGGCGCTCGATCAGCGCGTGCGCCGCGCCGGGGGGCGGACGGTCATCGACGAGGTGCCCCGTCGCCAGCGCATCGAGCAGGATGCCGAGACAGGCCCGAGCGTGGGCCAAATGAGAGACGCCGCTTTCGGGATCGTCGTCCTGGCCGTCGAGCCACTGCGCCAAATGCCGCTTCGCAGCCGCGATGTAGACCGTTCCCCTCACTTTCGAGGTACGCCAGTTGAAGGGACCGTACTTTTTCGCTCCCAGTCCCATGACGACCGCCTCGAGAATCTCGGCCGCCGGCGGGATCAGATGCAGCGGCGGCTTGCCCGCCCCGACGCGATCCTTTGGGTTCTCATCGTCTCGGCCGGGATCGAAGATGCGCATCGCATCGTGCTCGGTCATCGAAGTGTCGTCCTCGAACGGGAAAAGTGTCGCAGGTGCGGATCACCAGCGGGCCTAGCGGCATCAACCTTCACCGGCGTTGCAGCGGCAACAGAGATGGCAGCGGCGACAGTCTTCGCAACCTGATCGTTCGGCATCGCATTCGGTGCAATGAGTCGTCGTGTCCTCGTCCATCTGATTCCTTCAATTCGAGAAGTGGTTCGTCAGGGCAGCAACGCAATCCACGGGATCGGCCGAGCGCGGACGAATCACGGGAATCCCCAGCTCATCCGCAAACGTGCATTCCTGTGTCGCGCCGTGGGAATAACCGGGCACACGGAGGAGCGCATCACACCGGGCGAGGAGATGCCGGTCGTAGGTCAGCCAAGTGGAGTACGGCTTCGGCGACACGAGATGCCACGCCAGCGTCAGGTGCGGAACGAGCGGCGTGAAGCCGGCATCGAGGAGCGCATCGGCGATCTTGATCACCGTATGCGTGTTCTGGACCGGATCGGGCTGCGTGTACGGCGCTGCAACGTAGACCAACGGAACGACGGCAGGCGTCGTTCGCGTTTGTTCGACCTGATGCGTCTGCTGCCGAGTCAGCGTGGCGATCATGAAGCGTCTCTCGTCGAATGGAACAGTTACCGGCTGTGATGCAGCCACGGTTCGAAGTAGGCGCGCCGGCCACCGAGGATGACGCCGCAGCCGAGGATCGGCTTGTGGGCGAACCGGCGGCCGTACTCGAACCAGGGCACGGCCCTGGACCCGGTGGTCTCGCACCGCAATCGCCGAGCTCGACGAAGTCGTGCGGAGCCACCAACCGCCCGTGGCGGACACCAGCGCACGCCGGCCTGGTTGTGGAAGTGGCCGATGACCGTCGAGCGGAAGTTATCCTTCGCTTGCTGAAATGCCGCGTCCTGTCCGCCGCGGCCGCTGTCGCCATGCGCGTAAATCACGCCATCGATCAGCAGCTTGGTGAACCGGGGATGGATCACCCAGCCGACGTTCCACATGTCGGCATAGTCGCGCAGCAACTCGGGAGGGAGACCAGCGGTCACTGCTTGGCGTTCCGTCAGCGCGTCGTGATTGCCGATGAGCCAGTCGGCCTTGGGGAACGCACGGGCCAACGCGGTAACTTGCTTGCGGGCCTTGGCATATTCCAGCGTCGCGTTCCGCAGGCCGGGACTCTTCTCGTGGTAGGAGATCGACGCCCAATCGACGAGATCGCCGATGTGGACGACGCGCGTCACCGCGTAGTCGTCGGCGACCCGCTTCAGAAAATCGACGTAGCCTGACCGCATGCCGGGAGCGTGGGTATCACCGATCACGAGCACCCGAGCCAAGCGTGAGCCTCTCAATGCGATCCGATGCGGCGATCGTTCGTCAGAACGGCACGTCGGACAGGTCAACTTCACTCCAGAGCGGGCTCGGCTCAGGCTTCGGCCCGAGCTGACAGCCGATGATGCGTTCGAACTTCTCGCCGGCGACGGCGCGCACGGTGACGCGTTCGGTATGAGCCAACGCACCGTTGTTGGCGAGATCCGCGGCGTGCTGTGCGGTGTCAGGAACGGGGTCGGGCGAGCGTGCCTTCCACCACTGTTCGGCCTTGCGTCGCGCCCATCCGGTGTGCTCGAAGCAGATCCATTCGCTGACCCAGTAGTCTAAGCCCAGGCGATAGTCGACGCGGAGGGTTTTCGGTGCCGTTTCGTCGGCGTCCTTCTTGGTGTGGACGCTGTACTTGACGTCCCGGACCTCGTACTCGCAGTCGGTCACCTGGCCGGACAGGACACCGGCATTCGTGGCCCGCGATTCATGCTTCTTCCGTTCCGGCGGCGGAAACTCATGCCCGCATTGCGGACAGATGGAGTAGGCCGGGGCAATGAGCGCCCGACAGGAGGGGCACTCCTTGGCCGGGGCTTCGCCGGTGCCGTCGCCCCGTTTCTCGACCACGTTCAACCGGTCGACTGGCCCGTGCCGCAGGACGTTGCCGCCGTAGTCGAGAACGAGGCAGTTCGGTTTGCCAGGATGTAGTCGAAACCCACGACCAACCATCTGGTAGTACAGGCCCGCTGAGAGCGTGGGCCTGAGCAACACCACGCAATCGACGTTGGGAGCATCGAATCCGGTCGTCAGGACGTTGACGTTGCACAGGTACTTCAGCGGCTGAGCCGCCCGTTCACCAAAATCGATCTGCAGTTGCCTGATCCACTCTTGGTGCCGGAACCGTGCCAGCAGTTGGTCACGTTCGGCATCGGGTGTCTCACCGCAGACGAACCCGCATTCGATGCCGTGCTTTTCGGCCAACACCTGGCAGACATGCCGGCCATGCTGCACTCCGCTCGCGAAGATCAGCACCGTCTGGCGATCCTTGGTCAGTTCGACAATCTCGGCACAGGCCGCCTCGACCAGAGCCGCCTCGTCCATCACCGTTTCGACTTCGCTGGCGACGAACTCACCGGCCCGGACGGGCAATTGCGACGTGTCAGCCCTGGCGATCCCGGCCTTGGAGATCAGTGGCGACAGGAAGCCGTCGGCAATCAACTGCCGGACGCCGATCTCGAAGCAGACGGCATTGAGGAAATGGTCCTCCCGGCAGATCGTTCCGGCATCCAACCGAAACGGCGTGGCCGTGAACCCGACGACGCGGACGTGCGGGTTCAGGACTCGTGTCTCGCTCAAAAACTGCCGATACATCCCTTCGCCATCGGCGGGGATCAGATGGCATTCGTCGACGAGGACCAGGTCGAAGGCATCGAGGTCGCAGGCCCGCTTGTAGACGGACTGGATGCCGGCCACGATCACAGCATGCTCGGTGTCGTGCCGCTTGAGACCTGCCGAGTACACCCCGACGGGAAGTTCAGGGCAAACCTGCTTCAGCTTGTCGACCGACTGCTGCAGCAACTCCTTGACGTGTGCCAGGATCAGGACGCGACCGTTCCAGGTCTGTACGGCATCTCGGCAGATGGTCGCCATCACCGGCGTCTTGCCGCCCCCCGTGGGGATCACGACGACCGGGTTGTCATCGCGCTCCCGCAGGTGCTGGTAGACCGCGTCGACCGCCAGTTGCTGATAAGGTCGGAGCGTCAGCACTGTCACCAGACCTCGTAGACCTTGACGCGGGGCTTGAACCGACGGCTGCGACCGGGATCGTGGAACCACTCCCAGAACTGCTCCGCCACGAGGTCGCAAATCAGGTCGCACGCTTCGTCGGGCGAGTTGACCTCTTCCGTGCCCTCGGCGCACGTGACCTTGAAGACCGGGGCGAGGTCAGTGTCGAAGTCGCCGACGTCGAGTTCGTCAGGATCGACGATTTCGTATTCGGGGATGACGGTGGGCATGAGGTGTCTTCTTCGTCGGGGCAGATCAACCTTTGGCGCTGGCAACACCGATGGCCGAGATCAACCAGCTAGCAGCGACCCAGACGCTTGCTCCCTGAGCATGCGACCGACGCGGCGGCACTCACGGCACTCGTGGCCCACGCCGAGAACTCGACGTTTGTCTTTGTTGAATGCATCCAGCGGCTTGATTTGGCCGCAGAACGAACAGACCTGCGCGTCTTCGGTCGACTCCTGACCGATGCCGATAATGAGTTGCGGGTCATCCTTGACGATCTCCCAGTCGAGCCGCCGGATGCAGAACCAGCGGTCGTCGACGGGAACTGCGTCCTTCACCGCGTCGCAAACCAGGTCGACGACGTTAATGGCGTCACCCCGGTGGTTCGGCTTCTGGACCAGGATGTCGATCCAGAGCTTGTTGTGGGCGACCTTGCGATCCCGCAGACCATTGCGAATCGCTGCCGTGATCTCCTCTCGCTTCCGCTTGGACTTCTGATTCAGGAAGACGTGGCGCGACCGGGCGAGTTGATGGATGTAGTTCTTCGATGCGGAGTAGCTGAACGGAACCAGAACACGGATTGTCCAGACAAGACCTGCGGTAGGCTCATCACACCAGAAGAGCGATCGCTTCGCGGCCTTGTTTGTCAGCAGCCCTGCCTCACGGGACAGCTCACGTCGCCGATGATTGAGAGTTGCCCAAGTCTCGGAGCAGACTTTGCAATACCGATGGTTCGGGTTCAGACGGACCACTTCTGCGCCGCATCGAAGGCAGTGAATCGTCTTTGACGACATCAGGTGCTCACGGTTGCGTCGACTGAAAAAGAGGCCGCCGGGCCGTCCGCAACGCCGTAGACGTGATTCGGGACTGTTTCGCCAGCGCGGGACTCGGTGGCGAGGAGTTGGCATGAATCAACTGCTCAAGGCCCCAAAATCGCCCGCGACAGACGGCGACATGACTGGATTTCTGACGCCGGATGAGCCAGGAATGTGTGACAAGCCCGTGCCGATCCAACGGCCACTTTCGTTGGCTTGGGTCTCGGACAAGCTGATCGCCGAGACGCAGCGATTGTGGTCGGAACGGTACGGGCGGGAGGTCTCGGCCGACGAGGCCATTGAGATCATCCAGAACATCAAACGGTTCGCAGAAATGCTACTGGAAAGGAGCGAAACATGAATGTGGTGATCTGGGCGCGCGTGTCGTCGCGGGAGCAGAAGGAGGGCTACTCGATCGACGCCCAGCTGCGGGCCAACCGCGAGCGGGCGCAGAAGAACGGCTGGACGATCGTTCGGGAATTCATGGTGGCGGAATCCGCCAAACGCGGTGCCGAGCGGACCGTCTTCAACCAGATGGTCGACTGGGTGAAGGCCAACGCCAAGCGCGAAAACCTGCGGGCGATCCTCAGCCACAAGCTGGACCGCGTCTGCCGCAACATGCGGGACGCGGTGCGAATGCAGGAACTGGAGGACAAATACGGTGTCTCGCTGGCGTTCGTCGAGAATCAGTTCGGCCCCGGTCCGGCGGGTGCGCTGTCGTTCAACGTGATGGCCGCCGTCGCCCAATACTACAGCGACAACCTGCGGACCGAGGTTCTCAAAGGCATCGACGAGCGGGCCAGACAAGGCTGGCAGCACAGCCGGGCCCCATTCGGCTACATGAACGTGAAGGAAGACCGGAATGAGCCGATCCAGCCTCATCCCGTCAACTCCAAGGCGGTGATGCGGCTCTTCGAACTGTATTCCTCCGGCCTGCACACGTTTGATTCGGTCTGTCAGGCACTGCACGACGAGGGGTTCACATACCAAAAGACCCACCCGAAGTTCCACCGGACAGCGGTGTCGTACATCCTCAACAACCGGTTCTACGTCGGCGAGCTGCGGCGCGGCGGTGCCTACTATCAGGGCCGGCACCAGCCGCTGATCGATCGAACCACATTCTTATCGTGTCAGGATGTGCTCAACGGGAAGAACCGCCGCGCCACGCCGCAGGTTAACATGCCTCTGTCCGGTGGACTTCTGACCTGCCGGCACTGCGGATCGTTCATCACGGGCGAGCGGATCAAGCGCAAGCTCAAAGGGGGCGGCGTGCGGGTCCACGACTATTACCGTTGCGCCAACAACTACCCAGACGACGATCACCCCAGCGTGCGCTGGCGCGCGGATGATCTGGAAGATGCGATCGTGGCGGACCTCGCCAGTTTCCGGCTGCCCGACGACGAGGTGATCGACTGGTTTCGGATCTCGCTACAGAGCGCGTTCACGGACATCAGCGACCTGCAACGGGGGCAACGCAGTGCCCAAACCAAACGCCGCGCCGAGTTGATCACGATGAACGATCGACTGCTCAACGCGTTCCTGGCCGGCTCGATCGACGAGGCGACGCTGGCGGCCCGACAGGCCCAACTCCGCAACGAGGCGGCCACCGTGGCCGCGACGTTGGCCGCGTGTGGCGACATTGGCCAGGAGGACGTCCGGGTGGCCCTGGGGGTCTTCGAGTTCGCCCAAAACGCCGCCCAGATCTGGCGCGGTTCAAAGATGCTCCAGAAACGCGAGATTCTGAAAGCGGTCTCTTTGAACCGCACACTCGGCGACGTAACTCTCGTCCTGGAAAAGAGAAAGCCGTTTGACGAACTCGCCAAACGGCCGGAAATCCAGTTGAGTCGGGGTGACAGGATTTGAACCTGCGACATCCAGCTCCCAAAGCTGGCGCTCTAGCCAGGCTGAGCTACACCCCGCGGGGCAGTGCCGTGCTCAGTTTAGGTCCACGGCAGGACCCGGTCAATCGGAAGGCTGACCGGCGGTGTGGGGGTTTGGCGGTTTGGGGGCTGGGCATTTGCGGGCTGGGGGTAGAGACGACGGTCGCGCTTGGCGGCGGTGTGGCGCGGTGCAGCCCTCGCCGTCGGCGCTAGGCAGCGCGGCGTTGCGGCAAGCCTTGGCCATTGGGGCCGGTCAGGGTCCACCATTCGCGCTGCGGCTCTTCCCAAGGCAATCGGGCCACGGCTGGGCGCGGCCAATCCGCCAGCGGCCCTGGGTGGAAGAGTTTCGACGAGGCATCCGCGGAGATGCGGGCGGCAATTTCGTCGGCCAGCGCGGGGGCCAGGGCCAGCTTGGTTGGCCAGCCGGTGGTCACGTTGCCGGCACAAAGCACCTGCAAAGTTTCGGGGCGTCCGCCGTTTGCCGTGGCCGCCTCGGCCCGATCGATGCGATAGGTCGACCAGTGCAGCCCGGCGAGGGGCAGGCTCGGCAGCACCTGAGCCAGTTCGGACTGCACATGCTGGGTGAGTTCCCGCGGCGACAGGGTTACGCCGTCCTCGGCGACCTGTCCGCCCACTTGCCAGACGGTGCTGCCATCGGCGGCGGCGGCGCTGGTGATCGTCACGCGAGTGCGGGCACCGTCAAGGCAGTGTCCGCAAAACGCCGGTAGTTCGCCCCGCATCAAGGTCATATGCAGCGGCCGGCGTTGCATGGTGGAATCGTCCAAGCCGGCCAGGCGGCGCAAGTGGGCGTTTCCCGCTCCTGCCGTGAACACCACGTACCTGGGACGCAACGTCAGCGAACCATGCCCTCCGGGAGCCGTGATGCACACGGCGTCGATGTCCCCGGGGGTGTGGAGTCGAAAGCGCACTCCGTCAGGGCCGTCGATCAGCAGAATGCGATCCCGGTACTGGTCCAGCAGGTCTTCCAGAAAGCTGGCGGGGCAGATCACCTGTTCGGCGAGGCGGGCCACCATTCCGGGGACGCCGGCGAGGACCGCGGGGCGTTCCTCCGGAGGCAGCGGTTCGGGTTTGACGTGCAGGCCAAGCCGCGCGCCCCACATGCCGGCCCACGCCGTCAGGCTGTCGGTCCGCCAGAGAAAGCAGCACTCGGAGCGCAATCGGGTGCGCGTGAGGTTGGGCGCGCTGCGTCCCAGCAAGGAGTTGCGCCACACGGCGGGCATTGACCGCACGCTTCGGGCCGACGGAGTCAACAACCCCTGGAGCGTGTACTTCAAGCCGCCGTGAATGATGCCTTGCGACGCAATGGTTTGACCGGCACCCAAGGCGTGCGCTTCGAGCAGCACCACATGACAGCCCCGCCGCGACAAACGATCGAGCAGCCACAGCCCGGCGACGCCGCCACCCAAAATCACCGCATCCAAGCGCATGGTTCCATCCTTCACCCAGTCCCCGCGGACAGGGGACGGAGTTGTAACTCAACCCCGCTCCTCTGGGAAGGCGAACTGGATAAACATGGAAAACTGGGTTATTCGGTGTGATGATTCCCTTGCTCGGAGGACGTGGCTGGGTTGCGTGCCTGGGGTTTACGGGAGAGAAATCAAGAACGGGCCGGCCCGTGTCGGGGTCCTGCTGATCTGATCCGCGGGCGGGCGATGGTTGATCGGCCGCAGTCCGCGCTCCCCCGACTCGGCAAGCGGAGGACCACCGGTCTTACCGGTTCCGGGACCAGACGAATGGAGGTGGCCACCTCTCACCCCAACGGGGAATTGGTGCGCAGCGAACGGTCGCAGCGAACGGCCTCCGTGGAAAATCCGTATGCCCGCGTTTGGCAACAGGGACCCCAACCACCCAGGTGCGCCACCGTGGCGGCACCCGTGCCGCGCCACGCGGCGCTGAAGACCAGCTTGGAATGATGAGCAGGCTCGGAAAGTGGGGCGCCCGCGGCATCAACCATGATCATGGTCGTGGTCATGATCATGATCGTGGTCATGGTCATGATCGTGGTCGTGGTCATGATCGTGGTTGTGGTCATGACCATAATCATGGTCATGATGATGGCCATGGTCATGGTCGTGATCGTGATCATGATGATGGCCACGCTCGTGATCATGATCATGGTCGTGCTGACGGCCATGATGATCATCATGATCGTGGTTGCACGCCGCGTGCTCCTCCTGCTCCTCGCGGGCGGCTTCTTCGCCAGCCGACAACAGAAATTCGGCTTGAGCGGTCAGGTACACTTCACGGAGGGGGATGTCGTAGGCTTCGGCAATTCGGGCGCAGTCGTCGTATTCGGGGCTGAAGATGGCGGCTTCTCCCTCGCGCCAACCCAACTTGCCCGAAATCGGCCCCCATGGTGTATCCACGGAGTAAGTCGTCCGTCGCCGCAAACTCCGCCGCACCATTTGCCGGCGAATTCCCAAGGTGGGGGTTTCCTCGAACAGGATCGTTTCCAGGCGGTCGGCCTGTTCGGGGCGCGCGATGACGCTGAGCATGACCCCCGGCCGGTCCTTCTTCATCTGAATGGCCGTGGAAAAGACATCGAGGGCGCCGTGGGCCAGCAATTTGCGCTTGGTATAGCCCAGGATTTCGGGGGTGGCGTCGTCCAGATTGGTTTCCAGCAGCAGGACTTCATCGGATTGCTGGTCTGCGGCACTGTCGCCGACGATGATCCGCAAGATGTTGGGCCGCGTGGGGAAATCGCGCGTGCCGGCGCCGCAACCAATCCCTTCCACCGTCATCGCCGGCCAGCCCGCCACGAAGCGGTCGACCACCGTTTTGAGAATGGCGGCGCCGGTGGGGGTGGTCAGTTCGGCGTCGATGGGCACGTCGACCACCGGCATTCCCTTGAGCAGTTCGGCGGTGCCGGGGGTCGGCACGGCGCATTCTCCATGGGCGATGCGGACGGTGCCGCGGCCGGTCGGCACGGGACTGCACAGGAACTCGTGGGCACCGAGGACTTCCAGGCCAATGGCCACGGCGACGACATCGACGATCGAATCGATGGCGCCCACCTCATGAAAATGCACCTGGTCGATCGAGTGACCGTGGACTTTGGCTTCAGCCTGGGCGATGTTCTCGAAGATGCGCACGGCCAACCGCCTTTGAGTGGTGGTGAGCACATCGGAGCGGTCGAGCAGGCGGATGATGTCGCCGAGATGCCGGTGGGCGTGCTGCTCGGGATGTTCGACGCGAAAGTGCTTGGCGCGGAAGCCGCAGCGCTTGACCTCGGCGACGTGCCAACGCACGCCGGGCAACCGGAGCGATTCGATGCCTTGCCGCAGCAGCTCGGCATCAACGCCCAAGTCCACAAGGGCCGCGACCGTCATATCGCCGCTGATGCCGCAGGCACAATCGAAATAGGCGATCCGCACGGGAGCGACCCTTCTCAACCTGGGGATATCAACCGGCGGAAGCCCGGGCGGTCAGCCTGGCCGCTTTGCCGCCCCCTGCAAGCGGGCCAATTCCAAGGGGGAGAGCTTGCGCCCCTCCGAGACCGCCGGGGTGGGACTGGCAGTTGCCGGTGGAGCCGGCGTTTCCGGGGCGGCCTCCGGAGCCGTTGACGGCGGCGAGGAGGCTTGCACTGGCTCGGTCGCGGAGGCGGCGGCTTGTTCCCGTTTTGCCGCACCTTGCTTGCGAATGAGATCCAGCGGTGAGGGTTTCCCAGAGGGGGGTGCCGCGGCGGCAGCGGCTGGCTTTGCGGCTCCTTGGGACCGCGCCGCCTCGAGAGGGCTTTTTCCAGCCAGAGCGGCGGCCGGTTTGGCCTCCTTGGCTGGCGCGGGAGCACCCTTGGCGGCGGGAGCGGCCTCCGCCTTGGGGCGCGGACCATCCACCACGGTTAAAAAGGCCGGATCGATGTCGTACCAGCCGATATCCACGCCGCCGTCGAACTCCACCAGCGCCCGGCAGTTCATGTTCACCGTTTTGACCTTGCCGGTCCAATTGGCGAAGCGACGAAGTTCAGGGACCGACGGATCGACAACCACCCATTTGTCGGTCAGTTTTTGTTTGAGCTTTTCAGCCAGTTCGATCGACATCGGCACAGGTTCCCGTGGGCGGCGTCCGTCCCGCGACATCATGCCGGTGGCTCCGCACAATCCTGCCGGCGACACCGCACCGCCGGATTTTGGAGCAAGCCCGCCATGAAATCAAGGGTTGCTTCACCGGAGCGGCTGTCGGCGGACATCACAACAGCCAGATCTTCGCGATGGAGAAATAAATCACGATGCCGGTGACGTCGACAAACGTGGCCACGAACGGGCTGGAGGCGTAACCGGGATCGAAACCGAGCTTTTTGAAGGCCAGGGGCAGCATCGAACCGACCAGGGTTCCCCACAGACAGATGGCCGCCACGGACTGGCCGATCACCACGGCGAGCATCCAGCGGTCCGCATTGCCCAGCACCGAATGAGGCGTCATGGCGGCCCGGGCGAATCCGATGGCTCCCAGGGTGATGCCCAGCATCAGCCCCATGACCAGTTCGTGCCGGAGCACGCTCCACCACATGCGAGGGGTGATCTGACCCAGTGCCATCGCCCGGGTGATGAGGGTCGCCGCCTGCGAGCCGGAATTGCCGCCCGTGGAAATACACAACGGCACAAACAGGCTCAGGGCGACGATGGAGGCGATGGCATCCTCATATTGCGCCAGGGCGGTGAAGGTGAATAACTCCGCGACGAACAGGCAGGAAAGCCAGATCGCTCGCTTCCGCCAAATGGTGCTGAAAGGCGCTTTGAGATATTCTTCATGCAGCGTGCCGACGCCGGCCATGTGCAGCGCGTCTTCCGTCGCTTCCCTCTCCAGCACGTCGAGCACGTCGTCATGGGTCACGATGCCGATGATCCGGTTCTGCTCATCCACGACGGGAATGGCCAGGAAGTCGAACTTGGCCAGCAAGCGCGCGACGTGTTCCTTATCCTGATCGGCCCTCACGGCCACGACTTCTTCCTGCATCACATCGCGGACCAGCGCGGTGGGCTTGGCCAGGATCAATCCGCGCAGCGACACAAAGCCGATCAGATGCCGCTCGTCGTCGATGACGTACACATAGTAAATCGTCTCCTTGTCGGGGGCTTGCTGCCGCAACCGGTCGAGTGCTTCCTGCACGGTGATCTCGGGGGGGAGGGTGGCGTAATCGGTCGTCATGACCGATCCCGCCTGGTGCTCGGAGTAGGTCAACAGCCGGCGAATGTCTTCGCGGTCGGCCTTGGCCACCAGCGGCAACAGGCTCTCGACCGTGCTTTCGTCGCACTGTTTGAGCAGGTCGACCCGATCATCGTGCGACATCGCCTCCAGCAGCCGGGACACGCGTTCCCGCCCGATGCCTTCCACCAACGCCACCTGTTTTTCGGGCGTGAAAAACGGGAAGACCTCGGCCTGCCGGCGGACATCCGCGTGCGACAGCAATTCCCACGTTTCCTCCACCGATAGTCCCTCGGCGAACTCTGCCACGCTAGCGGGGTGCAATTCGTTCAGGAAGGCGGACAGCTCTTGCTCATCCCCCTCGGCGATCATCGCCCGAATTTCCGGCAGCAACAGCGGATTCGCCATAACATCGTCCCTTTCCGGTCATTGCAGATAGGTTCCTTTTAACAGTTTGTTCCGTGGATTGTCGATGGACCTTTCTCGGCAAAATCGCCTCCACGCCGGCTCAAGGAGCCGCAGACGAACAGTCCCGGCGTCTACCAGCGGGAATTGTCGGCCGCACGGCAAACCGCGCAAGCGCCGCCTGCCCCCACCGCGATCCTGTCTCCCCGCGCCGGGCAGTGCGCGGACGGCGTCGAACCCCCGGAAACAGCGCGTCGAGCCGGCAACAGGCGTGCCCGGCCGATCGGCGGGAAAACTCCCAGGGTGTCGATTGTGCCGACCAAATCGCCAGCGATCCTTAAGGATTCGTTGGCTCCCGCCGCCGAAGCGGCGCACTTGACCTAGATTTGAGCACGGAATCGGACTGGAGCGAGCCGATGACGGACCTACTGCGCCTCACGGGGAGAAGCGAACAAGATGTCCAGCGTGGCCAGTTCTCAATGGTGGCAAAAGTCTCTCGCCGAGGAGGGCGTGCGGGCCATGGATCGGTTGTTGCCCGCCGATGCGTCATGGTCGGAGGTGGTGGCGTCGGGACGCCAGGATTTTGAGCGTGCTCGGCAATTGACGGGGCTGCAAACTGGTCCGGATCGCGTGGCCGTGGAAATCGGCTGCGGGGTGGGCCGCATGACCGCCGTGCTCGCCGAGCACTTCGGCCGCGTGGTGGGTCTGGACGTGGCCCCGGCGCTGTTGGAAGCCGCGCGGCGAAACATCTCCCTGCCCCACGTGTCCTTCGAGGCGTGCGACGGAAGGTGTATCCGTCCGCAGGGGCTGGCCGCCGCCGATACCGTCTTTTCCTACGAAGTGCTGTATCTGGTTCGCCCCGCGGTGCTGGCGGACTATTTTCGCGATGTGTTCCGGCTGCTGCGGGAGCAGGGTGAATTCGTGTTTCAACTGAACCTCGAACCGCTGCGGTGGCGAACTCGCCTGAGCTACCTCGTGCGCGACGTTTTGTACCGAGTGGGTATCACCCATTGGCGGGGATGGCCGACGGGGCCAGGATTTCGCCGGCACGCCTATCAGCGAGACTGGGTGTGCCAGAAACTGAGCGAAGCCGGCTTCGTGGTCGCACGGGTGGTCGCGCCGAACCGGCGAGAAACCTGGTTCGTCGCGCGGAAACCGCCCGTGTCGGCCGGCTGACCGTTCCCTACCCCAGTTGAGCACATCATGCCCGTTGAAACCGCGTCCGTCCGACGCAACGTCTTCGTGAGCTGGGTCGCCCACGCGGTGACGATTGTCGTCGGTTTCTTTCTCATGCCGTACATCGTCCAGGTGCTGGGCGAGCACTCGTATGGCATGTGGGTCTTCGTGAATTCCCTGGCGAGCTACGCCGGCCTGCTGTATTTCGGGTTTGGGGACACCATCAGCCGGTACGTGGCCCGCTACCATGCCGCCGGCGATCAGGAGCGCGTCAACCGCGTGGTGAGTTTGGTGACGGCGGTGTATGTGGTGATGGGCTGCGTGGCGCTGACCATCGCCCTGGCCTTGGCCGCGACGTTGCCCTGGTACTCCGGCTGGCGCGGCCAGCCGCTGCACGAAATGCAGGCCACCATCATCGTGCTGGGGCTGAACGTGGCCGTAAGCATGGTCGGCAGCGTGTTCGGCGGCGTGCTGATGGGTCTGCGGCGGTTCGATCTGGAACGAAGCGTCGGCTTCGCCTCGGACGGGCTCCGGGTGGCGTTGGTATTCGTCTTTCTCCAGCGGGAATGGGGCCTGCTGACGATCGCCCTGATTTACCTGGGCATCTCCGTGTTCGAGAACCTGTGCTGCCTGGTGCTGGCCTACCGGCAGATGCCGGACCTGCGCATCGGCTGGTCTTACGTCAGCCGCGACATGCTGCGCGAGTGCACGTCGTTCAGCGCCATGGCGTTTCTGAATGCCATCGCCTATCAGCTCATGGCCGCCGCCGATACCGTGGTGATCGGGTTCATGTTCGGGGCGGAGGCGATCGTGCCGTATTACATCGCCTTAAGGCTGTCGCAGTTCATCCGGCAGCCCATCGAGAAAATCGCCGTGATCTGCATGCCGACCGCCGGGGCTCTGTCGGCCGACACCGAACCGCGGCGGCTGCATCAGTTTTTGGCCCAGGCGGTGGGCGTGGTGTTCCTGCTCTCGGCGGGCATGTTCGTCGGAGGCTGCTTCTTTGGCGGCGAGGTGATCCGCCTGTGGATGGGCGAACGCTACGTCTCCAGCCAGCACCTGCTGGTGATTCTGCTGGCCGCCCAGATGGTGGCGTTGCCGTGCGGCATTTTCCGGGCGTTTTTGATGGGTCTGGGAGCGGTCCGCATTCCGGCCCTGCTGTATCTCGCGGAAGCCGTTCTCAAAGTGGTGTTGAGCGTGGCCCTCGGCTCGGTATGGGGCCTCGCCGGCGTGGCCTGGGGGGGCCTGATTCCCGTGGCCTTGATCGAACTGGCGTGCCTGGTGCCTTATGCCCTGCGGCAACTGCACTGGCCCGTTCGCCGGCTGTGGATCGCGGCGATCGCCCCGCAATTGTTGCCGGTCGCCGCGCTCGCCGCGTATTCCGCCGTGGTGTCTGGTCAGGCGTGGAGTCATGCGGGCTGGCCGGCGTTGATTTCCATCACCCTCGGCGGGGCCGCGGTGCTGGGGGCCATGTGGCTCGTCTCACACCGCGTCGTGGGCAGCCGCGTGCTGGGCACCACGTGACGAGCCGACAGCCTCGGCCGTGACATGCCGCGGCGTGCACATGCCACGGCGTGCACGGACCACGTAGTGCACATGCCGCGGTGACCACATGCCACGGCGTGCACACCCGCGGCGTCCACAGGCCGCGCCGCTGATGCCAATGCCGACGAGGCAGGTGCGCCACAGCGCCAATCCTGGCGGCGTTCACGGCAGTGGAGCCGCACCGAAGAGGGCCTCGCGGACGCGGGGATGGTCGAACATCTTTTCGTGATCGTGCCCGATCCCCTCCACCTCCACGAGACGCCAGCGAAATTCCCACTGCTTTTCCCGAGCCAACTGCCGCCAGGCCTCGAACGCGTTGCGATTCCGTTCGAGCCGCGTCGTTCCTTGGCGGTCTGCCTCGGGAGAAACATCCAGATGTTCGTCCCGTTCCGTGTCCCCCTGCCCCAGGTACAACGTGATCGGTTGTGCCAGAAAACGCCGAAGCACGGCGTCGGTGGTCAATTCGTCCGGCAAACCACCCAAACCGTAGGGATAGCCCCAATCGGAGCGGGGAAACGTGATCGTGCCGCTGTTGGACGCCACGATCCCCCGCGCGGTCAACGGCACAAAGGCCGCGGTGCGGAACAGGAATTGACCGCCACCCGAATGCCCAATCAGAAAGTACGGCAACTCGGGACGCCGCTCGCGCCGGCGGACCTCGTCGACCAGGCGAATCAGATACGACCCCGTGCGGTCGGCCACGGGCACGGCCTGACCGTCGGCGACGATGCCGCCGTGCTGATATTTCCGCAGCGGAAACCGCTCCTCGTCGAACTTGGGGGCGACAATCAACGCGCCGAAACGGTCCCCGAGGGAGACCGCATGATCGCGATATTCGTCGGCGTTCCGCAACACGCCGTGGCAGACGATGATCAAGGGACCTCCGTCGTACCGCGGCGGCCGATAGGTGGAGACGGTCAAGGGGAACTCGCTCAAGCGCAGTTCCAATTCCGCTTTGCCCACTGGGATTGGCGGAGCGTCCGCCGGCGGAGCGTCCGCCGCAGCGGTCTCCGCCATTGAGGACGCAATCAACGAAGGTGCCACCCCAGCGGACGCCTCCGCTGGCGGTTCCACGGCGAGGCAGACCCACAACACCCCCAGCATGTTCGTCTCCCGCACTCTCCACCCCGGCGGGCGGTCCAGCCGCCGCGCGCGACCGTCGTGCCGGTGCATGATGCCAAATTTTGGCGGGGACCACAGCCGTCGCGGGGGTGGTGTGCCACTGTTCCACTGGCCCGAGGGTCCACCGGTCCGATCGCCCGATGCTCGGTCGGCCCCATGACTGGATGGTCCGCTCGTCCGATGGTCCGTCGGCCGACGATTCCGCTCGCAGCCGAAGTGCCATTGGCGGTCGGTGGAGACGACGCCCAGCCCTGTCAGTCCAGGTCGAGTTCGACATCCCTCAAGAATTGCGCGGCCTGTTCGGGAGGGACGGGGTTGATGTAAAAGCCGCTGCCCCATTCGAAGCCGGCCACCCGCGTCAGCCGGGGGAAAATCTCGATGTGCCACAAAAAGTGCGGCAATTCGGGCGTGTCGAAGGGAGCTGTGTGCAGCACGTAATTGTAGGGGGGGTCATCCAGGGCCAATTCCAGTTTGCGGAGGATGGTTTTCATCACCACTCCCAGTTCCTCGATGCCTCCGCGGGGAATGTTTTCGTAATGGCTGGAATGCTGCTTGGGCAGCACCCAGGTTTCAAAGGGGAAGCGGCTGGCGAAGGGGCAAATCACCACGAAATTGGGCGTATCCATCACCACGCGGGTGTTGGTGGCCAACTCCTGTTGAATCATGTCGTCGAAGATGCACCGCCCGCGATAGTTGTAGAATTCCAACCCGCCGGTCATTTCATCCCAGATGGAGATCGGCACCACCGAGGTGGCGATGAGTTGGGAATGGCTGTGCGGCAACGTGGCGCCGGCGAGCACTCCCTTGTTCTTGAAGATGAGGGCATGCACCAGCCGGCGGTCTTTTTTCAGATCGACCAGCCGATCCCGATACACCCACAGCACTTCGCGGATGTTGTCGACGCTCAGCCGCGACATGTTGGTCTCGCCGTGCGGGCACTCGATGATCACCTCATGCGCGCCGACGCCGTTCATCATGTCGTAGATTCCGTCGCCGCGCTTGTCCAGATTGCCTTCCACTTGCAGGGCGGGAAACTTGTTGGGGACCACGCGCACCCGCCAGCCGGGTCCGTTGGGGGGGCTGCCGGGATTGCGATAGGCCAGAATCTCGGGGGGCGTGGCGTGTTCATTGCCTTCGGCGAAGGGGTCGAAGTGTCCGTTCACAAAACCGGGTTCGTCGAGCATGGAGCCGGGGCGCTTGGCCCGTTCGGGAGCGATGACGACCCACCGGCCGACGATCGGATCTTTACGCAGTTCAGGCATGGTGGTCTGCTGGTCTGTCGGTGGTCCGAGGCTGGCGGTCTCGCGACAACGATCCGCGGCGCTCCGGATCACCAGGCGCTGGTCAGGCTTGCCACATCAGGTACTCGAAGTCTTTGGACGGACAGGTGAGGGAAATCAACCCTTCGCGCGGCAAACGGTCGGCGTTCTGGCCGCTGTCCACCGTTTCGACGAAGAATTCCACGGCGGAATTGGCGTGAATGCCCAGGGCGGCCAGGGGCACGCCCAATTCCAGCACCCGCCGCATCGCCACTTCCCCGGCCGCGGCCTGCCGCAGGTTGTTGACAAACACGGCGGCTTGCAGGGGACCGGCGACGAAACCCGTCACCCGGATTTCCACATCGCGCGGCTCGGCGAAACCGATCCGCAGCAGTTCGACGGCGTGCAAATCTTCCGCCGCGCGGGAGACGGTGTCTACCCGCAACAAGAACCGCTGCTCGTCGAAGCCGAAATGCAATTCCCGGATGACCCCCTGGGTGACCATGGTCATGGTGCCCCGTTCACTCCCCGCCACGTACTGCCCCGCATTGATCCATTCAAAGAACGTATGTCGACCATCCACCTTGACGGGCAGGAACCCCCGCGGCTGGGAGTGGATCGGTCGCTGTCCTCCCCGGCTGATGGGCTTGTCCAACTGCGGCGGATACGGCGTCTTCAGCAGGATGTAGACGTTCTTGAGATGCTTGCGGAACAACTGATCGAACAGGGAATCCTGGGCGGACGAATGGTCGTCGCCGAACCACCAGTACCAGTCGCTCCCCTCGGCGATGTAGATTTCTTCCCAGGCACGGGCCAGCAGATCGGCGGGCAGCGTGCCCAGGGCTTGCGTCTGCTTGAGGAATTCACGGGTCTGATGCAGCAGGTCCCAGGCGGTGTTGTCTTCGGCATGGCCGATCCAAATGGCGAAGTTGTGGGAAATCCAACTGCCGGCGAACAAGTGGCCGATTTTGTCGTGCGCCGGAACTTCGTGCAGCGCGTCGCTGACCCGCAGCGGCCGAATGGTTGGCCGCTGCACGCATTGGCGATACAACGTCCGCAGGAACCGCACCCCGCCATCGGGATAGTATTCCCAACAGTTTTCTCCATCCAGAATGATGGGCACCAAGGCGGGCCGGGCGGCATTGTGCGGCTCCACCGCGCGGCCAATCGCCTCCAGCTTGCCGACCAGGTCGTTGGCGGCGTGCACGGGGTCGGAGCGCTGGTACTGAAAACCGATCAGGTCGCTCAAGGCGTGGTCGCGAAAGATGATCTGCAACGACCGGCCCTGATCTTCCACCTTCCACGGGCGGTACAGCAGTTCCGGATGGCGGATGTAGCCCCCGGCATCCCGCGACACCCAGCCGTTGGTGGAATGGGCGAGGATCTCCTCGTCGGTGGCGATCCACTGGATGCCCACGTCGGCAATCGCCGCAATCACATCCTGCGAGACGCTGCCCTCCGACGGCCACATCCCCACCGGCGGCGTTCCGAACAGTTTGTGGTGGTATTCCACGGCCCGGCGAAGATGCACCACCGCGTCGTCGCGGTAACTGTCGAGATGCTTGGGGAGCGCGCAGCCGGGCATGGCCTGGCGGGCACTCCGTTTGTCCCACAGCAACGGCAGGATGGGATGGTAAAACGGGGTGGTGGTCAGCTCGACCTGCCCGCCCTGCATCAACTGCTTGTGCAAGGGAATGATGTCACGGAGCACATCGAGCTGCTTGCGGAGCAGCCAGGCCTTGTCGCTTTCGGTGTAGTTTTGCCCCTTCTGCATGAGGGCCTTCAGATCGGAGTCCCGCTCGAACAGCAGCGGGTGCATCCAGGTGAGATTGCTCCAGACTTGCAGATCGCGCAGGTCGCGCTCGGTGAACCGCTTCATGGCCCGCTCCCGCGGTTCGTGGCTCCCCCGCTTCTGGTGCAATTCCAGATACCGCGGGTAGGGGCGAATCATGTGGTCGAAATTCGCCATGAAGAACTGATCGAGCATGTAGGCGACATCGGATTCGCTGAGGCCGTCGGCCGGAATCCGCGAGATGTCCAAATGCCGGTCGCTGGCTCCTTCCTCCGTATAGGCCCGCAATTGCTGCAACAGACTGGGAACCAGATTGATGGTGCACCGGAATTCGGGCACTTCCTTGATGTGCCACGCCATGCCCCAGTAGTCCTTGGTGCCGTGCAACCGCACCCAGGGCATGTAGTTCTCGCCCCCCACCCGATCGGGGTAGTACGGCTGGTGTTGATGCCAGTACAAAGCGAGACAAACCGGCTGCATGCTCCCCACTCCCCAGTTCCCGCGTCGTGCCGGTGCGCGGCAATTGGCCGCGGCGATGGTGCTTCCCCGCCCGCAAGGGGGGGGCTTGGTTCAGGTGACCGAGGGGTTGATCAACTTTCGGCGCGCTGTCGCGGCGCTCGTCCCGCCGCACGGCCCCGCCGACAAAGCCCCGCGCTCCCTGGCATTGTCTGCCACCTTCATAGGTCCCCCCGCCACCTTCATAAGCCCCCCTGCCACATTGTTAAGCTCCCCGCTACCTTCCTACGTCCCCCGCCCGCCTCATACGTTGCCTGTACCGCTTCATAAGTTCCCTGTGACAAGCCATAAGTCCTCCTTGCTGATGCACTCCCCGATCATCTGCTCCCCTCGCCGCCCGAAGTCTCCGTTTGTTGTCAGTTAGCACGACCAGTTGTTGTCAGCCAGCGCGACCAGCCTCCATCGCGTGCAACCGTTTCAGTTGCGCCCGTTGGTAAACATTCACGTATTCCGCGGCGCTGCGGTGCCACGACCAGTCGCGCTCCATCCCCGTGCGCATCAATTGCCGCCAGGTTTGCTGATCGTGATACAACCCATACGCCCGGCAGATCTGGCGAAACAACGCAGCGCTCGAATATTCGTGAAAACTGAAACCGTTCGCCGTGCCGTTCGACAGCGTCTTTTCCGTGGCGTCCACCACGGAGTCGGCCAGCCCCCCCACCGCCCGCACGATGGGCACCGTGCCGTAAATCAGACTGTACATCTGATTCAAACCGCACGGCTCGTATCGGCTGGGCATGAGAAACACGTCGGCGCCGGCCTCGATCTGATGCGAGAGGACTTCATCGTAGCCGATGGTGACCGAAATCTTCTGCGGCACCGCCACGGCCAAGGCCCGCAGTTGCTGCTCGAATCCCGGTTCGCCCGAGCCGAGAAACACCGCCTGCACATCGAGTCGGGAGAAATCCTCGGCACAGGCACAGACGAGGTCGACGCCTTTCTGGCTGGTCAGCCGCGAGATCATGGCATACAGGGGGACATCCAGTCGCACGGGCAAACCCAGGCGTTGCTGGAGATGCGCCTTGCAGACCGGTTTGCCTTGCGCCACCGTGGACGAGCGGTAACGTTCGGGGAGGAACGGGTCGGTGGCGGGATTCCAGATTTCCATGTCCACGCCGTTGAGGATGCCCGTCAGGTCGTCCCGCCGGGAGGTGAGCACGCCGTTCAGTCCGCACCCGAATTCGGGGGTTTGAATCTCGCGGGCGTAGGTGGGGCTGACGGTGGTGATGGCATCGGCGAAGACCACGCCGGTCTTCATCAGATTCAGATTGCCAAAGAACTCCATTTGCCGCCAGTTGAAGTACTTCCAGTCGAGCCCCGTCAGCAGCATGTCCCAGTGCCAGAACTGCCCCTGGAACGCCAGGTTGTGGATGGTGTACACCGACGCCGTGCGGGCGAACTCCGGAAGCTGGCTGGCCTCGATCCGCAAGAGGGCGGGAACCAGGCCGGTTTGCCAGTCGTTGGCGTGGAGAATGTCGGGTTGCAGTTGCAACACGCGGGCGGTTTCCAGCACCGCCCGGCTGAAAAAGATGAAACGCTCGGCGTTGTCGCGATAGTCTCGATCGCGCTCCTGATACAAGCCCGGGCGGTCGTAGTAATCGGGCTGCTCCACCAGATAGACGCTGGCGCTGCTGCCTGGAATGCGGCTGCGGAGAATTCGGCCCGTCACGCGCCGATCGGCAATGGGCACCTCGACGCTGCACCCCGTTGCTTCCAGCTCCACGTCCCGCGGCGCCCGCCGCGCGAATTCCTGCGGATAGAACGGCGTGATCACGGACACATCGTGACCGAGTTGGGCCAGCGCTTTGGGCAAGGACGCCGCCACGTCGGCGAGGCCGCCGGTTTTGGAAAACGGCATCACCTCGGAACTGGCGACGACGATCCGCATGTTCATGGTGCTGTCTCAGGGACCATGATCCCGAAAAGCGGGTCTTCCCCGAATCCGGTCCATCGGCGTGGACACCCTAGCGGCTTCCACCGAGATTGCCAAGTCGCCCAAATCGGTAACATCGGCAAATTCGGCACAGTCTCTTCAGCCGAATTTCAGATTCGTTTCCCCGACCACCGGCGGTCGGTCGCGCACCGCACGCGATGGGCACGCCAGGCGGTTTCGGCCCGTCGGCGTTCGGCCCGCGAGAACCAGGTCCGTGCACATCCCGGCCGCGTATCAGTCCCCCCGAAAGGCGGTATAATGCAGGGACCATATGGCTGAGCGCTTGCTGCCGCCGGGAGACTTCGACTGGGAATTGGCCTCCCAAGCGATCACGGTCCGGATTCGGTGGTTTGGCATTTGCGTGGGATATGTGCTGGTCAACCTGCTGGGAACGGGGGCACCCACGCCGCCCCTGAACTCCCTTTTGGCCTTGGGAGCCGGCTATGCGTTGTGCGACACCTACTACAGCCTGCGTGGACGGGTGTTTCTGAGTGATTACCCCTTGTTCACCTCGGCGATGGAGGCCTTGTTCATCGGCCTCTTGTGCTATTTCGACTCCGGCGTGTTGAGCGCCTTCCGTTTCTACTATTTGCTGTCCCTGTTGGTGTGCGCCATCCGTTACGACGCGGTCACCACGTACACCACGTTCGCCTTGCACGTGACCAGCTTCGGCGTGGTGGCGTTGGCACGAGGGGTGGACGAGCGGGACCAGCTCGCCTCGCTGGTGCTGACGCCGATCTTCATTGGCTGGGTCGCCTGGGCCGGCACCTCGCTGGCGGGGTTGTTGAAACAGGCGGGACAACGTCTGACGGCACTGAATGCCGCCTTGCAGGAGAATCAATCCTTGCTCGAACAGCGGATCGAGCAGCGGACCCGCGAATTGCAGGAATCGCAGGCGCTGCTGGTGCAGCAGGAAAAGCAGGCGGCGTTCGGCCTGTTGGCGGCGGGCATCGCCCACGAGGTGGGCAATCCCCTCGCGGCGATCAGTTCGCTGGTGCAGCTTTTGAACCGCCGGGACATCGACCAGCACACCCGCGAACGGCTGCACATGGTCGACGACCAGTTGCGCCGCATTCAGCGCACGCTTCGCGAGTTGGTGGACTTCAGCCGTCCCGCCACCAACGCCGCCGCTCCGGCCGACATCGCGCAGGTGATTGACGCGGCCCTGAACATCGCCAAGTACTACAAACGCAAGAAAGGGCGGCGCATCATCACCCGCTACGCCCCGGGCTTGCCGCCGGTGGAAATGGTCCGCGACCAGATGGTGCAGGTCTTCTTGAACCTGATCCTCAACGCGCTGGATGCCACGCCGGAAGGAGGCCAGATTGAAATCAGCACGGCGTTGGAGCGGGGTTGGCTGCGAGTTGATGTGCGGGACACCGGCGGCGGCATCGCGCCGGAGCATCGGCACCGCATTTTTCAGTCGTATTTCACGACGAAAGAGACCGGCACGGGACTGGGGTTGTTCGTCTGCCGGAACATCGTCGAGGGTCAGGGGGGACGGATCGAGCTGACCGACACGTCCCCCGCCGGCACCACCTTCACCGTGTACCTGACCGGGGAGACCCTGCGGAACCATCCCGATGTGCCCGCCCCCGACGTTCAGGCCGATCTTCCTGAAGCGGCATTCGCATGAAACCGTTGCGCACTGTGTTGATTGTGGAAGACGAGGAAATCATCCGCACGTCCCTGCGGGAGTTTTTGCAGGAGGAGGGTTACGACGTGCTCGCCGTGGGGTCGGCGGCGGAGGCGCTGCGGGTGGCCCGCGAACGGGATGTCCAGGTGGCCGTGTGCGATGTGCAGCTTCCCGACGGCGACGGCGTGCAATTGCTGCGGCGGCTGCTGCAACTCCATCCCAGCCTGTCCGGTTTGATCATCACGGCGTATGCGACGGTCGAGAACGCCGTCGAGGCCTTCAAGGCGGGGGCCTTTGATTATCTGGTCAAACCGGTGATTTTCGACGACCTGGCGAACAAACTCCAGCGCCTGTTCCAGTACCGGGAGTTGTATCAGGAAAACCAGGCCCTGCGGCGGGAGTTGGCGCGCCGCGACGCCAACGACCAGATCATCGGTTCCAGCAAGGCCATCCAGGAAGTGCAGGACGCCATTCGCAAGGTGGCCATCACGAATGCCAACGTGCTGTTGGTGGGGGAATCGGGCACGGGCAAGGAGTTGTTCGCCCGCACCATCCATCAGTGGGGACCAAGAAAGCACGAACGGTTTCTGGCCGCCAATTGCACGGCCGGGACCGAGGAGCAGCTCGAGCGGCTGCTGTTCGGCAGCAGTGGAACGGGCGGTGCGCCTCCCGAACTGGGCCTGTTCCGCCACGCGGGAGAAGGGACCGTGTTTCTGGATGAAATCGCGCAACTGCCCCTCTCCACCCAGGCCCGCTTGTTGCGAGCCATCGAATACAACGAAATTCTGCCTCTGGGCGGTTCGGAACCAAAGAAGCATCAGGCGCGGGTGATTGCGGCCACGACCCGCGATCTGGCGGCCGAAGTCGCCGCCGGTCGGTTCGATGAAAACCTGTTCTACCGCCTCGACGGCGTGAGGATTCGCATTCCCCCCTTGCGCGAACGGCTGGACGACATCCCCGAACTGGTGGAGTTCTTCGTCGCCAAACACAGCCGCGCCATGGGACAACGCGTCACCGGTGCCACCAGCGAAGCCATCCGCCTGCTCCTGTCCGCCAACTGGAAGGGAAACGTCCGGCAGCTCGACAACACCATCGAGCGTGCCGTGATGATGTGCGACGGCACGCAGATTCGTCCGCAGGACTTGCCACCGGATATCGTCGGCGGCAGCCAGCCGCTGCCCGATACCGACGATCTGCGATCGGCGCTCCGGCACTATGAAAAGCTGCACATCATGCGCGTGCTGCGGCAATGGCCCGACAAGCGCGAAGCCGCCCAGCGCTTGCGGCTGGGACTGTCCAGCCTCTACCGCAAGATCGAGGAGCTAGGGATCGATCTATAAGATAGCTAACACATAGATCGCCTGTAGCGCCTCGACGAACTCCCAGAGGCGGACGACCAGAATAGCTCATTGCGGCGCGTGGGCCGGGACGACTCGGCCAGCTTTCAGGACCGGCATAAGATCACCGAGGGCGGAAGGCTTCGCCGGCGGCAGCCGTCGCTGTCGTGGCTTGGGGAGGGGCGCCCCGCGTGGCCGCCAGCGCGCCGGTCAATCCGTCAGAGACACGGCCACCAATTCGGTGTCGCTGCGGGCATACACGCGGTCGCCGGCAAAGGCGGGATGGGCCCAGGTGAAGCCCAGGATTTTCGTGCGAGCGGTCTCCTGATAGCCCGCCGGGTTCAGCCGCGCCAGAATCAATTCGCCGTTCTCATTCAGGGCGATGATCCGGTCCTGGTGCCCCAGCCAGACCAGCGAGGCGTGCGGATTGCGTCCCCGCGGCGTGAGCTGGTTGCCGTCATCCCACAGTTTTTTGCCGGTCTGCAAGGCGAAGGCCGTCAAGCCGTACTGCTTGTCGAGCAGGTACGCGGTCCCCTCGCGATACAGCGGTTGCGACATCAATCCGCGGAGAAAGCGGTTTTCCTCCCAAGCCAGGCGGGCCTGTTCGGGGCGCGCGCCCAGGCGGATCGCCTTGGAACCTTCCCAGTAGCCGGCCACGAACACCAGTTCTTCGTGGAAGATGGGCTTGGCGATCGACACGCCGTAAGTCACCTCATAGGGCACACCCCATAAGGGACGGCCGGTTTCCCCATCGACGCAGCGAATGTGCGAGGGAGTCCAATGCACGATCTGATCGCGGCCGTGCGCCTGAATCACCAGCGGCGTGGAGTACCCCGCTTCATCGCTGAGGGTGCGCCAGAGTTCGGCCCCGGTCTCGCGGTGGAGTGCCACCAGACTGGCCCCCGCGGCCCCCGGCATGAGCAGCACGCGATCGCCGTGAATCACCGGCGAACCGGCGTAACCCCACGTCGGCAGTTTCCCGCCAAAATCGGTGCGGTAACTTTTCTGCCAGACGACCGCCCCGTTGTCCGCCCGCAAGCACCGCACGTCCCCCAAGGCCCCCACCGTGTACACCAACCCCTCATGAACCGTCGGTTGGGCCCGCGGACCATTTCCGTAATCCAGCTTCTCATAGGCCACGGGATAGGCGTGTTCCCACAGCAACTCCCCCGTGTCCGCGGCAAAGCACAGCACGCGCTCCCGTTCGGCGGGAACCGTTTGGCGATCCATGGTGAACACGCGGCCTTGAACAACGCTGACGCCCGCGTAGCCGCCCCCGATCGCCACGGTCCACAGCCGCCGCAGTCCCTGCTCGGGCCAGTGTTCCGGCAACGCGGGACCGTTCCACGTGCCGTCTCCGCGCGGTCCGCGAAATTGGGGCCAGTCCTCGGCCCGAACCCTTGTCGCGCCGCAACCCACGATCAACAGCAGGGCCAGTGCTCGATGCCACATCCCCATCGACGTCCTCACGCCATCCACACGCTTCGCCATCCACACGCTTACCCAAGCGGTTCACGGTACGGCCAGTGTTGCCGATTTTGGGCGATGCTCCGCCCACCCGACCCGCGACCGCGCCGCACACGTTCGCCTCAGCGTCGCTCAGGCCGGCTCTTTGATCTCGAAGATGGCTTCCACTTCCACGGCGGCACCGGTGGGAATTTGCGCGAATCCCAGGGCGCTGCGGGCGTGGTAGCCATCCCCCAGTTTGCCGAACACTTCGTGCAGCAAGTCGGAACAGCCGTTGATGACCAGATGCTGATCGGTGAAATCCAGCGTCGAGTTCACGCAGCCCAGCACCTTGAGCACGCGCAAGCCATTCAACGTGCCGTGGGCGTTCCAGACGGAACGGAGAATTTTGACAGCGCACTCCCGGGCCGCCTTCTGCCCCTCGGCGACGGTCAGCCCTGCCCCCAGTTTCCCCTTGAGGTCGCTGACATGTCCCGACGTGATCAACAAATTCCCGGTGCGGACGCACAAATTGAGGTAGCCCGGCTCCTGTTTCGTGAAGGCGATGCCCAGTTGCTCGGCTTTTTCCTGCGGGGTCATGGCGGGTTCCTTAACGCGGGTGATTCCGTGTCCACAAGGTAACAAGGTCGGTGCTGATCAGGAACTCCGCGGAGGGTGTCGCCGCCGACGGACGCCCCCTCACTGATCTCCCGGTCCCCTGCCTGGCCGCAGCGGCACAGCGGTCGGGAGGCGCCGCTCGTGGCGCAGGCCCTCAACCGCGGGGGGATTTGCCCCAGCTCACAGGTACCTGACTGGGTCGGGGCCAGCCAAACAGCCGCCGGCTAGGAACGGGCACCATCCACGCCGCGGCCAGCATCCATGCAGTGAGCGGACACGCATCCATGCAGTGAGCTGACAGGCATCCATGCAGTGAGCGGACAGGCATTTATGCAGTGAGCGGACAGGCATTCATGGAGGGAGCGGAGAGGCATTCATGCGGTGAGCACGCCTCCGGCACGGATCAATCCGTGCGGCAGCCCAGCGACAACAACAAATTGGCCCACAAGGCGCGATCTCCGGTTTGAATCGTCAGCACATGCTCGCGGGACGCCACCGCTTCGTAGAAGTCCCATTTGCTGATCGGCTTGAGAGGAAGAGACATCCCGGCCGCTCGCAAAATGGTGCGGTATTCGGCCCACACGGGCGGTTCTCCTTGCAAGGCGTAAGGATCATCCGGCGGGATGCCCATCGTGCAGACCTCGTCCACGGGAACCGCTGTCAGCAAGGTCTGGAACACCTGCGCGACCGTGACCACTCCCGGACACAGATTCAGGCTGACGAGGGTCGACTGCGGACCGCGCGCCGTGGACGACGGATAGTTTCCATCGGCGATCAACACCTTGGCGTGGTGTCCGGCCCGGGCGAGGACGGCGGAAATCTCGGGATGCAGCAGTTGGTGCTTGAGCATGATCAGACGGCCTGTTCCGTACTGCGTCGTGTAATGTGAGGCCCTCTCGGCGGGGTTCGCGCGCGGCGGAGTGGCGCCCGCCCCCTGTTTACGCCGGCTAGGCGACGCGCAGCGCCTGCCGAAACGTCCGGAGCGCGTGCGCGAGCACTTCGGCGGCGTCCACATCGATCACCACGTCGATATTGGGGCGCCATTCCCGATTCAACCGGCGATCAAACACCGTCATGCCCCGCGTGAGCAAGCCTTCCGTTTCCACGTCCACCGCGAGTGATTGCGTTTTGAACAACTGGGGTTGCGCCACGAGTGCCACGGCCGTGACGTCCATCAACCACAGGCCTTCCACGCCCAGATGTTGATGATGCGACCGCAAAGCGAAGGACAGCAGCGAGCTGAGCAGGCGGCTGAGCGTGCTTTCCTCGCGCCACGGGAACTTTTGGATGTGATCGAAGGTGAGGATCGGTTTGCGGCCGATGTCCAACGGCACGAGCGTTTTGTTGGCGGGGTAGCGGAGCACGCGGCGGGCGAAATGGGGATGAAAGCAGACATTGAACTCACCGGCGGGCGTGAGGTCGCCCGGCCCCTCCAACGTGCCCGCGAAACAGACGAGCCGCCGCAAGCGGCTGAGGAATTCGGGATCGAGATCGCACGCCAACGCCACGTTGGTCAGTGGACCGAGCGTCACCAGCGTGATTTCCCCCGGAGCATCCCGGGTGCATTCGAGCAGCAACTTGACCGCGCTCCGCACATGATGCAAGGCCGCCGCCGGAGCTGGCCAGCTTCCCAGGCCGCATTCGCCGTTCAGCCGCCGGGACAGGTCGACGGCATCTCCGTACCGTTCGCTGAACCGCACCAGTTCGTAGCTCGATTCGGGGCTGTCGGCGACGCCGAACCGCGGCCATTTGGGAGGGTCCACGGCCTGCACGATGGCCATCAGGTTGTCGGCCGCCTGAGCCGCCGACACCCGCCCCCCCACGGCCGTCAAGGCGACGACATCCAGCACGGGGTCGCACAACGCCAGAGCAATGGCCAGCGCGTCGGCAATGCCCGGGTCCGCATCGATGATCACTTTGTGGGACAAGCGAGGCATCCTCTCCCTAGCCGGCACCCCCGAGCATCCTACCGCCGCGAAAACGTGTCCCGCAAGCGGGATGTGAAACACCGCGACGCGGCATGTCGATCGTCAGCCTCCCCGCCGGCCCCCGCGGCTGCTAGGATACCCACCACCGGCACCCAGCCGACGGGTGGCGAACCGTGGAGTGGCCGCCGGTTCGCCGCCTCTCCGATGTTTCCCTTGCGAGGAACCCGCCCATGCCTCGACTTTCGCGCCGTTCGTTCCTGGGAGTTGCCGCCGCGACCTTCGCCGCACCGGCCCTGCTGCGGTCCGCCGCGCCGAATGAAGTTGTGCGTCACGCCAGTTTTGGCGCGGGGGGCATGGCACGGGCCGATCTCCAGCAGATTGCCTCGCACAAGGCCGTGCAGTTGGTGTGCGTGGCGGAAGTCGATGCCACGCGGGCGGCCTCGCTGCGGCAAGAGTTTCCCGACGTGAAGGTGTATGCCGACTGGCGCGAAATGCTCGACCGCGAGGCGTCCCAGCTCGATTCGGTGAATGTTTCGACGCCGGACCACATGCACGCGGCCATGGCGATGTCGGCCATGCAGCGCGGTCTGCACGTGTATTGCCAGAAGCCGCTGACTCACAACATTTACGAATCGCGCCGACTGGCCGAGGTGGCCCGCGCGTCGCGCCGCGTTACCCAGATGGGTATTCAAGTCCATTCCAGCGTGGAATATCGCTCGGCGGTGGCGCTGATTCGGGAAGGCGCGATCGGCCCCGTGCACACGGTGCACTCCTGGAGCAGCAAGAAATGGGGCGATCCGTCCCCGCGCCCCGAACGCAGCGACCCCGTGCCCCCCGAATTGAACTGGGACTTGTGGTTGGGAGTGGCGGCCGACCGGCCGTACATCGGCGGAGGCTACTATCACCCCGGCAACTGGCGGAAACGGCTCGATTTTGGGACGGGGACGTTCGGCGACATGGGCTGCCACATCCTCGATCCAGTCTGCAAGGCCCTGGCCCTCACGGCGCCCACGACGGTGAAATCGGTGGGCAATGCTCCCAACGCGTACAATTGGGCCAACGACGTGGTCGTCGAATTTCATTTTCCCGCCACGAACTTCAGTGCTCCCCAGGGAGTCAAGCTCACGTGGTACGACGGCGACCGTCGCCCTCCCGATGAGGCCACCCGCGTGCTGGGACAGCGGCCCCTGCCCGATCAAGGCTCGTTGTTTCTCGGGACGAAGGGAGCCTTGCTGTTGCCGCACGTGGCACCCCCCATCCTGCTGCCCGAACAGCAGTTCGCCGACTACCCCCGCCCGTCCTTGGAGCCGATCAATCATTGGCATCAATTTGTGGACGCGGTCCGCGGCGAAGGCACGACGTCGGCCCCCTTCGACTACGCCGGGCCGTTGACCGAGTGGGTGCTGATGGGGGGCGTGGCCACCTTCTTCCCACACACCGAACTCGCGTGGAATGCGGAGAAGTTGCAATTCGAGGGACACGCAGCGGCGACCTCCAAGGTCCGCCGTACCTACCGCGCCGGTTGGGAAGTGGAAGGTTTGAGCTGATCGGCCGAGGTCCGCCGCGACGACGATCAAACCAGGAACTGCTCGCCCGGCTGCCCGCGAGGACCGTCCGACACCGCCAAGGCGCTCCGCTGATTCGCGCGGACCGCCGGCGGAGAAGGTTGATTCCACCGGTACGGCTCAGAGGCAAGGTGTGACGGATGGGCGGCCGTGACAGTGCTTCGGCCGTGACAGTGCTTCGGTCGTGACAGTGCTTCGGTCGTGACAGTGGTGCGGCCGTCACGGTGGTGGAGCGGCGACGGAGGTTTGACGGTAACGGAGGTTCGGCGGCGACGGAGGCGCGGCGGCGGAGATGGAGGTGCGGCGGCGAAACCCGCCAGCGCAGGTGGTCGTGGCACGAGCCATTGATTATACTGCGGTAGGCGACCCATCGTTCGACCAAGAACCACCGTCGTTCGACCAGGGGGCGCCATCATTCGACCAGGGAATGGACGTCTTCATGGACCACGAATTACGGGACCGCTGCCAATCGCTGATCACTCGCATTCTGCATCTGCGAGACTCTCTTTGACTGGGAGGCCAAGAACCGGCGAATCGCCGAAATCAACGCCCAGATGACGGCGTCGGGCTTTTGGGACCATCAGGAGAAGGCCCAAGGGCTGATGAACGAGTTGCGGCAACTCAATACGGCGCAAAAGCCGCTGAATGAGCTGCTCAAGGCGGCGGACGACCTGGCCGTGCTCATGGAGTTTGCCGAGGAAGACCCGGCCCATGAAGGCGATCTGGTCGCCGCCGTGGCCGCATTGGAGCAACAGTTCGCCGAGGTGGAACTCCAGGCGCTGCTGTCGCAGCCGGAAGATGCGGCGTCGGCGTATGTGCAAGTGCAGGCCGGCGAAGGAGGCACCGACGCCTCCGACTGGGCCGCCATGCTGCTGCGAATGTATCAGCGGTGGGCCGAGGAGCACGGCTTCGAGTGCGAGTTGTTGGACATTTCGCCGGCGGAGGAAGCCGGCATCCGCAACGCGGCCATCGCCATTCGCGGTCCGTTCGTGTACGGCAAGCTCAAGGGGGAGACCGGCGTGCATCGGCTGATTCGCATCAGCCCGTTCGACGCCGCGGGACGCCGGCAAACCTCCTTCGCCGCCGTCGACGTGACCCCCGAACTCGACGAGCACCCGAACATCGAGATCGATTGGGCGAAGGACGTTCGCGAGGAAACCTGCCGGGCGGGCGGCGCGGGCGGACAGCACGTCAACAAGACCGAATCCGCCATTCAGTTGTTCCACCTGCCGTCGGGCATTTATGTTCGCTGCCAAAGTGAACGGAGCCAGCACAAAAACCGGGCGACGGCCCGCAAAATGTTGATCGCCAAGCTGTATCAGATGGAGCGCGACCGCCGCGACGCCGAAAAAGCCTCCCGCCGCGACTCCAAAAGCAAAATCGGATTCGGCGGCGAGCCGATCCGGCATTATGTGCTGCACCCGGAATCGTACGTGAAGGATGCCCGCACGGGGCTGAAGACGGGCAACCCCGCCGCGCTCCTCGATGGCAAGCTGGACCCGTTTCTGGAAGCCTATCTCCGCTGGAGTCTGGAGCAACACGCGGGCAAATGAGGCGCCCGCGCACAAACGCCGCCGGTACCCGAGAACGTCGAAGGAACCGCATGATTCAGCTCGAGAAAATCCTCTTCCCCACGGACCTCAGCCGCGCCGCCGCCGAAGCCCAATTGTATGCCTGCGCCCTGGCCGAAAAGTTCGGCGCCGAGCTGCATGTGCTGAGTGTCATCCAGGACGTGGCCTTGATGTCGCCCGACCCCAACATGCCCTGGCTGGTGCCCGCCAGCAATCTGGAAGAGGTGCGGCAAAGCATCGAGCAATCGCTGGCCGGAATTCCCGATCCGCAGTGGACGCCCCCGCGCCCCGTGCAACGGGCCATCCGCATCGGCGTCCCCTTTCTGGAAATCATCAAGTATGCCAGGGAGTGCGATGTGGATTTGATTGTGATCGGCACGCACGGCCGCACGGGACTGGCCCACGTGCTGCTCGGCAGCACTGCCGAGAAAATCGTCCGGAAGGCTCCCTGCCCCGTGCTCACCGTGCATCCCGAGGGGCATCAGTTCGTGATGCCCTGAGCGCATGACGCCCCAAGAGCGTGATGCCGATCAACAATAGTTCAATTAACAAGAGTTATCGTTTGTGACGCTCCAGGAAACTTAAGGCGCCGCAGCGCTGCCGCTCCCCCGACGGGGGCCCAGCCAAAACATTTGCGAACCCGCGACCGGGGTCAATCCCGCATGGGAAGCCGGCTCCAGATTGCGGGACAACAAGCCGTCGTCAACAGACACGGCGGGAGTCGCCGCGCACGGGCACAGAGGAGACGACGCATGCAGGGGTGGTGGCGAGTCGCCGGGCTGTGTTGTTGTCTCGCGGGTTGCACTCCTCCCACTGCCCCGCGCGGCGGGCCGTCCACTGAAGCGTCCGCCTCGGTGGAGCAGACGGCCCCGCCCTTGGGCACGGGGGCGGAAGTTCAACCGGCCTCATCGGCTTCGCCGCCGGCCGCGGCCGAGTCGACTCCCGCCTTGGAAGCCCCCTCGGCGGACGGCCACAACCGCCTCTCCCCAGCGGAGATCGCCGCGGGATGGATTCGGCTATTCGATGGCCACACCTTGTTCGGCTGGAGACCTAACAGCGCAACAAACTGGCAAGTCGCGGACGGCGTGCTTTCCGCCTCCGGAGAAACCAAGGGGCTGTTGGTCACCACCACCCGTTTTGCCGACTACGAACTGCGCTGCGACTTCCGGCTGGAGGCGGGGGGCAACAGCGGCCTGTTTCTCCGCACGGCCTTTCTGCCCCAAGATCCCGCCGTCGATTGCTATGAACTCAACATCTGCGATTCGCACCCGGAATTCAAAACGGCCAGCCTCGTCAAGCGCGCCAAACCCTCCGGGGAAATCACCACCGACGGCGCCTGGCACAGCTACTTCGTCACGGTCCACGGTCCGCGGGTGGTGGTGCAGTTGGACGGTCGAGAAGTGCTGCAATACGTCGACGACGGGCCGCAACCGCTGACCTCGGGGTTCATCGGTTTGCAGATGAACGGCGGACGCGTGGAATTCCGCAACGTGTTTCTGCGGCCTTTGGGAATGCGGGAGTTATTCGACGGCGAGACCTTAACCGGTTGGCGGATCGTTCCCGGCTCGCACAGCCAGTTCACCGTCGAAGACGGAGCCATCCGCGTGAAGGGAGGACGCGGCTTTCTGGAAACGGAATGCACCGCGGGCGATTTCGTGCTGCAATTTGCCGCCAAAACGAATGGCGAGCGCCTCAACAGCGGCGTCTTCTTTCGCGCTCAACCGGGCACCGCCGAGGCCCCATCCAACGGCTATGAATTCCAGATCCATCACGGCTTCAAGGATGGCGACCGCCAGCAGCCGCAGGACTTCGGCACCGGCGCCATCTTCCGCCGGGTGGCGGCGCGGCGCGTCGTGGCGCAGGACCGCGAATGGTTCACCGCCACCCTGGTGGCGGACGGTCCGCATTTCGCCACGTGGGTCGACGGCATTCAAGTGGTCGACTGGACCGACACGCGGCCGCCCGATGCCAATCCCCGGCAAGGCCTGCGGCTCGAACCGGGCCATCTAAGCCTGCAAGGCCACGACCCCGGAACCGATCTGCTGTTCCGTGGATTGCGGCTGGCCGATTTGCCGCCCGCGCCGTTTTAGGGGCAGCCCGGCACGGCGTTTCGGTACCCCGCGCTCACGGATAACCGTCCCGCGGCGACCCGGAGCGCTCTCCGCCCGCCGGTTGTGGGCCGGTCTCGAGCGGCGGCTCCGGCGGCGGATGGACGCCGGCAAGCACGTGCAGGGCGTCGGCAATCTGCCGGGGATTGCCGGCCAGAACCAACACATCGTCGGGTTGAAACTGCCAATCGGCGGACGGCACGGCAATCAGTGCCGCATCGCGCCGCACCGCCAGCAAGGTCGCTCCGGTTCGGGCGCGCAGGTCCAGCTCGCGCAACGTGCGACCAATCGCGGGGGCCCCGGCCGCCAGCGTGTGGGTTTCAAACTCGATGCCGGGCACCAGGTCGTACAGCAGCTTGCGGCGTTCGGTCGACGTGAGATCGGCCCGCAAGGCGTGATAGGCGTTCGCGCGGAAGCCATCCACGATGCGGTCGATGGCGGCCTTGGGAGTGTCGAATAGCCGCAACGTCGCCGTCAGCACTTCCAACGAGGTCTCGAATTCCTCGGCAATCACATGATCGGCCCCCAACTGCCGCAAGGGATCGATTTCCGACATGTATCGCGTGCGGGCGATGATATACAAACGCGGATTGAGCAGCCGCGCCACCTGCACCGCCTGCCGCGTGGCCTGGGGATCGGAAATCGCCAGGACGAACCCCCGCGCCGTGCGGATGTGCAGTTTCTCGAGAATGTCTCCGCGGCCGCAATCACCGAAATAGACCGGTTCCCCTCGGCGGCGGGCGGCCTGCACGGTATCGGGATTCATTTCCAGCACGGCGAACGGCAATTCCAGCGCCTGCAACGCCGTGGCCAGATTGCGGCCGTTCAGCCCGTAACCGGCGATCACGATATGATCGGCCAGCGGCAGCGGCGTTTCGGCCTCCCCCGTGCCGCGACGCTGCTCCAATTGCCGCAATCCCGGCCAGCGGGCTAACGCCGCGGCGACGTGCGGACCGATCGCCACCAGGAACGGACTGACGGCCATCGACGCGATCGCGACCATCAAAAAGAGCTGGTAATGGCCGTCGCTGAGGAGTCCGACCTGATGTCCGGTGTGCGCCAACACGAAGGAAAACTCGCCCACTTGCGCAATCGCCAGGCCCACCACGGTCGCCACGCGCAGGGGAAAACCCCACGCCAGCACCGGCCCGAAACCGCTGAAAAACTTGATCGCCAACACGGCTAGCAACGTCGCGCCGGCCACGCCCGCCAGCGCCATCAGGCTCACCACGTCCAGCAACATGCCCGTGGAAATGAAGAACAGGCTGATGAGCAGGTCGCGAAACGGAGTCACTTCCGACAGCGTGTGATGACTGTACCCCGATTCGGCGATCGCCAGCCCCGCCAGAAACGCCCCCAAGCCGATCGACAACCCCGCCAGCAGCGTGGTCCACGCGGTCCCCAAACACACCACAACCAGAAAAATCAGAAACAACTCCCGGCTGCGGCTGCGCAGCACGTGATGCATCCAGAACGGAATGACGGCCTGCGCCAACACCACCGCCACTCCCAGCACCAACACCGCCCGCAGCAACGTCCCCGCCACGCTTCTCAGGTCGAACTGTCCCGTCGCCAGGATGGGCACGGCCAACAGCATCAGCACCACCGAGAGGTCTTGGGTGATGCTGATCCCCAACCCCAACCGCACGGGCGGACTGCTCAATTCGCCGCGATCCAGAAACAGCTTGAGCATCAGCGTGGAACTGGTGTGCGACACCAGACATCCCAGAAACACGGCCTCCGTCAGGCGGTCCACGAAGGGCCAGGCCGCCAGTCCGCTGACCACGATGCAAAACGCGATCTGCGCCGTGCCGATGCCGGCGGCGTACAGCAATTCGGTCAACCGCTCGCGGGTGAAATCCAACCCGATGGAGAACATCAGCAGCAGAATGCCGATATCCGCCAATTGCTCGATTTGCGTGCGATCCCGCAGCACCCCCAACCCATGCGGACCGATCAGCACCCCCGCCACCAGCAATCCCACCAACGCGGGCAGCCGCAGGCGCTGAAACACATGGAGCACGGCCCCGGCCACCAGAAATACCAGCACCAGATTGCGGAGCACGTCATCCATGAGCAGAGGTCTTCTTGATGCGTCGGCGGGACGCGCGCCCGCGGTTGGTTCCCGTTCCGCCAGCGACGGATCCCGTCGGAGGGGGCAGGGCCGCGGCCAACCGACCACGGTCCCCTCGTTGTTCCAGTCCGCGTGTGTGCCGTCGCAGCGGACTGGCACCCTGCCGGGCCGCCGCGTCGGCCCGGTCATGCCGCCGCATCACGGTACCAATCAGGGTGCCGCGGGCGTCGATTCGGGATGCAGCGGCCAGAACGGGGGATCGATGGGCGAGACGAAGTCGTCGGGCTTGACCGTCAGCAGGCTGCAATCGCAGGCGTTGAGCACTTTTTCCGCCGTGTTCCCCAACAACACGCCCCGGATGCCACTCCGTCCCACCGTGCCCAACGCAATCAGGTCGACCTGACGCTGCCGTGCCAAGGTCCGGATTTCCTCCCAGGGAGTGCCCCACTCGAGATGCGTGTGCAACCGATCCGACCCGATCCCCAAGCTGGCGACGAACTCATCAAACCGCTTGCGGGCCTCCGCCTCGATCCGCTCCACCAGCGATCCGCCGGGCGGAATGTTGTCCAAGGCCCCCTCGGGCACGTCCTGGGCGTCGATCACGTGCAAGAGATGGAATTCCGCCTGCGCCTGTTGGGCCACCCAGTACCCTTGCCACACCGCCTTGCGGCTGACTTCCGAGAGATCGGTGGCCGCCAACACCACCTTCGGCGGGTCGGCATGCTCCGATTTGACGACCCACACCGCCGCCGGGCACTTGCGAATCAGCCGCTGGGCCGTACTTCCCACGAACAACTGCTCGAAGGCCCCCAAGCCGCGCGTGCCGGTCATCACCAGGTCGTAGCCCTCTTTCTGCACGGCATACGTGATCTCCAGGAACGGCGTGCCGATCAACACCTCGCAACTCACATCCACTCCGCCTTGGCGCAGCGGCTCGATGTTTTGCCGCAGCCGGGCTTCCGACTCCTGACGCACCTCGTGCTGAAACAATTCTCCGCTGCCGTAGAACAAATCCTTTCGCGCTTCGCGCGAGGCGGCGAGGACGGCTTGCCGCATACTGGGCAAAACGTGCGCTAGCACCAGCTTCGCTTGTCCCTGCCGCGCCACCCAGGCCGCCTGCCGCAGCGCTGCCTCGGAGGGAGGGGAAAAATCGGTGGCCACCAGAATTTTCCGGTAACCATCAAACAAGACCGACTGCGTCGCCATGGCGAGTTCCTGCAAGGGACACGCGAATCGTGCGTCGTTTGGCAGTCATAATCTGAAACGCCCGTCGATTTCCAGTCTTCCTGCCTCGGGGAACCGACCCCGGCGGCCATACAGTCGCGGTCCGTCCCTGGGCGGCGGCTGCCCCGCGCGCCTCAGCGACCCCCATCAGCGACCCCCATCAGCGAGCACATCAGCGACCCCCTCGGCGAGCACATCGGCCGACCGCGGCCGGTCAGGCCACCGGCGGCGCCCCACGTTGCGGCCACATCCTTGCGACGGGGACACGAAACGAAGCGCGCTCAGCGTTACGAATGGCGCACATCGTTCCCTTCAGCAGCCGCGCGGCACTCTGTACACTTGGACCAACTCGACGTGCTTCCTCTGGCCGTGAATTCCTGCGGAAACCACCGGAATTGCTCGACGCGCTCTTGAGTCTGTGGCCACACCTCGTGGCGGCGATCACCCTGGTTGTGGACGTGATCGCCAGTGGCCACGCGGTGCTGCGCAAACGGGATGCCCGCGCCGCCATCGCCTGGGTGGGCTTCATCTGGTTCGTCCCCTTTCTGGGGGGGCTGTTGTATTTGTGGTTGGGGATCAACCGCATCCAACGCCGCGCCCGCACGTTGCGGGCGCTGCATCCGGCGTCCCCCTTGCACCCGTGTGAATTCCGCATTTCGTCCGACGACGGCGTGCTCCGCCAGCTCGGCGAGCATTTGCCGCAGTTGGCGCGCGTGGTGACCAATGTCACGCGGCATCCGCTGCTGTCGGGCAACACGGTCGAACCGCTGGACAGCCGATCGGCCTACGATGTCATGCTGGCCGCGATCGACGCCGCGGAACATTCGATCGCGCTGGAAACGTACATCTTCGACAACGACCGCGCCGGTCGGCGGTTCGCGGAGGCCCTCAGCCGCGCGGTGTCTCGCGGCGTCGCGGTGCGGGTGATCGTGGATGACATCGGCGCCAAGTACAGTTGGCCTTCCATCCTCACCGAGCTGCGCCGCGCCCGCGTGCCGGTAGAGGCCTTTCTGCCCAAGCTCACGCCCATCGGTTTTGCCTATGCCAACCTGTGCAACCACCGCAAAATTCTGGTGATCGACGGCCGCATCGGCTTCACGGGAGGGATGAACGTCCGCGAGGGGCACGCCGCCGACCTGCTCGCGCCCCACCCCATCGAGGACCTGCACTTTCGCCTGACGGGTCCGGTGGTGGCCCACTTGCAGCACACCTTCGCCGACGACTGGCAGTTCTGTCGCGGCGAGGCGCTGGAAGGGGATGCCTGGTTTCCCTCCTTGACCCCCACCGGTCCGGTCCTGGCGCGGGGCATTCCCGATGGTCCCGATGAGAATTTCGAAAACCTGCGGATGACGATTCTCGGCGGCCTGGCGAGCGCCCAGCGCTCGGTGCGGATCGTGACACCCTATTTTCTTCCCGATCCGCCGCTGATCACCATGTTGAACCTGACGACGATGCGGGGTGTCGAAGTCGACATCTTCCTGCCGCGGGTCAACAACCTGAAACTCGTCCAGTGGGCCTGCATGGCGCAACTGTGGCAGGTGCTGGAGCGCGGCTGCCGCGTGTGGCTCACGCCGCCTCCCTTCGATCACACCAAGCTGATGCTGGTCGACGGGGCCTGGACGCTGCTCGGCTCGTCGAATTGGGACGCGCGCAGCTTTCGCCTGAACTTCGAGTTCAACGTGGAATGCTACGACGCGGCCCTGGCTCAAGCACTCGAGGAACGGATTCAACAGAAGCAGGCCCGCGCCCATCGGCTCACGCTCGCCGAGGTGGACGGCCGCCCGCTGCCCATTCGCCTCAGGGACGGCGTGGCCCGCTTGTTGTCCCCCTACCTTTAATCCAAGCGGTTTGCCCTACCTGCTCGCTGCCGGGTTCTGCTGCTGCTTGCCGCGTGGTCCTGCCGCGACTGCTCTGGCAACTTTGCTGGCGGGTTGCGCACCACGGGGCAACCGTGGTACGCACCTGCGCGACCGCCAATCTCCCCTGCCGCTCGCAGGGCGTGGTTTCCGCTCACAGGTAGTCGTTGATGATGTTCTCCAGCATCTCTTGCCGCCCCGATTGATTGGGCGCCGCTTCCCCTTTTTGCAGCATGTACTGTTCGAGAGAGGCGAACGTCGCCCGGCCGGCTTCGATCTCGGCGCCGATTCCACTGTCGTAGCTGGCGTACCGCTGCCGCACGAAATCGCGCAAGACTCCGTCCTTGCGGATCGCCGCCGCGATCTTGGCGCCCCGCGCAAAGGCATCCATGGCCCCGATGTGGGCATAAAACAGGTCGATCGGCTCGAAGCTTTCCCGCCGGACCTTGGCATCGAAGTTGACGCCGCCCGGATTCAACCCTTGCTGCTCCAGGATTACCAGCATGCATTGCGTGGTGAGGTAGATGTCGGTGGGGAACTGGTCGGTATCCCAGCCGAGCAGCAGGTCGCCGGTATTGGCATCGATGCTGCCGAGCTTCCCCTGCATCGAGGCATAGGCCAGTTCGTGCATCATGGTGTGCCCGGCCAACGTGGCATGGTTCGTTTCGATGTTCAGCTTCACGTGGTCCCACAGGCCGTACGCGCGCAGGAAATTGCAGCAGGCCGCGGCGTCAAAATCGTACTGATGCTTGGTCGGCTCCTTGGGTTTCGGTTCGAACAGGAACTGTCCCTGGAAACCGATCGACCGGGCATGCTCCACGGCCATGTGCATGAACCGGGCCAGATGATCCAGTTCCCGCTTGAGATCGGTGTTGTAGAGGTTTTGGTACCCTTCCCGCCCCCCCCAGAACACATAGTTGACTCCGCCCAACTGCTGCGTGACCTCGAGGGCCTTCTTGACCTGCGCGGCGGCATAGGCGAAGACGTCGGCATTGCAACTGGTCGCCGCCCCGTGCATGTAGCGCGGATGCGAGAACAAATTGGCCGTCCCCCACAGCAGGCGAATCCCCGTCCGCTCCTGGTGTTCCTTCAACACCTTGACGATCTCATCCAGATTCCGGTTGGATTCCGCGAGCGTCGCCCCTTCGGGAGCCACGTCCCGGTCGTGGAAGCAGTAGAAGGGAACCCCGAGTTTCTCCATGAACTCGAACGCCGCGCTCACGCGGCGGCGCGCGTTCTCCAGGGAATTGCTGCCGTCGTCCCAGGGACGCTGCATCGTTCCCGCTCCGAAGGGGTCGCTCCCCGTGCCCCGGAACGTGTGCCAGTACGCCACGGCGAACCGGAACAACTCCCGCATCGTCTGGCCTTCCACGACTTCATCGGGGTTATAGTGCTTAAAGGCCAGGCGGTTCTTGGAACGAGGCCCTTCGTACGCAATCTTCGACACTTCGGGAAAATAGGCCATGGAGAGCGTCCTTCTGTCGCACGGCGGGATGACCGCACACCAACGGCTTGGACCAGTTTTGCCGACAGAAGTGTAGCCGTTCGGCGGATTGACCGCCATCATTCAAACACGGTCCCCGGATGGCAACCGGGCGCACCAATCGCGAAAGGGCACGCCAGCCGCAACCAGACTCGCCTCTGGCAACCGGACTCGCCTCTGGCAACCGGAATACATTCTCTGGCGAACCGTCTGACAGCGCGGGAACGCTCTGGGGATCGGCCGCGAATGCCACGCTGTTCCGACCGCCGCCACGCACTCAACCCCTCGAACACTTCCCCGCGGAATCCAGCTTTCCCGGAATCCCGCGCGGTTGCGGCCCACCGCGCGTCCTCGCAGTTCTCCGCTCCCGATTCCCGTGCGGAACACCGTCAGAGCGAGGCTGGTCGCTCGGCGTCCCCGCGGATCAGTGCGGCGGCACGGAACACAACCGCGTCGAGCATTGGCTCCGTGAGCCGCCCGGTGAATGTATTCTGCTGACTCGGATGATAGCTCCCCAGCAGGGTCCGCCCATCACGCAGCAGCACCTCGGCTCCGTGCGCGAATTTCGGCCGTGCGCCCGTCCAGAGCTGCTGCCGCTGCGCCCAGATCAGCACTCGGCTCCAGGCGAGTTGTCCCAACGCGAGAAACACGCGCACCGGTAGCAGGGCTACCGTGGCCTCGAACCAGTCGGCACAGGCGGCGATCTCTGCCGGCAGCGGCTTGTTTCCAGGGGGCGCACAATGACAGACGGCGGTCACCGCGCAGTCCACCAGTTGCAGCCCATCAGCGGCATCCCGAGAGACCGCTTGATTGGCAAACCCCGCGCGGTGCAGGGCGCGATACAACCACTCGCCGCTCCGATCCCCGGTGAACATCCGCCCGGTGCGATTGGCCCCATGGGCCGCCGGCGCCAACCCCACCACCAACAGCCGCCCGCGCGCGTCGCCGAAGTTCGGCACGGGCCGGCCCCAGTAGGACCAATCGGCAAAGCTGCGGCGCTTTTCCGCGGCCACGCGGCGAATATAGTCCCGCAACCGGGGACACCGTTGGCAACGGACAATCCGAGCATTCAGCGCAGACCAGGCGGAACCCATGCGACCGATCGTCTCCCGGAACCGCGGCAAACTCACTCGGCAAGCCCCCCAGGCAAGCGACGGAAAAAAACCCCCGCGGCAAGCGGCGGCGGCAAGCACCCACGATCCGTTGGCGGCCGCGAATCCATGCCGCCCGCGGCGAGCCATCCCTTCCGTCCGCGATCGACTCCCGCATCCAGTCCGCGGCCGCGAACCGTCACCGGTTGTAGCAGGTATATCGCATGTTCGACCGGCTCCGGTCTTGCCAGGCGCAAGGTTCTTGCCAGGCACAAGGCTCTTGCCAGTCGCAAGGCGAATCACAAGGGAACCACCGGGACAACCCGCCACGGTGGGGAATCGGCAACGGATGCCCGTCCCGGGCGGGTTCCGCACCGCTCGCGACCGATCTTGTTTCCGGGCAGTGCGGCTTTCTACCATGGAGCACGGTGGTCGACGGCAGCGCGGCATTCTCGAGGCTCGAAAGGTGCAGACGTGACACGTATGCAGACGGTAGCGGCATCTCTCGTGGCGGCCATTCCCGCGGGAATTGTGCTGGCCTTCGGCGTGATGGTGCTGTTGAACTACTCCGAAAATGTGATGAAGTCGATGGTGCTGGCAGGCACGCTGGTGGCCACCCTGCTCCTCTCCACGGTGCTGATGCTGATGCCGTTCGGCTTGGCGATCTTTGGCGGACGCAAGCCGGCCGCCGGTGCCGAAGCCGGCGGCACATCCGCCGCCTCGCCGGACAAGGACCAGGCCCCGCCCGATGACGCCGACGGAGACCTCCAAGTCAGCGACGGCGAGGTGATGGTCGACGAAGGCGAGGAAGTTGCGGAAACCGTCGATTTCGACAGCGGGTCGCTGCAAACCGAGATCGGCACGTTCGACGAAGAGGATGTCGACGTGTTCGAGGAAGAGGAAGAGCCTCCTCCGCCCGGCAAGAAGAAGAAACGCTGACCGTCCCTCACGACCCTTGGAAGATTCACGACCCTTGGAGGAACTGTTCCAGCCGGTCCAACCCCGCCCGCAAGAGTTCGAGGTTGGTGGCGAACGACAACCGCACGTAGCCCGGCGCGCCGAAGGCGTCGCCGGTGACCAGCGCCACGTGCGCGTCTTCCAACAGCGCCGTGCAGAAATCGGTGGCGTTGTCCACCACGCGGTTTCGGCCCAGCGGTTTGCCAAAGCAGGGAGACACATTGAAGAAGGCGTAGAAGGCTCCGCCGGGGGGAGCAAACGTCAAACCGAAGCGTTCCCGCAGCGCGTGCAGCCGCTCCATCACGTAGTTCCGCCGACGTTCGAACTCCTGCCGCATGGTTTCGATCGTGTCTTGAGGGCCGGTCACGGCCGCCAAGGACGCATATTGACTGATGCTGCACGGGTTGGACGTTTCTTGACTTTGCAGATTGTCCATCGCCGTGATGACTGGCGCCGGGCCGATCGCCCAGCCGATGCGCCACCCCGTCATCGCATAGGCCTTGCTGACGCCGCTGACCAGGATCGTTCGCGCGGCGACCTCCGGGCCGAAACTGGCGAAGCAGCGGAACTCGGAACCGGAGTAGATCAGTTTTTCGTAGATCTCATCGGAAAGAACCAGCAGGTCTTTCTTCACCACGACATCGGCCAGTGCGTCCAATTGCGCCGCCGTGTACGCCGTGCCCGTGGGATTGCAGGGGTTGTTCAGCATCAGCAGCCGGGTGCGCGGGGTGACGGCCGCGGCCAGTTGTTCGGGAGAGAGGACGAAGCCGCTGGCTTCGGTGGTGGGCACCAGCACGGGCGTCGCGCCGGCGAGTTCGACCAGAGCGCTGTAACTGACCCAATAGGGGGTGGGAATGATGACTTCGTCTCCCGGCCCGCACAACGCCGCGATCACGTTGTGAATGGAATGCTTCGCTCCGTTGGAGATGAGCACCTGATTCGGCTGAAACGAGAGGCCATACTCGCGTTGATACAGTTGGCACACGGCCTGCTTCAGCTCGGCAATGCCGCCCGATGCCGTGTAGTGCGTGTGCCCGGCTTCCATGGCGGCCACGGCCGCCCGGCGGATGTGCTCGGGCGTGTTGAAATCGGGCTCTCCCAGCGTGAAATCGTAAACGGTGATCCCCTGGGCCTTCAGCGCCTTGGCCTTGGCGGCGGCGGCGATGGTGGCGGACGGCTTCAGGGACTGGCACGCGGGAGAGAGACGTAACGAGGGCATGCTCGACTCTGGAAAACACGCCGGTTCGGGAGAACCGAAGCTGGGAGTGGGAACGATCGCGTTGCCGATTCTCGGCGGCGTTCCAACCGGTCGTCAAGCCACACAGACCACCCGAGGTCGCGGGGGTACGCGAATTGTCAAAAGGTCCGCGTCGCGGGCGGCGTCTTCGCGCTCTACAAACGGGATGATTCCTTTTTTCTGTGTCAACTGAACAAGCCACGATTTTTTCCAAATCCCTACCAATTCACTTGCCGATGTAATCCCTACCCGATGCCTGGGAGGCAAGATCTCGCACAAATTTCCAGCGGCGAAAGCAAGGCACTTGGGTGCGGCGGTGGGGCGCGGCGAATGTGTCGCGGTCAGTTACGTCATCGCGACACGAAACCGGGGCGGAAAGTTGTGACGCGAGGAATTTTGACAAAACTTGCAGATTTCGGGATTTCCGCTTGACGCTCGTTCCGTAGACCGTTTACAGTGTGCTCGACTGAGGTGAGGTAAGTCCTGAATGGAATCAAACACTCCGCTGCGGGGTGTCGCGTTTTCGCGTTGTTTCTCTTCGCCGGGTGCCAAAGAGAGACAACTACCTGGAATCGGCACCTGTTTCTTGCCTCCAAAGGAGCCAAGGGAAATGGCTGCGAAGTCCACCTCGAAGAAGTCCACCGCCTCGAAGTCCACCAAGGCCAAGCCGGCGTCGAAGTCCAAGAAGGCCAAGGAAGGTGCCAAGTAACTTCTTTCCGAAACACGAGTTCGGAACAACAGGCCAGGTCACCCCTGGCCTGTTGCGTTTCCCGGGATCCATTTCGGACACGGCCCCACGGCGGGATGCAAACGTCCATGCCATCCGGAAATCGCCCACGCACCGCAGCGCCGTCGGGCTGATTCGACCGGCGTTCACACCGCTGCCGCACTGAAGGAATGCCCACCAGACGGAGAATCCCCAGCAGACGGCGACGATTCCGCTTTGCCCGGTTTTCCAAGAGCGGGACAACGTTTCACTGCGCGGAAAATGCCGGCGCGGAAGCTAAAGTGGACCGCTCGTCGGCACTTGCTTTGCGTTTGCAGTCGTTGCAAAGCGGTTGCGGTGCGACCGGTCAGAATGAGGGGGTATCTGCCGAGAACTTGCGGCATCGACCTTGGCACTCCTGAGACGAATACATCAGCGCCTTTCCATGCGTCTCGTGCCATCGTTCATTCACCACCTTTGGGTGGACGCAGCAAGGGGGAATAATCGACCTCCGGCAGGCGGAGCCGCTCGGCTTCGGTTGTTTCGAGGAACACGGCACAAGACGGGTCGGCGAAGACCAACCGCCAATTCGGCTGCGTGAGCAAGCCATTGATGGCCGGGCGGGACGAGCGCGAGTCGAGCAGCACCACGGGCAAGCGCCCCTGTTCATCCCGGAGTGCCCCTTCCCAACTCCGATCCAGCAGCGCCATCGCCCGCAAGATGGCGTTGAAGGCCTCGAAAGTTTGCCGCGAACACACTTCCAGCCGGCCGTCCATGAACACCTTGCGCTCTGGTCCGTTGTGATAGGTGTAGACCGACGCCACGCCGAAATGGGCGGCAAAGGCCCGGGGGGGAAAATCCGGTTGACCAGCGAAGCGAGCGGCGGCGTGGGGAAACCAGGCTTTTCGCTCTCCAAATCCGAACGACTTCTCCTCGCCGGCCCAGCGATGCCAATAACCCGACGGAATCGCCAGGATCCATAGGCCCAACAGCCCCGCGAACACGGCATCGGCCGGCGACCATCCGGCGCGATTCGCTCGGTGCCTCAACGACCACCATTCGTTCAGGTTGCCGCACGCCACGGTCGCCCCCACCAAGGCGAACAGATTGGCATTGCGGCTGGCTTCCCAGGCCAGGTGCGAAAATCCCGCAAACAGCAGCAGACGGTACAGACTCCACCGCCGGCAGCACGCGGCCAGCCAGATAAAACTGCCCGCCGCCACCAGCCACAGCGTGATTTCCACATTGAGGTACAGGTTCTGAAAGCCGTGCTGGAGAAAGAACCGATACGGCAACTGAAACTCGCCAATATGTTGGGCGTAAAACTCCTGTTCGACGCTGAACTTCCGATACAGCACCAACGGGAACAAGGCCCCTTCCTCAAAGTAGGGATTGGCCAACGCGGCCAGGGTGCACAAAATGCCGGTGTAACCCACCCGCACCGGCGAGAGTGTGCCGTTCGCGGGGGACAACCCCCATCGACCGCAAGCCCAACGGCGGACGAGTTCGTCGACGGCGCGACAACTTCCCACCACCAGTCCCAGCACAAACAAGGCGTGCATGTTGATCCACAGCACTTGCAGGGCGGGCAGCCACCAGGTCCAGCGCGGGTGCTCATCGAGGCGCTCCATCAACCACAACCACGCGGCCAGGAACAGCAGCGAGAAAATTTCGGGGCGGGCACTGCGGCCATTCAAACTGATGGCCGCCAAGGCCCAGATCGCGCCGGGCAACCATGGGGGCAAACGCTGTCGCGTGGCATGCCAACCCACCAACGCGGCCGCCGTCAGCACGAGGCCGTTGACGATCACCAACCCGCTGACGCCCGCCAGCCGATGCACGGTGGCGAACACCACTTGAAACCCCCAATGCAGATCAATCCACGGCTGATGCGGGTGCGTAAACGTGTACAAGTCGACATAGGGAATCTGACCCGTGTCGAGAATCCATTCGCCGGTTTTGAGATGCCACCAAAGATCGGTATCGGCAATCGGCACGCATCCCAGCAAGAAGGTGACGACCGCCAGCAAGCCAACGATGAGCGGCCGCAGCGTGCGGACTTCGGAGAGCGCGGCTGCACGCTCCCCAGACAGCGTTGGTCTATCCGTGCGGGCGGCGGATTGCGAACTTGGAGACTTACCTCGTTTTCGCGTCACACGCGCTCCTTCTGCTGGTCCGTGCCGGGCGGGAAAGTTGTTTCCGACGCAGCCACGGGCATCGCAAACGGCGGATTGTAGCCGGCGCGCCTTCCGCCGCGACCTTCCCACCCTTGCCACCACCCACCAGCCGCTTCCGTCCGCCGGCGCAGATGCGAGCAACCGCGCGGACCGCTATAGTGCACTCGGGCGGCTGTGCCGTCGCCAGGCGCGCCGCACACGGCTGCACGACGTGGAGCAGGGTGTGAGTGGGGCATCGCTGCTGGTGGTCCAAGGGGTGGAAGCGGGGACGCGGTTCGAACTCGGCAACGAGCCGGTTCGATTAGGCCGCGGTCCGCAGAACGAAATTCGTGTCCTCGACACCGAGGTCTCACGCCTGCATGCGGAGATCGTTCCGACTCCCGAAGGCTATGTGCTGACGGATCGCAACAGTTCCAACGGCACATTCGTCAACGGTCAGTTGATTCGCTCCAAGTTGCTGGTCAACGGCGACCAGATTCTGGTGGGGCGTTCGCTGCTGTTGTTCACCGCGGCTGATGCCGCAGCGGCCGGACCGCCAGCGGCCCAGCACGTGCGACTCGAGCCGAGCGACCGGTCGAACATCGTCACGCGATTGCCCCAAGACGCAGATGCGGCCGTGGTGCCGCAGCACACCCATCTGTTGCAGACACTGTACCGCATTTCGGAGGAGGCGGTGCGGCCGTCGGTGTCGCTGAACACGCTGTTGCAGCGGATTCTGGATTTGACGATCCGCGCGGTCGGTGCCGACCGGGGCTGCGTGCTGGTCATCGACGCCCAATCGGGCGATATCCGCCCCGAGGCGGTCAGCGGGCAGGTGTCGACGGACGCGACCGGACGAATGCCCGTTTCCCGCAGCATTGTCGATTATGTGCTCAAAACCCGGCAAGGAGTGCAGACTACCGACGCCCAGCACGACACACGGTTTGAAACCGCGGAAAGCATCGTGCGGGCCGGCATTCGCGAGGCGATGTGCATTCCCCTTCAAGGCCGCAACGACTTGTTGGGGGTGATCTACGTCGACATCACCACGCCCGCCGAGCAGGCCCTGCTCGCGGGCGGACAGGCCCGGTTCCGCGAGGATCAATTGCGGCTGCTGGCCGCCATCGGCCGGCAAGCCGCCCTGGCCGTCGAAAACTTTCGTTATCAACAGGCCTTCGTGCGGGCGGAACGCCTGGCCGCGATGGGCCAGACGATCGCCACGCTCAGCCATCACATCAAAAACATCCTGCAAGGCGTGCGCGGGGGCAGCTATCTGATCGACATGGGCCTGCAAGAGCACAATGAAGAACTCGTCCGCAAGGGCTGGGCCATCGTCGAACGCAACCAGGACAAAATCTATCACCTCGTGATGGACATGCTCACCTTCAGCAAGGAGCGCCAGCCCTCGCTCCGCCGCGTCGCGCTCAACGAGACTGTCGGCGACGTGGTCGACCTGATGCAGGCCCGCGCGGCGGAGTGCCGCATCGCGCTGGAATTCACTCCCGATCCGCACGTGCCGCCGAGCACCTTCGACCCCGAAGGCATCCATCGCGCGGTGCTGAATATCGTGACCAACGCCATCGATGCCGTCGAGGGGTCCGACTCCGCCGCGGTGCAGGTGCAAACGGGCTACGACCGCGACAGCGATTCGCTCTGGGTCAGCGTGACCGACAATGGGCCGGGCATTCCCCCCGAGCAGTTGCCCCGCATCTTCAACATCTTCGAGTCGACCAAGGGGGCCCGCGGCACGGGGTTGGGCCTGGCGGTCAGCCAGAAGATCCTGCGGGAACACGGCGGCGAAATCACCGTGCACAGCCAGGTGGGTCATGGCTCCCGGTTCACGCTGATCTGGCCGCGACTGGATGACGACACCGCCGGCCAAACGGCGATCGCGCCGGCAACCGAATCGGCCGGATGACCGCTACGAACCCCGGTCCCATCCGACCGTCACCCGAGAACACGCCAACTGCCGCTCGGGAACAGTTCGGTCCGCGGCCCACGTCCCCCGGAATGGCTCAACCTGGAATCAGTTTCGAGGGACGCGGCGGCGGCGGTCCGATCTGGTTGATTTTCAAGCCGAAGTTCTCGCCGATCTTTACGGCTTCGCCGCGGCAGTACATCACGTTGTTGACGTACAAATCCAGCAGGTCTTCACAGGACTTGTTGAATGTGATGAGCGCCCCCGGCGTCACGCACAACACCTGCGCCACGGGAATGCGTTTCTCCGCCAACGTGACGCTGACCGTGACGGGAATCGACCGCAATCGGGCGAGCGAATGTGCTCCCGTGGGCGGTGCGGGCCGCGGAGAAGGCCTCGGCGGGGGTGGAGCAGGATCAGCGGACGACCCGGGCGGAGAACTGTCCGCCGGCTGAGCGGAGTGCAGCGGTCCGACAACGAATACAAGCCCCATGGGAGCCCCCTCTTCGATGACGGTCCACTCCAGCACCGCGGTTTCCGGACCGGGATTGCGTCCCGCCACATGGGCGTACAAGTTGGGTACGGCAAGACACGACGCGTCGCTTGCCGGACGGGATTCGCCATTGGTCAGGCTGGCCCACTGAACGGCCAGGGTTGTCCATGGTGCTTGCGAGGCGGTGTCCGGCGTGGCACTCCCAGCTAGCCAGGGCAAGGTTGCGGGAAGCAACAAGTCATATGCCGCCCCGCCCCGCGCGCCGTGCACGACCAACCCGGCCGTCTGCAAATCGGCGGGGGTGAGTTCGGACCAGGGACGCGGCTCGAGGGGACGCAGTTCGATCTGCTGGCCGAAACACTGCCCGAGGGCTGCTTCGAGGCTGGATGCCGCGCTGGACAGTTGCAACCACCAAAAGTCTTGCGGAGGGTCGCGTTCAGCAGTCATGGAAGGGATCTCCCCCAGCGGCTCGGGCCACGGCGGTCGGCCGCAGCGCACACTAACTGAAGGAAATCGACCTCCCTCGGGCAAAAACTTCACGAATTCCTGCCGAGAGCTCCGAAAAACCGGTGAAAATGTCCCAGTTTGCCGGCGAAGAGCAGCGAGACCAGACCGGTCGTGCTCGCGGGCTGGCTGCCAATGACGCTCCTCATGCTTGTGAACGTTCCCGCTGACCACGTTCACCGTTTATTACCACGTTTGGAGGTGGAGCGACTCCCGCGGCGAGACCGCGAGTTCGCGGTCCTCGCCGTCGATGTGGCAGAGGAAATGTTGCGATCCGGTCGTCTCCAGTGCGATCCGGTCGTCTCCAGTGCGATCCGGTCGTCTCCAGTGGGATCCGGTCATCCCTAGCGCGGGCAAGGGGCATCTCCAGTGTGGGGCGTGGCGTTTCTGGTGGGAGTGGGGTCGTCGCCGGTGCCCCTTTGAGACAGTGCCTGTGGTGGCAGGCACTCTGCCCCTCGTCTCAGAGACAGCACTCCGTCGCCGCGGGGACCGAGAATGGTATGGTGTCACTTTGGGGCACTTGTCAGAATGCGGGAGTTGGGGGGCACTTGTCAGAATGTGGGAGTTGGTCTGGCGTTCAGGGGACGGACACGATGTGCCGGCTTGGCGTGTGGCGAGAAACGGCCGACGTGGTGGACGCCGTGCGCCGGATGGCGGCGTGCCTTCGACCGCAGTTGGCCGTCGACCCGGCGACGGATGTGGGAAGTTGCCGGCCGGACGACTTGCTGCTGGCGTCGGACATCGCCTTGCGGGCGGACTTCCCGACCATGGATCACCCGTGCCCGCTGCCCCTTGTGCTGTTGGTGGTGGACGATGCCGGCAGCGTGCCTCTTCCCGCGACCTGGGAAGCCGTGATTGTGGGTTTGATTCGGCGCTCCCATTTCGCCGAGGATCTGGCCGTTGCCTTGGAACTGCACGGCGAACCATGCGCGGTGGATCCCGATGCGGTCCTGCTGGCGTCCGGTTTGGTTCGCTGCGACCGTTGCGAGGCATTGTCGAATGACCGACGGCTGGCCTTTGCGGCGGCGCGGCGGCTGCGGCGTTGCCTGCAACATGGCGGCGGCGTGCAACCGGCGTGGGCCGCGCGGTTGTCGGCGGCCGCATTCGAATGTCTGGAAAACGCCATGTTTCATGGCAATCTGGAATTGAGTACGGCCTTGCAGCGGACGGGTGCGGTGGACGCTTATGCGGCACTGTGCGAGCAGCGGCAGCGGCAACAACCGTATCGGGACCGCAGGGTCTGGTTGACGACGCGGTTGACGCCTCACGAATTGCAACTTTCGGTGCGCGATGAAGGCCTGGGGTTCGACATCGGCCGCTGGGAAGCCCTTGCCGAACCGGCCGCGGTGACGGCCATGGGCCTGGCCGGTCGCGGTTGGCGCGTCCTCCATCGTTTTTGCGACGCCGTGCGTTACAATGCGACCGGCACCGAGGTCAGCCTGCAAGCAGCACTGTCTCGGAGTTGTTCCCCGTTCACGTCGCCTGGTTCGCGACCGTAATTCCGTAGCCGGATGCTCGGTATGTCGCAAGTGGTGGTCCTGGAACGATCGGAACCGCAGCGGGAAGCGCTGACGTACCTGCTGCGGGAAGCGGGCTTGAAGGTCGTGGCTGGGGATGACCCGGCCGTGATTCGCGACCCGCTGATTTTGCCGCAGGTCAGCCTGATCGTGATCGGCGAAAGCGCCTTGGCTGGCTTCCGGCAGTCGGTCGCCGGCTGGTTGCCGCGCTCGATCCCCTTGATGGTTTTGACGGAACCAGGGAGTTTTCGGGGGATTGTGCAGGGGCTGTGCGTCGGGGCATCAGATATCGTGTCGCGCGACCGTCCCGCTGGAGAACTGATCTCCCGCGTGCGTCAAGCGATGGAGTCGGCCGAGGGAGACCGCCCGCCGCCTGCCGAAAACCGCGACGAACTTCTGATCGAGATCGACGGCCGCACCGAGCGGATCAACGTCGCGACGGAAAAACTGCTGGGACTGGTGGCCCAAGTGTGCGAGGATGCCACCCGGTTGCAGAAGCGGTACGACGCCGAACTGACGCAGCGCCGCCGCGTCGAGTCGGCGCTGATGGAGTCGGAGGCGTTCTACCAATCGCTGGTGGAGGCCTTGCCGCTGGCGATGTTTCGCAAAGACCTGGAGGGCCGGATTACCTTCGCCAATCGACTGCTCTGCCAGGCGTTGCGCCGCCCCCCCGAGGAGATCATCGGCAAGACCGACTACGACCTGTTCCCCAAGGATCTGGCCGAGAAATACCGGACCGATGACCGTCGCGTGATCGAAACACAGCAGGATTTCGAGACCACCGAGGAGTTCGAAACGCCGGAGGGAGAACGGCGCTTCACGCACGTGCTGAAGACGCCCGTGCATGATGCCTCTGGAAAAACCGTGGGCATTCAAGGCGTGTTTTCGGACGTCACCGACCGCATTCGCGCCGAAGCCGCCCTGGAACAGGAGCGGTACCTGCTCGACAGCCTGATGCGCAGCATCCCCGACAACATTTACTTCAAGGACACCGAAGGGAAATATCTCCGCATCAATCCCGCCAAGGCCGCGAGCTCGGGGTTGAAGGATCCCAAGGAAGCCATCGGCAAATCGGACGCCGACTTCTTCTCCCCGGAACACGCCGAACGCGCCAAACGAGACGAAGAGGAAGTGATGCGCACCGGCCAGCCGCTCATCGGCAAAGAGGAGCGGAATGTCTACCCCGATGGCACGGTGCGGTGGATGTCCACCACCAAGCTGCCCCTTCGCGACCGGCAAGGCCAGATCATCGGCACGTTCGGCGTGTCTCGCGACATTACCCAGCTCAAGCAGGCCCAGGACGCGCTGAAGGAAGCGGCCGAGGCGGCCGAGGCCGCCAACAAGGCCAAAAGCGACTTTCTGGCGAACATGAGCCACGAAATCCGCACCCCGCTCAACGCCATTTTGGGCATGACGGAACTGGTGCTCGACACGCCGCTGACCCCCGTGCAGCGCGACTACCTCAAGCTGGTGCACGAGTCGGGCGAATCGCTGCTGGCCGTGATCAACGACATTCTCGATTTTTCCAAAATCGAGGCGGGCAAGCTGCTGCTCGACCATGCCCCCTTCGACATTCGCGAGTTCGTGGGGGACACGCTGAAGTCGCTGGGGCTGCGCGCCCATCGCAAGGGCCTGGAACTCGCCTGCGACATCGCCCACAACGTGCCCGCCGCGCTCATCGGCGACGCACACCGCCTCCGGCAGGTGGTTGTCAACCTGGTGGGCAATGCCATCAAGTTCACGGAACAGGGAGAGATCCTGCTATCCATCTCCGTCGAGTCGCAGCACGACAAGGAAGTGGTGCTCCATTTCCGCGTCAGCGACACGGGCATTGGCATCCCCGCCGACAAATTCGAGACCATCTTCGGCGCTTTTGAACAGGCCGACCGCTCGACCACCCGCCGCTTCGGCGGCACGGGCTTGGGTCTGGCCATTTCCGCGCGCCTCGTGGAACTCATGCAGGGCCGCATTTGGGTCGAAAGCGAGGTCGGCCGCGGCAGCGTGTTTCACTTCACGGCCGCTTTCGCCCTGGCGGAAACGGACGGTCGCCAGCTCTCGGCCAGTCCCGAACTGCTGCACGGGCTGCGGGTGCTGGTCGTCGACGACAACAGCACCAATCGGCGGATTCTCGCCGAAATGCTCGCCAGTTGGGGCATGATACCCGTCCTCGCCGCCAGTGCCGACGAGGCCCTCGCCCTGCTCCGCCGCCAATCGGCCGAGGGCACGCCGTTCGGACTGGTCGTCACCGATGTCAACATGCCCGGACAGAGCGGCTTCGATCTCGTGCGGAGCGCTCAGAACGAGGGAGGGTTGTGCCGCGGCATGGTCGTCATGCTCACCTCTGGCGATCGCGCCGACGATCTGGAAACCTGCCGCCAATTGGGGGTCTCCACCTACCTCATCAAGCCCATCAAGCAGTCGGAATTGTTCAACGCCATCTTGCAGGCGCTGGGAGCGGCCCATACCGAGGAATGGAAAGCGGCGGCCCTGTCCACGGAGCGGCAAACCAGCCAACCGCTGGACGTCCTGCTGGCGGAAGACAGCAGCATCAATCAGAAGCTCGCCGTGGGACTTCTCGAACGCTGGGGCCACCGCGTCACCGTCGCCAACGACGGGGTCGAGGCGGTCACCTTGGCCAAGGAGTTCCCCTACGATCTGATTCTGATGGACATCCAGATGCCCGAGATGGACGGTCTGGATGCCACCCGGCAGATTCGCGCCTGGGAAGCCGAGCGGGGCGAGCACCGCGTGATCGTGGCCATGACGGCTCACGCGCTGCAAGGGGACCGCGAACGCTGCCTCGAGGCGGGGATGGACGATTACCTCACCAAACCCATTCGCTCGGAACAGTTGTTTCAGTTGCTGGAGCGCGTGGCGCGGGGCGAAGTGCGCGGCGCCCTGAGTTCGGCGGATCAGCACCGCGCGGCGGCGGCGGGCGAGCCGCAGCACTGCCCCGTCGATTGGCAGCACGCCTTGTCCACCGCGGGGGGTGATCCCCAATTGTTGCAACAGGTGGCGGCGGCCTTCTGCGAGGAAGCGCCGTTGCAGATCCGCCGCTTGCGCGACAGCTTTCTACAACAAGACTGGAAGCGGTTCGAGCGGGCGGCGCACACCCTCAAGACGGCGTTCGGCACGTTCGGCGTCGCCGCCGCGCAACATTGCGCCGCCGCCTTGGAACGGGATTGCAAAGAGAACAATCCCCCGTCGAGCGACGAACCCATCGACGTGCTCGAACGGCACGTGAACGCGATGCTGGCCGAAATGCAACGGCACTTGCTCGTCCCCGCGGCGGTGGAGCACCGTTGACAGTTCCCGGTGTTCTCGCCCGCGGCGGCTCCACTGATGTTCTCGCCCGCGGCGGCTTAGCGGGCATACCAGACGAGCAGGCGGGCCAGGTCGCCGCTTTCTGCAAGCTGCCGGATGCGTCGTCGCGCGTGCGGCTGTCCCAAAGCCTCGTTGTAGCCGTGGTGATGATCGGCGAGCGCCAGCGCGTGTTCGATGTCGGCCAGCTCGAGCACTTGTCGCTGGGCGGACCGGGCGAGCCAGCGCGCCAGCCACAGGGTGATCGGCACCATCAGCGCGAGGCTGTGCCATCCGTCGACCACCGGAAACCCGTAAAACGCGGGACCGCAGAAATGGAGTCCGAGCACTTTCACGCGCAAATACCGCGTGAAGAGTTCGACCGCGCCGGAGGGCAGCGGGCCGTGCGGCCGCTCCAAGTCGGCGAAGGGCACTGGCCGGAAAACATCCTGGAGTGGCGGCGCTTCGCCCGTCCCGCGGGAGAACCTCAGGATCGCGCGGAACAGTTGCCACCGACCACGCCAACCGGCCTCCGCCGTGGCCACGGTATCCTTGCGGGCATACTGGGCGGCAAACAGGCGAAAATACAGGCGTCCCACCGCGGAAGGCTCGTCCATCCGTTCGGGAGCGGTTTGAAACTCCGCCGCGATCGCGCCGGTCACTAAGTCCACGAACTCTGAGATCTGTCGATCGTCCAGTTTGTCGAAGCGGGCCTCGGCCAACAGATTGGCGTAGGCCAGCAGTTGCAGCAGCCGCAACAACAGCGGCAATCGTTCCTTGGCGAGAATCCGATCGAACGGCTCCACGAGCGCATCGAATTGTTTCCACGTCACCTGGTGCCGCCGGGCGATAAGCGGAGGCGGAATCCGGTCCGCGCCCGGAGGCACGACCTCCGACGCCAACCGCTGCAATTCCGCCCGTTGCCGTGGCACCGGCTGACCACGATTGCCCACCACCGAGGGGCAACTGTACCGCAGACTCACCGCCACCGACTTTCCGTGGGGATGAAACGCATACGGATACACCCGGCATGCCAAGGGCTTGGCCGCTTCGCCGAACCGGGCATGAATCCGACACAGCCCCCGCTCATCGAGAAACACACAGCCGCCATCCGGCCGGTGTGCCAGACGGTAACGTTTCTTCCAGGGCCAACCGGCAAACCACACCACGGGAGGACCGGGCGGCAACTCCTCGGCCGTGGTCCAGCCTTGGGCCAGAATGCGTGCCCGTTCCGCCTCGGTGATTTCAATGAGATGCTGCCGGCAGCACCCCGCGCAATTGTGACAACTCCAGTTTTGCAGGGTGGGCAGTTGCAGGGGCAAGGAAGCCATGCGGCGGCATTCTGCTTGAGGAACAGCACGTCCTGGCAGCATACCCGACGCGCTGTTCGCCGGCACCACTGCCCGCGCCTTTCCTGCCGCGCGGCCGTTTTGCGCGGCCTGGCATCTTCGCCGGGGCGATGACGGCGTTCCGCCTGCCCCTGGCTTTCCGCATGCCCCCTGGCATTCCACCTGCTCCCAGCGTTCCACCCTGCCCCCGGCAAGCCACCGGCCCGAGGGGGTGAAGGTGCAACGGTTCTGCCAACGATGGCGCAGGGTGCGGCTGCGGCGAATCTAACGACCTCGACGGGGCAGTTTCCGCGGACGTTGCCGATTCAACTCAGCCGGCTCGTGCTATGTTTCGATGGAGTAAAAGCGCGCGGCGCGCAGGCGCCGTGGGCGCGTCGGCAGCAGGTCGCCAGTCGTCATGATCGTCATTATCGCTTCGATCGTCGTCATCGGCTCCGTGTTGGGGGGCTTCACCATGGCCGGAGGCCATGTGGGAGCACTCATTCACCCCTCGGAAATCGTGACGATCGGCGGTGCGGCGCTCGGCGCCCTGATCATGATGTCCCCCAAGAAAGTGCTGATGGACCTCATCAAGGGGGTCGTCGCGGCACTGAAGGGCACCCCGTACAACCGCGCCGCCTACACGGAGTTGTTCAAACTCTCCTACGAACTCTTGCGGGTGGCACGGCGAGACGGCCTGCTGGCCCTCGAGCCGCACCTCAACGACCCGCACTCCAGCAAGATTTTCGAAAAGTATCCCCGTCTGGCGAAGAACCACCACGTCATCGAATTCATCTGCGACGGCTTCGCTCCCGTGATCGAAGGCAGTGCCGACGCCGAACAAATTCGCAACCTGCTCGATGCCGAACTCCGCATCATCGAAGAAGAGCATCATGCCGCCGTCGGCGCTTTGCAAAAAACCGCCGATGCGCTGCCGGGATTCGGCATCGTCGCCGCCGTGTTGGGCATCGTGATCACCATGGGCGCCATCGACGGCCCGGTGCACGAAATCGGCCACAAAGTGGGTGCCGCCCTGGTGGGGACCTTCCTCGGCATTCTGTTGTCGTACGGCTTCTTTGCCCCGTTGGCGGGTCGCATGGAGTTTCTGGGGGCGGCGGAATTGGGCTTTTTCCGCACGATTTCGGCCATCATTTTGGGACTGGTGCAGGATGCCACCCCCAAGGTGGCGCTGGAACAGGCCCGTCGCGGCGTGGGCACCGAATACCGACCCAAACGGGCCGACCTCGAAAAACTGTTCAAGGAAGTCGATTCCGAATAACGCCGCGGGGCGTCCCCGAGGCCACGCCGTCCAAAAGACGACCGAACGCCCGCGGCCCGGCAAGGTCCGCAGTCACCACCACCAGTTTCCCTCATCGTTCATGGACCGCCGGCAGCGCGCGGCGGCCGCGCACCACCATTCTCGGAGGCACTGCTCATGGCGGGTAAGGGAGGCGGCGCCTGGAAGGTGGCCTATGCCGACTTCGTCACGGCCATGATGGCCTTCTTCATGGTGATGTGGATCACCGCCCAGAACAAAGCCGTCAAGGAATCCATCGCCCAGTATTTTCAGAATCCGCTGGGCACGATTCCCGAAGCGCGGGCCACGTCGATTCACGGCATCGAAGGGGCCAGTGCCGAGGCCCCGTTTGAAGGTCATCAAGCCGGACCTCACGGGACCAACATGCCCGGTGTCGGCGGAGCGGACGGCGAACACGCCGATGGTTCCGAAATCCCCATGCCCGCCACGCTGCGCATTTTCGACCGGCTGGATCGCACGCGCGACGTGGGCACCATCGTGCTGTTTGCGGATTGGTCTGCCGAACTGGACGACGCCGGCAAGCAACAACTTCGGGCCTTGGCGCCGCAATTGCTAGGCAAGCCCAACAAAATCGAGCTGCGCGGCCATGCCGATTTGTTCACGGTGGCGGACAACCCCTCCGCGGACGTGTGGGGCCTGTGTCTCAAAAGGTGTCAGGCGGTGATGGCCTACCTGATCGAATTGGGCATCGAACCCGATCGGTTCCGCTTGAGTCAAGATGGGATTCACGAACCGTATTCCAAGGACGAGCGGCTGCGCTTCCGCCGGCTCAACTCGCGCGTGGAAGTGTTTGCCGTCAGCGAATTCACGCAGGAATACAAGCAGTCCCTCAGCGAACGCGCGGGAGAATTCGTGGAAGCCGCCAAAGCAACCCCCAACCCCCACGATCACCCAGCGCTCCCCGCTCGCAACGACTCCGAAGGACACGGCCACGGCGCGGGGAAAGCCGCCGACCACGGACACGGCTCCAAGGCCGCATCCTCCGGCCACGGCAGCGCCAAATCGTCTGATCATGGACACGGCGCGGGAAAAGCCACCGACCACGGACACGGCACTCAGGCGAGCAACCACGGACACGGCTCCAAGGCCGCGTCATCCGGTCACGGTACCAAACCCAACGACGCCAAAGCCGTCCACCAAGGTCACGGAGGAACCACCGCTGGTAGCGCGGACAAGAAGGCCGCGGGGAAACAGTCCGAGAGCCATCCCACCCAAGGGCATGGCCGGGAACCCTCCGCCAAGTCGGCTGGGCATGGGACCAAGGGACACTAAACTCGCCAACCACGCTCTCCAACCACACGGGCTGGTCGTCGCAGGCATCCCCCGGAAGGCCCATCGGGCGAGCAATTCGCGCCGCACCTGTTGGGAGTGAACTTTCCGCCCTCGATTCCCGCCCGGGAAGCATTCGATCGCCCCGTTGTTGCCCCCAGACAATCACGAGCGCGGGCTGCGCAGCGATTTCGGCTGGGCGAGCCGTCCCCAACCGGGGCGACACGGCGCCTCAACAAGTGCGCAACACATTTCACTGCATCATGTTGCGCAGTGACAAAAGTTTGACAATTCAGTGACGGACCCCTGACACATCGTTTCCGATCCTCCGCTATAGTTCGCCCGACGCGGAGAGGTGGTCGCCACCTAGTCGCGACACTGGCCGGAGATGGATCTCCTCCAGGTAAACCGTTTGCAGAACCCCGACCGGAACCACGTCATGGCGACAGTCACTCGCCCCACAGCGCGCCGCTCCAAGTCGTCTCGAAAAACTCGGCACCAGGCAGCGCCCGCCCCTCGATCCGCTCCTCAGCATTCCTCGCTGGACGAAATTTACGCCGCGTTCGCCCCCGAGCGGCTCAACTGGAAAAACCTGGACTGGGTGGTGACCCTGTGGATGGTGGCCATGCACGCGGGCTGCGTGGCCGCGCTGTTCTTCTTCAGTTGGTCGGCCCTGGCCGTGTGTCTGCTGCTGCACTGGTTGACGGGCAGCATTGGCGTGTGCCTGGGATATCACCGCTATCTGTCCCATAAATCGCTGCAACTGGCCGCGCCCGCCAAGTTCTTCACGTTGCTGTGCGGCTCCCTTTCGGGAGAAGGCTCGCCGTTGTGCTGGGCGGCGACGCATCGTCTGCATCATCAGCGTTCCGACCAGAAGGGGGATCCCCATACACCCAACGATGGCGCCTGGTGGGCGCACATGTGGTGGCTGCTGGTGCGTCGCACCCCCTTCGAACGGGCGGTGCTGTATCGCCGCTTCGTGCCCGATCTCGTGCGCGACCGCATGCTGCAATTCTTCGAAAAGACCTACTTCGCCTGGCAGGTGGTGATCGGCATTGTGCTGTTTCTGCTGGGTGGCTGGCCGATGCTGCTGTGGGGTCTGTGCGCCCGCATCGTGTTCATGTACCACTCGACCTGGTTTGTGAATTCGGCAACCCACATTTGGGGCTATCGCAATTACGAAACGCGCGATCGTTCCCGCAACTTGTGGTGGGTGGCTGTCCTGGCTTACGGAGAAGGCTGGCACAACAACCACCATGCGCATCCGCACTCGGCCCGGGCCGGGCACCGATGGTGGGAATTCGATCCCACGTTCTGGGTGATTCGCTGCTTGCAGTTCGTCCGTTTGGCCAGCCACGTCGACGACCGCAATCCCGCGCGCGAAGCCGCGGCCGCGACCGAGACGCAACTGTCTCTCGCAGAGGCCCCGACTGTCTGACCGGCTGGTCGCGGCCTGTCGAAATGGACGAATTGGCTGCTCCCCGCTGGGCTGGCAGGCTGGTCTCGGTGCGCCTTTTTCCGCGGCGAACAAGAGCAGCCTTGGGTAAAGGTTGGGGGAACACCGCGCGACGCCCGTCAAGCCAGAAAAGTCTCCCTGTCTTGCCCTCGTATCGCTTTGCGCCGCGCGACTCACCCGTTCCAGTTTCGCGGACCCGAACAGTTTGCCAATCGGGCCTCGCAACGGAGGTTAGAACGGCTCCGCACAGCCTGACGACCGACTGCAAAAAACTCATTGCGGCGGATTCAGCCGGTCGAATGACGTGGTGGGAAGGCAGCGTCTTTCGCTGCTCGTACCGCGGCGAGGCTTCTTCGAGGCGAGGATTTTGCTGTGATGCGGCAAGCTGATGGCATGGCGGCGCTCTGTTCCGATCCCGCGGATCTCCGAGTCGTTCTGGAGATCGAAGTCCCCGGCGAGCGCCGACGCTCCGTGCCGGTCGAGGGGGGCGGCTGCCTCATCGGCAGTGGGGAGTTCTGCGACGTGCGGCTGGCCGGAGCAGGCATTCCGCTGGCGCACAGCGAAATCCACATCGACGGCGGCGTGATCTGGATGGAAGCTGTTGATGACGGTCAACTGACGATCAATGGTCAAACGTGCCGGCGGCTCGCACTCCGCGATCACGACCAGATCCAAATCGCCGACTGCCGCATCACCGTCCGCATCAATCCGCCCGACGAGGCCCTGATGCTGCCAGACTTCCCGGAAAACCTGTCGGAGCTGTCCGCCTTGGAACTCTGCGAGCGGGTCGAAGCCGAGCAGGCGCGGCTGAACGACGACGAGCACCGGCGGCTCTCGGGCTGGTCCGCCTTGCTGCGGGAACTGGAAGACGTGCTGCGCCAGGAGCCGGCTTCGTCCTGGGAGCAAGAGGCCCGCATTGAACGCACCTTGCAGCAACTCCATGCCATCACCGAGTCGCTCGCCGAACGGGCGCGGCTGCTCGCCCAGCGGGAAGCCGAATTCATGGAGTCGGCCGGCGCGCTGCAAGAAGCCCACGAGCGGATCAACAGCCGCCTCGAGCAACTGCTGCAACAGTTTCTGGACGGCTCGCTCCGGGCGAGCGCTTGATTCTCCCGGCAGAACCGCTGCCTCTCCCGACAGAACCGCTGCCTCTCCCGACAGAACCGCTGCCTCTCCCGGCAGAGCGCGTGCTCCTTCTGGCCAACCCGCCGCTCCATCCGGCAGACCAGAGCACACGGCAGAAACCCGGGGCAAGGCGGGCGGAGCTGCAACACCCCGCGCGCAGCTTCCACCAGGATAGCGTTCCCCAGGCGTGCGTCCGCCATGCAACCAGCGGGCAGCCGAGGCTTGCTTTCAACGGCCATCCCTCCGCGGGCGGCTACGACGCCTGTCGGAATCGGAGGGACGGCTTCTCCAGCATCACGATCGTATTGGGCGGCACGCTTTCGTAGAGGCTGACGCTCGAACCGATCACGGAATGGTGCCCCACCACGGTGTCGCCGCCGAGGATCGTGGCATTGGCATACACCACCACGTGATGCTCGATGGTGGGATGCCGCTTGGTCGACCGCACGAGCTTGCCTTCCTCGTCTTTGGCGAAACTGCGGGCGCCGAGGGTCACCCCCTGGTAGAGTTTGACCGACTCCTCGATCACGCAGGTCGCGCCAATCACCACCCCCGTGCCATGGTCGATGAAGAACGACGGGCCGATTTTGGCACCAGGATGGATGTCGATGCCGGTGCGGCTATGGGCCCACTCGCAGAGCATGCGGGGAATGAGGGGCACGTTCAGCACGAACAATTCGTGGGCCAGCCGGTAAATGGTGATGGCTTCCAGACCCGGGTAGCAGAAGATGATTTCGTCGAGGCTGCTGGCGGCTGGATCGCCATCGTAGGCCGCCTGAACATCCAGGGCCAACACGCGGCGAATGTTGGGCAGCGTTTCCAGAAACTGCACGGCCTTTTCCTGCCCCTGGGCCTCGAAATCGGGCATCGTCGTGCCGCAAGCCAGGCCGTTGCGGCGGCGAAAGTCGTGCCGGAGCGCGCGAGCGATCTGCTGAGTGAGCCGATCGTGCAGACTGTCGACCAGATCGCCGACGTGGTACGTCACGTTGCCGAAATGCAGATTCTGCCGCTTCCGATAACCGGGAAAGAGGATTTCCTTCAAGTCCTGGGCGATGTCGACGACGGCATCGAAGCTGGGGAGCGGACAGTGCCCCAAATGATGGATGGTGTCCATCTCGTGGTAGGTTTCCACGATACGATCGGTGAGTTCCGGCAATCGCTCCTTGAGGCGCAGATCGGTCGCCATCGAGGGACTCCTGATTCGGACGGTTTCGCGCGGGGACCGCATCGGCGGAGCAAGCCGCGCAACGCGCATGGAGGCACGGCAGCGCTCATTCTAGGCCGCGTCCTTTCCGCGCCACAATCTTTCTCCCTGCAATCGGCGCAACGACCGGCACACGTGCACTGTTTCCCCTGAGCGACAGCCTGCGGACGACCGGCACCGCCCGATGGATCGCCCCAATCGCTACATTCCCTTGAACAGAGTCGACCCGTGGTAGCGATTGTACGGCCTGCGCGAATTGTGCCAGGCGCCAATCCGACGGCGAGACCTCGATGCTTCCCCCTGCCGATCACTCCACGGAGGCCCCCCGACCCGGGAGATCACCGTGGCGGCCCTGCTCTCGGAAGTTCCATCGCCGGCGGCATGGCGCGTCCGTCTGGACGCGAGTCGGTCGCCGTCCGCCCATGCTCAGCATGCTCCGCCGGTCGCATCAGCGCGGCTCCAGCGTCGGTTCCGGGAGATCACGACCCGCACCCGTTCGCTGCTGAAGCAACCACTGGAAAGTCCCGCGCTTCAGGAACTCTGCGCTCAGGCGTTGCAGTTGTCGCAGTTGGCCCTCGAGGAACTGAATCGCCTGCAAGCCGGCACCGACGCGGCGGCGGAATCCGTGGTCGCCGAATTGCTCGACCAGAACTGGCGGCTGCTGTGCACCCTTGATTCCCAGCAACGACTCTTGGCCGACTGCCGCGCGCTGGCCGTTCCCTTGCAATCCTGGATCGCCGCCTGCCTGGAAGCTGGGCAGCACGGAGCGCTCCGCTGGGCGGACACGATGGCCGACTGGTGGGAGGCCCTGAGTCCCGCGGAAGATGCCGCGTGGTGCCCACTCGCCGGGGTCGACGTCGTCGAGGCGGTGGCGGCCGCGGGAGTGGAGCACCCGCAACACTGCGCTCAGGCGCTGCTGACCGCCCGACTCGTAAGCGCCGCGGCGGACCGGTTGCTGGAGTTCGATCCGCGGGGTCCCGCCCTGCTGTTTGCCGCCGCCCTGGTTCAGGACATCGGATGGTGGTGCGTGGATGGGCCGCGTGCGTCGGCGAACCAGATGACGCGGCTGCATCCGCAACGGGGAGCGGCGTTGCTCGCGGGCATTCCCGACTGCCCTTCCGAAGTCGTGTTGTTGGTGACCGCGCATCATGAGTTGGTCGGAGGCCTGGGACGGCCGCCGTCGCCGGGATTCGCCCGTCGTTGCCATGCTTTCGCGCTGCTGGTGCGTTGGACGGAGCTGGTGCTGGAACCGCGGTGCCACAGGGATGCTGCCCAGCGGGGCGATTCGCTGGCGTTCTCCGCGGCGCTGGAGCTCTGGCGCGACGTTCGTTACCGGCGGTGGGACGAACCACTGGCCAGAAAGCTGCTCGATTTGATGGAACCGGGATTAACGGCTCGCGTGGAGCAAGCGTTTGCCCGCGGGCTGTGGTCGCCGGGCGATCGTCAGCGTGCGCGGCCTTCGCGGGATGATTCGCGGTCCACCGCGACGGCACGGGATTTGTCGGCCCCGCCCGCTCCCAACTTTCTACGCCTCCAGCGAGACGGCGGGCGTCGCGGCGTTTTGCCGGCGGCGCGAATGCAGAGGGAGACGCCCCCATGAGCTACGTATCGCTGCCCCGATCCTGCGCGCGAGCGCCTTATTTTCAGGAAACGCGCCGCCCCTGGCCGAACCTGCTGTTTATCGTTCCACTGTTGTTGTTGTACGAAATCGGCATGACCTGCGTGCAGTTGCCGGGGATTCGCAACGGCGCCGACGCCTGGCTGCGCTCGGCGTTGTTGATCTGGGGCGCACCGGGAGGCTGGTTGTTGCCCGCCGCCGTGATCGTGGCGCTGCTCGCCTGGCATCTCGCGGCGCAGCAACCGTGGCGCGTGCACTGGGAAACGTTTCTGGGCATGGCGGCGGAAAGTCTGCTGTACGCGTGCGGATTGATTCTGGTGGGCCAGGCGGTCGAAGCGCTGGCCCGACACAGCGGGCTGACCCCCATCGCGCTGGAATTCCGGCTGCCGGGCGTGTGGAGCGGCGATCCCGAGGCGGCGGTGCGGGTGCTGAGTTTCCTGGGGGCGGGAATCTACGAAGAGTTTCTGTTCCGGTTGTGTTTGATCCCCCTCGCTTACGGACTGTTTTGCAGCTTGCTGATTCCCCCGCGGTGGGCCTTGCTGGCCGCGATGATCGGCACCAGCGTGATCTTCGCGCTGGCCCACTATCTGATGCCAGCCGCCGACGTCACCGCCTTGACAGTTCTTTCGGACGCCGTGGCGCACGTGCAATCGCGGCGGGAATTGTGGTTTGGCTTTGGGTTCCGCGTACTCGCGGGCATCACCTTCGCGGGGCTGTTTTGCTTCCGCGGCTTTGGGATTGCGGTGGGCGCTCATGCGCTGTACGACGTGGTCGTCGGCTGCGTCCTGACCTGCGAACTGTAGGCCGCGATGCCGCCTGCCCAGTTGCCCCCGTGGTGGGGATCTCTCCGCGGAACTCGGGCCGTCGCAAGGTCGTGAGGACGAACACGCGCGGGGATTGTGTGCCTGCCGCCGATGCGATACAACGAGGTCCGCTCAGGAAACGCCTTGCGGCCAGGGTCACTGGCTGGGCGTGAGATCAGCAGGCGTGGTTCGTCCAGTAACTCCCGAGAGTGTCATGTCGCCGATTTCCCTCTGTCGCGTTGGTTTGATGGCCGCGTGGACCGTGGTTGTTCCCTGCTTCGCGGAGCCGCCGCGATCGATTGTGATCGACGGCCGCTTCGACGATTGGGCGGGAGTGAAAAGCTACACCGATCCGGCGGGGGACACGCACGACGTCGAGCACAAGGAACGCTTCGATCAACCGGAAGGCGTGGACCATCCCGATGTCGACCTGCTCGAGTACCGAGTCGCGCACGACGACGAGAACCTTTATGTGTATTTCCGCGCCCGCGGCGTGATCGGCCGCACGCAGACCGCCCGACACGCCGAACCCGCCGGCCGTTACTACGTGATTGTGACCATCGATGCGGACGACAATGACGACACCGGCTACTGGCTGCACGAAGGGGGTTATTATCCCACCAGCCGCGGCTACGACCTGAATGCCGAGATCGAGTATTTTGACGGCGAACTGAATACGGCGTGCTATCTCAATCACGGTGCGCGGAACGAAGCCGAGTTGCACCAGGCCTTTCTCGATCAATCGGCCGGCCAGTATCGCGCCGGTCACGACGGCCCTTATCCCGCCGGATTTCTGCGACTGCTGCCGGGCACCTACAAGCAGTACACCCAGTGGGTCTACCACGAAGACGGACGAATCACTTTTGTGCGCGACAAGGGGCCGGTCGTGCGCGGCATTGCCACGGCCGCCCTCTCGGCCGACGGGCATCGACTGGAAGCAAAGTTCCCGTTTCGCGGCTTTCTGAAAGACGAGCGGAATCTGCCGATCATGGCCACGGGCCGCAAAATCGACCTGTCGTTCTCTTTGGAAGCCAGCGGCGAGCTGGCGCCGGGCAAACGCTGGGCCTCCGATACCGGCGAACCGATCACCGGTTACCTGTTGGAGCCGTCAAAGGCCAGGTGACGACGGTTCAATCCACAGCCGACCGCATTACGGCTGATTGGGCGCGTAGGGCCAATTGGGGATCGTGGTCGGCGCACCGCTGTTGTTGAACGTCGGGGGCGCGACGACGGGGCCGCCAGGCAACGGGGCGGCAGTGTTCAATGGCGCCGGGGCATTCAGGGGAGCCGCCGACTTCTGCGCGCCCGTCAACGGCATGGGTTGTCCCCCCGGCCAAGGGGGAGGGGCCATCGCCGAGCCGCTCGAGGGTGCGGCCCCAGTTGGTGAATTGGTCGCCGCCCCGGGAGCCCACTCCGGTGGGGTCATCCAATTGTTCGCCGGCGGTGCCGGAGATTGCCAGTTATTCCACGGCGATGACGGAGCAAGCTGATTATTCCACGGAGGCGGATCGCTGCGAGTGTTCGCCGGTTGATTTTCCGTCCAGTTGGCGTTGTTCACGGCATTACCACCTGCTCCGTGGGCGGGCACTTCCCCATAGGCCCAACGCACGTCATTGCTTGGCGATGCGACATTCTTCGGCGACACGACGCCGGACATCGGCAGAATTGATCCCGCCGGAGCAGCTTGGCGGGCGGTGGGAAACATCGCCCCCGGACCGGCCCCCAGAGCCAATTGAGCGGCGCGGGCGACGTCGGCCGTCATGCCGGCCACATTGCGGTCCGTCCCTGGCGGCCAGCTTCCGGCCACCCCGGAGGCGGTGACCCCGGCGGCTGGGATTGTTCCCGCCGTCGAGGGAGCCGACGACATCGGCGGAAATCCGGCCGGATCGAAGGGAGCTGCTCCTTGGGGAGGCATCCCCGGCACGATGAGCGGCGTCGGGGGACGGCTGGCCGCGGTGGAGCCAGCAGCCGTCGCGGATGCGCCCAGGGGAGCGGCTGCGTCCGGTGTTGCCTGGGTATTTGCCAAGGCTCCTTGCCAGAAGGAATCGCCATGTGACGGCGCGGCGGAGACATTGCCAGCAATCAACGGATTGGCCCCGTAACCGACGGATTGCGGTGGAATCGAAGCCGCCCCAGGCGGCGAGCGATCGGTCGCAACCATCGAGGCGCTCCCTTGTGCCGCGGAGGTCATCGGCGGAAGCGAAGGAGACAGCGATCCCGCGAGTTGCGCCACAGTCGCTGTCTGCGGGTTGGCTGTCGACGCACCGGCCGTCATGGCCGGGCGCGGCTCGTCGAGGAACTCATCCCAACGGCGTGCGGCCCCTTGCGGGCCATCCATCGCCGAAGGATTTCGGTTCGGAAACGCCTCCGCCACAATCTGCTGGGCTTCCCGTTCGGTGCGCACCTGACGGAACATGGTGAGGGCTGCGTCCGGTTTCCCTTGACGGAGATACACCTGGCCCAGATGCCAAATCGCCGCGGAATGGTAGTTGTCGACTTCCAGGGCTTCCTTGAGGTAGCGCTCACTCACGTCGAGATTGCCGCGCAGCAGATGGGAATAGCCGAGGTCGCTGAGGAGGTCGGCATTTTTGCGGTCGAGGGCCAGCGCCTGGGTGTAATGATGGTCGGCGGCGCGTTGATCGTTCTGCTGATCGGCAATGACCGCAAGGCGGTGGTGCGCTTCGGCATGCCGGGGTTGAGCTTCCAAGACCTTCTGATAGGCTTGCCTGGCCGCCTGGAGGTCGCCGCGGTGCTCAGCGGCGGCAGCCGATCGAAGCAACTCGTTGACGTCGACCGATTTGGATTTGGCTGCCGCCAGTTTGGCTTCTAGCTCGGGGGGCAAACCAGCGGGGGAGGAAGTCGCGTCGGCCCGTTCCTTGCGCGACGATTTGGCCCAGGGATTGCCGTACTTGACCTCGGTGTCATCGTCGGTTGAGGACGACTTGCGGTCTTCCGCTTTGGCCAGATTCCAGCGAGCCGAGGTGCATCCGCTGGTAGTCGCCAGCATTCCGAGGAACAGCAGCAACAGCGGCGTGGCACGCATCGAACCATCCCTGGTTGACGAAGTGAGGAGCCTCCCGGCGGAACTGGCCGCCGGCGGGCCGACTGTCGCCGGACGATCATCCGAATCGCCCCACGGCAGCCGGAAAATGTTAAAGTCCGAGGCGAAACGTGTCGAGACGAGGTTCTCGCGGAAAATAGACCAATTAGGTCAAGCAGGCATTTTTCATGGACTATTTTTGGTTGAGTGTGGCGGCAGCCGTCGCCGGAGCCATCAATTCTGTCGCCGGTGGTGGAACGCTGGTCACTTTCCCGACGCTGCTGTGGGCGTTGGGAGGCGGGGTGAACGCCCAGGCCGCCGTCCTCGCCAACACCACCAGCACCGTGGCGCTGTGGCCCGGTTCGCTGGGAGGGATGTGGGGGTACCGCCGCGAATTCCCGGGAACCGAACGCTGGTTGCGGCTGCTGTTGCTGCCCTCACTGGTGGGCGGCAGCCTAGGTGCCTGGCTGCTGGTGACGCTGCCGGCCGAATCCTTCAAACGACTGGTTCCCTGGTTGATCTTGACCGCCACGCTCCTGTTTTTGCTGCAACCGTGGATCGCTCGCCGCACCGGCATCGGTCGGCCGCACGAAGCGCCTTCCCTCGCCGTCACCGCCGCCATCATCGGCTTTCAATTTCTGGTCGCCGTGTATGGCGGCTACTTTGGGGCCGGCATCGGCATCCTCATGTTGAGCGCCCTGGCGATGACCGGACTGGGAGACATTCATCGCATGAATGCGCTCAAAACACTGTTTGGTACCGCCATCAACGGCCTGGCCGTGGTGATTTTCGTGCTCGACGGACAGGTGGCCTGGAAGTACGTGGTCCCCATGGCGCTGGCCTCGATTCTGGGCGGTTTCCTCGGTGCTGCTGGCGCCCGCCGCTTGAATCGCAATCTGGTGCGTCTGGTGGTGGTGGCCATCGGCTTGAGCCTTGCCGCGTACTATTTTTGGCGCACTTACGGCACTGCCGCCGGCCCAGCGGCCGTGGAGTCTCGTCAGCCGGAATGAGTGGGTGGTGACGACGATTCTCGGGACGCGCCGTCGAAGGCTGAACAAATCTGGCCGACCACGTGGCGGAGACAGCGTAACGGTGGGACAGTATGACAGCGTGACGGTGCGACAACGTGACGGTGTCATAGCGCGACCACATGACCATGTGACAGCGCGACGGCGTGACAGCGTGAATACGCCACAACTTCCCTTGCGAATCAGCAGGGACGGCGGTCCAATTCGTGGACGGCAGAGGTGGAGGGAACGCCAGCCGGTTCGGCAAAGTTTCGCGGTGAAACCGTCCGTGGCCGATAACCGCTCGCGACGGCCGCTGCCGCCACCCTGGGCGGCAGACCGCTGCATGACTGCGTTCGTTCGTTGGTGCAACCCATCCTGCGAAAGTGGGACGGTGAACGTCCAAGGGAGAACGCGTGACGCGCGGATGCGTGACGGCGAACGCGTGACGGCGGACGCGTGACGGCGGATGCGTGACGGCGGACGCGTGACGGCGGATGCGTGAATTGGAAATTGGAGCAGAGTCCCGCAAGGGGGGCGCTTGTCGTTTTCGTGAAGTGGATCATCGGCCATGCGCGTGGTGACGTTTGGAGAAGTGATGATTCGGCTCGCCCCGCCGGGCTGGCTGCGGCTGAGCCAGGTGTTGCCGGGGAGGCTCGACGCCACTTTCGGCGGCGCGGAAGTCAACGTGGCGGTATCGATTGCCGTCCAGGGAGGGCGGTCAGCCTTCTGCACGGTGCTGCCGGACAATCCGTTGACCGATGCGTTTTTGCAGGAACTGCGGCGCTACGGGGTCGACGCCGATCTCGTGCGGCGGACGCGCGAAGGCCGCTTCGGCATGTATTTCGTGGAGACGGGGGCCAATCAGCGGGGGAGCACGGTCACGTATGACCGTGCCGGTTCGGCCGTGGCCCTCGCGCCTCCCGAAAGTTACGACTGGTCCGCGATTCTGCGCGACGCCAGCCGCCTGCATGTTACGGGCATCACGCCGGCGCTCAGCCCGCAAGCGGCCCAAGCGGCCTTGATGGGCGTGGAGGCGGCGGCACGGGCAGCAATCCCCGTGTCCTGCGACCTCAATTTCCGTAAAAAGCTGTGGAACTGGGAACCTGGAACGCCTCCAGCCGCCTTGGCGCGCCGCGTGATGGAGCCATTGTTGCAGCACGTGTCGCTGGTGATCGCCAACGAAGAAGACGCGGAACAGGTGCTGGGCATTCGCGCTCCCAACACCGACGTTTCGCGGGGGAAGCTCGATCCCGCCGGGTATGTCGAGGTGGCACGGCAGGTTGCGGCCCGGTTTCCCCGGGTCCAACACGTGGCCATCACGCTGCGGGAGAGCCTTTCGGCCAGTCACAACAACTGGGGAGCGCTGCTCTATGCCCGAGACGGAGAGCACGTTTGGTTCGCCCCCACCGACGCCGAGGGACGGTATCATCCCTACGAAATTCGCAACATCGTCGATCGTGTTGGTGCCGGCGACGCCTTTGGCGGGGCGCTGTTGTTTGCCCTCGATCAACCCGAGTTGTCGGCCCCCCCCACGGCCTTGGCGTATGCTGTTGCGGCTAGCAGCCTGAAACACAGCATCGTGGGGGACTTCAACTGCTCGACTCGGGCCGAGATCGAAGGCTTGCTGCGGGGCGGTGGCGCCGGCCGCGTGCAACGTTGATGGCGCACGATGGTGGAAAACATCTCGTTCGCGGCAGCGGCTGGTTTTCGCGGAGCGACAGGATCGGTTCGGCCCCTTCTCCCCGCCGGAAACGGTAGAGTTCGGCGTGACCTGGGTGCACGGTCGCCGCGCACGCGTCGTCCACGTCATCGCCATTCCGAGTCGGTCGCGCGGCTGTGGCCGTCCATTGAACGACCCGACACGGTCCCCAGGACCAATCTCAGGAAATAGCGGGTATGCCTCGACGCCCGTCCTCGAGCAACTGGATCTTCGATCTGGCACAGTCCGCCTCCGCGGTGTTTGTGGTGAATGCGCGGCGACAGTTTCAGCTCTTTAATGCCGGTTGCGAGCAGGAAACCGGGTGGTCCGCCGCCGACATCCACGAACTCCGCGCCGATTACGTCACGGAAGCCGATGTCCGCAGCGTGCAGGCCGTCGCCGCGGCCTTGGCCCCGCCGCCCCAAGTCTGGCATGGCGAGGTTGTCGTGGCAGCCGTCGATTTGCCACACCGCAGCGAAACGCCGCGGCCCCGCCTGATTTGCTTTTTCCCCATGCAAAACGAGGCGCGGCAGGTTTCCGCCGTCCTGGGTGTGATCATCTCTCCCCCGGCCCCCCAGGGACCGGGGCTTCCCGTCATCACCTCCAGTCTGCACGCCGAACTGGCATCGCTGCGGCAACAATTGCGACAACAGTTCGGCGAGCGGACTCTTCTCGCCCGCACCGCCGCCATGCTGCGGGTGCTGCAACAGGTCAAGGTCGCGCAAGCGACGCGCATTCCCGTCCTGATCCGCGGGGAACCCGGCACGGGCAAGGAGCACATTGCCCGGGTGATCCACTACGGCGGCAACTCGGGACGGCGCAGCTTCGTGCCGTTCGATTGCCGACACATCGACAGCCTGGAGCTTCAACGAACCTTGCGCCATTTCGCCGAGGAGCGCCTCGCCGAGGGGCCGCTGGCCCCTGGTACGCTGTATTTCGCCCACATCGACGCCGCCCCGAGTGAAGTGCTGGAGCGCATTGCCGAGTTCGCCGAGGAAGAACAGGAAGAAACGTCCCAGCGGATCATTGTCGGCAGCGTCACTCCCCTCGAGCGGCTGGTCGATGCTCAACGGTTTCCGCAAGAGTTGTACTATCGCCTCACGACCCTGGTGATCGACGTCCCCCCCTTGCGCGAACGTCTGGAAGAGTTGGCGCTGGCGGCGCAACTCTTCCTGGAAGAACTGAATCGGGATGCCGATCAGCAGGTGTCCCACTTTCATGACTCCGTGCTCGCCGCATTTCGCCGCTACCATTGGCCCGGCAACCTGGATGAATTGCGGCTGGTGGTGGTGGAAGCGCGTCAAGCATGCGACGGCCCAGTGATTCTCCCGGAACATCTGCCGTTCCGTTTCCGCACCGGAGCGGACGCACAAAAGGTGATGCCCCGGCAACGTCCCCTGCCCGAACCGCTCGCCCCCTTGCTGGAAAGGGTGGAACGGGAACAGCTCGAATTGGCGCTGATGACGGCGCGCGGCAATGTTTCCCAGGCGGCCGAGTTGCTGGGAATCTCTCGCGCGCGGCTGTACCGTCGCATGCAGCACTTGGGCGTCTCGCCAGCGGTCGGCCCGATGTTGTCGTCGAATGCACCGTCGTCGCCGAATGCACCGTTGCCATCGCCGGATGCACCGTTGCCATCGCCGAATGCACCGTTGCCACCGCCGAATGCACCGTTGCCGTCGCCGAATGCACCGTTGCCATCGCCGGATGCACCGTTGTCGTCACCGGATGCACCGTTGCCATCGCCGGATGCAGCGGAACCTTGACGTGCCGATGTCCCCCCAAGTCTCCCCACCACGGCCCCGCCGAGCGCTCGTGGACCGGTGACCATGCCCCTGCGAATTGCCAATTTCCGCTTGCCTGTCGAGGTCCCCGAAAAAGAGTTGCCGCAACGCTTGATGCGGCAACTGGGAATTGGGCCTGCCGATGTGCTGCGCTGGCGGATTCTCAAAAAAAGCCTCGATGCCCGCACTCCGCGCGAGTTGCAGTTCGTCTACACCACGTTGTGGGAGTTGACTCCCGCGGCGGAGGAGTCCGCGGCGGTGCGGCGGCAGCTCGGCGGTAACATCCAACGATTCGAACCGCCTCGATTCGACGATCCCGAACCGGGACGACAGCCGCTCTCCCACCGGCCGGTGATCGTGGGCACCGGCCCCGCCGGGCTGCTGGCCGGATATTACCTCGCCCGCAAGGGATACCGCCCGCTGTTGCTGGAGCGCGGCCAACCCGTGAAGGAGCGGGTCCCGGCGGTCCGCGCGTTCGATGCCGGGGGAGATCATGATCCCGAAAACAACTACCTGTTCGGCGAAGGCGGGGCCGGGTGTTTCAGCGATGGCAAACTGACATGCCGGTTGGAAGGGCCCGATGTCGATTGGGTGCTGGAACGATTCGTCGAGTGCGGCGGCCGACCATCCATTCTCTACGAACAGCGCCCGCATCTGGGGAGCAATCGCCTGCCCCTCATTTGCCGCAATTTCCGCCGCCGCATTGAAGCCCTCGGCGGCGAGTACCGCTTCGGTTGCCGCCTGGAAAGATTGGAGCGACGCGACGGCCGCCTCGTTGGTCTGCACACCAGCAGCGGCTTCTTGCCGGCAAGCCACGTCGTGCTGGCCATTGGACACAGCGCCCGCGATACCTACCAGATGCTCCACGAACAAGGGGTCCCCCTGCAACCAAAGGCCTTTCAATTGGGTTTGCGCATCGAGCAGCCCCAGGAACAAATCAATCGCCACAAGTATGGCAAGCCGGAATACCTCGCCTTGCTGGGAGCCGCCGATTACACCATCCGCGCCCACAGCACGCGCGACGTGTTCACGTTCTGCATGTGCGCCGGCGGCCTGGTGATCCCCAGCGTGTCGGAACCGGAGCGGTTTTGCACCAACGGCATGAGCAATTCGCGCCACGATACGCCGTTTGCGAACAGCGGCGTGATGGTCACGCTGGAACCGCGAGAGTTCGGCCACGAACATCCTCTGGCCGGCATGCACTTGCAGCGGCACTACGAAGCCCAGGCCTTCGCCTTGACCGGGCGCACTTACCACGCTCCCATCCAGCGGGCCCGCGACTTCCTTGCCGGCCGGACCCCCGATCCGCGCGATCGCTACGAATCGTCCTATCAACGGGGCGTGCAACCCCGCCCCCTCGACTCCATCCTGCCTCCCGCCGTGCTCGCCGCCATCCGACAAGCTCTCCCCTTGATGGATCGCAAGCTGCACGGCTGGTTTCTTCAGCACGCCACCTTGGTGGGACCGGAAATGCGGGGGAGCGCGCCGCTGCGGATGGCACGCGATCCGCAACAGCGCGACACGCCCGGTTGGGGGGGGCTGTACCCCGTTGGCGAAGGGGCCGGTTACGCGGGAGGCATTGTGAGCGCCGCCGTCGACGGCCTGCGCAGCGCGCGGGAAATCGTCCGCCGCTATGCACCTCTGTCGTAGCAGCGGGCTGCGTTCACCGGTCGGGAAGGGTCTCAGCGCGTCCAGGCGAACCACCATCCCAGCAGCGACCGAACCCAGGGGGTCAGTCGGCGGCGCTGGTATTGATCTCCCAGCTTGCGAATGGCCTCGGCCACGGTGGGATAGGGATGGATGGTGGCCCCCAAGGCCTTCAGACCGATGCCGGAGCGCATCGCCAACGTCAATTCCCCCAGCATCTCGCCGGCGTGTTCCGCCACGAGCGTGGCGCCGACGATGCGGTCCGAGTTGCGCCGGGTGAGCACTTGCACAAAGCCCTGCGAGTCTCCGGCAAGCACGGCTCGGTCGATGTCGGCCAGGTCCAGGCGGTACACGTCGACCGGCACCCGGCGCTCGGCCGCTTCCGCTTGCGTCAGCCCCACCTGTGCCACTTCCGGAGACGTATACGTGCACCGGGGAATCAGCAGTCGCCGCGCGTTGGCCCGGCCATGGAACAGGGCGTTCTGAATCACGATGCGCGCCTGAAAATCGGCCGCATGCGTGAATTTGTGGGGCGAACACACGTCCCCCGCGGCGAAGATGTGCCGGTTCGAGGTCTGCAAGCGGTCGTTCACCCGCACGCCGTGCTCCACATCATAGTCGACCCCCGCCGCTTCGAGGTTCAGCCCCTCGACATTCGGCACGCGACCCGCGGCCACCAAGAGTGCGTCGACTTCCAGGCTGCATTCGCGGCCATCCCGCACGACATGCAGTCGTTTCGCCGCTCCGTTGGTCTCGACCCGCAACAACCGCGCTTGGTGCCAGATCGTGACGCCGTCGCGTTCAAGCGCCTGCCTCACGCAGTCGGCCGCTGGCGGTTCCTCGCGCGCGAGAAGCCGTGGCGATTGTTCCAGCATGGTGACCGCGGCGCCCAAGCGTGCCAGGGCTTGCGACAGTTCGCAGCCGATCGGTCCGCCGCCGATGACCGCCCACCGCGCGGGCAATTCGGTCAGGGCGAACACCGATTCGTTGGTGAAGAAGCCCGCCTCCCGCAGACCGGGAAGATCTGGGTGGGCGGCCCTGGCCCCGGTGGCAATCACGGCTTTTCGGAAGCGCAAGCGCGTGTCGCCCACGAGCACCGATTCTCGATCGAGGAACCGCGCTTCGCCAAAAAAGACGTCGACCCCCAACTTGCGAAACCGCTCGGCGCTGTCGTGGGGCGCGAGATCGGCCCGCAGCCGCCGCAAGCGGTGCATCACCTCGGCGAAACAGACCTCAATCCCGTTGGGCACAGGGATGCCGAATTCCGCGCCGCGACGAATGGTCGCCGCCGCGCGGGCCGCACTCAGCAGGGCCTTCGAAGGAACACAGCCGACGTTCAGGCAATCGCCTCCCAACAACTCCCGTTCGATGAGTGCCACCTTGGCTCCCAGCCCTGCGGCACCCGCCGCGGTCACCAGTCCAGCGGTCCCGCCTCCCAACACCACCAGATGGTAGCGCTCGGCGGGGCGGGGGGGATCCCACTGCGGCGGATGGACGTTGCTCAACAGCCGCTGATCGTGTGCATCCGAAGGGAGCAGGGAGACGGGCATTCGGTGGGACACCTCCGCGGGAGAGTACGCCGGCGGAATGACGGGCGGGGGTCAAGGCAGTTTCTCGGCTGTGAGCGGCGGCCCCGCCAGCGCCAAAGTCCGGAGCAACTCGGGCAGAGTGGATGCGAAGCGGCTGCGGGGTAAGACGTCGTCGAAGCCGGCATGACGGGCCGCGGCCAAGGCCGCCGTATCCACATGCGGGCCAAACGCCACCAACCTGGCCCGCACGTTCTCCACGGACTCCACGGCGGCTCGCACCTCAGGCGGCGCGACGCCGCCGTGCAGGTCGAGGATCACCCCGGTGACGTCGTGTGCCGCCAGTTGCTCGCGAAGTTTGGCCGCGGAGTCGACGGTGGTCGCAATCAGTCCCAACTGCTGGGCGGTCCCCATCACCTTGCTGGCAAAGAACAGGTCTCGGGAGATGAGGACAATCATGGCAAGGCGCCTTGTCGGTACAGAGATGTTGCGGTCGCGTCGTGGCGGACCTCGCCATCCGGTCATGACGGTCGCGTCGGGTTACACCGGGGAGCGATGAAAATGCACGTGCTTCCAGCCAGCCGGTTGCCTTTGCCATACGCGCGTCTCTTGCGCGGCCGCGGTCACGGGGTTGCCGGCGGCGTCCAGCTTCTGCACGAGGCGGACGTACGTCACCACGGCCACGTCTCCCAACACCCGCACCTGAGGTGAAGCCATCGTCGATTGCCGGCAGGCCGGCAATGTGCCCGCCGCCAGGTCGAAATAGAATTTGTGGAACGCCAGGCCGGCGACGAGTTGCCCGCAGGCTTCCGGCTCGAAACACGTGAGCGAGGGATCGCACAAGTCCTCGTAGGTGGCCCAATCGGCGGTGTCGATGGCCCGCAGCAAGCGGGCGCTCAACTGCATGATCTCATCTTCCGTCGCCGACATACCGTCTTTCCTTGTTCCTTACGTTTCCGGTGATTTGCCCGAGATGCCCGCGCCTGTTCGGCGGGCGAACTCTCTGTTTTTCGACGCCCGCGGGATTCACGCATCGTCGCCGCGCGACTGGTGGTCGTCGGCCGACGCATCGTCGCCGGCGTCGTCGGGAACCGAACCATCGTCGTCACGGAACACGCCTTCGGCAAGCTCGTCGTCGAAGAGGGTGTACTCGAGGCTTTCCATCAGGGCGGTGAACTGCGGCTGGAGCGTCTCGAACTCGTGTCCCTCTCCCTGGAATACGACGAACGCCGTGAAGGCTGGCAGGGCCACCGATTTCAGGACCGCCGAATTCACCAGATCCAGACAGACAAAATCGAGAGTGCAGGCGGCGGTTGGCAACCCGGCCAGCGGAGTTTCCTGCCGATAGACATCCACCTCCCGGTATTCCTCGCGATAGGCGGAGATGGCGGCCTCGAGCACGTCTTCCACCGCAGGGCAGTCGGGCAGCAGCGTCAATAACCAAAACGACGTGCCCGGCGACTGCAAATGCACGCTGAAGACCCCATCCCGCTGCTGCTGTGTCAGCGTCCAGTCGTCCGGATAGGAAAACCGCACACCACGCGCTGCGAAGGTAGACATGGAACGGCGCCTTTCCGGAAAAGGAATGCGAGGACACGGAATCTTCCCACATCGTGGTCAAGCACGGCAATGCTGTCGAGGGTCGGAAATCTCGCGGAATGATCATGTTCTGTCCCTCGGAACATTGTGAAGAGTCGGTGAAGAGGTTATGCTAGCTGGCATCATTTCGTCGTTCAGCTTCTCGGGTGTGCTGGAAGCACACGGCAAGCGCGCGGCGCATGATCGTCCGCGATGCAAGTTGCCCCTGTGCGAAAGTCGATTCACCGCGGTGCTCATCACCGCCGTCCCAGTTCACGGAGCCTCGTATGCCCTCTGTCCGTGCCGAAGCTGTTGCGGAAGTTCTATGGGAACTCAAGCGCCTGGAGAAACTGGCTACCTGGACCGGTGTCGCGAAACGGGCAGGCTTCAAGGCCGGCGTCGGTGGCAAAAACTTGCTGAACTGCCTCGAAACGGTGAAACGGGACTGGCCCCATTTGCAGTGGTGGCGCATCGTGCCCGATCATGGCCAAATCGCAACCAATTCCGAACAGGTGCATCACCTGCGGTCCGCGGGCTATCTGTTTGAGCCTTTGCCGGATCGTCCGGAGATGCTGCGCCTCGTGGATCACGAAAGTCATCTGTGCGTCTGGGAAGAAGCCGCGGCCATCCTCTGAACACACGGAGGTGGCTGGCAAACGCGCGAATGTAACCGGCGCGGATGTAACCGGCGCGAATGTGGCCGGCGCAGTGGTGTGACGCTTCGCGGGTGCGGCCTCTCCTTCGCAAGGTCCAACCCCCCCCCCGCATGGTCCGCCCTGCTGGAACCAGGCAACACCCGCCCTGCTGGAACCAGGCAACGCCCCTGGGGTGGGAATCAGTCCGCGGCAAAGCGTTGCGTTTGGCGCCGGCTAGGGGCGATGCCGTGCGAGCAGAGCGCGCGGACGTGCTTGCTCCGCAGCGGCAGAGAGCAGCCGTTGGTCTGTCGCGGACTTTGCTCCAGGCTCCGCTTGCATTCAGCAGGTTGCGGGAACATTCTGGTAGCGATCGTGGCGGTTCCGTCCGTTGTTGCGGGTTCGCCTTCGTCTGAGCCCCCCAAGGAGATGCGTCATGCGGCCGTGGTCGATCGGAGTCTTCATGTCGGTGGATGCCGGTCTGGGCGTGCACCTCGATGTCGCTCAAGAACTGAAGATCCCCACCGCCCAACTGCATTCGCCCCACGCGAATTCCAGGACCCCGGCACATGCCGAAGCCTTTCGCCGCCAATGCGATGCCGCGGGCATCACGCTGACGTGCATGTTCGGCGGCTTCGAGGGGGAAAGCTACGCCGACATCGCCACCACCGCCCGCACCGTGGGATTGGTGCCCGAATCCACCCGAGCGGCACGCCTGGCCGAGATGAAGCAGATTGCCGACTTTGGAAAGCTGCTGGGCATCGACGCCATGGGCATGCACATCGGTTTTGTTCCCAGTGACCGTACCTCGGCAAGCTATCGGGGACTGGTCGATGCCACGCGGGAACTTCTCGACCATCTGGCGCACAACGGACAAAACCTGCACCTCGAAACGGGGCAGGAAACGGCCGACCATCTGCTCGAGTTCATTCACGACGTCGGCCGGCCGAATTTGTTCATCAACTTTGATCCGGCGAACATGATTCTGTACGGCACGGGAGATCCGATTGCCGCCCTGAGGAAAGTGGGGCACCTCGTGCGCAGCGTGCATTGCAAAGACGCCAGGTGGGCGCCCGAGAACGTCCGCGGCAAGGAATGGGGCAGCGAAGTTCCGCTGGGGGAAGGAGACGTCGGCATCGAAACGTATCTGAGGACCCTGCACGAACTGGGCTACACCGGGCCGCTCACCATCGAGCGGGAAATTGCCCACGACCGGGAGCGGCAAAAGCAGGATATCGGAACGGCCGTCGACTTGTTGACCCGGCTGCGGAGCAAGATCCTGGGCGATTGATCCCGGCTCTCGCCGAAGCCGCGATGGTCAGCATCTCGGTGCAGGGGAAAGATCATGCCGGTGCCTGGGCCGGTGCCTGGGAGAGGTTCCGTGTCCTGACCGATTTCACCCGTTCATCGCCAGCACCGTTGGCCCCTAGAAGCCCCCAAGAAGTTGAAGAGCAGCTCGCCATGAGCGGTGAGGGAATGTCGATCGTCCCACCTGGGAAACTCGTTCGCTGGCAGGCTCTCATCGGTGCGCGCACGATCGCCTGGTGCGGAGACCTGGCGGTCACGCGGTTCCCGTGTGTGCGGGGCGCGGCCATCCTGGCGTTGGTAATGGCAGGCTGTGGCGCTCCAACTCCTCCCCCGCCGGTGCCCACCCCCTCCGTTTCCCCCATGCAGGCGTCCCGTGCCCCATTGCAAGCGGGAGAAAAACTCCCTCCGCTGCAATGTGCCGGATGGTTGAACGGTGATTCACCCCGTTTTGCGGAAGGGGCGCAGGGGTTGGTCGTCGTCGACCTGTGGGCCGACTGGTGCCCGGTGGTTCACGAAACGGCGCCAGCCCTGCGGGAAACCTACGAGAAGTACGCCCCACGGGGCGTGAAGTGGGTCAGCCTGACCAGCGGCGGCGAAGCGTCCGCGCAGGCCTTGGCAGCGCGGTTCGAGCTGCCTTGGCCGCAAGGATACGGGTTAAATACCAGCCAGATTGCCGATTTAGGCGTCTCCAATGCCGACATGGGCATGACGGGCTACGAAGTGAAGCCGACGATCTACCTGGTGAAGGCGGATGGCACGGTGTTGTGGAATGACGGCCATGCCCGCATGAACCACTGGCCCGCAGCGAAAACGCAAGCCGCGCTGCAGGCGGAAATCGAAAAGCACCTCTCCGCCTCGACACCGTGACGTTTGTCGACGGAATTTTGCCGACGGAACGACCGCGGCACTTAGACGCTGTTCCCTTGGGCGGAGCCAGTGCACCGCACGTGGGATCATCGTTCGCTCGGCCCAGGCTGCGTCAAAAAGCCGCGGTGCCAGTCGGCCAGTTTCTGAAATTCGGGGCGTTGCAAGGCCCTCTGTTCATAATGCCGAACCAGGAGTTGCCGCGCCTCGCGGTGCCGCGGGTCCCGATCCAGTGCCGCCAGCAGACGCAGCACGCCTTCTTCCGGGTCGGCGTACTCCAAGAGAATGGCTCCCATTTGCGTCAGCAGTTGCGGGTCGCCCGGCGCTTTGACCAGTTCGTCTTCCAGTCGTTGCAATTCCCGAAAAGCGTCGCGCGTGCGGCGAACCTGCTCGAAGAACGGTTTCGCCTCGTCCGTTTTCCCCTGCCCCTGAAGCGCCTGTGCCAAGAGATACCGCACCTCATCATCCCAGGTGAGGGGCAAGGCGCGCCGCAGAAACTCCTCGGCCGCGGCATAGCGTCCCGCCTCGAGTTCGATCCGTCCCATTTCCAGCAGCGTGGTCCAATCGTGCGGTGCTGCCGCCAACGCGGATTCCAGCCAGGAGCGGGCCTCGTCGGCACGTCCCAAGGCTTTCAGACACCCCGCCAAGCCCACTTTGGCGCGCGTTCCCACGCGGCGATCATGCACCCAGCGTTCATAGAGCGGTTGTGCCTCCTTGGGACGATTTTCGCCGCGGAGGATGTCGGCCAATTCCACGGCGGCCTCGGCACAGCCGGCATCGCGGTCCAGAGCCTTGCGGAAGTCGGCTTCCGCTTTCCGCGTTTGCTGCTGCACCAGGTACAGCCGGCCGCGGAGCAAATACGGTCGCGCCTGATGGGGCCAGTCGTTCATCCAGGCTTCGAGCAGGCGCGCGGCCTGAGCGTGCCGCTGGGATCGCATATATCCCAGCGCGAACGCCTCGCAAATCTCGGGGCCGTCGTTGCCGGGACGGGTCAGCAGGCCCGGCAAATGGGGTTCTGCTTCGCGGATTTGGCCCGACTGTGCCAGCGCCAGCCAGTTTTCCCGTTCCAGGCGCTCGCGCGGCGCCCCCAACCGCAGTGCCCGTTCCAAGGCGGCGCGCGTGTCCTCCAACCGCCCCTGACGGCGGTAAGCCCGCGCCAGCCATAATACGGTCTCGCCATCCTCGCCGGTCAGGCGGATCGACCAGTTCAACCACAACTCCGCCCGTTGGGCGTCGAACCGGGAGAATTCGTACCGGGCCATTGCCAGGCATGCGCCCCGACACCACCACGGGCGCGTCGCGAACAGCATCAGCAGCACCAGCGCGGCAACCACCCACCGGCGCCACCGCCGGCGGGGACGTAACACGGCGGCCTCTGCGTCGCTGGCAGCGCGGGGAGGATTCGGTGGCGATGGGGAATCAACGTTCGCTGGCAGCAGGGGACGCTCCCTGGTTCTCGAACCATATCACAGCCGGAGTCTTCCCCTCCGACTCTTCCTCCTCGTAGAAGCCTCCTGTCAGGATATCGTGGTCGCCATCGTTGTCGAGATCCCCCACCCACAGCGCCGCGTGCACCGGCGCCCCGGTCGAGAGAGGATGACGCTCGAACCGTCCCGACGCCGTTTGTTCCAACCAGATCACACCTTCCAGAACCACTCCCCCCACGGTCGAGTCGCGTTGCTTCTGGGGCACCAGCGCACAGGCGACAATATCCAGGTCGCGGTCACCGTCCATATCGGCCGGCAAGGCCCGATGCACGCCCGGCATCGTCGCCAACACTTGCTCCCGAAACGGATAACTTCCTTCGTTCACCAACCACCGGATCGCGTGGTACGGCTTCAGCAGCTCGGAATCGAACGTGTCGCCGTTCGTGTAGAGCACGTCGATATCGCCGTCTTGATCCACATCACACAATTCGATCCCGCTCGATCCGTAAGATGGATCGGGAGCAGCATACAACACGACTTTCTCAAAACCCGCGGGTCGATTGAGGAAGGCCACCACCGTCTCGTGCTCCTGGCTGATCAGGGCAATAAAGTCCATCCGCCCGTCGCCGTTCAGATCGATCGGCGGCACGTGAATGGTGCCGGGACGCCCATCGACCACTTCGCTCCGCCAGGCCAATCCCTCGGCGGTCGCGGCGACGCCGTCGTTCCACACCACATGAATGCCGCCCGTGCGGTGCCAGCCGAACTCCGCGACCACCAGGTCTTCGTCCCCGTCGGTGTCGAAGTCGGCGGAGCGGACATCGGCCACCCGGCCCACCTGCGCCAACAACATCACGGGGCGGACTTCGGGATCGCGGGCCCCGTCCGGAAGCCAGAGCAAGCGGCCCCGCTGATGATCTTCGGGCAGAAAACTGCCGAGGTCGGCGACGACCAGATCGGTGCGTCCATTTCCATTCAGATCGCAGGGCCACACAGTGACGGGATGCCGAGCCGCCTCGATTCGCCGCAGCACGCGGGAACCGTTTGCGGCCAGAAGGGAAATGTTCCCGTTCCGCATGTCGCTGACCCACAAGGCCGGTTCGTCTCCACTCGAATGCGGGGCCAAGTACGAGACAGCCGGAACCTGGCGCGGATCGTCCATCACCCACAGGTTGCGGCGATCAAACCGGACGGGTGAGGGCGTCGACTGGAAACTTTCAGGTTCCCAGGCGAGTTGTTCGGGCGCCCGCTCGCGAAAGTAGGCCACGACCTCGGTCTGTGCCGGCAGGGGAAGGTCGGTGCGTTCCGATTGAAAGTAGAAGTCGAACCCGCGGCGGACTTCTTCGTACCATCGATCGCGCGGAAAACTGTCCGGGTGGGGCATCGCATGACAGTTGCCGCAAAACTGCCGGATGCGGGGTTCGTCCGCGGCGACCGCCGCCGCTGGCTGCGCCGCCGACGATCCCGGCGCGAGGACCGCTGGCGGTTTGTCGGCAGGACCGCAGCCGCTCAAGTGCAACAGGACGTGCACGCCGGCAAGCCATAACGACTGGGCCATCGCTGTCGATCTTCGTCCGCGCCCCCGGGTGGAACTGCACACCATGCTCGCCACCTTCCTGGAAGACGACCTCGGAACGACATCCCGTCGATTCCCGCTCGGCTCGAAATGGATTGGGATCAATTGTTGAATCTGGATCAATCGTTGATCGGTTCAATCAATCATTAATCGGTTCAATCAATCGTTAATCGGTTCAATCACGTGCAACACCGCATCGACGGCGGGGCCGACAATGGTTTGCCGCACCCCGGATGGCCAGCGGATTTCCACACGGTCTACCGCCGAGTCGGCCCCCAAACCCCAGTGCAGTAACCGCGTACTTGTCGAGGCGTAACTGCCCCCCCCCCGCAGATGGCGCACCTGCGACGAATTCGCCGTGACCACTCGGACGACCGCGCCAATCGGATCGCGGGCGCTCCGCGTGCCGATCAGTCGCACCGCCAGCCAATGCCCCGTGCGGGGAGTTTCGTTGGCGAGGAGTGTCGCCGGCTCGTTGGTATGGGAAATCGCCAGGTCGAGATCTCCGTCGCCGTCGAAATCGCTCAGGGCGATGCCACGTCCCATGTGGGGCGCACGGGTGTATTCGCCGGCCTGCTCGGCCACATTCCGAAACCGTTTGCCTCCCTCGTTCTCGAACACGAGCGGCCGCTGCCGCAGCGGAGCGTTCGTGGGATAGCGAATGACGTGGCCGTTGCTGACGAAAATATCTTCGTCGGCATCCAGGTCCATGTCGAAGCAAGCCGTACCCCAGCCGACGTACATGCCTCCCACGGCGGTGATGCCCAGGGGCTGGCTGACATGCCGAAACAGCAGTTTGCCCGCGTTCTGATACAGGGCACAGCTTTCCCGCTCGTAGTTCACGATCCACAAATCGGGCAAGCCGTCGCGGTTGAAGTCGAACAGATCGACCCCCATGCTGCCATCGGGCGTCCCCCGATCGCTGAGGGCCGTGCCGCTCAGCAACGACACGTCCGCCAGTTTGCCGTCGCCGGTGTTCTCGTACAGGAAATTCTCGACGGTGTCGTTGGTCACGTAGACGTCGAGGTCGCCGTCGAGATCCAGATCGCACAACACGACCCCCAGCCCCTTGCCCGTGCTGAGCAGTCCCGCGTGCCGGCTGCCATCCCAAAATGTCCCGTCGCCGCGACTGAAGTAGAGCGTATCTGGCAGCGGCTCGAAGGTCCGCGGGGGACAGACTTCGCGCTCGTGTGGTGCCGGCGCCGCGCAAAAAGGGTCATTCTCGAACGACCAGTTCACATAGTGGGTCACATACAAATCGAGCGCGCCGTCGCCGTTCAAATCCCCCCACGCGGCGCTGCTGCTCCAGGAATTGTCGGTCAAGCCGGCCGCTTGGGCCGTCTCCCGAAAGGTGCCGTCCCCCTGATTGCGCCAGAGCTGCAATCCACCGTAACCGGTGACCAGCAAGTCGGAAAACCCATCCTGATCGTAATCCGCCACAGTTGCGCCGTGGCTGTAATAGCCGGGCTGATTCAAACCGGCCGGCTCGGTCGCCACCTGAAACGTTCCCTCTCCGCCATTTCGAAATAGCCCGCCAGGCCATCCGGCCAACTCCCGCTCCCCGCTGAAGCGCCCCCCGCCGGTGAAATACAGGTCTTCCCAACCATCGCCGTCAAAATCGATGACCCCCACCCCTCCGCCCAAGGACTCCAAAATCGCGAACCGGCCGGCTTCCTCGCCGTTGCGGTAGGTCCACTCGATTCCGGCACCCGACGTTCGTTCGACGAACCGGATGCTCGTCGCTTCCGACGATGCGACCGATGTCGCGGTGTTGGTCGACTGCCCCTCGGCCTTGTCGGCACGGAGCAGCGACGCCGGGGCGGGCGCTCCGCCGCTGCGGTGGCACCCCAACGTCGGGATGGCAAGCGCCACCGTCGCGGCAAGCATCGACCATCGCAGGGGAAACCCCATCTGACCGCGAATCCGCTGGGAACCAAACTATCGCCGCGCCCATGCCACAACGACTACCGCGACTACTGTCTGGTGCATTGTGCGATGGCTGGCGCGTCCCTGTCCAGCACACCGCCCGAGTCCACGCCACCCGACCTGTCGAGGACCGGCGCACGCCGTTGTTTCACGATTCCGGCGGCCTCACGGCACCAACCGCTGCTGTTCGAGGAACTCGCGCAAAATCGTCGCCGTTGCGGCATGCCCCCGCGGCGTCCAGTGGGATGTCTGGGCGGAATGCACGTCTTGTTCCGTCAGCCCTCGCTCCGCAAAGGCCCGATCCAGATCGAGAACATGGAGACCCCGCTGTTTTTCCGCCAGCGAACGCAGCCCTTCCAGAAATTCCGCCTCGATGGCCTCGTAGGGTCGGTTGTCTGGCAGCCAGGGAATGGTTGGCCCAGTGTCCAGATACCCGCCGAATTTCATCACCACGACGGTGCAGTTGTGTCTGCGGCAATCTTCCGCGATGGCCCGCAGCAGCGCCAGCGTCATTTCGAGCGGATCCACCTGGTTCCACACGGGCGTGGCCCCGCTGCCCGGCTTGGGACACGGCACGTGCATCAGGTCCCGCAGGCTGCTGTCGAGGAAGACGGGCTTGGACCAATTCACATGGCCGGTGGTGACGTTGTTGATGGGGTCATTCAGCAGAAAAAAAGCGACCACCACAATGTCGGGGCCAAACTCGTAGCCGTCGCGCTTCAGAAAAAGATACTGCTGATCGGTCCCCCACCCCAGCACGCCGGCATTCAACACCTCCCAGGGCTTTCCCGCCGCCTGGAATTGCCGTTCCAGCACGGCGGCGAAGACATCGTCATCGGCAACACCGTAACCCCAGGCAAACGAGTCCCCCAAGATCAGAAGGCGGCGAGTGCCGGGCGGTTTGCGCCGAAGCACCTCCCTGCCCCGCAAGCCGAGCGCGTTGATGGTCAGGGGCTGGCCGAACGTGGTGGACCGCCAACGGGGAATATTCTTCCAGCCAAGCAGCTCATCATACAGGAAACGATGCCGCGTCGCGGGCAGCCCCCCGGAGACGACCTCTTCCAAATAGAGTGGGCGGTGAGCCAGATACCACGACGCGATGGCGGCTCCCGCCGTGGTCGGCAGCAGCACGCCCATCAGGCGAAAGAGGAAGGCTCTGCGGCGGCGGAGTGCGCGCGACATCGGCAAGGGTTACTCGGGGAACTCGTCGACAATCCTCACGGCATGCCTTCCTTCCCAACACCGACTCTACCCGCGGGGGATCATGCACCGATCGCTGCCAGCGCCCCCAAGCGCTGCTATCAGAGACTGGACACGCCTCCAGGAGGACCTTCCGCGAAGAAATTCCAAAAAACCGATCAATTTGTTGCTTGACACACAGGTGCAGCTCGATATGTTAAATGCTTGATCCTATCTTGACAGGCGGATTTCGAAGTCCGCAAGGCAATCCAGATCTCCAGACTGTGCCAGCCAGAGGGGCGGGTGTTCGCGTCTTCCTGCGGTGCGCGGTCAGGGCGATTCGGGTGTGTTGATTCGCACGGTCCTGTTCCATTTTCTTTTCAGGAGATCCGGTCATGCTCCCCGCTGCGAGGAAAAGTCGGTCCTGTCGCCCGGCATTCACCCTCATCGAGTTGTTGGTGGTGATTGCCATTATTGCGATCCTCATCGCCTTGCTGCTTCCGGCGGTGCAGCAAGCCCGGGAGGCCGCCCGCCGCACCCAGTGCCGCAACAACTTGAAGCAGCTCGGCCTGGCCATGCACAACTACCACGACAACTTCCAGCAGTTTGCGCCATCGGTCATGGCGACGATCGGCGACCCCAACCTCACTTGGAGTGGCGGCAGCAAAGGAGGCTACATGGTGCGGTATCTGCCGTACCTCGACCAGGCTCCGTTGTTCAACGCCATCAACTTCAGCGGCTTGAACGTCCCCTGGAACGCCCCGAACGTGGAAGCCCAAACCGATGCTCGGGGACAACTGATCCGGCACACGATCCTGCCGGCACTGCAATGCCCCAGCGAAGAGTCGGACAACATCGATGGCCATAGCGCGAAGAGCAACTACGCGTGCAGCATGGGGAACCAGGCCATGCCGGCTTGGCCTTCTTCGGGCAACAATGGCATCTGGGCGGGCGCGCCGTGCACGCTGTATCCCGGCAATAACTTCGGCACGGGGGCTGCTGACCACGGCAGTAGCTGGAGCGCGAACTACATTTCCGGCGTCGTGGCCCGCATGAACTGGGCGGCCCGCATTCGCGACATCACGGACGGCACCTCGAACGTGATCGCCGCCGGCGAAATTCGTCCCCAATGCGGCGACCAAACCCGCAACGGCTGGATGCACTTCAACTCGTTGTGGGTGGCGACAACCGCGCCGATCAACTTTCCGATCGTCTGCGTGCGGGAACCCGGTTGGGACCAGGCGTCGGCTCCACCCGGCATGAACGCCTGCAACCACTGGCAAAACTGGCAAACCAGCCAGGGATTCAAGTCCCGGCACGTCGGCGGCGCTCACTTCCTGATGTGCGACGGGGCGGTGAAGTTCATCACTCAAAACATCGACTACATCACCTACCAGCGATTGGGAGACCGTCGCGACGGGGGTGTGGTGGGCGACTTCTAAGCCCCCCTCTAGACGTGAACGTCACTGCCACGTAACAATTCCCCAGAGGGTGGTGGTCCCCCTCTGGGGATTTTTCTGATGCCGAACTGCAAGCGGTGGATGAGACGGGCCAATCGTCCGTACCGAGGCGCAAGACGTGTCACGCGGTAGCGGCACAACTCTGGTTCCCACCTCTCCCCCCTCCGCTTTGCGTCCGGTCGGTCTCTTGTCATGTCAACCAGCGGGTCGTTTGTGGAAGGTGGTTGAATCGATGCGGTGGATGTGCTCTCGGCAAATGTTGGCGGCAGCCCCAGCCGTGGCGCTGTTGATCACGGGATGCGGTGGCGGCGAGGCAACGATCAAGACGGTCCCGGTTTCTGGCACGGTGGTTTACAAGGGGCAACCCGTGGAGGGAGCCACCGTCTCCTTCTGGGGGGAAAAAGCCCCGCGGGCGGCGTCGGGCATCACCAATGAAAAGGGGGAATTCAAGCTGTCGATGTTCAAGCTCAACGACGGTGCCGTGCCCGGCCCTAATAAAGTAACCGTCGTCAAGGAGCCGCCCCGCGATGCGACCCCCGCCCCCGCTGGGAACCCGCTGGAGGATCCCACGCAGATGGCGCGCATGGCCCAAGAGATGTCCAGCAAGAAGGCGACCGGCGAAAAACCGCTGATTCCGGCCCGCTACGCCAGTCAGTCCACCACCCCCCTGGTTGAGACCGTCCCCGAGTCCGGCTCGTACGAGTGTGTCCTGCAACTGAAAGACTGAGCGATCCGTTGCGGGAACCACCGGCTGGGGCTTCCAGTGCTCGCCGAACCCGCTGGTCATCGCAGACCCTGCTCACGTACGGGTGCTGTGTGATCGCCGTGGGAGTCGCTGTTGTCTGGGGCGCGGTGTATTGGTTCCCCCGCGATCCCGAGGCGGCGTTCCAGCAGGCTTTCCGGTCCCTTCAACAGGGAGATGCCGGCCCCTTGCTGGCCACGGTCCGGGTGTTGAAGCGCTCTCCCGGCTACGGCGATCATTTGCGACTGTTGGACGGGATGCTCTTTCTGAGGGGGCAGCGGATCGAAGAGGCGCTGCGGCGGTTGTTTCCTCTGCCGGCGGAAGGTCCGCTCCGGCCGCACTTTTTGCTCTACGGGGCCCAGGCGCTCCATGCCGCCGACCGTCTGCTCGACGCCGAAGTTTTGCTGCGCGAGTTGGTGCAGCGAGAACCGGAAAACGCCGAGGCCCACCGCTGGCTAGGCATCGTGTATTACGACCTCGGGGGCTACGACGCCGCTTCCTACGCCTTGAAGCGACTGGCCGAACTCGAACCCAGCGACTACCGGCCGCACCGCCTGCTGGGCCTGATGTACTTCGAATTGCAGTTGGACACCGAGGCCGTGCTGCACTACGAACAGGCCTTGCAGCGGGCGCCTCCGGACAACGTGCGTCACGAAATCATTCAGGAAATGGCCCAATCGCTGGTTTCGCTCCGACGTTATGAGGAGGCCCGCGAAATCGTCCGCGGTTCGGCACCGTCCGAAATGACCCACCTGATCGCCGCTCAATGCGCCTGGAGCCGCGGCGATGCGGCGGAAGCCCGACAGCAACTTCAGGCGGCCCGTCGCATCGGCAACCACGAATCCCGCGTCGATCTGCTGGAAGCCGAAATCCTCACCGCCGAGCAGGACCTGCCAGGCGCCGTGCGCGTCCTCCAGGCAGCGCTCCAGCGCCACCCGCGCGACGCCGAACTCCGCTACCGACTGGCGCTGACCCTGCGAGACAGCGGCCTCACCCAGGAGGCGGACCGGGAATTCGCCCGCTGGCGGGAAGACAATCACCTGGCCAGCGAACTGCAACGGCTCAATCTCGAAGCCATCAAGAACCCGCACGATGCCGACGTGCGCGATCAATTGGCCTCGCTCTGCGATCAACTGGGCAAGGCCGAACTGGCCGCCATGTGGCGCCGCGCCGCCGCGGCGTGCCGCGTGCCCAAAACCGCTCCTTAGTCGGTCCCTTGCGCTCCGCGTGGTGTGGCCTACACGGGGATCTCGGGCAATTTGCGGCAGAACGCCACCAGGATGAAGGTGGCGATCGGCCCCAGGAACAGGGAGATCAGCCACCACAGCAAGCCGCTGCGATTTTTCGACTGGGCCAACCCCGCGTTCAAAAGCGACAGCGTGAACCAGCCCACGGCATAACCCGGTTCGCTGCCGACATCCATCCCCGTCAGCGCTGCCAGTTCCAGGAGAGGCATCGCGAGAACTCCACAGTGGCGATGTGATTCTCTCACGATCACGCCGCCACGTCGAGTGCGGTTCAGCGGCGGCATGGGTTCATGGGCCGCGGCGAGTCCTCTTGGCGCACCTCCGCCGCTGCGGATACAACCTGCGTGGCTTGGCCGGGGGGCAACCGGTCGGGCAGGAGGACAGGGACTGTCCCTTCCCGCCAGGATGGCATATGCGTCAGATTTTTCAGTCGCTGCGCGACGGTGAAACGCAGCTTGTGGAACTTCCCTGTCCGCAGCCGCGGCGCGGGTGTCTGCGGATCCAAACCCGGCGGACGCTGATTTCGTCCGGCACGGAACGGATGCTGCAAGAATTCGGCAAGGCAAGCTGGCTCGGCAAAGCCCGTCAGCAGCCCGATAAATTCCGGCAGGTGCTCGACAAAATTCGGACCGATGGCCTCGCCGCCGCGTTCGAGGCCGTGCGAGACAAACTCGAGGAACCCTTGCCCCTCGGCTACTGCAACGCGGGGGTCGTGCTCGACGTGGGACCGGGAGTCAGCGGATTCGCGCCCGGTGATCGCGTGCTCTCGAATGGACCGCACGCGGAAATCGTCTGCGTGCCCCAAAACCTCGCCGCGCGCATTCCCCCCAGCGTCACGGACGATGAAGCGGTGTTCGGCGTTTTGGGAGCGGTGGCGCTTCAAGGAATTCGGCTGGCCGCTCCCACCTTGGGCGAGTGCTTCCTCGTGACGGGGTTGGGGTTGGTCGGCCTGTTGGCGGTCCAATTGCTCCGAGCGCACGGCGCGCGAGTCATCGGAGCCGATTTCCAACCCGAGCGCTTGCGGCTGGCTCAGGCATGCGGCGCCGAAACGGTTCAACTGCCCCACGACGACCTGCCGGCGCGTTGTGCCGAATTTTCCCGCGGCCGCGGATTGGATGGCGTCCTCATCACTGCCTCCACGCAGAGCCACGAACCCCTGCATCAGGCGGCCGCTGTGTGCCGAAAACGGGGACGAATCGTTCTCACCGGCGTCGCGGGATTGCACCTTTCTCGCGACGATTTCTACAAGAAGGAGTTGTCGTTCCAGGTTTCGTGCTCGTACGGCCCGGGCCGCTACGATGCCAGCTACGAGGAACAGGGGCACGACTACCCCGCGGCCTATGTGCGTTGGACCGCGCAACGCAACTTCGAAGCGGTGTTAGACATGCTGGCGTCCCGCCAGTTGCGGGTCGAACCGCTGATCTCGCACCGCTTTCCTCTCGAACAGGCCACTCGGGCCTACGAACTGATTTCCTCTCCCCAACCGTCCTTGGGCATCCTGCTGGACTACGCCGACGATCTATCGGACAACGTGCTGGCGGCAACCATTCCCCTGCGGCCGGACGTGCGTTTGCCGGCCGGTCGCACGACCGACACCGATTCCCCACCGGCCGGCAATCGGCTCACGGTTTCCGCTCCCGTTGGGGAAGCCCAAGGGAGTGCACGCGCGCCCTTAGCCGCGCAGAAATCCCGAGCGCCAGCGCCGGTGGTCGGCGTGATCGGCACGGGACAGTTTGCCGCGCGGCACCTGATGCCGGCGTTTCGCGCGGCGGGCGTGCATTTCCGCGGAGCGACTTCCCGCGGCGGTGCGACGGCGGCGACCGCGGCGCGGCGATTCGGCTGCGACTACGCCACCAGCGACGTCGATTTGCTGCTGCACGACCCGGAGATCGAGGCGGTGATCATTGCCACGCGGCACGATTCCCACGCCGATCTGGTGTGCCGGGCACTGCTGGCGGGAAAACACGTCTTCGTCGAAAAACCGCTCGCGCTGTCGCGCGAGCAGATCCTGGACATTCAGCAAGCGCTCGCGCGCGTGCGACGTTCCGGCGGCACGCCGCTGCTCATGGTCGGATTCAATCGCCGGTTTGCCCCGCAGGTGGTGCAAGTGCGCGAACTGCTGCAAACGGTGGCGGAACCCAAGGCGTTCGTGCTGACGGTCAACGCCGGGATGGTGGCCGCGGAACATTGGACCCGCGACTCCCGCCAGGGGGGAGGCCGATTCGTTGGCGAGGGCTGCCATTTCGTCGATTTGTTGCGGCACCTAGCGGGGCAGTCGATTACGCACATTCAGGCTTGCGGTTTGCGGGCGCGCGCCGGCCAGGACAGCGTCGACGACCAACTGACATGCACGCTGCGGTTCGCCGATGGTTCGGTGGGCACGATTCATTATCTCGCCAACGGCCATCGTTCCTTTCCGAAGGAACGCTTGGAGGTGTTTGCCGCGGGACGCGTGTTGCAGCTCGACAATTTCCGGCGGCTCACTGGCTACGGCTGGCCGCGGTTTCGCCGCCTGCATCTCTGGCGGCAAGACAAGGGGCATCGTGCCGAAGCCGCGGCCTTTGTCGCGGCACTCCGCACGGGGCTGCCGCCCATCCCGTGGGACGAGCTTGTGGAAGTCAGTTGCGTGACCTTGGACATCGCCGCCGCGGCAGCGGAAGGCGGCATGCGGAATTACACGCCGGCCGCGGAGGGCGCGTTCACTTACTTGAGGGAGCCTCCTGCCCTGCCGTCGGTGGGCGATTCCCTGGCGCGCTCGGCGTAATGACCAGTGGAAACCGATCCTGCCACGATTGAGGAATGCCAACCATGCACGTGCTCCATGTGGTCGGCGCCCGCCCGAATTTCATGAAGGTCGCCCCGGTGCTGCGGGCGCTGCGCGCCCGGCCGGGAGTGCGGCAAACGCTGTTGCACACCGGCCAGCATTATGACGCGAACATGTCCGACATCTTTTTCCAGCAGTTGGACATTCCAGCGCCGGACGTATTTCTGGGGGTCGGCTCGGGGACGCATGCCCAGCAGACCGCACAGGTTCTGGTCAAGTTCGAGGAAGCCCTGCTGGCGCGCCGCCCCGACTGGGTCCTGGTGTACGGAGACGTGAACTCCACCGTGGCGGCGGCGCTGGTCTGTGCCAAGCTGGGCGTGCCCGTCGCTCATGTGGAAGCCGGGTTGCGCTCCTTCGACCGCACCATGCCGGAAGAGATCAACCGCGTGGTCACCGACCAGCTCGCCGATTTGTTGCTGACCCCTTCCGCCGACGGAGACGCCAACCTGCTGCGCGAAGGCATTCCCCCGCAGCGCATTCATCGCGTGGGAAACGTGATGATCGACACGCTGGTCCGACTGCTGCCGCAAGCGCGGTTGCCGGCGCTGCCACTCACGAAACCGTTTGCCTTGGTCACGCTGCATCGCCCCTCGAATGTGGATGATTCCGAGACCTTGCGGCGGATCCTGACAACGCTGGTGGAACTCAGCGAACGCTGCCAAATGGTGTTCCCCGTGCATCCGCGAACGCGCCAACGGATCGCCGATCTGCGCCTGCCGCTGCCGCACGACCATCGCTTTCTGCTGCTCGAACCGTTGGGCTACGTGGAATGCCTGGCGCTGCAACAACACGCCGCCGCCATCATTACCGACTCGGGCGGCATTCAGGAGGAGTCGACCTACCTGGGCGTGCCCTGCTTGACCCTGCGGCAGAACACCGAGCGGCCGATCACCGTCACCGAGGGGACCAACACACTGATCGGCGGGGACATGGACCGGCTGCGCCGGGAGTTGGAGCAGATTCTCGCCGGACAGGGCAAGCGCGGCCGCAAGCCGGCGCTGTGGGATGGCTGTGCCAGCGAGCGCATCGCCGATGTGCTGCTGCGCACCGCGCAGCAGCCGCTCCTGGCGCACCGCGCCGCCTGAACCGCCCGCGAGATCGACACCACGCCATCGAGAACACCACAAGGAACGCCCTGGGCCGCCCCTCACACGCGAGGCACGCCGCGGGGGAACAGCAGATCGTGACCAGCCATCGGCGGTTCGATTGTCGGGAGGCGCGGCACGACCGGGCGAGTGCCAAGCCAAACGGACCAGCGAGACAGGAAGCAGTACCATCTCATGCGGCTTGATCACGTTCCCCGACTGGTGCGGACCGTGCGCCATCTGCGATCTTCGCAGTTGTGGTGGCGGACGCGCTACCTGGTCGAGCGGAAATTACCGCTGCTTCCCGGGAGGCACACTTCGGCGGTCCCTCAGGCGGTCCCTTTGCGCGAGGAGGGCGTTCCGTGGATCGCTCCCTTCCATCGCCTCGGACCAACGGGAAACCAGGCCGTCGAATGCTTGCTCGCAGGTGATTTTCATCACCTGGGTCGGACGGTGCGCATCGGCCGCGACGATCCCGATTGGGAACGGGGCGGAGCACAGGCCGGCCGGCTATGGCAAATCACGCTGCATTACCACGGCTGGGTGTACGATCTGGCGGAAGCCGCCGTGCAGGGGGATGCGCGCGCGCTGCCGCTCCTGCAACATTATCTCGAACATTGGCTGGCCGCGTGCCGGCTGCACAAGGTCGGGGCCGACAGTCTCATCTGGAATTCCTTCGCCATCGCCACGCGTCTGGGCTGGTGGGTGCGCGCGCTGGAGTTGCTGCGTCGTGGACAGGCGGCCTTGCCGCCGGACTTCATCCTCCGCTGGCAGCACAGCCTGTCGCGGCAAGCCCAGTATTTGTCGCACCATCTCGAATGGGACCTGCGGGCGAATCATTTGCTGCGCGACGCGGTAGGGTTGGCGTGGGCCGGCCGCTATCTGGCGGGCCGCGCCGCCGACCGCTGGCTGAAACTCGCCGGCGAGCTGGCCGATTCCCAAGCCGTCGAGCAGGTGCTGCCGGATGGCGGCCACTTCGAACGCAGCCCGATGTATCACATTCACGTGCTGGAGGATTTCCTGACACTGGAACGCCTGGTGACGAACGTGCCCGCCCAACGGCGGCTGCGCGAGACGTGCCTGCGGATGGCCGAATTCTGTCGTTGGCTGCGGCATCCAGACGGCACCTTGCCCCTGTTCAATGACGGCGCCCACGGCGCTGTGAGCCTTCCCGGCGAGATCCTGGAGCGGATGGCACACGAGGGGTGGGACGTGCCGCAGACGATGCCGCGCGGACTGAAACACTTCGAGCAAACCGGGCTGCTGGCCTGGCACGACAACCCGTGGACCCTGTTTTGGGACGTGGGCGACGTCGGCCCGGGCTATCAACCGGGGCATGCCCATGCCGATACGTTGACGCTCGAATGCTCGTTCCAAGGGCGTAGGCTGATCGTCGATCCCGGCACATATGGGTACGACCGGGACGATCGCCGCCGGTACGACCGCGCGACGGCGGCGCACAATACCGTTTGCGTCGATCAGGCCGACTCCAGCGAGGTGTGGCACATCTTTCGCGTGGGCGCTCGCGCCAAACCGCTAGGGGTGGACGTGATCCCGCGGCGGTCTGGGTTCACGGCGTGGGCGGCACACACCGGCTACGATCGGCGGCCGGGCAGCCCCCGTCATGCCCGACAGCTTTCGGTCGAAGAGCGGCGAGTGGTGCGGATCGTCGATCAAGTTCAAGGACACGGCTGTCACCACCTGGAGGGGGGCTGGCTGTTGGCGCCGGAGTGGCAACCGCAGCAACTGGCCTCGGGTTGGTATGTGCGCTCCGGGACCGACGCCCTGAGGATTCGCATCGACACGCAGCATCCCGTGCATTTGTCGATCGAACCGCGCCCCTGGCATCCGGAATACGGAGTCGAGCGGAACACGCAGCGCTTGGTCTGGCGCTGCCAGCACACGTTGCCGTTCGAGATGGTCACCACCTGGGAACCCGTTGGTTGACGGGGAGCAGCCATGCACATTCTGTTTCTCACGCATTATTTCCCGCCCGAGGTGAACGCGCCGGCGTCGCGGACCTTCGAGCATGCCCGCCGGTGGGTACAAGCCGGCCATCGCGTGACGGTGATCACCTGCGCCCCGAATTGCCCGACGGGAAAAGTCTTCCCTGGCTATCGGAATGCCTGGCGGACGGAAGAAGACGCCGCCGGGATCCGCGTGATTCGTGTCTGGACGTTCCTTTCGGCGAACAAAGGCTTCGCCCTGCGCACGCTCAACTTCGTGAGCTATCTGCTCACCGCGGTGTGGCACGCGCTGTGGTTGAGGCAGATCGATGTGGTGGTTGCCACGTCGCCGCAATTCTTTTGCGGTTGGGCGGGCGTTCTCTGCCACTGGCTGCGGCGCTGGCCTTTCGTGCTGGAAATTCGCGACATCTGGCCGGAATCCATCGTGGCCGTGGGCGCCATGCGCCGCTCGCGGCTGATGCGGCTCCTGGAATGGCTGGAACGTCGCATGTACGCCGCCGCCGACCACATCGTGACCGTGGGCAACGGTTATCGCGACCAGCTCGCGGCGCGGCAGGTCCCACCCGACAAGATCACCGTCGTCCCCAATGGCGTCGATCTGGAGCAATTTCGACCGCAACCAGCCGATGCGGACCTCCGCCAGCAATGGGGCGGCACGAACCGCTTCGTGTGCGCCTACGTGGGCACGATCGGCATGGCACATGGCTTGGAAGTGGTGTTGAAGGCCGCCGCGCGACTTCGCGAGTTGGGCCGAAACGACATCCAGTTCTGGATTGTGGGCGATGGCGCCGAGCGGGATGCGCTCCAGCAACAGGCGCGCGCCCAAGGTTTGGAACACGTGGTGTTTACCGGTCTGGTGCCCAAGGACCGCGTGGACGCCGTGCTCGCGAGTGCCGATGCCTGCCTGGTGCACCTCCGAGGCACGGAGTTGTTCGGGACGGTGATTCCCTCGAAGGTCTTCGAGATGCTGGCCATGCAGACGCCGATCGTGATGGGCGTCCGCGGGGAAGCGCAAGAGATCGTGTGTGCGGCACGAGGCGGCGTCGCGATGACTCCCGACGATCCTCTGTCGCTCATCGCGGCGCTGGCCGAGATTGCGGCCCATCCCGACCGCTATCGCCACGGCCGGAGTTATGTGGAGCGGTATTACAATCGCAACATCCTGGCGCAGCGGATGCTGGATGTGATGCTGGCAGTCGGTCGCGGACAGCGTCCGGCGGCGGACTCTGCGGCGGCGACCACCCAGAACGGGAGCCCTCGGCGTTGCGCGGCGTGAAGTGTTCGTCCCGCCGCCGCGCGTTGAAGTCGCGAGTCCATCCAACCACTGGAACCGAACGCTGCCACGTTTTCTTGGCGCACGGGAAGAAATCATCGATTCAATCAACCGCCTGGACGGCTGACTGCCGTGTGGTCTTGACCGGATTTCGCGGGGAACTATACTTCCGCCCCCTCTTGGGCACGAACCCTCTCCCGCCAGACAAGACGATTTCCCTCGGAGACGGCCTGCCGTTGGCAGCGTTGCCGACCCAGCCTTCGACAACGTGTGCCACGTCGACAGGGGTGACGGACTGAATCAGGGGTGACCGACTGGCATGGACGCTGGCGAGTTCATCCCCGGCGAGCGGATGAAGCTGTTGAGAGACGCCATGGATTGGCTCGATGTTCCACCCTGGATCGCAGCGCCGGCACTGGCGTTTGTGCTGGGGGCCGTGTTCACCGGGATCGCCTGCCGGATTGCCCCGTCGCTGGGTTTGGTCGATCGGCCGGATGGCGGCCGCAAGCGCCACAAGCGCCCGACACCGGTGATGGGTGGCGCGGCATTTTTCCTGGCCATGCTGACCGTGCTGCTGGGCGCTGCGTTTCTCGGCCAGGAATGGATTACCGATCCCCAGTTGATGCGCTACATGGCCAGTCTATTAGGCTCAGCCCTGTTGTTCTGCCTGCTGGGGGTGGTGGATGACCGTTTTGCCCTGCGGCCACGGACCAAGCTGTTAGGACAAATCTTCGCCAGCCTGCCGTTTGCCCTGTCCATTCCCACGATTCACACCGTTCAACTGCTGGGCTGGCAAGTGCCGCTTGGTCCGGCGTTCGCCCCGGCCATTATGTTATGGCTCGTCGCCTGTTCCAACGTCATCAACCTGATTGATGGTTTAGATGGTCTGGCCGGAAGCGTGGGGGTGATTTCGCTGCTCACGGTTGCGGCCTTGTTCGGCCACCAGGGCCAGCCTGCGGCAGCCACCATCGCGCTGGTGGCCGCGGGGGCGATTGGCGGCTTTTTGATTTACAACTGGCCTCCCGCCCGGATTTTCATGGGAGACGGCGGCAGTCTCACGCTCGGCTTTCTGATCGGCGCCATGTCCATTCAAGCGTCATCCAAAACGGCGACGGGATTGACGCTGGCCGTCCCCCTCGTCCTCATCAGCGTGCCGATCTTCGATACCTTGATGGCGATCGTTCGGCGGAAACTGAACGGCAAAGGGATCGGAGAAGGGGACCGTTGCCACATTCACCACCGCCTGCAAGATCGCGGATTGACGCGCAAGCAAGCGTTGATCGCAATTAGCGGGCTAAGCCTGATCATGTCGGTGGCCGCCCTGCTCTCGGCACTGCTGGAAAGCGAATGGGCCGGCCTCGTGATCTGCGTGGGCGTGCTGACGCTGCTCATTGTGGGGCAGATTTTTGGCGATCAGGAAACGCAACTGTTCCTTCGTCATGTGCAAGCCTTGGGACATCTGCTGCTCGATACGTCGGGTGTGCTGAAGACGCGGTTCCTGCTCGCACGGATCGACAAGTTCGATTATCGCGAACGACTGGAAATCTGGAAAAAGGTATCCCAGCGGGTGCAGCAAATGGGCGGCACCAGCCTGGAGTTCCTGTGCACCTCGAGCCAAAGCCACGAAGTGCAGTCGGGGCTGCTGTGGATTGCGGCGTCGGAAACACCGCGGGGGAATGGGCACGAATGGCGCTTCGAGTACTCGGTTCCTCGCGAGCAGGGATTCCGGGCGACGCTAGTGGCCCGCGGCGTTTCGCCCAGCCAGAGCAACGTCCAACGACTCGACGACCTGTTTCGCCTGTTCTCCAAGGTCTGCGAGGAAATGCCGCTGTTCGACGAGGCCGACGAATCCCCGGAGACCTTGCCGCTGCCTGCGTCCCCTGCGTCCGAAAGTCCCGCGGCCGACGAGCGCCGCCGGGCGGCATGAACGGTTCGTTGCCGAGGGAACCAGGTTCTATGCGGCCGGTGATTGTCGGCGGGTGGCCGTTCGTCGCCAGGCGATGAACGGCAAAATCATCCGAATTGCGTCTTGTCGAGATCGTGGAACCGCGATACAGTTCGCGACCCTTTGGGCTCGATGCCGGCGACGCTGGCGGGTCTTTCTTTCCGCGATGGCCGATGCACCAAGAACTTTATCATCGGCTGCGATGCCCTCAATGCCATGGGCGGCTGTTACTGCAACTGGAGTCGTCCCCTGCCGACGAGAATGCCTCGGGCTGGCTGGATTGCCTGGTGTGCGTGGCCCGCTATCCCGTGGTAGAGGGGATCCCGCGCTTCGTGCCGATGCAGAATTACGCGGACAGTTTCGGTCTGATCTGGCACATTTTTTGCCGTTCCGTGCTCGACAGCGCCCTGGGCGTAACGCACACGCGCGAGCGGTTTCTGCGGGAAACGGGCTGGACGCCCGAGTCTCTTCAGGGCCGCTGGGTGTTGGAAGTGGGCTGCGGCGCCGGACGATTCACGGAAATCCTGCTCGATTGCGGGGCCATCGTGGTCGCCGTCGATTGCTCCTCATCGGTCGACGTGTGCCGCCGCAATTTGGGTCCGCGCGACCAACTGCACCTGATCCAGGCTGATGTTTACGCGCTCCCGTTTCGTCCAGGAACATTCGACGCCGTTTGCAGTTTCGGCATGTTGCACCGCACGCCCGACGCCCGGCGAGCCTGTCTGGCACTGCCGCCCCAACTCAAGGAGGGCGGAAAACTGGCGGTCGACATCGCGCCACCCCGGTGGTTTCGCCGCTTTGGCCCCACGGCATGGCTGCGACTTCTCACACAACGGATGTCGACCGACCACGCCATGGCCTTCGCCTTGCAATTGACGAACTGGCTTCTGCCCTGTCAACAGGCTCTGGGGCGTGTGCCGTTCATCGGCCGCTGGTTGCAGCGCCTGTTGCCCATCGCCCCGGTCGAGGCGCTGGGCACGTGCAGCCCCGACGCCATCCATCAGCGTGCCTGCCTGGCGATGTGCGATCGCTTGACAGCCGTGCATCATCACCCCGGCCGCATCGAAACGCTGGCCGCCTGGCTGGCCGAGGCCGGACTCGAGCAAACGCACGTTTACCGCGACAACTCGATGATCGTCGGCCGCGGCGTGAAACCCTGTCGCAAAGCGCAGGCCGGCTCCGAGGCACGCGCGGCATGAACCCGCTGTTGAAACTGCCTCGCCTGTCCCGCGCCACGGGAACTCCGTCAGCCACTGGCTCGACGGCCCACCGCGCGCGGCCCACCCAGGCAGCATCGTCCGCCGCAGCTACTCCCCCGCGCGGATAACGTGGTCCCCCAAGTCGATGTCGCTGGTCAAGGGAGGGGGAGGACGATTTTCCAGCACGGCCTCGGCACAACGCAAGAAGTGCTGAACGACGCGACTGTGTGCCTCCGCGTACGGCGAGTTTCGCGCTAACGCCCGCCGCCAATGATCGCGGGCGATGTAAATCAGGTAGCGTTCGGCCTCGGTCCACTTGCCGGAGTCCGAGCGGCGCAGCATGTGCTGCAGCATCGGTTCGAGTTTCGCTTCCGTGCGCTTGAGGAACCGTTCCCACTCTTCCTCTCCAGCGAGATCCTTGCGGGCTTGGGCATCCCGCCAAAGTTGCGCGATTTCCACGTAGTAGCGCTGGCCGTAGTTCGGACGGGGGAAGTAAACGATGGTCAAGGCCACGGCCACGACGACCAGCAGCGCCACCGCCGTCTTCCGCTGCGCCCACAGCCGCTCTCCCAAGGGAATCGTGGCGACCGACCGCAGCGCGCTGCGGCGACTGGGAAAGATTTCCCACATCTGATCGAGCTTCATCAACCGCAGCACATCGAGCATTTCGGCCGACGCGGAAGCCAGCGCAATCCGGCCGCGCTGAGCGCGCACCTGATGCCCCATTTGCACCAAGGCACCCAGCACGATCGAGCCGAAGTAGTTGGCATGATCGAGGTCCACCACCAGGTGCTTCACCCCCTCGCGCTGCAAGATCAAGGCAATCGCATTCTGCTCCGCCGCCACCGCTTGAGGCGTGAAGCCGACCGCGTCGCCGCGCGGCGCCACGACCAACGTGTCGCCGCACTGTTCCACCAGAAAGAGTTCGTGTTGGGACGTTTCCGGCAAGGCAGGCATCTTCGTCTCCAGGACTGACACCGACGACGCGCAAGCGGCGTTCCCAGAATTCGTTCCCCGACCACCCTCGACGGCGATCGGTAACAGGGCTGGTTTTACCACATCGGCCGCACAACTTCCCGCTTTCACCGGGGCCATTCGCCCCACGTGCGGAACCCATCGGCTGAGGCAACGCTCTCTTGAACGGCTGCGCGGGGACCAACCGCGTCTCCACCGCGCGGGCGGCTGTCACGCAGTTCACACGGAATCATTTTCCGAGTGATCGTCGGCGGCGGCCGCGGCCGGGTCTTTTTCGGCCAGCACCATGCGCATGCTGGCAATTTCTCGCTCCTGGACGATCCGCCAACCTGGCGGCAACTCAACTTCCGCGTCCCGCGGCACACGCATCACGAGCAACACGGTGGGGGACGTGATGTCCGATCGCAACAAGCGAATCAAACACCGACGCAGCGCCCCTCCGGCCCGCAACTCAGCCACCGCCGCATAAGGAGGATCGAAAAACACCACATCGTAAGGCAGCCAGTCGTCGTTTCCCTTCGGCTTGAGCGAACACCGGGCCACATCCACGCGCCAACACAGGGATTCTTGACGGACGTGCAACCGTTCCGCGTTTTGGACAAGCAACTCATACGCCCGATGATCCCGCTCGATGAAAACCACGGAACGCGCGCCACGGCTCAGTGCTTCAAATCCCAAGGTGCCCGTGCCGCAGAACAGGTCGGCCACCCGCGCACCGGGCAAACGGTCGCGGATCAGGTCGAACAACATCACCTTGGCGCGATCGATGATCGGTCGGGTGGTGCACCCGGGATTCGTCAACAGTTTTCGGTGGCGCAAGCGTCCGGCGATGATCCGCATGGGGCCTATGGTATCGCAAGTTCGGAGCACACCCAATCGGCCACAGGTACCGCCGGCTGCAACCAGCACCTGCAACCAGCACCTGCAACCAGCACCTGCAACCAGCACCTGCAACCAGCACCTGCAACCAGCACCTGCAACCAGCACCTGCAACCAGCGGCTGCAACCAGCGGCTGCAGCCAGCGGCTGGAACCAGCGGCTGGAACCCGCCGCTTCCTTGCGCTGCCGGCACCCACACCCCGCAGACCGCAGCCAATGAACATCAGTCCCGAGGCGCGGTGTAGGTTTCCAGCCACGCGGCCCAGCGTTCAAAGCTCTCGGGAGACACCGTGTGCCCCTCCCGGTGGTTATACAGGCCAAGCCGCACCACGTCCCCATACAACCGATAGACAGGCCAGGCCGCGGCCAGATAGGGCCAGGAGCGGTCTCCATCGGCAGCACCCCGCCCCTGTTCTCCCGCCAGGATCAGAAACGGGCGCGGCGCGATCAGGGCCAGCAACTCGTGATGATCGCGCACAACTCCGTCTTCTCGAATGCCAGGCCCCAGATACCACGGCGCATCCCAATTCGAAAAACTGACGCCGATTCCTCCTTCGCTGAAGACGGCGGCGCGAATCCGTTCATCGAAGGCCGTCAGGTAGAGGGCTTCCTTGGCCCCCAGGGAATGTCCGCAGGCTCCCAGCCGCGCCGGGTCCACATCCTCCTGCGCCGCCAGAATGTCGACCGCGCGTTGCGCATCATACAACATTTTGGCCATCCCTCGGGTTTCTGGATGTCGGGCGCGAAACTCGGCAAGCGCGGCGTGGTAATCCGGGCCGTCTTGCCACAGAAAACACCGCGGGCAAATCACCACAAAGCCCCGCCGCGCCAGCTTCAGGCCGGTTTGCTGCCGATCGTCTCCGGTGACCCCGGCAATCGGTTCGATGGTTTGATCGGTCGTGGGATGCAGCGCGACCAGACCGGCACGCGTGCGCGGGGCGGCGGCCGCGATCGGCCGCAACAGATAGGCCTGCACGCGCCGACCAGGCTCCCCTTCGTACTCGATCAAATCGCGGCGGACGTCGGGCAAGAGGTCGCTGCGAAGGAGGGTGACTTCCGCCGTCGCCGGACGCGCGGGCATCGGACCGAGAAACTCCAACCAGGATTTCCGCAGGTTTTCGCGGATCGGCAACCACTCATCGACCGTATTCGGCGCAGCGTCCGTCAGCCATAAGGACGGCAACGCGACCGGAGTATCCAACTGCGGGGGAGATTGGACCTCGGCCAGCCACGGCACGTCCTTCTCCGCGGAGGCACAGGTCGCGACCCCACCGGCCACCATCAGGAACGCGAGGATGAGCGAGCGCATGGCGAACCCCTTGGATCACCTGCCCAAACTAGCGCTTGCATCAAGCAACCCCCAGTTTCGGGCTGACACCACGAGAGACCTGGGACCATCTTCGCTGGGCGATCATACTCGTTCACGCCGCCAGTCGAAATGCTTCGCGCAAAGCGTCGGTTGTTTGGAAGATCGGGTTGCCCGCGGGCTTGCAACGTCCCTTTGCCCCCGCGCCGGCCGCGGGCTCCCCCCCCCCCCTCCCCCCTTCCCCCCCCCGTCAGCCCATACCCCCCCCCGTCACCACATACCCTCCCCCGTCGCCACATACGCTCCCTTGCATCCACGCCAGAGGCCCCCGGTGGGTTGTGAGCCGCCTTCCAAGGGCCTGACGGCCATGCAGCCCCTGTGAGCTGCCGGGAAACGTGGCGGTCGAAGTCTGTTTCCGCGTTCCCGCAACCGGTACAATTCAACGAACTGCCACGTGCGCCCGGCTCCAAACGGGTTCGGGAGTGGGCTGCGCGGGAGGAACGCTATGCGCATCGTGTGGATCGGCATAACCGTGTTGATGGCCGTCATGCTGTGGTTCGCCGGCGACAGCGGCGCACAGCCTCCCGGCGTCACGGTGCCGGCTCCTGGTCCTGGAGGCAGCCCCTCGGCAGAGGCTCCCGGTGGTTCAGCCCCCGGAGCCGTTCCCCGCCCCTACACCAGCCGCGGTCCCGATGCGTACCCGTCGGTCCCCGGTGGTTTTTTTCGAGGCGTCAGCGGGACGCGTCCCGATCTTGCCGGTTTTTACTTCAATTGGTTTAAGCTGATCTATCTGCTGGGGCTGCTCGGCCTGTGGTTGTGGACCGCGAATTGGATCGACGGCGACGCCCACGCTCTGAAGGTGCGTGCGGAATTCTGGAACGGCGTGGTGCTCGTGTGCGGAGTTCTGGGCTTTCTGCTGGGGCTGTGCAGCCCCAACTTCGGCCTGGCGTTCATCGCCATGACTAGCGGTTACGCGGCCCCGATGGGTTTGTATGTCTACGAGCGCAATCAGCGGGTGCCGGAATCGGGGAAGGTGTTGACGCCGCGGCACATTCAATCGGTCGCCACCCGCGTGTTGGGCCGCCTGGGAATCGACCTGACGAGCAAGCACATCACGGCCAGCGTGGCCGGGCCGCCGATTCGCCTGATTGGCAAATCCGGCAAGGGCCGCGACGAGGTGGATCGCTCGCGGCAAGTGGAGAACTCCAGGGGTTATCTGGCCGCCAAGGAGTTGATCTACGATGCCATTTTGCGGCGGGCGACGGACATCCATCTGGAACCCAAGGAAGACGAAACCCAGGTGCGGTTGCGGATCGACGGCGTGATGCACGTGGCGGAACCTTTCGATCGGGCCACGGGGGATGCGATCGTCAACATTTTCAAAGTTCTTTCGGCGATGGACATCACGGAACGCCGCAAACCGCAAGACGGCAGCTTTCGCGCGGAGATGGAAGGCCGCGAAATCGATTTCCGCGTGGCCACGCAGGGCTTGCACGCCGGCGAAAAAATGAGCATCCGCATCCTTGACCAGAGCAGCTCGGTCAGAACCCTGAGCGACCTGGGCATGCGCAAGCAAATGATGGACCAGATCATTCAGATCGTCCAGCAGCCGCACGGCATGTTTCTCAGTTGCGGTCCCACCGGCGCCGGAAAATCCACGACGTTGTACGCCGCCCTTCGCGAGATCGACGCTTACGAAAACAACATCATCACCATCGAAGATCCCGTCGAATACAAGATGGACAATGTCACGCAGATCGAAATCAACACCAAGGCGGGACAAACCTTTGCCGGTTCCTTGCGGAGCGTGCTGCGGCAAGACCCGGACGTGGTGATGATCGGCGAAATCCGCGATGGGGAAACCGCCAAGATTGCCTGCCAGGCGGCGAACACCGGCCACATGGTCTTCTCCACCGTCCACGCGAACGACACCATCACGGCATTGTCCCGGTTGATCGACCTGGGGGTCGAGCCGTTCCTGCTCGCCGACTCCCTCTCGGCCATTCTCGGTCAACGTCTCGTTCGCAAACTGTGCAACGACTGCAAGGAAGCCTACAAGCCGTCCATCGACGAACTGCAACGGGCCGGTCTGCCCGCCGACAAGGTCGAGAAGTTCTACCGCCCCCCCAAGAACCCGGTGGCCACTTGCCCCACGTGCAATGGACTGGGCTACATCGGCCGCATCGGCGTCTTCGAACTGTTCGTCCTCACGGACCGGATTCGCGACATGATCCGCGAAAATCAGGGCATGACCGCCGTGAAGGCGGAAGCCCGCAAGAACGGCATGCTGTACATGAAGGAAGAGGGACTGCGGCTGGTCGTTAAGGGAATCACGTCCCTGGATGAGCTGCTGCGCGTGGTGAAATGACTGCGGACAACGGCGAATCGGAAATCTGGATGGGCTTTTCCTCCAACGCCATGTTCCCAACAGGATTCCGCCTCCGATGATCGACCTGATTCTCGCCGCGATCCTCGTGGGCGTGACCTACGTGGCGGCCAGTGATGGCGCCTGGAGTGCCGGCGTGACCTTTCTGTGCACGCTGCTGGCCGGACTGCTCGCCATGAATTTCTTCGAGCCGCTGGCCATCTTGCTGACCGGGGCCATGCCGGAATGGAACTATCGCTGGGACATGATTTCCCTGCTGGGACTGTTCATCGCGCTGGTGATGGCGTTCCGCATGGCGTCGGAACGTCTCGTGCCCACCTACGTTCCGGTTCCCGCCCTGGTGGATCAAATCGGCCGGTGGGCATTCGCGTTCGGCACCGGCTATGTGACCATGGCGTTCCTGTTGACGGCCCTGCACACCGCCCCGCTACCCCGCGAGTTCCTCGGCTTTCGACCGGAGCGTGCCAACCTGTTCAATCTGGCGGCGCCGGATCGTCAATGGCTGGGGTTCACGCAGTACGTCACCGAACATGCCTTCGCCCGGTATGATCGGAACATCGGCCTCCGCGGTACGCGCCCGCTGCCGCATGCGTTCGATGCCACGTATTATCCCGTGGGAGATCCCGCCAATCCCTATCCGAACGACATCTGGCCGTCCTTCCCCATCCGTTATGCCATGCGGCGCGATATCCTCTCCGGAGCCGTGGCGGCACCCGCCGCGACTCCCGCCACGCCGCGCGTCGTTCCCGCTCCGGCCGGTCCGGGGGGTGGCGGAGGCAACGTGGGCTTTTAAGCGCCTCGTGAGTGAGATCATCGGAAGTTGGCTCGGAAAAACCGGGCGTTGCGCCGCGGACGGGCCGGCTCGGGAGCCATGAAGCGGAATTAGGGCACCATGACCACGCTTCCCGTGCTGGGGCCGACTTCGTGCGACGACTGCGGCTTGTGCTGCCTGGGCATCGGCTCGCCGATTGTCCTCTACGCGTCTCGCCCTGGTTTAGGCACGCCGCACCCTTTTCGCCCGGCAACGCTGCCGACGGAACTCGCCGCGGAAATCGACGAACATTTCGCGGGATTGATGCGCGGTCAGGAACCGCAAGACCAGTGCCTCTGGTTCGATCCCGTCACGCGGCGCTGCAAGCACTATGAATTCCGCCCACAAGTGTGTCGGGATTATGAACTTGGCGGCCGCGCCTGCCTGAGCCTGCGGAAACAGCACGCCAAATTGCCGGCCGAGCGTTAAGCCCGCCGCCGTTCGCCAGGCATTCCCCTCCCAGGCGACGCTTCCATCACGGCCCTCCCACCAAATGGACCTGAACCGGCGTCCCCCCAGGCATCCGCGGCGCGCCAACCACCTGTGGTCCATGCCCGACACGGGCAGCGCGCTTCGCGTGGAACCCGACGGCGAGACGAGCGGTCCGACCAGGTGTCGCCGGTCATCAACCGCGGCGATGCACCACCCAGCCGGGGACTTCCGTCCGCACGGTGAACAACGTCTTGCCGGCGGTGATGTACAGCGTCTTCAGGTCCTCGCCTCCAAAGGTGCAATTGGTCAGCACGTCTTCGGGAACGGGGATTCTGCCCTGGAGCGAGCCGTCGGGACTGAGGACGTAGATTCCTGGCGGGACGTCCGCGGTTTCGTGCGGGCCGCGCGGTCGGTAAATCCCCGCGGCGACATACAGGTGTCCCTGGCGATCCACGCACAGACCATCGCCGCCGCGACCGGGCGCGAAGTCGAACACCAGCCGCTGATTCGAGACCTGGCCGTCCGGAGACAGATCGAAGGCCCAAATCTTGCGGGCACCGCCGGGAACAGCGCAACTGTCGACCACGTAGAGCGTCCGTTCGTCTGGGCTTAAGGCGATTCCGTTGGGACGCTCGATCTGCGGCTGGGTGATGACGCGCGTGACCCGCCCCCCGGGATCAATGCGATAGACCGATTCATGATCGAGTTCCATCGTCGAGCGATCGCCGTAACAGGGGTCGGTGAAAAAAATCTGGCCGTTGGAGCAGGCGGCCAGGTCATTCGGCGCGTTGTAGCGCTTCCCCTCGAAGCGGTCGGTCAACACCTCCACCTGGCCGGTCCGCAGGTCGGTGCGAGTGATCCGGCGATTGCCGTCGTTGGGGCCGAATTCATTCCCTTCACAAGCCAATAAGCGTCCCTGTGGATCGAACAACAGTCCGTTTGTTCGTCCGCTGGGCTGGCGAAAGATGGTGAACCGACCGGTGGGGGGATCGAGCTTGAGAATGCGGTTGTTGATGATGTCGGAAAAGTAGACGTCGCCGTTGGCGGCCACGGCCGGCCCCTCCAGAAAAGCCGTCATGGTCGCCGGCGCCACCGCAGCCTGCGGCGCCACAAAACCCCCGGGCAGTCCCACCTTGTGAAAGTCGATCGCCGGCATCGCGCTCCCTTTTCCTCCACAGCGAGACTCAGTCTCCGAGGCACAGCGAGACTCAGTCTTCAAGACTCCCGCCAGGTCAGTCGTGTGAACGGTCCACGTAACGGCTCAGGACGTCGAGATGGCGAATGAACGTGCGGCTGTCGATGATCCGCGTGGTGCCGTCGTTCTTGCCGTGCTCTTGAAGGCGGCCTTCCTCCACCCAGGCGCCGCGTTCGTCCATTCGGGCCAGGATCGCCCGCACTTCCTCAGCCCCGGGGCGCTGCGCTTTGGATTCGCGGAACCTGGCCCGCTCCTTTGCCAGGCCCTCGGCGGACAGTTTGGCGATGCGCTCGTAATCGCGGCGCAACCGGTCGACACGCGACGGCACTTGGAACGAGTAATGCGTCGGCAGGTCGTGATCATCATAAGTTAATTCATAAGCGCGTGTGAAATACAAGGGACGGTTCGTCTGCAACTCATAAAACCGGGCCAGCTTGCCGTTCGGCAGTTGCGACCGCTTCAGATAGTCCAAGGCCCGGGGGATGGGTTGCAGAAACCGAGCGTCTTCCGTCTCCACGTACAATCGCAAGAGGGCCGCGATCACGCCTTGAGACTCGCCCCCCGACACCGCCGGCGGTTCGAACTTGCGCGCCCAGGCGGGATGCATGTCCCGGTCATACTGTTGCGCCCACGCCGGCTGAGGTTCCGGAAGCTGAGCCGCCAGCAAGAACTCCCCTCCCCGGATCGCCGCCTGCCGCCAGCGCTCGTCGCGGTACACGTCCGCGGCCAGCCACAGCACGTCGAGGGTATCCACCAGGGCGTTGTCGTTCAGCGTGTAATGGTGCCAGTAGTCGCCCCCCGGAAATTCCCGCGGCCACTCGGCCGGCACGGCGGCTGGCCTGGCGGGAAATTCGCGGGGATCGGCCGGACCGGTCCACACCTGAGGCCAGCCCCCATTCGGACGCTGGGCCTTCACAAGGGCATCGAGCGCATAACCCGCCGCCTCGTGCACGGCGGCATGCTGAAACCGCACCGCGCGGTCGAAGCGGATGAGAAAACTCAGCGCCGACTGCGTCTTGTTATCGTCGAACGTGCTGTTGTTTTTCGCCCGGTTGTGGATCCGCGGATTCGTCCGGTAGGCGAGCTTGGCGCGGTCCTCTGGTGCGAATTCGATGCGGTCCTGCCAGCCGCCGCTCTGCAACTGCCCCTGCAACAGGCACTCGGCCGCCGCTTGCGCGGCCCGCAAACACACTTCGTTTCCGGTCCGCTCGTACGCCTGAAGATAGGCCATTCCCACCGCCGGAGTTCCCGGCGGTTGCACCCAGACCGTATCGGGACCCGTTCGACTTTCACCCTCGCTCTTGGTCAGATCGGCACTATAGCGATAGACATAGCCGCCGTGGCGGGCCACATCCCCACTGTAAAAGAGAACCGCCTTGGTGATGGCCGCGTGCACATCACCGGCGAGATCATCGGCCGCATGGGCGGACCCGCAGCATCCCACGGCAAAACCAAGACCGCACGCCAGCGCACAGTGGAATTGACGCAGCATGGCGACTCCCCCGAGTTCGAACACGGCTCGGCGAGAATCGTAGCAGAATTCCACCGACACAACACCCTTGGCCAGTGCAGCGATCGTCGGTCCGCGGCGCTCGGCCACCCGTGGCGGTCGGCGCTGCGGCAACCCGGCGCAATCTGTCCGGTGCGAAATCGCTTGACGGACGCGACCTCGATCGCCAGCGGGACAGTCGCCGAGGCGCCTCGACGAGCCGGCTCGGAACCGAGTGCCGCGGTCCCTCGGCTACAGATAGTTCAGAATGGAAAGCTCCTGCGCACGGGCGGCGATTTCGAGGGCCGCCTGCAACGCCTGCTGATATTGCGTGAAGGCCGTCACGGCCTCGGTGAGATCGGTCTCGAACACCTTGGCGATTTGCTGTTGCACATCGACCAGCGAATCACCCAGTTCGGTATCCACGCGCGTCAGCAATTGCTGCCGCGCCCCGATTTCACCCCGCAGCAAGCTGATGCGTGCCGCTTCGGCATCCAGCGCTCCGGCCAATCGGCTCAAGGTGCGACGATCGTCGTTCCGCAAGGCTGTTTCCAGCACCGTCAGCAGATGAAAGACCCCTTGAGCCGCTTGCGGATTGACGTCGGCCCCCGCCAGCACGCCGGTCACTCCGGATGACTCCGTTCCATTCACTCCCAAGGCGACCGCCGTGGCGTTGTCGGCGACCACCAAGGGGCCGCTGCCCGAATCGTCGGTGAGCGAAATCCCGTTGCCCACCGCGTTCAAACTGGCTGTCAGATGCGGGGGATCGACGGCATTGATGGCGTCGAGCACATCTTGCACCGTGCGAGCGCCCGACAGATCGATCTGCACCACGGTCCCATCGCGGCGGGTGATTTCGAGGGGGGGGCCGCTCTCCACCGGCACACCCAATCCCTGATTCAGGTCGGCCAACAGCGTGGCGCCGGTCAACGTCCGCAAGCCGAGGCGTGTCGCGTTCTGACCGCCGTTCTCCCCAATCGTCAGGTCGACGCCGCTCAATCGGCTGGAAACGGCCAGGCCCGTGCCATCGGGGGAAATCTCGGCGATCAAATCGGGATCCGCGGCACGAATGCGGTGGATGACCTCGGCGATCGTCGTGGCACCGTCCAGGTCGATGATCGAAGTCCGCGTACCATGGACGATGCGCAGTCCCGTGCCGGTCGTCGCTCCGATGCCCGTGTTCCCGTGCAGGGAGGCCACGGTCGTGAACAGGGACAACACGGGATCCACGTCGCTTCCGTTCAGCACGCTCACCGGACCAGAGCGGATACCCAAGCCGCGCGCTGTGGTGCCGAGGTCGACGTCGCGGACCTCGATCGTCCCCGCGGCAGGGGTCAGTCTCAGCCCGAAGGAGGTTCCGGGATCGATGTCGACATCCACCGTGATCGCTTCCGCCGCAAACGCCGCCTCGATGCGCGTCGCCACATCCTGCACGGTCTCAGCGGTCGACAGGTCGACGATCTTGGCAATCGTCGTCAGGCCGTCGACCACGCGCACCTCGATGGTGCCGCGCTCCACGCCGCGACCTCGATTCAACTGTTCCAAGCGGGTGCCGAGGGTGAGGGCCGGATTCAGGTCGCCGGATTTCGGCGTCGACACCCCGCCTAGCCCCACGGCTCCATCCACGCTGCCGGCAACAAACAAGTCGGAGCCGGCAAAGGTTTGCAGCCGCTGTGCGTCGCCGGCATAGCGGATGGCCCCGTTCTCGGCCACCAGAAACGGCGTGCGGTCGGTTTGCGAACCGGCGAACAAATAGCGTCCGGCGAATTTCGAGTTGCCCGCCTGAAGAACGCCTTGCAACAAGGCCTGCACTTCCAACGCCAACCCTTGGCGTTGGACATCGGACGTTTGATCGCCCAATCCTGCTTGCAGGAGTCCTCGGGCCTGGATCAGCGCATCACCCACCGTTCCCAGGGCTTGCTCGGCGGCCGCCAGGAACCCCTGGGTCGTTTGCAGGTTGTGTTGCAGCGCTTGACGGCGTTCCACGGTCGATTGCAGCGCTAACGTGCTGAGGGCCGCGACCGGGGACTCCGAAGGCAAGGTGAACTTTCTTCCCGAACTGATCTGCTCTTGCAGCCGGGTGAGCAGCGCCCGTCCCTGCAAAATGGACTGAGCCAGCCGCTGGGAAATCAGCGAGTTGGGCATGCGGCCGGGGAGGAGCGGAGTGAGCATCATGATCGTGGTGCGGCGCGGCGTTCCAGCCCCGCCCAGGGTCTCAGCTTACATTTCCAGCAGAACATTCAGCAGGCGGTCCACCGTGGACACGATGCGCGCCGCCGCCTGGTAACTGTGTTGAAACTGCATCACGCGAATGGCCTCTTCATCGAGGCTGACCCCCGAGAATTGCTCGCGCTGCGCTTTCAACCCGCCGAGAAAACCCGAAAAGCCGTTGGCCAGCGCTTCCTCGGCGGCACCCGCCTGGGCCAGATTGCCAACCATTTGCGTGTGGAACTGTTGCAGGGACATGCCCCCCAGGGCGCTCACGGGCTGGTCGAAGAATTCGGCGAGGGCCAGCAGGTTGGAATTGTCGGCGGGTCCGCCTCCCCTGCCCGAGGCCAGCAAGCGCTGGTCTTGCAGCATCTCATCCCGCACGCGGAAGTCGCCCGAATCGTGGCCTGCGAAGAAGGTATTGATTCCCAGGGCCGCTAGGACACCGCTGGTATCGTTCCCGAATCGCAATTCGTAACCGCTATCCGCGGTCAATTGCAGGCGGCCATCCGCCGTGATGCTGGCCGCCACGTGATTGATGGCGTTGAGTGCCGCTTGCAGATCGTTCAACGACGTGTCGACTCCGATGCCGTCCAGGTCCACGCTCACCACGGAGACCGTCGTCTCTCCCGTCGCCACATTGCGGACTTTCACCTGAAAACTGCCATGTTGCGGCGTGAAGAAGAGGCCGGCCGCATTCAAGGGCAGAGAGGGATCCGCGACGCCATAACCGCCCGCGACAGCGCCATACCCCTTCAATCCCTCGCCGCTCGCGTGCCGCTTGTTGAACTCGAAGATCACCCCTCCCACCAGCCGATCCAATTCGCCAATAAACCCACCGAGGATCTGCTCGCGGCTGTCGATCAACCCTCCCAAGGCCCCGCCACGCGCCGTCAGCAGCGATCCGGTCTGGGACAGTCGCACGTTGACGGCGGCTTGACCGGTGGGAATGGCGGCCGACACGGCTTCGAGACGCTGATAACTATCGCCGATCAGCAAATAGTCGCTGCCGCTGAACAATTCCACGGCCCCCGAGGCTTGTTCCACGACCCGCAGCGGGACGATCTCGGACAGCCGCTGCAAGGCGTTCAATCGTTGGATGCGCAAAGCACCGGCATCGTTGCCGCCGATGCCATTCGCTTCCATCCGCACAATTCGCAGGTTGAGTTCCGAAACGCTCCTGAGCAATCCGTTGGCTTCCTCGGCCAAGGCCCGAATCTGGTTGGATTGCGTGCGGCGCAGTTCCTCGATGCGGCTGCGAATGGTTTGCACATGACTCGTAAGACTTTGCCCCTGCTGAATGAACAGTGTCCGCAGGGTGGGATCATCGGGCTGATTGGCAACCGCCTGCGCCGCGGCGAGAAACTCGTTGAAGCGCGTCGACAGATCGGCGTCTCCCAATTCCTGCAAGATGCTTTGCAACTGCATGTACGTTTGCTGCCGGGCAGTTGCCGCCGAGGCGTCGCCGTTGGCCGTGTGAATGCGGTGTTCGAGGTAGCTGTCCAACTGTTGTTTGATGCCGACGGCCGTGGCGCCCATGCCGAGCACCAGCGGTCCCATCCGGTAGGGAGCACTCGTTTCGATGACGAGGGCGTCGCGAACGTAGCCCGGCGTCGCGGCGTTGGCAATATTCTGCCCCGCGACCTGGATGCCGAGCGAAAACAGCTCCAGGCTCCGCGCGGCATTCGTCAGAGTAGCACCGAGCGCCATGCCAACCGGCCTTTACGCGGCGAACGTTGCTCCTGGTTTCTCGAAACCGCCCGGCGAGGCGAACGACCCGCCGACATCCCGTTCGCCAGGCTTCAACTCCGGAGGTGTGACGTTGATCGGTCTGTCAGCATTCCCTGTTCGTTGACATTCTGGCCGTTGCCAGGCCGAGAGAATTCCCGCCGTTACGCCGCGGCGTCGAGCATCACGCCTCCGGAAGGGAGCGTGGGGGGCGTCTCGGTCTGATAGGTGGGAGGTTTTTCGCCGCCGTTGGCGATCAATTCCAGCAGGTCCGCGAACAGGTTGTGGCTGCGGTGGGTAATGATCCACTGCACCCAGGCTTCGCGACGGATTTCGGCGAACCGCTGGTGAATTAAGTGCAGTCGCGCCCGCAGCATTTCCGCCGTGGGCGTCGCCCGGCGTGCCAACACGACCGATAACGACGCCGCGGGCGCTTCTTCGGCCGCGGCCTGTTCCAGCAGCCGCGCACGCCACGCCGAGAGTTGTTGCAACCGGCACGAGGCGTCGCTGGCCGCGGAGTTCAGGCGCTCCAGCTCGGCGGCATCGGCCCGCACGAGCGCCCGCCGCTGCTGTCGCAGCACTTCCAACAATTCGCGCTGGGTCTCGTCCAGCGCGTCGACGAAGCGCGCGACTTCATCCCACCAGGTTGGGACCATGGGCATTCTCCCCAGAACGCCTTCTGCCCTGCCACCCTCGCCAGCGGAAACGGTCTGCCGCCGGAGAGGAAACGGGACGGATAGACGTCTTCCTGTTCCTTATTTTCGGATCAGGTGGGAGAGGGCTGCCGCGCCGGTTGCCAATCCGTCAACCTGGTTCGCGGGTTGTGTCTGACTTGCCGCTTCGAACAATTGTTCCTGCCATACCGTTTGCAAGGATGGCACGGTTTGGGGGGAGTTTAACGGGGGAACGGAGGCGAACGCCGTTGACTCCGTCGGCGGAGCAGAGCGTTCCGGTGTCGCCACCCCGGCGGCAGTCGACTTGTCGAGACCCGACAGCGGCTCCACCGTCGGCGGCTGAGGCCGAAGCTGCCTTTGGAATTGCTCGAATAGTCGATCGAGCCACGGCCCCCCTAGGCGATCGGACAGGGTTTCCGCCAGTTGCTGATCGAGCTGGGCCTGAAACATTTCTTCGGCCTGGCCGCCGTGAAGATACGCCGGCTTGCCCACGGTCTGCCGCAGCGACTTGAGCATCTGTCCATAGAACACGCTGCCCACCAGGCGGCGAAACGTCGTCTCCAGGTCGGTCTGCTGGACAGTGGCGCAAGACGAGGCCGTCGGGGAAGTCACGATGGTGACAGACATGCGATTGCCTCTGGTGTTGGGCCGTTTTGCCCGACCGGCCGCGCGAGCCGATGCGCTCGGGCCATGCCCGTGGACGACGCGAGCGGACGGAACGGACAAGCTCTCCTGGCGGTATCTCGTTGGTTGGCGGTCGCTCGTTTTTCGCGGCACCCGGTCGGTGGGATCGGAGCGCTGGCGGAAGCCGATGTCAGCGCTCGATCAATTCGGCGTGCAGCTTGCCTGTCTGATGCAACGTGCGGAGGATGGCGATGATATCTTCCGCGGGAACCCGCAATTGATTGAGGGCATCGACCAGTTGCTTGAGTTGTTGAGGCGACTGCCGGCTTTGCCCCTCGGTAATCGCCACGAACGGTCCGGGCGCCGCGGGCAGGTCGCTGCCGCTGACCTCGATGGTGAAGCTCTTGTGGGCGATGACCACCGGGCTGATTTCCACTTCCCCCGTGACAATCACAGTGCCCGTCTTGCTGTCGAGGATCACGCGCGCCTGCGTGTGCGGAATGTCGATGCCGATGTCGAGCACCTGCGCGATGAACTCGACGGGATTGTCGCGATACTGGGGAGGCACCTGCAATTCCACGACCGCCGGACCGAGGGGATGCGCGATCTGCTGGCCATTCACCTCGAAGGTGAACTCGCGGTTCACCACGTTGGCGATTTCCGAGGCGGTGTAAAAGCTGGCGTGGTGGGGATCGATCAGCAACGTCACGGTGGGTCCCGACTGCTGGCTGAGGAACAGCGTGTTGACGTCCTGCCGCACGTCGACTCCCTGCACGATGCGTCCCGCCGTGGGATGGGTTACGTCGTCGATGAGAATCGCGCCTGCCGCCAGCGCGACGACGACATCGTTGCGCACGTCGACCGTGGTCAACGGCGCCGAAAGCAGCCGGCCGCCCCGCAGGCTTTTCGCTCCCAGCAAGGTGCTCACCAGGCAGTCGATCTTCTGACCGCGGCGCAAGCCCGTGCGGGGAATCGTGGCCTCGATCATGACCATGGCGACGCTGTCGGCGTTTTTTAAGTCGACTTCCAGCACCGGTTGGTTCATCCGCGTCAACGCGGCCCGCAGCGCGCGAATGGTGGACAGGCTTTTCGCACCGTCCCCAGTCCCCTTCAAACCCGTGACCAGCCCCACGCCCGTCAGGCGCACCTCCTGCTGACCCTGGACCGTGCAGAGGTGCTCCAGCCGGACCCGCGCCATCGCCGGCACCGACCACCAACCCCACAGCACGGTCACCAGTGCCGCCCACCCGACGCGCTTCTCGATCCACGGCCAACACTGCATGGCACAAGGCCTTTCCGCCGACAACATGTACCCGCCAACCGAACCCCCAACGCGTGCGCCAGACCGCGCTTCCGCCGTCCCCGGAAGCAAGACCAACCACTCATGTCACCACGGCCGACACCGTTCGCCTTTCAGAATGGAGCGATCACATCGAGAATGCGTGTTCCCCAGTTGACCTTCGTGCTGTCAAACACCTTGCCGCGCTGCACCCGCTCGATTTTCAGCTCGGCGATGTCTTCCGTACGGGCGGTGCGGTCGGGCTTGATCTTCCCCTTGTCGACGCGCCCCGTCAGGCGATATTCGAAAAAGTCCTGATTCGTGCGGATCGACTTGCGGGCCTCGAGCACAATCGTGCCGTTCGGCAGCACGTCGACCACGGTGGCGGCGATGCGGTAGGTAATGCCTTCGGTGTCGGTCAACTGGCCGATCGTCTGCAAGCGGTTTTGCAGATTGCCTTCGACGGTCGGCTGGTTGTCCGCGGCAGTGATGAGTTTCGGACCGCCGACGATCTTGACGAACTCTTTCAACTGGGCCTGATAGGACCCGTTGCGCTGGCGGTTGAACCGTGAATTCACGATGACTTCCGCCTTTTCGTCGACTTCGATGGTGATGATGTCGTGCACCTTGATTTGTGCCGGCGGGGGCGGCGGCTCCACGTAAATCCAGGAATAGTCGCGCACGCGGGGCAGTGTCTCCTCGATCAGCGGTCCCTGGGCGCGCGGCGGGGGTGGGGAAGTCCAACGCGGTGTGTCTTGGGCGGCCGTCGTGCCGGTGATCGCGCAAGAGGCGCCCAGCACGATCCACAGGCGGGCAGCGCCCGCGCGCCAGGCGGATGATTTCCCGCTTCCGCCAGGCAGCAGCGGCGTGTGACGCACATGGGTATTCATGGGGCGCGGCCTTTCTCGGCGGCCGGCACGAACTGAATGGCGCCGGTGGCATCCTGAAACACATCGCGCGACTCGAGGGCGGCCCCCACGATCGCCGCCTCGTGGTATCCCGTGACGATCGCGTGCACTTTCACTCGGGGATCGTCCACTGCCGTGAGGGTCACCTGTTCTTGCAGTCCGCCTGCCGTCGTCGCCTTGAAATGGCGGCGAACCACGATTCCAGGGCGGCGGACAGACACTGTTACGATGTCGCCAGCGCGCACCAGCGGCACAGCGGCCACGTCGCGCGGTTGCAGCGGCTGACCGGGGCGGAGCGCCCGCGTGGTTTCCTTGCCCACGATGTCGGCCAGCCGGTTCATGCCCGCGTCGCGCGCGGGGACGGTCACCCAGGTCAAATCCTCCGACTGCAAGACATATCCCTTGGGCACGGCGTGCTTGACGCCCAGGGCTTGCGGCGCGGCATCGACCCAAATCTGCACGGGCACTTTCGCCGGCTCGCCGTCGGCCGCGACCCACCACGCGGTCAGTGCATGCGGACCTCCGGCCGTCAGTTGCGGCTGATCGAACCGAATGTGCGCGCTGGGCGCGGCGAGCACCGTGGGCACGTCGTCGCGCCGGCATTCGCAGCGAATCAGCAACGGCGCCCCCGAGTGCGTCAACGGTTGATATTCGCGGCGGAAAGCGGCTTCCAGCACCTCGCGGGCGCGCTGGTGCTCTCGTTCCGAAACGCGCGGCGGAGGCGGTGGTTTGATCTCGGTGGCCTGAGACGGATGGACCACGACGGCCGGAGTCGCATTCCCGGCGGCCGTGGCGGTTCCTGTCACGATGGCCTGGCTGCGTCCGCGGAACTCCACGTCCGCGAGGTTCACGCCGTGAGCCAGCAACCGTCCGCGGATGTCGTCGTAGGTCAGCCGCGTGGACCGGCCCGCCGCCGGCGCCGGTGCCAGCACGATCTCTTCCAACCCGGCGCGCAGCGTGCCATCGGCGTCGGAGACCCGCGCCACATCCTTGAGGCGAATCACCGTCGAGGCGTCGACCGCGGCGCGGTCCAAGAGTTCGATCACGGCGGCCGCCGCCAGCCCGTGCGAAAGCAGGATGACGGCCAGGCTGTAGAGACCAGTCGCAAGCCGCCGCAGGCTGACTTTCTTGTGCCAGTGCGGCACGGAGCACGGGCGTCCGACCGCGGAAAACCCCCGTGAATCGTGTGCTCGGCGACCGATCATTGTCCCTTCCCGACCTGTTCGGTATCAGAATCGCCGCAGATTGGCGACCAGTTGCAACATCTGGTCGGAGGCCTGGATGACCTGGCTGTTAAGCTCCACGTTGCGTTGCGTTTTGATCAGGTCGACCAGTTCGCGCACCGGTTCGGTGTTGGAGGCTTCGAGAAAGTTCTGCCGCAACAGCCCCACTCCCTGAGTCCCCGGCGTGAAGGGTTGCGCGGGTCCCGAGGCATCGGTGGGCGTGTAGAGGTTGTCTCCCACGTGCAGCAATCCCTCGCGATTCATGAACTTGTTGAGTTGAATCTGGCCGATTTGCTGGAGCGTGGTGCTGCCGGCCTGCAACACGGACACCACGCCGGTGGCATCGATGGAAATTTCCACCGTGTCCTGCGGGATGGTGATGGGTGGATTCAGCAGCAGGCCGCGGTTGGCGGTGGCCACCATCAACGCCCCGCTCGCATTCACCGTGAACTGGCCGTTGCGCGTGTAATACATGACTGGCCCCTGGTCGGTGACTTCAAAAAATCCGTCCCCCGAGATGGCCACGTCGTATTGCCGGCCCGTGGACAACAGGCTCCCTTGACTGAAGTCGGGCTGCACGGCCGAAACGCGGACCCCCGTGCCCGCGTAAATGCCTTCGGGCGCGATATTCCCCTGGCTGTCTTGCGCGCCGGGCAGCTTATAATACTGGTAATATAAGTCCTCGAAATTGGTGCGGGACCGCTTGAACGCCGTGGTTCCGGCATTCGCCAGGTTATTGGCGATCGTATCGAGATTGAAAATGAAGGCGTCCATGCCGGACGCCGCCGTGTTCATCGCCCGATTCAACATCCTCGCGCCCTCGCTCGCGCCCGCCTGGTTTCGGCGGCCACAGCCCGCGGCGGATTAGCGCCGCGGCATGGTCCGCAACAACTGCCCCGCCATTTCGTCCTGTAATCGCAGCATGCTCATGTTCATCTCGAACGTGCGGGCCGTCTCGATCAGTTCCACCATCGCCGACACCGGATGCACCAGCGAATCTTCCAGCACCCCTTGCCGCAGCTCGGCCTGGGCCGCCGGCACGATTTCGCCCTGAACCGCGTAATAACTCGCCCCGCGCTTCATCAGCCCGGCGGATTCGGCAGGTTCGACAAGTGCCAGCCGGCCGACGAGCACTCGAGCCCCGTCGGCGGTCGTCCCCAGCACAGTGCCATCGGGACCAATCTCCACGTCGCTGGCTTCCACCGGAATCGCCAGGGGGACACCGTCAGTGTTGAGCAACGGATGGCCTGCGTCCGCCGTGACAAGCTGCCGCAGATGGTTCAGCGCTAATCGGCCATTCCGCGTCAGCAGCGTTTCTTGACCATCGTGGGCTTGCAAAAACCCAGGGCCGACCACCGCGACATCCAACGCTCCATGGGTTACAGTCAACGGACCCTGCGAATGGTCGGTAACGGTCGCCGCCAGGTCGACGCCGCCCGTTTGCTGTTCGAGGGTGTCCGGAACGATCGCCGTGGTTTGCTGGACCACATCGAAAGGGAAATGCGCGCGAAACAGGGGGACATCTGGTTTGAAAGCCGTGGTCTGGGCGTTGGCCAGATTGTTCGCCAACACGGCCTGCCGAAATGCTTGTGCTTCCGCCCCTTGGGCCGACAGGTAGAGTCCATAAATCATGGGCCGCCTCGCGTTCCTCTCCCTGGAAGCTGCCGCTCACCCCTAAGGATCAAATCCCCGACTTCCGTGTGCGGAGTAGGGTTGTCGATCAACCCCCGGGCACTGAACCTCTTGCGCAACTGGAGAACACAGGCAAGCTCGGGAAAAGATGGTCACTCTTGGCTGTTGATCCATTTCTTGAGAATCGGCGGGACAGACCGTTAACTTGAGCAAAGTCGACAAACTCACCCCATTCCGCCGAACTTGCCACCCAACACGGCCATGCACTCCGACTGCCCGCGGGTCATTCCCGCGGCAATCGCCGACGATTCAGGAACGGCTGGTCGGTACCAAGGCGGCCGGCACCTGACCATCTTCCTTGGGGGTTATCTGCCGTGCGTACAGGTGGACTCGCGCAGACTCGCGGAGAAGCGGAAGGACACGGCCGTCAGGGGGAGGGGGAGAGAGAAGCGTCCGCGAAATCCAGGATCTTCGACCAAAACGCACGGTTGAGGGTGTGCTTCTCGTCCAAACGGTATTGCATGATGGTGCCGAAGTTCGGCCCCACGATCGGCTCGTCATTCTGCACCAGTCCCGTGCCCACCAGGCCGCGTGCACCGAGCAGCTTGTAGACTGGATCGGCGGCCCGGAGCGCGTCCAAGGCCCGTGGGAAGTTGGCCCAGGCGTCCTGAGCGCCTTCGGTGTCGAGCAGCGGGCGCGGCGCCACGAGGGCAACCACGCAATGTTGATCGAACGGCAGGCGGTCTTCCCGATCGTTGAACTGCGTGAACAAATCGTTGAACCAATGCGGAAAGACCCGATTGATCCGCTCCACGGTTTCCTGTTGACTGTTGCGGCTGAGGGCCATGCCTCCGGTCCCTGATTGATGCGGGACGACGAGCGCGATGCGTTCATCCAGAGCGGCGGCCAACAGGGCCGTTTTGCCGCGCCGCGAATGCCCCGTCACGCAAATCCGCCGCGGGTCGACATCTGGATCGGTCAGCAGATAATCGACGCAGCGGTGCAGGCCCCAGGCCCAGGCGGCGATCGTTCCCCACCGCGCTTCTGGAGGTCCCGGAAGGTTCGGATAGTGGGGGTGGATCCCGTCGGTGAAGTCATGCCGGTCGGGATCGATGTCGCTTTCGTGAAACGTCGCCAGGCCGTAGCCGCGGGACAATAGATAGTCGACACACCAGAAATCGGCTTCGGTGCCGCGAATCTCTTCAGGACAACCCGAATGCTTCCAGGCCCGCGGATTGACGGTCACGCCGGGATGCCGCACCACCGCGGCATTACCGCACTTGTTCAACGCCAGAAACACGGGGACGGGGCGTCCCGAGGTCTTCCGCGGCAAAAACAGGGCCAGATGGATGCGGGGAGCGTCGTCCCCCAGACCCTGGATGCGGATTTCCACTTCCTTCAACCGTCCCTCACCGTCCAACAACGTCTCGTCCGTTTTGGTCACCTGGGCCATAATGCCCGGCGGGGACGGAGCGTAGCCGTACATGTAATGTTGGATCAGCCGCACCAATTCGGGGCGGCGTTCCTCGCGCCACTGTTGCGCGGAGGTGACCGGGCGGCCATCCAGCATCCGTAACGGATCGGGCAACTCGGGCCGAGCGGGCAATTCCTCAACGGGCGGCAACTCCGCTGCGGACACGGCGGCAGACACAACACACATCGCAACGACCCACTGAAGCATGGCGGCCATCTCCCCACTGAATGCTGGCAGTGTACCGCGTCGGCCGAGTCACGCAACGAGCCGGCCCGGCGAGTTGTGCCCAGAACGCCGCCGCGCCACGACCCGGCCGAGAAGGAGGGACGTACTCTCTCGTCTTTTCCTGGATGTCGTGCTAGAAAAAAAGAGAGTGCCGCCGATGCGCTCTCCTGCCGCCAACACATCGTTCTTGATGGAGCATTTTCAGAACTCATCGCGGAACAAGGGCGGGATTGATTGTGAATGGCAACGACCTATGGCGGGCAGCGGCGATTTGCGACTGAAACGACTCTTGCTGGCGGCAGAGGGGTATCTCACGCTCCATATGCCGGAACACGCGCTGCACATGCTGAGCAAGGTCCGCGATCCCGGCGTGCTCGACTTCGAGTTTCACCGACTGCGGGCCGAGGCCTACCGCGGACTTCAGCAGTGGGAGCAAGCCCTGCAAGATTTCGATCATTGCCGGTCGTTGCAGCCCAAAAACATCGACGTGCTGATGGGCCTGGCGTGGTGCTACAAACGCGTGGGGCAGCTACCACAGGCGATTGCCGTCATGCACGCGGCGCACCAAATCGACGGTCGCGAGCCGATCATCCCTTACAATCTCGCCTGCTACTACTCCCTGGCGAAGAACAAGTCTCAAGCCCTGTCGTGGTTGGGACGGGCGCTGCGCATGCACCAGGGACTCGTCCGACTCGTTCCCCAGGAAACCGATTTCGATCCGTTGCGGAACGATCCCGATTTCCAAAAGCTGCTGCGGCTGGCGGAGGACAGTCAGCGTCGGGAATCGCCGCAGTAGCGCCCGACACTCCCGGCCGGCAAGCCGTGGAGGAGCATTTCCCGTCGGCAGGTCGTGAAATTCCCGTCGGCTGATGCTGAAAGTGCTGAAAGACAAAGACAGGAGTTGAAAGAACAGAAATGGCAGGCTCGACGACACGACAGACGGACCTGTCGGTCTCGGGCAGTCGCTCGGCCAACGCCTCCGGTCGGTGTCTGGGCGAGGATCGGCCCCCGCGGAGCGTGTGACGGTTCGGCCGGCGGCCCACGGCTGCCCCGACACTGGGGTGGACTTTCGACCAATCGGGAAGGAACGGCTGACGGCAGGTCTCGAATCCAGCGGGAAACGCTATAATTCCGGCATGACCTTCTGGCGCGGAATGTGGGCGTGGTATCTGGGCCTCCCGGAAGCCGGTGCGGGCGAAGGCACCCGCTGGAGTTGGGTCACTCGCCCCCCCTGGCCGGAAGGCTGGCCCTTGTGGTTGGCCTGTCTCGTGGGGGCGATCCTGGCGGCCAGTCTGATCGGCTCCTACCACCGTGAAGGTGCCGCCCTCTCCCGGGGACGGCGATTGACGCTGTGCGGCTTGCGGCTCGCGGCAATCGCAGTCGCCCTGTTCTTGTGGTCGCAGCCGACATTGTTGGTGGCACGAACCGGCCTGGCCCCCGTCGCCGTGCTGTTGGATACTTCCGCCAGCATGGGATTGCGAGATTTCCCGCCCGCATCCGGCCGCAAAACTGGTTCACCCCAGTCCCTGGCCGAAGGCGCGGTCCCCCGGCGCAACTCGGCCGATGATCTGGCAGATGGTGCGCGCCGCTGGGATCGAGTGGCCGAGGCGTTGGCCGCCGACAACGGGCAGGACCTTCGCCGGCTGCTCGAACAGCACCCGTTGCGCATCTACCAGTTTTCCGAACAGGCGGCACCCGTGGGTCCTCCGCACATCACCATGGCTGCTCAACTGGAAGAGGCACTGGCCGCCGTGGCCCGCTTAGAGCCTGTTGGGGAACAAACGCGGCCGGCCGAAGCCGTGCGACAGGTCCTGGCGGAACTGCGGGGGTTGGCCCCCACGGCACTGGTCGTGTTCACCGACGGCATCGCCAGCGAATCGGATGCGGATCGGTTGTCCACGGTGGCTGATTTAGTGCGGCGACGCGGTGTTCAATTGATCGTTGTACCCGTGGGCAGCGATGAATCGGTGCGCGATCTGCAATTGTTGGACGTGGTGATGGACGATGTCGCGTTCGTCGGCGATCCAGTGATCGTTTCCGGCAAGATCAAGACGACGGGCGTTCCCGCTTCCACGCTGCGGGTGGAAATCCGTCGCGAGGGAGTGGAGCCGCCCATCGCTCAGCAGCAGCTTCCCGTGCGGGGTGATGGGGGAACGGTGCGATTCGAGCAAGCGGTGGTGCCGTCGGAGCCGGGCGAGTGGAACCTGACGATCGAAGTCGTGCCGCTGCCGGGCGAGGCGCAGAAGGACAACAATCGAGAGCGGCGGCGGTTGAGCATTCGCGACGAAAAGCAGCGCGTGTTGCTGGTCGAGTCGTCGCCGCGGTACGAATTCCGCTATCTCAAGCAATGGTGCGAACGGGAGAAGTCGATCGACTTGAAAACCTTGCTGATCGAAGCCGATCCCGAATACGCCCAGGAGGATCGCACGGCGATCGGGTATTTTCCGGTCCAGCGGGAAGAATTGGCGCGATTCGACGTGGTGGTGTTGGGAGATGTGGCGCCGGTGCAATTGGGGGCCACCGCCGCCGCATGGCTCTCGGAGTTCGTGCGAGACAAAGGGGGCGGCCTGGTGCTCATCGCTGGCGGTCGCCACAACCCGCGGAGTTTCGCCGGGACCGAACTGGAAGGGTTACTCCCCTTCGCGCTGAACTCCCTGGGAACCGAGACGACCGGCGGTTTATCCCCCTATCAACCGCAATTGACGCTCGATGGGCAAAAAGGAGTGCCGATGTTCCGGCTGACGGATCCCGAAGCCGGCGCGCGGAACGTTTGGGGCACGCTTCCGGGCTTTTACGGATTACTGCCCATTCGCCGCGTGAAACCCGGCGCCCGAGTCCTCGCCGAGCACCCCCTGCTGCAAGGGGAAACCGACCGCCTGCCGGTGATTGTGTTGCAGCAAGTGGGAGCGGGGAAAGTTTTGTTTCACGCCACTGACGAAACCTGGCGTTGGCGGTTCCGGGCGGGAGACGAGTATTTCGGCCGCTATTGGGGCCAGGCCCTGCGGTACTTGAGCCGCGGCCATTTGCTGGGGAAGGAGCGTGCCGCCGAACTCGTGGTGGATCGCCAGGTGTATCGGCGGGGTGAAACGGTGGTGCTCCGCGTGCGGTATTTGGACGAACGGATGGCACCGCAACGCGACGATGCGGTGCGGGTCGTGGTCGAGCGGGCCGGTCAGGGCCGCCGCGAGGTGTTGCTGACTCGCGTCCCCTATCTGCCGACCGTGTTCGAAGGCCAGCTTCGGCAACTGGACGATGGTTCCTACCATGCGTGGATTTCCAGCCCGTCGTTTGCGACCTCTCCTCCCGCGGCCGATTTCCGCGTGGAGTCGCCGCAACGGGAATTGCAGAAGCGAGCCGCCGACCGGGCCGATCTGCGGCTCGCCGCCGAACGCACCGGCGGCCGCGTGCTCGAATTGAACCAGCTCGCGCACTTGCCCGGATTGATTCCCCCGGGAGACGCGGTCCCGCTGGAACAGGGCAGCACCGTATCCCTTTGGAACCGCTTCGAGCCGCTGATGCTGCTGGCGAGCCTGCTGACCTTGGAATGGGTGCTGCGGCGGCGGTGGCGGTTGGTATGATGCAGTCGGTTCGTTGACGAAGGTCAACGGGCGGGAAACAACGCGCACTCCCCCTACGCTGGCCACGATTTGCCGAGGGTGTTGCTCCCTGCTTGCCCGCTGAATGGATCGTCATGAAGCGAGTTCCACCAGTTGCTGAGGGTTCTTTCGCCGTGCTGGACAACGTTCGCCGGCGGATCCGCTGGATCGTTGCCTGTTCCGGCGCGAGTTTGAGTCTGGCCGTGCTCCTTTTGGGCATGATGGCGGCCGGTTGGTTGGATTGGTGGCTGCGGATTGATGATGTCGGCGTGCGCGTCCTGCTGGCACTCGCCGTGTGGGGCGTCGCCGGCATGACCTGTTGGCGTTTTTTGTGGGGTCCCCTGCGAACGTCCCTTTCGGACGTGTTCCTCGCCGAGCAGATCGAACGTCGCTACCCCGGATTGGGCGGCTGTCTCAGCAGCGCGATGGCATTTCGCCAGGCCCAGTGCGCCGCCGAGATCGGCTCCCCCGAGTTGCAGCGGAGAATCATTGCCCAGGCCGAGCGCGAGTTGCAGCATGTCGACGCGACGCAGATTGTCACGGCTCGACCGGTGCGTTCCCTGGTGCTCACCGGCATGATCTCCTGCACGCTGGCCGCCCTGTGCCTGCTGGCCTACCCCGGGGAGTCCGCCACGGCTGTTCGCCGCCTGGTGTGGCCGTGGGGGCATCACCCTTGGCCCCAAACGACGGTCCTGCAACTGGTCCGTCCCGACGGCTCGCTGGTGTTGTGGGACTCGGCGGAACCCTGGCGGATGGTGCGGGGGGACATTCTGGAGTTGTTCGTCGAAAACGCCCGTGGACGCCTGCCCGAACAAGTGTGGTTGGAAACCCGGCTCTCCGCCGAAGGGGTGCCCACGCGCGAACTCTTGCCCAAAACCCCGGCGTCGTCCCGCGCGGCACGAGATCGCGCCGCCTTGAACCTCACCGCCATTCGCGGGCCTATCGACTTTCGCGTGACGGGCGGCGACGACCACTCCATGCCCTGGCACACCCTGGAAGTCATCGACCCGCCCACCATCCAACACTACGAGATTGAAATCACCCCGCCGGAGTACACCCGGCAAACTCCCGCGGTTCTGGCCGCCGGCAGCACGGAAATCCGAGGCTGGCTCGGCTCGCGCGTCCGGATCTCCGCCGGCGCCAGCCGCCCCCTACGATCCGTGACGCTGCAAGGCCGCGACCGTCCACCGCAGCCGCTCCCCCTTTCCGACGACGGTCGCCGATGGACCGCGCATTTCCTCATCGAAAAACCCGATTCCACGGCCGTTTGGTTCCAACTCCGCGATCGCGAGGGCTTCACCGAGCGGGAACCGCTGCAATTCGATGTTCGCGGCGACATCGATGCCCTGCCAGCCGTCACCTTGGTCGCCCCCGCCTCCGATCAAGTGGTGACGCCCGACGCACAAGTGCCGGTGGAGATCGACGCCCGCGACGACCTTGGAGTGCGCGAGTTGCGACTGGTGTGGCAACGCGGCGAGGAACCCCAACAATCGGCGCCGATCTTTCAGTATGTCGAGCCGCAAGCCGCCGTTCACGAAACCTTCTCCTGGAATCTGGCCGATCTGGCGCTGTCTCCGGGAGATCGCCTGTCGTTTCGGGTGGAAGCCCGCGATGCCTGCACCATCGGCCCGGAACATGTCGCCAAATCGGCCCCCCGCACCCTGATCGTCGCCTCACCCCTCGAAAAACGGGCCGAACTGCAAGCCCGCGCCAGCGAATTGCTGGAGGAACTCAAGGAGGCCGCGGCCCTGCAAAGCCGCTTGCGCGATCAAACCGTCGAACTGCATTCACAACTCGCCACAACCGGCGGGCTGCGCTCCCCGGACCGCGACTTGTTGCAGCGGCTGGAACTGGATCAACGCAACCTGTCATCGCGCTTGAGCGGCGGTGCCGCCAGTCTGGCGGAACAAGCCGAGCGGCTGCGCGCCGAGTTTCAGTCGAACCATCTCGCCGACCCCGACACGGAAACAGGTCTGGAACAGCTCTCGCGGCAATTGCGGGAACTCACCCGCACCACCATGCCGCAACTCGCCCACGAACTGACTCAGGCCGGCAAACTCCTCTCGGCGGACAACCCGGCCGCACCTTCCGCCGATCCTCTCGAACCTCAGCCGGCCGACAGGTCCCCGGAACGCGAGGCGGCGGCTCAATCGCTGGAACTGGCCGCGAGGCACCAAACCGACGTCATCGACACCCTGAACGAACTCGAATCCCTGTTGGCCGAATGGCGGGGCCAGCGGGATGTCGGCCGCGCGCTCATGGAACTGGCTCGCGAACAGGAGGCACTGCTCAACGCCACTGCCGAAGTCGGTGCGCAAACCGTGGCCAAATCGGCGGCCGAATTGTCGCCCCAGCAGCGAGCCGATCTCGCCCGACTATCGGGACGGCAGCGCCGGCAGGCGGAACGCATTCAGCAACTCGAGGAACAGTTGCAACAACTCGCCCAGGAGTGGCGCGCGCAAGATGAAGCCGCGGCCCAAGCTGCCGCGGACGCGGCCCAGGAACTGCAATCGGCCCAAACGCAGGCACATGCCCGTCAGGCGGCCCAGGACATCGCCGCCAACCGCATCGGACCGGCCGGCGCCTTGCAACGCGCCGTTCAGGAGACGCTGACGGCCTTGCAAAAGGAATGGTCCGAACAGGAACCCGACGACACCGAGCAGCTCGTCAAGGAATTGCAAGGACTGGCGGACCAAGCGGCATCCCTCGCCGATCAACATGAGCAGCTCCGCAAACGAATCGACAACCCGGACGTGCCCTCCGCGGAACTCTCTCAGCAGGCCGCGGAATTGCGGCGGCAAGCCCAGCGCATGACCCGGCAGCTCGAACGGCTGCGACTGCGGCGCACCGCCGAACACGCGCGCAACGCCGCCGAGCATTTGCGCCGCCTGGAACGAGCGGCCGACGACGACGCCGATGATGTCGACCAGCTCCGCCAGGAACACGCTCAGGCCGGCGAGGAGCTGGAAGAACTGCAACGTCAATTGCAGCAAGACCGCCGCACCGCGGAAGAGCGCCTGGCGCGCGAGGAATTCGAGCGGGTCGCGCGGACGCTTGCCGCGTTGCTCCAGCGTCAGAAGTCGGCCATCGCCGAAACCCAGCGATTGGAGCAGGAACGCCTCGCCCGCGGCCAATGGACGCGCGGGCAGTTGCGCTCGCTCAAGGACCTCGCCGATGTCGAACGCAACCTCGCCGAAGAAACCCAGTCGCTCGCCAAGACCTTCGAGCCGGCAGCCGCCTTGAAGGCGGCCCTCACCCGGATTGGCGCCAGCCTCCAACGGGCAGCCGACCGCCTCGCGGAACGGCTGACCGACGAGGTCACGCTCCGCTGGCAGCGCGACGCCGAACGCCGGCTGGAACAACTCATCGCCGCCTGGCGCCAACCCGAGCCTGAGGCCCCGTCGCCGAACCCCTCTACTCCACCAGACGATGCCTCCCGCGGCGAAACGGCCGAGCCGCCCGGCGAATCCATCCCCCTGCGCGTGCAACTGCACTTGCTCAGGAATTGGCAAGCCGATTGCCTCGAACGGACCGCGCGGTGGCACGCGGCACATCCCGACGGAACCAACCTCTCCGACGAGGATCAATCCGAGTTGGACCAGCTCGCCGACGAACAGGGAGAGTTGGCCCGCCTCGCACAGGACCTGGCCGATCGTCTGTCAGCCGCGCGACCCGCCGCGGCCCCATCCGAACCTTCCACACCCGAGAGGCAACCGTAACGATGACCGCTCCGATTCGGGAATTGGGGTTGTCGCTCAAGCAGCGGCGAACCATTCGTCTGCGCCGCGGGCGGTGCCGGCCAGGCTGGGGGGTGTGCCTGCTGGTCGCTGGCCCGCTTTCCAGCCTGCTGGGGGCAGCGGAGCCTGCGGACGCCGCGCGGCCAAAACAGGCGCCATCCGCCGCGCCGGCCTCATCGACCCCCGACGCGCAGGCACGGCGGATCATCGAGCAGATGCAAGCAGCGCACGAGAAATTGTCGCGCAAGGACGCTGGTCCCGAGACGCAGGCGATCCAGAAAGAGGTTCTCGCGGCGCTGGATGAACTATTGAAGGCGCCTCCTCAGCAGAATCCCCAGTCCAGCCCTCAGGGAGGCGGCGGCTCGGCGGCCGGCGGCGCCGGTCAGGCCGGATCCCGATCCCGCTCCGATCCTGACCCGGCCCCCCCGGACCAACAGCCACAGCAAACCGTCAGCGAGTCGTCTGGCAAGGCGAACGGGGCGGTCGAACGGAATCGGCAAAACGCGGAAGATGCGATCGAACGGACCGGCACCGCGCCTACCGTCGATCAGACCGCCCTGCGCCGCAGACGACTGGAAGTCGACGTGTGGGGACATCTCCCGGAAAAACTGCGCGAGCAATTGCTGAGCACGTATGGCGAAAAAGTGGTCCCGCAGTACGAGGATTTGGTCCGCCGGTTCTACGAAGCACTCTCCGAGCCTTCCCCCGCCGACCCCCTCGCGCCGCGCCGCCGCTGACAAGCCAAACGCGCCGCCTGGGAATATCGGTCCCTATGTTCCCACGAGTTGTCCCCTAGCCGGCCCGATGGATGCGCCTGGCGGAAACTCTGTCCGCCACCGCTCCATTATTTCAGCATTGTCGGCCGGCGTTCCGCCGCCGCCTTGCGCGCCGCGTCGAGGACTTCCCTCACCGAGACGGGCACGCCGCCGCGCCGCTTGCTTTCATCGGCCGCTTCCATGAAGGCGTAGATTTCCAGCGTTTCCTCTTCCGTTACCGGCGGCTCTTTCGACTTGAAGAATTTCACGATGTCCACCACCAGCGGTTTGTAGCCGGCATATGTGCCCAGGTCGGCGTTTTCCTTGGAGCCGAATGCTCGCCCACCGTAGCCCCCCTTCCCCTCGCGAATTCCGCGAAACGTACCCACGCGCCCCCCCTTCCAGGTGCCCACCACCACGTCGGTTCCCGGCGTATGGATGCGGACGACCGTTTCGCAACCAACACCCATGGTGGTGAACAGCAGTTCCACGCCATGAATGCCATACCAGAACAGATCGGGATGCGTGGGTTCCAACGACGCCGGGCTGAAGGCATCGCACCCCACGATGTTTCCAAACTTTCCGCTCCGGGCGTCTTGCGCTCCGGCAACGTACCGCAACGATGAGGAGGAGAAGACCGGCGTTTGGTAATGCCTCGATGCCTCGAAGATCAGCACGGCATCGGTCAACGACCCGGCAATGGGTTTGTCGATGAAGCACGGTTTTCCCGCCCTCAGCACTGGTAGCACCTGCTCCAGATGGGGGCGTCCATCGTTCGATTCCAGCAGCACGCAATCGACTTTTTCCAGCAGCGCCGGAATCGAATCGACGATTTCGATACCCATCTTGCGGTACTCTTCGGTGTAGGCGGGCACGCGCTCCGTGCTCGACTTGATGTCGGGGCTGCCGGGCGGATACGCCGCCACTACTCGGCAGCCCGCAAGCGACGCATCGTCCTTGGGGTCGTTCATCAATTTGGCGAACGCCGGGGCATGCGAGGTGTCCAAACCGATGACCCCCACGCGGATCAGCCGCGGCTCGTCCGCACGGTCGGCTCCTGTTGCCGCACTGGCTGCTGCCGCCGCCCCGGCTAATGCCGCCGCGCCGACTGCTGCCGCCGCGCTCACGGCCGCGTCCCCGGCCAATGGGGCGCTGTCCGCCGTTGGCGCGGCTGCCGTCGTGCCGGCCGGCGTTGGTTCATGTCCCAGAAACGACAGATCCCACAACCACACCAATCGGTCCTGTCCGCCGGTGGCGGCCAGCCGACCGTCGGCCGTCACCGCGACTGCCAACGGTTTCGCGGTGTGCGCATCCCCCACCCCCAATTCCTTCAGGTGGTTTGCATCCCAGACTAGCAACTTGTTTTCACCCGTGGCGCGTCCCCCACCCACGCTCAACACCGCCCGCCCCCGCGGATGGACCACCAGGGCATTCACCGGCCGGCCATGCCCCTCGAACCTCGCCACCAACGCTTCCCGCTCGCGGTGATGAATCAGCGCGACCTCATCCATACCGCCCGAGACGATGTGCTGACCGTCCGGCGTGAAGGCCACCGTCAAAGCAGCTCGGGAATGATCGGACCACACCCGCTGGAATGTTCCGTCTGCCCCCCACAAACGGACTTCGCCGGCCTTGGTCGGACGCAGTTCATCTCCCGAAGCCGTGGCCAACCATTTTCCGTCGGGAGACCAGGCGAGGGCCTGAACCGGATACTGATGCCCTGCCAACACGACCGCCGGGCCCCCCTCCACCGGCCAGATGCGGGCGGTTTCGTCATCGGCCGCGCTGGCCAACCGCTGTCCGTCCGGTGAAAACGCCACTCCCGTCACGGAGCCGCGATGTCCGGGGAATTCGCGCACAAGGGCCGCCGAAGGCACATGCCACACTTGCAACGACTGATATCCGCCGATCGCCAGCAGACTTCCATCCGGCGAAAAGGCCAACGCCCGCACGCGCCCCCGTTTCCCGGACAGCTTGCCCCGCAACGTGCGGCTGCCCACGTCGAACAATTCAACGTCGTCCTTCAGCCCCACGGCGAGAGTCCCGCCATCTGGGGAGAAGGCCAGGCTGTGCACCCAATCCTGGCGAGCCGGAAACGACCCGATGGGCGCCAGCACCTTGGTCTCACCGGCCGACGGCCGTCCCAACTTTTGCAGAGGTTCCTCGGATTGTGCCCACCCACACACCGAGAAGATGACAATGGCTGCCCCGAGTGTCCCACGCTGCCAACCGGCCATGATCGCATCTCCCGAGAGAAAGGTTGCCTCGATGATAGCCGCTCCCTCGGCCCAGTTCGACAATGGTGACGCCGATTGGATGCTTTACGGACGCCAGGACGTGGATCCGGGAGTTCCACGGCAGACAAGCCCCCCCCGAATCGCTCGCCGGTCGGACGGAAGTGCGTGCGGCCGAAAAACTCATCACCATTCGCGGCGATGCGATGGGTTCGCGCGATGCGTTTTGCTCGCCGCGATGCGCTCGGATCGATGCGGAGCGGTATGGCGCGGTGCGAATCAGCACGGTGCGAATCAGCACGGTGCGAATCAGCACGGTGCGAATCAGCACGGTGCGAATCAGCACGGTGCGAATCAGCACGGTGCGAATCAGCACGGTGCGAATCAGCACGGTGCGAATCGGCACGGTGCCGAGCCGCGCGCTCGGGCAGCGCGGGACGTTTGTAGCGACGGCAGCGGCAGCCGGCCGTGTCGTTCGTCAGTTCGTCAGGCGGCGGCCAGTGTGCACTGCCGCCTGTCGACCCTGGAAGGCAAGGGAGAGTGTTCGCGCTGCGCCGGATTCGCGTCCAGGAACTCGCGGGCCCAGTATTCCAACGTCATCACCGCCCATTGCAACAGGTAATGATCTGCTTGACCGCGGAGACTGGCCTTGCGGAGGGCCGCCAAGGCTTGCGCGTCGAACCAACCGCGTCGCCGAATCGTCTCGGCGGTCATCAGTTCATCCCATAGGTCCGTCCCTTCGGCAGCGAGCCAGGTTCGATACGGTGCCGTGAAGCCGGCCTTGGGGCGGGAAATGACACTCTCGGGAACCAGGCCTCGCGCCGCTTCGCGGAGAATGGCCTTGGGGGTGCTGCCTTGGAGCTTCCACTCGGCGGGCAGGCGGTTCACGAACTCGGCGAGTTCGAGATCGAGAAAGGGGACTCGGCATTCCACGCCCACCGCCATGCTGGTGCGATCGGTATACGCCAGATTGTGGTTGGGCAGATACACCCGCTGATCGCGATCGAGGTACGCATCCAGGGACTCATAGCCGCAGCGTGCGAGATGATCGCGGCATTCATCCAGCGGACGGCACGCATGCAGTTCCGCGCGGAGTGCGCGGCTGAGGACGCTGGCAATCACGCTTTCCGAATTGCCCGCGGCATAGTGCAGGAAGCGCTCGTCCGCCGAGAGGGGCAAACCGTGCAGCAAGCGCCGCCCGCGGCGCAAGGCGCCCCCCAACGCGCCGGGCCAGGCGCCCGGCAACCAACTGCCCATGCCGGCCAGGGCCTCGCGCAGCGGCCGCGGCCATCGCTCACTCGCGGTCGTCCAGGCCCAGGCGCGATAGCGCGGGTAGCCGGCGAGCAGTTCATCGGCCCCCTGCCCCGACAACAGCACGGTGATGCCCTGTCGTCGAGCGGCGGCACACACCAGATAGCACGAAATGATCGCCGGATCGACGATGGGTTCGTCGAGGTGATAGAGCAGCCGCGGCCAGAGTTCGGCATGCTCCACTTCGAGCACGATTTCATGGAGTTCGACACCGCAGTGGCGGGCCATGATGCGGGCGAACGGCAGATCGGGCGGCATCTGGTCGATGCGGTTGTCAGCCGTCGTGGAGGCGATCGTGAAACCATTCAACCGGCGCGTCGGCGAGGCGGATGCCGCTGCCGCCGTCAACAGGCTGCTGTCCAAGCCCCCGCTGAGTGCCACCCCCAGGGGAACATCCGACACCAATTGGCGGCGGACGGCCTGTTGCAGACGCTGGCGGAGTTCGTCGACGGCGTCCGCGCGATTGCCGCGGCGATCCGTACTCCGTTCTGGCTGCCAATACGTGCGGATGTCGCACCGCCGGCTCCTGGCCGACCAGCGCAACGACGTGGCCGGACCAAGCCGCTGCGCGCCGCGGAGCGCCGTGCGGTTGCCGCAAGCGTGCCCGAACGCCAAATGCTGCTGCAAGGCCACGGGATCGAGCGACCGCTCGAATCGCGGATGCGCGCAGAGGGCTTTCAATTCGCTGGCGAACAGGAGCGCGCCGTCCGGGAATTGATGGTAGTACAACGGCTTGACGCCGAACTGATCGCGCACCAACGTCAGTTCTTGCTCCTTGCGGTCCCAGACCGCAAAGGCGAACATGCCGTTCAGCCGCGGCAGCACGGCCGGGCCGAATCGCTCCCAGGCCTGCAAGAGCACCTCGGTATCGCCCGACGAGCGAAAGCGGCGGCCCTCGCGCTCCAGTTCGCTCCGCAACTCGCGATAATTGAACAGTTCACCGTTGTAGACCAGGACGAACCGCCCGTCGGCCGACTGCATCGGTTGCGCGGCGGCGGCGCTCAAGTCGAGAATCGCCAGACGCACATGGGCCAAGCCCACGGCGGACCGAGTATCCTCGAACACACCTTCTCCGTCCGGTCCCCGATGCCGCTGGACGCGGTTCATTTGATGCATCAGTCCCGGCACGAAGGCTCCCACCAGACCGGCAATACCGCACATGAGGCGACTTTCCAAAGCGGTTGAGTTCTCGATGTTCCCGTGGTGCGAAGTCGACGGGCAGGTTTCCGTGCCGACGCAATCCGTCGGTTACCGGGGACCACGGTCCGCGGCGGCGACTGGTTGCTTCTGGCGACGAATGCCGTCCCCAACGATGAATGCCGTCCCCAAGGAAGAATGCTGTTCTCAAGGATGAATGCTGTTCTCAACGATGGATGTTGTTCTCAACGATGGATGTTGTTCTCAACGATGGATGTTGTCCCCGGCGATGGCTGCCCTCGCTGGACAGGCAAATCGGTCGTGGATAGTGCGTGGAGCCTCACGCGGCGCGGCGCGACTTCTCCCCATGCGTTCGGCCGTTGCCCGAGTCGGCCTGCCTGGGTGCATCGCTCACCAAGGGTTGGCGGTGCACTAATTTGTGGAGCAAATTGCAGTATTCCTCGTACTTTTTGCGCGGCGTAGGCAATCCTTCCAACACCTGTTTGCCGCGCTGGACCAGGCCGTACCACAGGCCACCGGAAGTGAGCACGCGATGGATCTGGCTGGCTGCATCGGCGGGATCGCGCGGCCGGAAGTAAATGGCGGCATCGCCGCACACGGCCCGGGCAAAATCCAGATCGGAGGTGATGATCGGCAAGCCCATCGCCATGGCTTCGGGATACGTTGCCGTGAAGCACTCCAGCACGGTGGGCACGAAGGCGAGATGGCATTCGCGATACAGTGCCGGTCCGTCGGCCACGGCGACGGGGCCCCGGTTGACGATCCGGTGGCCCACTCCCAAATGATGCGCTTCGGTCAAAATCTTCCGCCACAGCGGTTCCTCGGCCGGCAAGGTGAGCACGAATTCGAAGGCGCGGCCAGGCAGACGGTCTTGCAAGGCCCGTGCCACTTGGGGAATCAGGTCGATGCATTTGTGCGGATATGCCGCCGAAAAACACAGCAACCGCACCGTTTCGTCCGGTTTGGGAAACGGCGTCCACCGTCCCTGGGCAAAATAGGGTTGGGAACAGGTGTTGGAGACGACGGCAATCTGCTCGGCGGGCAAACGGAGACGGCGGCACATCCCTTCCTTGACGGCGGGACTTTCCGTCACCCAGCCATCGGCTTGTTTCAGCCAGGCCGCGCAGTAGCAGCACCACGCCCACATGTGCAGCTTTTCGCGCCAGGTGGGTAACGTGCTGTAGGACAGCCAGGTGGAGTTCGTCACCCAGGGCGTGGCACAACCCATCAAATGAGGCTGTGAAAAACGGACGAATGCCGGCCCGAATACCGAGAACACGGCATCGGGCCGGCAGCGATTCTCCATCGCCAACAGCGCGCGCCGCACTTTCAGGTCTTTCGAGGGAGAACTGCGAAACACCGTGGCGGATTGAGGCAGCCGACCGGAGAGCCGTTCGATGTTTTCCGCCACGGGCGCCGAGAGGGCAAACTGCCAATCGATGCCGCGATCATCAACCAGAATTTCGCCGACCAGCGCCGAGGCCACTTGCAGCGCGCCCCCTTTGATCAAATTGGTGGTGTTCAACAGAATCCGCATGTTACGACCTCGCGAGACAGGCGGGACGCCGCGGCACAGGAAGCTGCGGCCGGAGGACGGCATTTCGGCGATGGGCGGCCGTTGCCGGCGGGGCACACGCGTACGCCAGGGTGACAATCCAGATCAGCGGCGCAATGCGGCCCATCTGATACACCGGCACACCGATGCCGGAGACGAGAAACGACGCATGCAGGCTGAACAACACCGGCAAATATTCCCCCGGTTCGCCCGAGCGGCGCCACAACTCCCGCAACAGCCACACCATCGGCCACAAGTACAGCAGCACTTGCGGGATGCCTCCCGTGGCCAACGGCAACAAAAACAACGAATCCGCGACGATCAGGTTTTCCAGGTTCGCTCCCGTTCCCAAGACCAGCAAGTTGCGATCGGTCGCGAAGCGGTCGAGGGTGTCTCGCAAATAGCCGTCGCTGGCGAACCGCGTCCCGAGAATCCTGTCCAGATCGCCGCTCAGCACGCGATCGAACGCCATGCGAACTTCGGAGTCCTCACTGAGAAAGCGCGTGGCCACGCCAAACACCGCACCGCCCAGCAAGCCCCCCCAAATGACGAGCGTGAATTGCCGGCGGACAATCAGTAGCGCGGCAAACATCATCACCACACCCAGGTAGAACATCTTGCCGCCGCTGAGAATGCCTCCCACCACGGCCAATCCCAACGACAGCACCGCAAACACCTGCTCCCGCACTGTGGAGCGGGAATCGCGCGCCAGCGCATACGATGTGCCGATCAGCCACACATTGAATACGGACAGCATGTGCGACGACACCAGGATGCCGGTGTAGCGGCCTCCCATTCTGGCCAGGAATTCGGCATTCGACATGGCGGTCGTCGTGAATTGAGAGAGCACGTCGTCGTAGTCGGCGCTGATCGTGCCCCCGTAATTGGCGTAAATCAGGGAGTGATAAGGCCAATCGGGAAAATAACATTGGGCCACCGCCACAAGGTTGTTGGCCACGCCCACCACCAGCACGGTCTTCAACAACGTGCGCCGGTGCCGCTGAAGCGTATCCCGCAGCAGCATGTAAAAGCAGGTGGCCAGAAAGGGAAAGTTCAGGTTGATCCAGTGAATGGCCGTCGCCGGCACCCCGTGGGGATGCGGCAACATGCCCACCCGCAGCAGCGACCAGAAGGCACTCAAGCCCGTGAACAACACCAAATCGGCGTCTTTGGCGCTCGCTGTGCTTTTCCGGCGCAGGGGAAACAGCAGTCCCAGAAACAGCGTGAAGACCTCCACGCGATACCGCGTGCCGGGGAGGTAAGGCAAGAAAAAGTGCAAAATCAATAGCGTGGGCCACACCCACGCCCAGGGACTGCCGCGCGGCGACACTCGTCCGCGCGGCGGCGGTGCCAGCAAGGGACTTGCGGTCGCGAGGCGCATGTGAGTGGACATCTTCCCTGGAGACCGAGTTCCCTAAAGATCAAGCCGCGGCGGCAATTTCCTGGACCAACTCGCCCACTTCAAACCGGTCGTACAACAAGCGGGCCGCCTGGGAATAACGCTGTTGATTGCGAACCAGTTCCACAAGGGCCCGTTTCACTGCCGCGGGCTGATGAAAGTCGGCACACAAACCCGCTTGATGTTCCTCGATCAATCGCAGACCGGGAACGTCGTTGCCCAGCATGGGGAGTCCAAAACCCGCATACTCCCACACCTTGTTCGGCGCGCAGAAGACGTTATTCAGATTGTCAAAACAATAGGCCAACACGCCGATCGTCGCACGACTGGTGACTTCCAGGTGCTGCGGCGGAGGCACATAGGGCACGTACAGCATCTCGGGGCAGGCCGCGCGAATCGCTCCGAGAAATCCCTGGTCGTCTCCCGCCACGACAAACTTCCAGCCCGGACCCAGTTCGGCGACGGCCTGGCCCACCGGGCGGATGTCGCGCTCGGGATGGATGATCCCCTGGTACAGCACCAGCCGTGTATCGGCCGGGACGGTGGCCAGGGCGGCGCGGGCTTCCTCATTGGTGATCGGCAATCCGCGCTGCCGCGGGTGTTCCAACGGCTTATTGGGCAGAACATACGGGGTTCGTCGCAAACCATACCAACTGCGGAAAATCGCCGCCCGATTGGCCTCGGGAACCACCACGACTTTGGCTGCTCGAGCGTAATCGCGGAGATGGCGCCGATAAAAAGGGAGCGAGTCGTACAGCTCGTGAATCTGAAAGATGTAGGCTCGTTGCAGGAGCCTGCGACCGAGGGCCAAGGCGGTGTCGGCGCTGCCGATCCACAGCAAGTCCACGCGGCCTTGTTGTTCGAGCATGTGCCAGGCCTTCCGGCGGAATTCCCACCAGTAAGCAGCCTTGGTGAGCAAATGCCGCGGCGCGGCCGCATTCGGCTGCAATTCGAACATTTTGACGCCGCGCCCCTCCAGATAGCGCCGCGTGGCTTCGCTCGCTTGCGACGCGACGAACAGCGTGTCGTAGCCGACCTGCACCAGCGACACAGCCACCGACATCTGGGGAGGATTCGGGCGACCCTTCGTCAGCACCAGCGCTTTCAACGTCATCGCCATTTGGTTCCTTAGCAACCGACCCGGGCTGTCAATCTTGCGGCGCCGGGCCGTGCAGCTTTTCGGAGCGACGCGGATTCCTGTCCGATCTCCACGGAAACCTGCTGGAAGAAGCCCGCGGCGCTGTTCAGGCGGCCCGCGACGCCAACGCAGCCGGGCCGTGCACCGGCTTGCGAAACGCCATGAGCAAGGTGTGTCCCGAACCAAACTGGTCGTAGGCTTCCCCGCCGCTTCGGGCGCGCCAATACGTTTTCCAGCGGCGGATCAGCGGCAACAGCCCCGCGGATCGCAAGGCTTGTTTGCACCAGCCGCGCAGACCGGCGTGCGGAGGCGGCAGCGTGCCTGTTCCCGTGGTTTTCCATTCCACCATTTCCAAACCGGCCGCCTCTCCCAGGCGGGCCAGTGTTTCATCCGAGAGGAAATACAGGTGCTCGAAGCTCATGTGGTAGCCAATCCAGCCCTCCTTCAGAATGCGGCCCCGACGATAGTTGGGCGTGCTGTAGACCAGCACGCCGCCCGGTGCCAGCAGTTGGCAACAGGCCGCGAGAAATTCCCGGGGAGACAGCACATGCTCGATCACTTCAAACGCAATGACGGCATCGAACCGCGCGCCGGTGGCCGCTAAACCAGCGGCATCGCTCACGCGAAAATCCAAGCCGGGATACCGCTGCTGGGCCAACCGGATCGCCGCCGTGGAGATGTCAATTCCCGTGACGGACACCCCCAGGCGGTGCGCCTCGGCGACCAGCTCTCCCGTCGCGCAGCCGACTTCCAGCAGTCTGCGCGGCGATCCTTCCGGCAGAAGGCTCAACACCCAACCCAGCCGCTGCCTCATCACTGTGGCGCGGAGGGCCGCTTCCGCGGGATCGTGATAGCTCGCATAACCGATCGCGCCAGCAACGGCGGTTTCGCTGCCCCGCGCATCGGCCCGGCTTTTGGAGAAGTAGTCGTCTTCGTACAAGCGGGCGATGCGTTCCGCGCGCGGCCGCGGATTCAGGAACGCCAGTCCGCAGCGGGGGCATTCGCAGACCATCAGACCATCCGGCCGGCGCATCACCGGACGCGATTTTCGCTCGCCGCAGAGATCGCAGGCCACGGCTTCCAACTCCCCGGCAGTCCATTGCGACATGCTCAGCGCTCTCCTTGTTCCCGCGGCACGGCCCTGGGCAAGGCCGACAACTGCCGCAGCACGTAGGCAAAGACCCAGATCGTATGCGCGCCGTACGCCAACAACCGCGCCCAGGCCACGCCCAAGGCTCCCGAACTGATCAACAACCAGGCCAGAACGAGATACGTCGCCGCCCACGCCAGGTTCATCGCCAGACTAATGCCCGTGCGCCCCGATGCCTGCAAGGAGTTGCCCACCGGCGTTTGCAGGGCCATCACCAGCGTGGCTGCGAGGAGCACGGACAACACGTCCGCGCCCTCGGCAAACGCTTCGCCGTTGCGCGTCATCAGCCAATGACTGAGCCGCCATCCCACGGCGACCAGCGGAAGCACAATCCCAAAGTTCGTCGCCATCGCCAGCAGCATCAACCGCTGAAAGCCGCGCCGATCGCCCCGACTCCAGCGCTCCGCGAGCATCGGCAAGGCAGCCTGGCCGACCACCATCGGCACCAGCAGCAGCGCGTTGAACCACTGGCACGCCGCGCTGTACAGCCCCAACTGACCATAACCTCCCGGTTGATTGGCCAAGTAAGCGCTGACCATCCATTCGGTGGGCAAAACGGTCAACGACGACAGGGCCAAGGGAACCGCGAACTGTAGCAGCGTTGCCGTCTCGCGCCAGGCGTCGCTGAAGAAGAGAGGAATTGCCTCGGCACGGATCACCGCCCGCAGAACCCACTGACCGAGCAGCGCCTGAACCGCGGCCGCCGCGGACAACGCCGCCACGGCGCCTTCCACGCCGCCCCAGCGAGCTCCCAGAACGACTCCGCAAAACGCGGCCATTCCACCCACGATGTTCAGCAGACCGATGGCCCGAAACGCTTCCAATCCCGCCAGAGTGGCCGACTGCACGCCGTGAATCGTGTTGCACAAAATCAAGGCGGAGCCTAACTGCAAGGGCCGCGTCAATTCCGGGGCGGCGAGCACCGAACTGGCCAGCCAGTTCGACAGCAGCAGACACACCCCGGAAAACAAGCCGCCCAACAGGGTGGCGGCCAGTTGCGACCAGGCGATGATGCGGCCGGTGCGCTGGGGATCGGAACGACGCAACTCGGCCACGAACTTGGTGGTGGCGATCCCCAAGCCGCAACCGGCAAACACGCCGAACATCCCCACCGTGGTCTGCACGGCTCCGAACTGCCCCAGGGGATCGCGGCCCAAGGTGCGGGCGACGTAAATCGTCCCCAGCAAGGCGAGCGCTCGTGCCGCAAACGTGGCCAAGGCATTCCAAGATGCGCCGTACAGAAAGCGGCGCAACAGTGGCGCCCTGAGCAATCTGGCCGCCGCAGCCGTCAGCCATTCGTGGAACGGAACGGCGATCACCACCCGCGGAGCAACGGGTGTCGAAGAGTCCGTGCGTGGTACAGCGGCGGGCGCATCCATCCCTGTGTCGCCGTCGCGAGCCGGGCAACCCTCTAGGCAATTCGTCCCCCATACGCCTGAGGGCGGAGGTGGCGTGGTAACAGAAATCCCGCGAACCGGTCAAGGTGGCAAACCGATCCACGGAAAAGTTTCATAGAGAAGTGCGAAAATTGCCGGCGACTCAACCCCCGGCTCACCCCCTGGGAGAGCGCCCTCCGCGAACGATTTCCGGCCCTTACCGAAGCGTGCAGGAGACGCGCCCGGGGTGCTCGGCACACGTTCCGCATGGCCGGCTGCTAGTTGCGCCTGGGATTGTGCGCGGGCGAGGGTCGCTGCGAGGGAAGTGGCTCACATTCCGTCAGGCGGCGCGCGAGAGAAAGGGAAACTCCGCCTTGGGCTGAACGGAGTCGGTGCTGTAACCCAATTGGTCCATCACCGGCTGGAGAATGTCGAGCGCAACCCGAAGCTGCCTGGCCGACCATTGCCGCCAATTCCCGTGACTCGGTTTGAAGCCCCGCGTGACCCGCACAATGGGATCTTCCAAGCCGTAGTCGTGGGGCAGCTCATCGTGCCGCAGCAGGCACTCGTCCCAAGGCTCCCCAAGGAACGTGCACATGCCCCGCAAGATCTGCTCGGGATTCGCGACGAGTTCTTCGTAAAAGATCACCCAGGTTTGGGCGGCATGCTGCTGCAAGAATTCCAATTGATGCGCTTGGGCGACAGCGACTTTCTGGCAGATGTCGACGAGCTGCTGTTTGTCGGGCCGCTTGACGAGATGCATCAACCGCGTCCAGCGGGAGGTCGCCACGTCCAGCGGATGACGGAACATCATCACAAACGTGGCCACGTCGCCGAACAAGCGGTACAACCCCGGCAGATGGTCGACATACTCGGGAGTTTTGTCCGCCCAGCGGGGCTTGCCCTTGGCGCGGCGATAAATCTCGTGAAATTGCGACGCCGACTGCCGCAGCAGCCGCAGCGCTTCCGCCTCGTGAAAGCCCAGGTCGGCCAGACCGATCATCGACCGTTCGTGCTGCACAAGGTTGAAGAAGTGCACCATGAACTGCGATTCGGGCGGGCAGGCAATCCGCGGATGAGAGTCCAGAATCCGCCGCATCAAGGTGGTGCCGGACCGGTGCGCCCCCAGCACGAAAATCGGGTTCGCACACACGTCGGTCGGATCAGGCGTTACGAATCGCGTGTGATGCTCGACATAGACCGGCAGCAACCTGGCCCGCAGCCGCCGGACGATTGTTCGCAACGAAGTGTACCATCGCCAATCGGGCATTGATCACGCCTGCTGCCTTGGTTCTGGTGGACTGGCTCACGCTTCTGGTTATCGTCGGCTAAGCTGGAAAACTTAAGCAAGCCTTTCCCGTTGCGCAACTAGTACCGGTCGTTTCTGACAGCCACGCACACCCGCTCCCGCTCGACACCACGGAGCGCAGACCGGCAACATGTGCCAGTCTCCACACAATCCGTGCGTAAATTTACCGAGCTTCATAGCCGAACTTTAAGAATTTGGTCAACCCGAATTCTCCAATTGCGGAATTTTTTGCCGGTCGCTACAAGTCGCCCGGCGGCTTCGCCTCCCGGCGGCCTCGGGGGAACCGCTGAAACCGGACACAGACCAGACCGCACACAGAGACAAACTTAAACCGCACTCAGAGACAGGTCCGCGCCGCAGCATGAGAGGTCCGGCAACTTCCGCGACGCACCGCCACTGGCACCGCGCGCCGGCGGAAACCACCGGCCTCCCGACGCGGTGTGCACGCACGTGCCGATCGTTCGCCGCGCGGACCATTCCCCGTTCGCTAGCCCACGACTCGTTCGCGAGCCCACAATTCAAGGATGAAAGGGACTCGGCGTGACTGCGCTTCGTGCCTGTGTGGTGATGGGCACTCGCCCGGAAGCCATCAAATTGGCTCCGTTGATGAAGGCCTGTGAACGCCGGCGAGACATCGAACCTTGGGTCTGCTCGACCGGTCAGCACAGGGAAATGCTCACCCAGGTGACCGATTACTTCGCCATTCCCATCGCGGTCGACCTGAACCTGATGCTGCCCAACCAATCACTGGCTGGATTGACGGCCCGGTGTCTGGAAGGGCTGGACCGCGTCCTCAGCTCGCGGCCGCCCGATTGCGTGATCGCTCAAGGCGATACCACCACCGTGATGGCGGCGGCGCTGGCCGCCTTTTACCGCCGCATTCCCTTCGTGCACGTGGAAGCCGGCCTGCGCACCGGCAATTTGCAATCTCCCTGGCCGGAGGAACTCAACCGCCGCATTGCCGGCCTGACGACGGCCCTGCACTGCGCCCCCACCCGCCGCGCCGCGCAAAACCTGATCCAGGAAGGCGTGCCCCCCCATACCGTGCATGTGACCGGCAATACGGTGGTCGATGCCCTGCTGTGGGCCGTGCATCGCGAACGCAACCGCCAGGCCTATTGGCAAGACAAGCACGCCTGCCTGGGCAACCGCCGAATGGTACTGATCACGGGGCATCGCCGTGAAAACTTCGGACAAGGGTTCGACAACATTTGCCGGGCGATCCGCACCTTGGCCCACTCGTTTCCCGATGTGGAATTCGTGTATCCCGTGCATCTCAATCCCAACGTGCGGGAGCCGGTGCACCGCGTGTTGGGGAATGTGCCGAATGTGCACTTGCTGGCCCCCGCCGCGTATCCGGAATTCGTGTGGCTGATGGACCGCGCCACGCTGATTCTGACCGACTCCGGCGGAGTGCAGGAAGAAGCCCCCTCCTTGAAGAAACCTATCCTCGTGATGCGCGACACGACCGAGCGTCCCGAGGCGCTGGAAGCCGGAGCGGTGGAACTGGTGGGCACCGATGCCGAGGCGATTGTGGCCGGCGTCTCACGACTGCTGACCGACCCCGTCGAGTACGCCCGCCGGCAACTGGAGCGAAATCCCTACGGCGACGGTCTAGCCGCCGAGCGGATCATCGACCTGGTGGTGGCCCGCGCCTGGGCGGAACCAATGACGGTGCGGCGGGCGGCCTGATGAGCCAACGCCGAGCCTTCCCGCAACGCTCCAGGGAATCAGGTCTTCCGGGCGGTGCGTCACGGGAGGCGGGTCATCTCGCAGGAGGTGCCGCCGGCGGCGGGAACGTAACTGGTGCGCACATAATCCATCACCATGCGGTCGGAGTTGAACTTCCAGCCGAGGGTCCGCACCGAGCGCTTCATGCGGGCGATCCATTTTTCGGGCAGTTCGTCGACGTCGTTGCGGTCGTAAAACAGGGGAATGACCTCGTGGAGCAGCACGTCGACCAGCGCTTTGGCGTCGCGGTCATCCTGAATGTCCTGATTGACGTGCGTGCGGCCGTTGCCGATGGCGAAGCCGTTGCGGCCATCGAACGCCTCGGCCCACCAACCATCGAGAATGGAACAATTCAGCCCGCCGTTGAGCACCACCTTCTGACCGCTGGTGCCCGAGGCTTCCAGCGGGCGTCGCGGGTTGTTAAGCCACACATCCACACCCTGCACCAGATGCCGGGCCAAATTGATGTCGTAATCTTCCAGCAGAACGATTTTCCCCTTGAATCCCGGTTCTTGAGTGAGCCGGAAAATCCGCTGCAGGATGCTTTTGCCGCCGTTGTCGGCGGGATGCGCCTTGCCCGCGAAGATGAACTGCACGGGATGGCGGGAGTCGGCGAGGATTCGCCCCAGCGCTTCCATATCGCGCAGCACCAGATCGGCCCGCTTGTAAGGCGCGAAGCGCCGCGCGAAGCCGATGGTCAGCGCTTCGGGATTGAGGATGTTTTGCGTCTCGGCGACTTCGGCGGCCGACAGTTTGAGGCGTTCGGCCCGGCGAAGCATCTTGGCGCGGGCGAATCCAATCAAGCGATTCTTCAGCGCCTGATGGGTCTCCCATAACTCCCCGGGCGTAATCTGCTCGAAGTTCTGCCAAGTTTCCGGCTCGGCCGTGCGCACATCCCAGCCAACTGGCAAGATGCGGTCGTACAGCAGCCGCATTTGCGGAGCCAACCAGCTACCCACGTGCACCCCGTTGGTGATGTGGCCGATCGGCACTTCTTCCTCGCTCCGCCACGGCCAGAGGCAGGCCCACATCCGCCGGCTGACCACGCCGTGCAGGTTCGACACGGCATTAGCGCGGCGGCTGCATTTGAACGCCAGCACCGTCATGCAGAACGGCTCGCCGTGATTGTTGGGATCGACCCGTCCCAACGCCATCAGCCCTTGCACGCCGATCCCCAACTGATCGGCCGTCGGTCCCAGGTGCTCCTCGATCAATCCCCAATCAAAACGATCGTGACCGGCGGGAACCGGCGTGTGGGTCGTGAAGCAACACATGGCCGCCGTATCCCGCAACGCGTCCTCGAAGGACAGGTTGTCCTCCGCCATGCGCATGCGAATGAACTCCAGCGGCGCGAACGCCGAGTGCCCTTCGTTCATGTGAATGGCGTGCGGCCGGTAGCCCAACGCCGTGAGGACCTTGGCCCCTCCCAACCCCAACACCACCTCCTGGCGAATGCGCGTCCGCTGATCGCCTCCGTACAGCCGCGCCGTCAGCTTGCGGTCTTCGGGTTTGTTCTGATCGATGTTGACGTCCAGCAGGTACAGCTTCACGCGCCCCACGTCCACCTGCCACGCCTGGGCGTAGATCGGTCCGTGGCGCGTGTCCACATGCACCACCACGGGTTCGCCGTTGGGCAACCGGGCGATTTTGATGGGGAGCTTCGAGTTCTGCACGTGGTCGTAAACTTCCTGTTGCCAGCCGTGCTCATCGATTTGCTGCGAAAAATAGCCTTCGTGATAGAACAGGCCGATGGCGACCAGGGGAATGCCCAGATCCGACGCGCTTTTCAAATGATCGCCCGCCAGAACCCCCAGGCCCCCCGAATAGTTGGGCAACGATTCGTGGATGCCGAATTCGGCCGAAAAATACGCCACGGGGCGGTTCCCCAACACGCCAGCCTGCGTGCCTCCCCAGGTGTTTTCCGATTCCATGTACTCCTGCCAGCGGCGGTAGGCGTAGTTGACGCGGGAATGCAGCACCAGTTCGCGGCCGCGTTGCTCCAATTGTTCGGGCGTGTATTCGTCCAGCAGCAACACCGGATTGTGGTCCAGCAGCCGCCAGCGTTGCGGATTCAAATCCTGAAAAATCGACATCACTTCCGGATGCCAACTCCACCAGTAGTTCCGCGCTAACGCGTGCAACTTTTCGACGAAGGACAACTGTTCCTTGGAGACCGCCATGACGACTCTCAACTGGATGGATAACGTGCCACATCCCGCAGACACGGGGGAATTCCCCCCACGTACCGCCGGAATGACCCAAAGTATAATCATCCGGCAGATTTGGAACGACACCTCTGAGCAGCCTGCCCGTCAAAACGGGAAAGCTGGCCAGGCTAGGCCCTTTCGTCCCACAACAACCTCGGACTCCGTCGAGTGTCTCCTCGAGGGGCGGAAAGGAGCGGACCCGTTGGCTCGACCCGCGGCCAAGCCGCCTGGTCAACCGCGCAGCTTGCCCCCTAACTCCCGTTCCACGGCCGCGATGATTCCCCGCTGGGCGGCGTCCACTTCGTCGCTGGTCAATGTGCGGTCGGGAGCACGGAAGGTCAACGTCAACAAGTAGCTCTTTTGTTGCTCGCCGATCTGACGCCCCCGGTACTGTCCGGAAAAGGTCACCGCCTCCAGCAACGGCCCCGCTGACTGCCGCACCACCCGCTCCAAGGACGCCCAGGCCACCCCTTCGTCCAGCACCAGGTTCAAATCCCGGACGATCGCCGGAAACTCCGGCAGAGGTGCGACCCGGGGCACAAAGTTGGCCAGCGCTTCCAAGGGAGCCAAGGCCAATTCCGCCACACACACGGTATCCCGCAAATCGATCGTCTCGGCCACCGAGCGCGCCAGTTCCCCCATCCAGCCCCAGAAATGACCATCCAACAGCACCTCGGCACCCCGGCCGGGCGTGAATTGAGGCACGTCGGACTCGCGGACGCTCAGTTCCGCACGGGGCGCAATCCGCTGCGCCAGGGTCTCCACCACCCCTTTGAGTTCGTGAAACGAACGGCCGGTGACCAGGCCGACCATCCACGGCTCGGTTTCGGTTTCCGGCCGCGAGGGATCGGCCTTCCAAAACACCTTGGCAATCTCGAAAAGCTGCACCTGAAAGTTGCCGTGCCGCTCATTGCCGCGGCGGGCGGCCAACAGACTGGGAATCAAGGATTGCCGCAGCAAGTTCTCCTGTTTGCGGGAGGAATGCTCCACGGCCAGCACGGGGAGTTCTCCCCGCGGCTGAAACCACTGCCGCTCCTCCTCGGTGGTGAACGACAACGTCACGGCTTCGTAGAAGCCGAGCGCCGCGAGCGTGTCGCCGATCCGATCGACCACCCGTTCCCGTTGCGATTTGGCACTCGCGCACAGCGGGACGACCACATCGTGTGGAAACTTGTCGTAACCGTAAATCCGCGCGACCTCCTCGATCAGGTCAATCTCGCGCGTGAGATCGCGGCGGAAAGTGGGAGCAATCCATGTCGACACCGCCCCCTCCACGGGGCCGGCCGGCTGCAAACCGAGTTGTCGCAGAACGCGGGCCACCACGTCCACGGGAATGTCGATGCCCAGCACCTTCTGAAATCGAGCATGCCGCAGCACGATCACGGGACCGCTCTTCGGCGGGGTCTCGCCGGCGGTCACGGACCCTTCGAGCAACTCGCCCCCCGCCACCTCGAGGATCAACTCGCAACAGCGCCGACTGGCCCAATCGGGACCGTTGAGATCCAGCGACCGCTCGAAGCGATACGACGAAGGCGAATGCAGATCGAGCTTGCGGGCTGTGTTCCGAATCGCCAGGGGAGCAAATGCCGCCGCTTCGATAAGCACATTGCGGGTGGCGGGGGTGATCTCCGTGTCCAGCCCTCCCATCACGCCGGCGACGGCCACCGGCCGTTCGGCGTCGGCAATCACGCACATCTCGGGCGTCAACGAGTAATCGCGCTGGTTGATGGCCCGAATCGTTTCCCCCGGGCGAGCCCGGCGGACCACGATCTCCCGGCCGCGGAGACGATCGTAGTCGAAGGCATGCAAGGGTTGACCACATTCCAACAGCACATAATTCGTGATGTCGACCACGTTGTTGATGCACGCCACACCGACCGCCTGCAACCGCCGTTGCAACCATTGCGGACTCGGCCCCACCCGAACACCGCGAATCACGCGGGCATGGTATTGCCCGCACAGGTCGGGACACTCGATGCGCACGGCGATCGACCGACCGACCGGTTCGGAGACGGCCACGGGCTGGCCGGCCGGAACGTGCAGCGGACGGTTGAACAACACGGCGATTTCCCGCGCCACACCCAAATGCCCCAGGCAATCCGGCCGGTTGCTGGTGACCTCCAGATCAATCACGGTGTCGTCGCCAAACGGCTGCACCCCTTCGAGATTCAACCCAGACATCGTTAACCGCTCAGTGAGTTCCTCGAGCGGCATGTCTAACAGAACGTATTGACTCAGCCATTCCCGACTGACAAGCATGGCACAATCCTTGAAGCACACGACTGCGGACCACGTACTTTAAGGGGAGCCACGGCAGCGGAAAAGGGAGCGCGGCCGGCGGCACTTCCCTGCTTCTTGCGAACATTCGCCGGCAAGCGAACCGCTCGACCGTTCGCGGGCCGGTAACGATCCCTTGCCACGCCGCTCGCAGCGTGCCACTCTGGAAGGCATGGCACGCTGTGAGCAAGGTTATTTGTGCGAAGTGTGTGGCGAGGAAGTCGCCGACGTCACCGTCAGCGACCTCTACCTCCGCTATGTCATTGGCGAGGTGCCTGTGCGGGAGCTGCTTTCTGCTCCCGAGCGGCACATTCGCTGCAATCCCGTGCTGGCGCAGTTCATCGTCGATCCGCAATTTGAGCCTGTGGTCGTCGAAGGCGTGTTCGACAAGCGGCGGCTCGACCCGGCCGACGTTGCCGAACGCGAAGCACTCGTCACGCGGGGTTGGCGCCGCCTGCAAGCCGTGCGCGGCTTGGGCCTCCCGATCAGCGCCTACCCGCTGGATAGAGCCGAGTCCGACGCGACGGTACGATGAACCAGGACGCGTTTCGGTCCCCCGCGACTTCGGTCTCCTCGTCCGCGGCGCAGTCGGCGGCGTCGGCGCGAAATCGCGTTGCGGCGTTCCAGCGGCGAAGACGTTTCATGCCCAACGAGCCTGCCAACGCACAAGACACGCAAGCTCTGCTGGCGGCTGTCGGTCGGGGCGATGCTGACGCCGTGAACAACTTGCTCGAGCGCCATCGGGCCACTTTGCGGCGGGCAGTGCAACTGCGACTCGATCGAGCCTTGGCCCGCCGGGTGGATGCCAGCGATGTGGTGCAGGACGTCCTGCTCGAGGCCCATCGCCGCTTGCCCGACTATGTGTCCGACCCGCGACTGCCGTTTCCCGTGTGGCTCAGGCAACTGGCCCACGACCGCGTGATCGAAATGCATCGCCAGCATCGTGTCTCGCAGCGCCGGAGCCTTGACCGCGAGCAAGGCACGGCGGCCGCCTTCGATGACCGGTCGTCGTTCGACGTGCTTCAGCAACTGGCGGATCCCGAGTTGACGCCCGCCGCCGCCAACATCCGCCGGGAACTTGAACAACGATTTCTGGCGGCACTCGACCAGTTGGAGGAAGAAGACCGCGAAATCATCTGGCTCAGACACTTCGACCAGTTAGGCAACAGCGAAGCCGCGGCCATGTTGGGACTCTCGCCGGCCGCGGCCGGCATGCGCCACTTGCGCGCCCTGCGCCGTTTGCGCTCGATACTGGGCGAGAAACCCAACCGCTCCGATCCCCTCTAATTGGAATCCGTTTTGCCGAATGCGGGCCGCAAGGCAAGATCGCTGACCGGCAGCCACCCTCCGACAGGCTTTTTGAGCAAGCGAACCATTCCGTGAGTCGGACCGACCCCATCGCCAAGACGTCCGCCAACGAGGCGTCCCTCGACGCGATTTCCGCCAACGCGATTTCCGCCAACGCGATTTCCGCCAACGCGACTTCCGCCAACGAGGCTTCCGCCGAGGATGTCCGGCTGATGGAAATTCTGGAGACGTTGCTGGCACAGTCTCGTGGGGGGCAGATGCCCGATTGGCAAGCCGCGATTCAGCAACATCCTGAACTCGAGCAGGAAATCCGCGAGCTGTGCGCCACCATGTTGATCGCCGAGAATTTCGTGGACCACGTCACCAAGACGTTCGGCAGCGACAACCACGAAGCAGGTCGAGACGCCGATGATCGTCTCAGCCCTTCTTCCGCCGGCTCGTTCCCCCGTGAATTCGCCGGTTTCACGCTGCTCGAGGAACTTGGCCGGGGTGGCATGGGCGTGGTGTTCAAGGCTCGGCAAAAAAGCCCCGATCGCATCGTCGCGCTGAAAATGATCTTGCGGGGACAAATCGCCTCGCCGCAGGACATCGCCCGGTTTCGGGCCGAGGCGGAAGCCGCCGCGAATGTGCATCACCCGCAGATCGTGCCCGTTTACGAAGTGGGCGAACACGAGGGTCAGCCGTACTTCAGCATGCAGTATATCGACGGCACAACCTTGGCCCGCTTGTTGGCCGAGGGGCCTTTGCCGTCGCGTCAAGCCGCGGCGATGCTGGCTCCTGTGTGCCGCGCGATCGCCGATGCCCACCGCCGCGGCGTGCTGCATCGCGACCTGAAGCCCTCGAACATCCTCATCGACCGTCAAGGGCGCACCTTTGTGACCGACTTTGGACTGGCCAAGCGGTTCTCCGCCCCAGCCGTGGGCGAGGGCGAAATGGTGGCGAGCCTCACGCAATCAGGGGCGATCTTGGGCACGCCGGGCTACATGGCCCCCGAACAGGCGGCGGGACAGCGCGGCGAAGTGAGTCCCGCTAGCGACGTGTACAGTTTGGGAGCGATCCTGTATGCGATGCTGACGGGCCGGCCTCCGTTTCAGGCCCCTTCGCCGCTGGACACGGTGCTGATGGTCTTGGAACAGGATCCGCTGCCGCCGCGGATGCTCAATCCGAAGGCTGACGCCGATCTGGAAATGATCTGCCTCAAATGCCTGCAAAAGCCCGCGGACTTGCGCTACCCGTCCGCCGATGCCTTGGCGGACGACCTCGAAGCGTATCTCGCCAATGAACCGATCTCGGCTCGATCCTCGCAGTTTTCACAGATCATCAGCCGCGCATTCCGCGAAACGCACCATGCGGCCATTCTGGAAAACTGGGGGCTGCTCTGGATGTGGCATAGCCTGGTGGTACTGGTGATGTGCTTGATCACCACGGCCATGCAACACAGCGGCATCACCGCCCGGTGGCCTTACGTGGGATTCTGGGGGTTGGTGGTGGGTGCATGGGCCGCCATCTTTTGGGAACTGCGCCGGCGATCAGGCCCAATTACCTTTGTGGAGCGGCAAATCGCCCATGTTTGGGCGGGCAGCGCAATTGCCAGCACCCTGTTGTTCTTCCTGGAAGGGGCGCTTCAGCTTCCGGTGCTGACCCTTTCGCCCGTACTGGCCCTCATCGCGGGAAGCGTGTTCCTGGTGAAGGCCGGTATTCTCTCCGGCCGCTTCTACGTTCAGGCGACCGCACTGTACGCCACGGCGTTCCTCATGGCGGTCCAGCAGCCGTGGTCCGACGCGAATTACGGTGTCACCCTGTTCGGTGCGGTCCTGGCGGTTTCCTTTTTCGTTCCCGGCTGGAAATACTGGAGGCAGCGCGTTCAGGCCGCTCCCCGCGCCAATTGAGGTGGCGGCTCGATCGGTTGATCGTCGCCCACGACTTCCTTGAACTGGAATCGTTCGTAAATGAACGGCAATCGGGCACGAATCTCCTCAGCCGTGACTCCCAACGGGCCTAGCGAATACACATGCCGGCTGCGATAGCGTTTGGCCTCGGCCGTCGCTTGTCGCAATCGCTCCTCGAAGGCCGGCGACCAGGGCAAGCCCAGGGCCGCGTAAATCTGCTGCACCAGTTGGTAGGGATCGGCGACCAGTTGTTCGTATTCGACGATGCAATAGTCGCCAGGCGGCATGCGTTCCAGCTCCTCGAACGCATGTTGATACATGTAGCACATGGTGTCGATCATCCGCCGCGTCTGCTCGGGAGTCGGCGGAGCGGTTTTCCAGCGTTGTCGCGCGGAGACCAGCATGGAATGGATGGACGCGATCGCCACGGCCGGATTCCGCAGAATGTAGACGAACCGCGCGTCGGGAAAGGCTTCCTTGATGCTCCGCAATTTGGCCGGAAACGTGGGGTTTTTCGACAGCAACGTGCGGCCCTGCCCCAGCCGGTACATGTGCCGTTGCAGGCACGACTTGTAAAAACCTACCACATCGCGGCGAAACTCCGCGGGCATGTCATCGAAGCGCAACAAACCGGCCAGGGCTCGCGACCGGTTGAAGGCGGCGAAGAAAATCGGCGACGCGAACTTGTGGATGGTGACCTGGTCATCTTCTTCCGGCTCGTTGAAGCGGATGTAGTGCAGCGCATCGCGCGGCGCGAACACGCGCGCCTCGAATCGTTCGCGCAGCCAGCGGAAGGGGCCGCCCAAATACGGATCGATCCGGTCCAACCCCGCCAAGAGATACTGGAGCGTCAGGGCGGGAAAAAAAATCTCATACGCCGGAAACGTCGTGAACTGCAACTCATCGAGCGCCATCAAGCGGTGCAGGTGCGTGGTACCGCTGCGTGGATTGCCGATGATGAAGACGGGCGCCTTGACCTCGGTCCGGCGGTATCCGGGAAACAGCACCCGGTCCAGCACCAGACAGATCCACAACCCGAATTCCAGCACGAGATACACGAGCACCCCCAGCAGCATCCCCAACTTGGGCAGCGGCCGAAATGGCGGCGACACCAAGGACTGCCACACGGTGATGGCGAGAAGCCGGAAACACACGTGCATGATCAAGACTTCTACAAGGAGTCCAGGAATACTTCGGACGATCTGGTGCCGCGCTGACCCGCCAAAACGTCCGAGCAACCCGTGCAAACAAACGTGGGATGGCAGGCAGGCACGCGCTAGATGGAATTCCGCGGCCAATCAGCGCTGCCAACAGGAAGTTCGCCGCAAGTTCTTGATTGTTCTCTATCGGACATCCGACGGCCCCTCGCCCAGACAGGGCCAAAACACATCCTTAAACAAACGGGGCGGCCCACACGCTTCGGGAATTGTCAACGACCGGGACTTCTCCGTTGGCACCGAACCTGGTAATTTGCGCAAATTGATCCGAGACGCTCCTGCAATTCCGGTTGTGCCGGTTGCATCGTCTGATTTCTCCAGCACAGGAGGGCGATAACACAAGACGGCTCCATGAGAGCGAAGACTGCATATTGCTACCAAGTGTACATAACAACAGATTTTGATGCCGAGAAAGGTGTGAACCAACGTGCAACCGGTGGTGGTCACAGGACTGGGCATCGTTTCCTCTCTCGGTTGCACGTCCCGTGAGGTCACGGACGCTCTCCTGGCGAGTCGGTCTGGGCTGAAACATTGCCCGGAACTTTCCCAGCAGGGATTGCCGACCAGCGTTTACGCCCCCGTCCACGGTTTCGATGAGACGGGCATCGACTCCCGGGCGCAAAGAACGATGTCGAAGGCGGCCGTCTACGCCGCCGTCGCCGCGAATGCGGCCATCGCCGATGCGCATCTCGCCGAATCCGCCGTGGCAGTCGAGCGGGCGGCCGTCATCGTGGGTGGCGAACTGGGAGGCATCAACGATTTACAGACGATGCGCAAGTTGCTTCACTCGCGGCGGAAGTCGCGATCGGGAGCAACAGGCGTCACGAAAGTGATGGATTCGGGCGCTTCCGGAAACGTCGCTTCCCTGCTCGGCTATCGAGGACGGGCTTACGCCGTCTCCACGGGACTGGGTTCGGGACTTGCGGCCATCCGTCACGGCGTCCAACTGATCACCCGCGGACTGGCCGACGTCGTCCTGTGCGGCGCTGCCGAGGAAGACAGTTGGCGGTATTTGGGACCGGCCCTCCATCGCTGGGGCGAACTCCCCCCGGGAAGCGCTGACGAACCAGAACGTGCTTGCCGGCCGTTCGATGCCCGCCGATCGGGCACCGTGCTCTCGGCTGGTTCCGGCATGATTGTGCTCGAATCGCTTCACCACGCCCAACAGCGCTCCGCGGAACCGTATGCGGAAGTGGTGGGGTGGGGCTGTGGCAGTGATGGGGGCGGTTCTCCGCGGTCCACGGGAACAGGGCTGCGGCGGGCCGTGAGTGCTGCCTTGCGCGCGGCGGAAGCCGGCGGAGTGGACTCGGTGGACTACGTCCACTCGGGTGCCGCGGGAACCCGCCAGGGAGACGCGATCGAAGCCTTGGTTTTGCGGGAATTGATCGGCAGCACCGTTCCCGTCAGCTCGACCACCGGCTGGACGGGTCTCGCCGTGGGAGCTGCCGCTGCGATACAGGTGGTGCTGACGCTGTTGATGCTGCGCGGCGGATTCCTTGTGCCCACGGCGAATCTGGAGCAAGTCGCCCGCGAATGCGACGGCTTGCTGCACATCCGAAGTGTGATGCCACGGCCGGTCCGCACGGCGTTGTGCACGGCCGCCAGTTTTGGCTGTTTCAATGAATGCCTGGTTCTGCGGCGGTACGAGCCTGCCGGCGGCAACCAGGCCTGACATGTCCCGAGGAGTTTGCGCGAATGAGCACGGAAGAACGCTTCAAGAAGATCCTGCTGCGAAATCTCGACGTGAAGGAGGAAGCCCTGGTGCCATCGGCGGCACTGCGCAGCGAGTTGGGCGCCACGTCGGTCGACATCGTGGAGATCCTCGCCGACCTGGAAAACGAGTTCAATGTGGAAATCCCGGACGCGGACGCGGCGAAACTGCGCACGTTCGGCGACGTCGTGAAGTATCTCGATGAGCGCGTCCAGGCGTAGGCAAGGGGCGGCGCAGTGTTCAAGGAATACTTCGAAGACTGTGCCGTCGGCGAATGCGTGCGCACTCCCGGACGCACCATCACCGAGACGGACATCGTGAACTTCGCCGCCTTCAGCGGCGACTGGAACTCGATGCACGTCGATGAGGAGTATTCCCGCACCACGCCGTTCGGACGCCGCGTCGCGCACGGTTTCTTGGGGCTGGTCACCGGGGTCTGCCTTCTCGGCCGCCTCGGCTGGTTCACGCTATGGCCGCGGTCGCTGATTGGGATCACGGCCATGGACAAGGTGCGCTTCACGGCGCCGGTGTTCATTGGGGACACGCTGTATCTGGAAGCGGAAATCGTTGAACTGCGGGCCATGTCTCCCGAGCGGGGTCTGATCACCACGCGGATGTGCATCGAGAATCAACACAAGGCGCCCACAATCACCTTGCGGTTGCAAATCGTCGCCGGACGACGTCCCGATGCCGCGTCCATCCCGACGGAATCGGTCTCCCCTCCGGCGACCTGATCGGCAGGGGTTCCCCGCGGAACAGAAAGGATTTGCCACGGACACGAAAGGAGAGGGGATGGAACAGCGGCTGGCGCTGATCACGGGAGCCGCACGCGGTATCGGCCGGGCGATTGCCCGGCAGCTTGCCGACGACGGGTTCCGCATCATCATCAACTACCGGCAAAATGCCGAAGGGGCCGCCGCCACGTGCCGGGAAATCCAGGCGCGCGGCGGATTTGCCGTTGCACGGCAGTTCGATGTGTCCCGTCCCGCCGAGGTCGCCGAGCAGATCAACCAACTCACCGACGAATTGGGCGTGATCGACGTGCTGGTGAACAATGCCGCTGTCGAGCGGGACAATCCCTTGCTCCGCGTGAAGCCCGAGGAATGGGAGCAAACCGTCGCCATCAATCTCGGCGGCGTGGTCTACTGCACCCAGGCCGTGCTGAAAACCTGGTCCAAACACCGCTATGGCAGCCGCATCATCAACATCAGCAGCGTGATCGGAGAGCGGGGCGTGCGGTTCGCGTCGGTGTATAGCGCCACCAAGGCCGGTATGATCGGCTTCACCAAGTCGCTGGCGGAAGAACTTGGTCCGAAAGGAGTGACCGTGAACGCCGTTTCCCCGGGGTTCATCCTCACGGAAGCCACGTCGGGCATGGATCCCGCACGCTTCATTGCACTGACCCCCTTGGGCCGGGTTGGCCAACCCGAAGAGGTCGCGCATCTGGTGGCTTTTCTGGCATCGGACCGGGCGGCCTTCATCACCGGTCAGGTGATTCGTATCAATGGCGGACTCTACATGTAGTGGAATCGGGCGCTGCCCCCAGAGCAGACACCCTCGGCGACTTCGGGAGACCCAGCGATGAATTCAACGACTCTGTCGCCGCATGCTTCACCCGAGCGATCACCCAGCCTCGCGGATACGGTGGAACGCCATCCTCTCGGCCCGTCGGAAGACATCCTCTGGCGGGCTTCCCGCCGGTTTCGGGGCGACGGCTCCGGCCTGGTGACGCTGCGGATCCACGGCCGCATTCAACCGGAATTGCTGCGCGGCGCGTTGGCGGTGGCGCAGAAGAGGCACCCGCGCTTGCGGGCCCGCATTGCCCCAGGTCCCGATGGCAAAATGTGTTTCGAGGTGCATCAATCGTTTGCACCGATTCCGCTCCAGGTCAAGAGTTTCGACACCGAGGAACTTCCCTGGTCGGACGAAGCCCACCAGGTGTTGGAAGAGGAGTTCTCCGACGGGGAGCCGATGTGCCGGCTCGCCGTCTTGCAATCGGAACTCCGTCCCGTGAGCGAATTGATCCTGGTGATGCACCATTCGCTCACCGATGGCATTGCCGCCCTGTGTCTGCTGCATCAGATTCTGTCGCACTACGAGACGTTGTGGGGAGGCACCCGCCTGGAAGACCTGCTGGCGGCCACCGAACCCTTGCCCTTTTTGGCCTCCGACAATCCCCCCTTGACCGCCTCCTGGAAGGATCGGTGGGCGATGTTCCGTCGACTGGCGAAAAGCTATGCGCGGCGGCGGCGGGCCAACTGGACGCCAATCCCCAGCGATTCCTCCGCATACACTCCCTATCTCACCCGCACGCAATTGTCCGTGGAAGACACCCACAAGCTGCTGAGGCGCTGCCGGCAGCAGCGGGTGCCGGGCTATGGCATGCTGTTTGCCGCGGCACTCACCAGCCTCGCCGAAACATTTCATGGCCAGCCCGTGCAATTCGCCTGCCGGTCGCCGATCAACATGCGCGAGTTGCCCAACTGCAAGCGGGTGATTTCCTACGAACATCTGGGCTGCTTCGCGGGCGGGTTGGATCGCGTGTACCACTTCAGCGGGCGGCCGGTGGAGTTCTGGTCCCTGGCACGGGAAGCCAGTGAAGACATGCGGGAATTCATCCTGCGTCAGGGACCGGCGATGATGATGAAATTGATCTGGGTGGCCGACGCGCTGGCCCCGCTGTTTCGGGTCAGCGCCGAGCGGCCCCCCATGCGGGACACCATTCAGGTCAACTACATTCCCGACCTGGGCATCAAGGATCGTTACGGCGATCTGTCGATGGAGGCCTTTGCCATTTCGGGACGCTGGCGCTATTTGGGCGTGTCGCTTCTGGCATTCGCCAGCGTCCTCAGCGGACGGATGAACTTTTCGCTGGGGAGCGTCAACGTGGCCCGGCAGTTCCGCGAGGAATACCACCAGCGATTCATGGAGAAAATCCATCGCGTCGTTCAGGGCGAAATTTGAGACGGTGGGGCGGGGAGCCGCGGGAGTTCCTCGCCCCGTCCGCGGAGCCTCCCTGCAACTTCCCAGAGATTCGATCTCGCACAAAATGGTGCTGCGGTGACAAATCGCGTGGTCATTACGGGCATGGGCATCGTCTCGTCGATCGGCAGCAGTGTCGCCGACGTGCACGCCGCGCTCATTTCGGGATACTCCGGCATGAAGTTCCTGCCCGAGATGCAGGAGCTGGGATACCGCTGCTGCATTTTCGCCCCGGTCGCGCCGTACGCCCTGCCGGAATCGGCCGCCGGTCTGGCCCCCCTGCTGTCCACCGCGGCACGCTATGGCCTTGCCGCTTGCGCCGAGGCCGTGCAGGCCGCCGGACTGTCGCCGGAACAGCTTGCATCGCCGGCGGCCGGCGTGGTGTTTGGCAGCGGTTGCAGCGGACGCTGCGATCGACCCGGCCCGCCCGCCCCCGACGCCGAGTTGGCGGATCCCCTCACCGCCTTCCAATTGCTGGGGGGCGCGATTCCCGCCGTGATCGCCTACCACTGGGGCATGACCGGCCCTGTCGCTTCCATTTCCACGGCATGCGCCACGGGGTTGTACAACATCGGCGCGGCTTACGAGATGGTGCGCGAGGGGGAAGTCGAGTTGTGTCTGACGGGGAGTGCTGAAGGGGACGTGTGGGACATCGTGGGATTGTCCGGCGACAACTCGAACGGCATGCCCGTCGATTGGAACGACCGTCCGACACAGTCCTGCCGGCCCTTCGATGTCGATCGCCAGGGATTCGTGATGAGTGCCGGCGCGGGAGCGCTCGTGCTGGAATCGCTGACCCACGCCCGCCAGCGCGGCGCGCGGATCGTCGCGGAAGTCCTGGGTTATGGGGCCGCCAACGACGGTGCCGACATCTTCAACGCCTCGGGAATCGGCCAGCAACTCGCGATCGATCAGGCGTTTCACGCCGCGGGTCGTCTCGAGTACCGGGATATCGACTACATCAACGCGCATGGCACGGGGACGCCGCGCGGCGATGTGGTCGAATCGCAGCTCCTGGCCCGCCTGTTCGGCGAAGGGCCGCTGGTCAGTTCCACGAAAGGTCAAACCGGCCACGGTCAGGGCGCCACGGCCGCGCAAGAGGCCGTGTTCACGGCCATCATGCTGGAACACGGTTTCGTGGCTCCCACGAGGAACCTGGAACGGATCGACCCGGACTGCGCCGGCGTGCGCCATGTGCAGCAACTTCAAGCGGCCGAACTGCGGACGGCGATGACGATCAACAACGGTCTGGGAGGCGTGAACGCCTGCTTGATTTTGGGCCAGCCTCCCGCCGCCTGAAAGCGTCCAATACCAACGAGGAGAGCAGCATGCACCGCGTGGCCGTTGTGGGCTTGGGGATTGTCAGCCCGCTGGGGAATTGCGTGGCGGAAGTGCTCCCGTCCCTGCAACAAGGACGCTCGGGGGTGGAACTCGTTCCCGAGCGCAAAGAGCTTGGCTTTCGCAGCACGCTGGCGGGACGGCTGAAAAACTTCGTACCCCGCACCTTCGACCGCGAACATGAACGCCATTTGGGAGACGGCGGCCGCATGGCGCTGACGGCCGTGTGCGAGGCCGTGCAAGACGCTGGTTTGGACGACAACCTGCTGCGCAGCGAACGAACGGGCGCGATTGTCGGCAACGGCGGCAACATGCGCGACATCTACCAACTCGTGTACACCAAGGCCGTGCTCAAGAAAAAACTTCCCAGCCTGTCGCTGGCCCGCACCATGACGTCCACCGTCTCGGCCAATATCAACGTCATTCTGGGGATCCGCGGCCAATGCTACACCGTGGGTTCGGCGTGCGCGTCGGGCTCCACGGCCATCGGCCATGCCACGCAATGGATTCGCATGGGACTGCAAGATCGCATGATTGCCGGCGGCGTGCAGGAAGGGTCGTGGGAATTCGACTGCCTGTTCGAAGCGCTCCGCGTGTTCAGCCAGCGCGAGGATAACCCCACCGGAGCGTCCCGCCCGTTCGACAAGCACCGCGATGGTTTGGTGCCATCGATCGGTGCGGGTTTTGTGGTGCTGGAGAATTACGAACAGGCACGCGCGCGCGGCGCGCGGATTTACGCCGAAGTGCTGGGTTACGCCGCCAATTCCGACGGCCTCAACATGACCACGCCTTCCGGGGAGGGCAGCATCCGCTGCATGCGGATGGCGCTTGCCGACGCCCGTCTCAATCCCGACGACATCGATTACATCAACGCGCACGCCACCAGCACGGATGTCGGCGACCCCGTGGAAGCCAAGGGGATCGTGGAAGTCTTCGGCAGCAAGCCTTACGTCAGCTCCACGAAGTCGATGACGGGGCATGAAACCGCCGCCGCCGGGGCGACCGAACTGATTTACACCATCCTGATGATGCAGCACGGCTTCGTCGCGCCCAACATCAACATCGAGGAAATCGATCCCGAGTGCGCGGGCATGAATCTCGTGGCCAACCACGCCATCGAAGCCCGACTCCGCATCGCCATGAGCAACTCCTTCGGCTTCGGCGGGGTAAACAACGTGCTGATTGTCGGCCGGCCAAGCTGAGCGCAGCCCGCGCGCTGGCCTGGCATCGGCCCCGGACAAGTCAGCCCGTGTGCTTCAGCCCGAGCACTTCAGCCCGAGCGCGTCAGCCCGTGTGCTTTTGCCCCGAGCGCGTCAGCCCGTGTGCTTTAGCCCCGAGCGCGTCAGCCCGAGCGCGTCAGCCGGTCCAGCACCTGCTCGATCGGCTCCCCAGACGAAAGGTCCCACGCGATCCGTCCATCCGGTCCAATCACGAACAATTGCGGAATCCAGTGGACTTCCAATTCCTCGATCGTCTCCCCCGCACCGTAGCCCTGCGGCCAGGTGAGTTTGGTCTCCGCGACAAACCGTCGGCTTTGCTCCAGCGCCGATGAGTCTTCCTCGGTCAATCCCAGGAACACGACGCCCCGCTCCTTGTATTTGTTGTACAAGGCGATCAGTTCCGGCGCCGCCGCTCGACAGGGACCGCACCAATAGGCCCACACGTCCAGAACCACGATCTTTCCCGCCAGCTCCTCGGGAGTGGGACCAGGACCGTTAATCCATCCTTGCACGCGGATTTCCGGGGCAATTTGGCCGATCAGCGGAGGCCGGTCCGGCAACCGCGGCCGCACACCCCGCGACAGCCACACCGCCAGAATGGCCGCCGCCATCAGCACAAAGGCCAGCCACATCGCCAGTGAGGGGCGCGATGAATGCGGAACCTCGGCATCAACGTCACGCGATTCGCTTGCCATGGGCCTGCCCTTCCCCTTCCCGTGCCCTTCCCGCTCATTCCCCGCTCGACCCCTAAACCCTTCTCCAGCAGGTCGAAGGTCGGGCCGTCACACCACCACGCCACCTCGCTGCCGGGACCGCCTTGTGCAAGATACGAGAGGGCCAACCGCCGCGGAATCCCGTCGCAAACCCTGTTCACAAGCCGTACAACGCGCCGAACTTGCTCCGCAGATGATTCACCAACGGCTCCGCCGACAACGGCCGTCCCGTGACCACCCGCACCAACTGGGCGGCGGGGTAGCGCTTGCCGTGCCGATGAATCTTCTCATTCAGCCAGGCCTTCAGCGGCTGAAAATCCCCTCGCCGGAACATATCGTGCAGCGACCCGAGTTCCGCTTGTGCCGACTCGAAAAACTGGGCCGCGTACATATTCCCCAAGGCGTAGGTGGGGAAATAACCGATCAAGCCGCCGCTCCAGTGGATGTCCTGGAGGCAGCCGACGGCATCGTTGTGCGGCTGGATTCCCAGGAATTTCCCCACCAACTCGTTCCAGGCCCCGGGCACGTCGGCCGGAACCAATTGCCCGGAGAGCAAGTGCTGCTCCAACTCGAAGCGGAGCATGATGTGCAGGTTGTAGGTCACTTCATCGGCCTCCACGCGGATGAAGGACGGCCGCACATCGTTGATGGCGCGGTAAAAGTCGTCGAGACTCACGCCGCCGAGTGCCGCCGGAAACGCCTGCTGCGCCGAACGGTAGAAATACTCCCAGAACGACCGGCTACGGCCGACGAAGTTTTCCCACATCCGCGATTGCGACTCGTGAATGCCCAGGGAACAAGCTTGTCCCATCGGCAGTCCAAAGGCATCCGTCCGCAACCCCTGCTCGTAGATGCCGTGTCCCGCCTCGTGCAGCACGCCGAAAAACGCCGCGTTGAAATGGTGATCGTGAAAACGGGTGGTGAGGCGGCAATCGCCCGGCCCGATGCCGCTGCAAAACGGATGGGGCGATTCGTCGAGCCGCCCGGCCTCAAAACTGAAGCCGATGCACCTGGCCGCCGACTCCGCCAGCACCCGCTGTCCCTGCCGCGGATAGTGGCGCTGCACAATCTCCACCGGCAGTTGGCGTCCGGTTTGCTGAATCTGCGCCACTAGCCTGACCAATTCCTCGCGCAGCGGCTGAAAGACAGCGGCGACTTCGGCAGCGGTCATCCCTGGCTCATAATCATCGAGCAGCGCGTCATAGGGCACTCCCGAGACAGATCCCAAGGCCGCGGCTTCCTCGCGCTTCAACGCCACAATTTTTGTCAGCCAGGGAAGAAAGGCGGGAAAGTCGGCGTTTTTCTTGGCTTCCACCCAGGCCTGCTGCGCCAGCGATGTAGTGCGGGACAATTCTTCCACCAGTTGCTTCGGCAGCTTGACCGCGCGCTGGTAGCTGCGGCGAATCTCGCGAACGTTAACGGCCTGGTCGCTCTCCGGATCGGGATCGCAGCCGGCGGCTTCCAGTTCATCCAACAGTTCGCCAATCCGGGGACTGGTCTTGCGCTCGTGGGTCAGACCGGCCAGCAACGCCAACTGATTGGCCCGATGTTCCGCGCCGCGCGGCGGCAGATGCGTTTGTTCATCCCAACTCAAGAGGCTCGCGCACGAGCCAAGCAACTCCGCTTCGCGCATGCGAGACACTAACTCTTCGTAAGCGGACTCCACCCGCGACATGCCACCCTTCCTGTGTCAGAACACTCGAACGGACCGAACCACCCGCGAAGCCGAACGGACAAAATCGCCCACAACGCCACAGTTGTTTCCGATTCCCTCCCCAGAATCAACCCCAGCCGCAACGCCGCAACAAGGGGAAATCGTCCCGTCAATCTGGTGCGACTCGCTCTCGGCAGGCCGCCGCCAGGTTCCGCGCTGACGCGACCGGGATCGTGTTAGGATATTTCGCAGTCATGCCCCTGGTCCCTTCAACTGGCCGACGCATGCCCGGTTGGACGTTGCCGCCGTTGCCCGACTTGCACGACGCCTTGCGGTCCCTGCTTCGTGAGATTCCACCTGGCCGCGTGACCACTTACGGCGACCTCGCCAGACAACTCGGCGATGTGGGGGCGGCCCGATGGGTGGCGGAAACCCTCGGCCAGGTCGCGCCCGATTTTGGTCCCAGCCATCGTGTGGTCCGCAAGTCGGGGGAACTTCCCGCGGGGTCGGCGCAGCGCGAGCGGCTGCGCGCTGAAGGTTGTCCCCTGTTGCCCGAGGGACGAGTTGACGTCGCCCGCGCGGCGTTCCCCCTGCGCGATGTGGGTCAACCCTTGCAAACGCTGCGAGAGTGGCAGCGCGGCCTTGCGGAAGTGGTGACACTCCCGGCATGGTCCGCGGTTCCCGCCACGATCGGCGGGATCGACGTGTCCTACGCCGCTGACCACATGGCGGTGGCCGCGTATGTCAGCGTGAATGTTGCCACCGCGGAACTCCAATGGTCTTGCGTCGTGTCGCGGGATGTGCCGTTTCCATACATTCCCGGCTATCTGACGTTCCGCGAAGCTCCCATTCTGCTCGACCTGCTCGCCGCCGTTCGGCGGCAACACGCACTGGATCCCGTGATCCTTGTGGATGGCAGTGGTCGGCTCCACCCCCGGCGGTCGGGGATCGCCGTCGCCGTGGGACTGCTCGCCGACTGCGCCACGATCGGTGTTTCCAAACACCAATTGTGCGGACAGGTGACGGCCGATCGGCCGGTGGAAGGCTGTCCCGGAATCGCGCTGAACGGCGAAGTGGTGGGAGCCAAACTGGATGGCGGCTCCCATCGGCGCACGCTGTATGTGTCCCCCGGACACGGCATCGACCTGCACTCCGCCGTGCGGTTCACCCGAGAAGTCTGGCGGCGCGAACGGTGGCCCTTGCCCATTTGGCAGGCCGATCGACTCAGCCGCGCCGCCGCGCGGACCGCCTCGATCATGTCGCAGGACGCGTCGCAAGGCCGAATGCCCTCCCAGCGACAGTCGACTTGACGGGGAGTTTGTCGCGGCACGTCGTCGGGGCGCGCGGCAAACCGCAGGCACGGCTCAACAGCCCAAGTCCCGCTTCCAGCGGGCCAGTTCGTCGTCCAAGGAGTCCATCCGCTGGCGTAAAGAGCCAACTTCCTGCTCCAGGCGCTTCACTTGCGCTTCCAGTGCCGCCAGGCGGGATTGATGCGGCGCATCAGCGGGGGGTTCGTCGCTTTCGGCGGCGTGAGGAAGGCTGTCCGTATCGGCCGCGGAATCGTCGGCATGGGTGCTCAACGGCTCGCGGTTTTCCCCCGGAGGATACAGGTTGTGATCGACCTCGATTCCGCGTCGCGCCAAGGGACCGCTGGCGCGCACGAGACCCAAATCCATCAGCCCCGTGAGTTCCAACCGCAGTTGTTCCGCAGTGTCGATGGCCACCATGCGGCTGGCACGGGTCCGCAATTCTCCCAATCGTTGTTTGCCGCGCAGCATCAGCTCGGTGAGGATGGCCAATTGCCGTTCCGAGAGTTGCGTGCGATGGCGCAAGTAATGGCGGTACCGTTCGGTGCGGCCGCTTTCCGTGTGGAGAATCCCCACCAGCCCCTTGGCGACCAGTTCTTGCAGCGTTTGCAGGACGGTATCCTCGTCATAATTCGTAACTGGGTCGCGGTTGCTTTTTTGGTTGCAGCCGGTGGTGGTTCCTTTGAGCGTCAATGGATACTGTTCGGGCGTGGTAAACGCCTTCTCCAGCAACACGCCCAACACTCGCCGCTGCTTGCGTGACAATTCGAGGAGCGGCGTCTGCTCCGTGTTCGATTCAGCCATCTCCGTTCCTTGCGCATGGCGTGACAACTTCGCCTCGATCCTGCCGCCTCGGCTGCGATCCTACCCAACTGCTCGGCGTCGCGCAAGGCTTCGCCGAGCCGTCGAGGCGAAAGCGCGGCAGAGAACTCGCCGATGACGCGGCCGGTCGTTAAAATTCTCCGTGGAACCGCAGAGCGTCGTGAAACAGCCCTGCCGTTTGATTGAACGACACCCGGAACCGTCCGTTGCCCTTTCCGCCAAACGCTGCGTTCGCGCGACCGTCGATGCCGCTTACGGAGTCGTTCGGTGAGTTTCGGCACACCCCGCGAACCACGGCGCGCCCCATGGTGGCTGGATAACGGTCGTTGGGGGGAGTGGAGCCGGCGACCCTTGCTGACGAATCGAGAGTGGTATGTCTGTTGCCTCCGTCGGATCTCAAGAATTGGCCGTGGCCCTCGCCGCCGTGCGGGATGCCGCCCGCATCTGCCGCTCGGTTCAAGCCGGCATCACTCCCGAAACGCTGGAAAAGAGGGACAAAAGTCCGGTGACGATTGCCGATTTCGGCAGCCAGGCGGTCGTCTGCCGCGTGGTGGGAAATGCCTTTCCCGATGACCCGATCATCGCGGAGGAAGACTCCAGCGAGCTGCGCAACGAGGAAAATGCTCCCTTCCTGCACCTGATTCACGACGAAATTTGCCGCCAGTGCGTCCACGCCTCGAAAGAAGAAATTTGCCGCTGGATCGATCGCGGCGGCGCTCAGCATTTTGCGCATCGATTTTGGACCCTCGATCCAATCGACGGCACCAAGGGGTTTTTGCGCAAGGAGCAGTATGCCATCTCCTTGGCGTTGATCGTCGAGGGACAAATCGCCTTGGGAGTGTTGGGCTGCCCCAATCTGCCGCTGGTGGCGGGAGATCCAGCCACGTCAGGGGCGCTGTTTTACGCGATCCGCGGCCAGGGTGCCTTCGCGCTGCCCCTCGAAGGCGATACCGCGCCCCAACCCATCCGCGTGTCCGCCACCACCGACCCCGCTGCCGCCCGCTTTTGCGAGTCGGTCGAATCGGGCCACAGTTCGCATGGTGCCTCGGAGCGGATCGCGCAACGTCTGGGAATCACGGCGGCTCCGCTGCGGCTCGACAGTCAGGCGAAATACGCCGTCGTGGCCCGGGGCGAAGCCGACATCTATCTGCGGCTGCCGACCAAGGCGGATTACTTTGAGCAGATTTGGGACCACGCGGGGGGCGTGCTGATCGTGGAGGAAGCCGGCGGGCGCGTCACCGATGTGGCGGGAAAGCCGCTCGAATTCGTTCACGGCCGCACCCTCAAGCAGAATCGCGGCGTGGTGGTGTCCAACAACCTGCTCCACGACGCCGTGCTGGACGCAGTGCAAGCCGTCGGCGTCCAATAAAGGGAGACTCCCCAAGGCGGGAGTTAACCACCATCGGCTTTCAAGCCGCTGCACACCGCAGGCACAACGATGGGCCGGTTGAAACGCGCGGACCGACCGTAAGATCGACCCGATCGGCGGCGAACCAAGGGCACGCCAAACCACACCAGTATCGGCGCTGGCGGCGATCGCGCCTGGCTCGCGGAACCGGCTCCCCTCCCTCGGCTCAGCGGTTGAACAAGAAAGCCGGGCTGTTGATGAGGGCCCACATCAAGTCTTGTCCCCCTTCGGTCACGCCGTGCTGGGCGAGATACGCCGTGGCCTGCGCCGCTTCCGACTCGGACGGCGGCCGGTTGAGGACCGACAGGTAGATCTCCGTCGCCGCGGCGGCCGGCTCCGCCTGCCGGGCGGCCAACCGCGCGACCAACCCTTCGGGATGGGCAATCGCGTCGGCCACGGTGGGGCCGTTGATCAGCGTGAGGGTTTGCGCCAGGCTCACTTCGGAGGACCGCTCGCATTCGCATGGGCTTTCCCGCGGCGCGCGGCCGAACATGTCGAGAAACGGCACTTGCACGGCGGCATCGGGCAATTGGGAAGCACGAAAACCGGCCGGGGCACCCGGCACTCCCATCGGTGCGCCGGTGGCCACCAGGATGGCGTCGTAAAGCTGCTCCGCCTGCAAGCGCCGCGGCGTCGCGTGGGAGTAGTTCACGTCGTCATCCTGGTTCCATTCATTCGTCGAAAAACTGCGCTGGTAGGTATGCGATTGCGCGATGGTCCGCAGCAAGTGCTTGCGATCGAACCCGTGGGCGATGAAGTCGGCGGTCAACGCCGACAACAATTCCGGATTCGTCGGCGGGTTGGACAAACGGATGTCGTCCACGGGATCGATGATCCCCCTCCCCAGCAAGTAGCTCCAGTACCGATTCACCAGACTCTTCGCGAAATAGGGATTGTCTTTGGACGTCAGCCACCTGGCGAGATGGACCCGAGGCAATTCGCCGGCCGCCGCCTCAATCCCAGGCACTTCGTAGGGAAACTTCGCCGGCGCCGGTTGACCCGTCCCGGCATGCACCACGGGCTGCGGCGTCCGGAGATCGTAAATCACTTCCTGCTCCTGGCGCGGCCCTCCTTTCCGCCCCACTCCGCCGAAAAACGCCGAGAGCTGAAAGTACTGCGTTTGCGTCCACTTCTCAAACGGATGATCGTGGCATTGCGCGCACACGAACCGCGTGCCGAGGAACACCTGCGTCATGTTTTCCATCACCTCCCGCGGCTCGCGGGCGATGCGGTAGTAGTTGGCGGCCGGATTTTCCTGGGACTCTCCCGTGGCGGTGAGCAGTTCGAAGACGAATTGGTCGTAAGGCTGATTCTCCGCCAGCGAGCGGCGAATCCAGTTGCGGAAAGCCCACACCCCCTGTTCCCGGATGAACTTGCGATTGGCCAACAGCAAATCGCTCCACTTCAGCGTCCAATAGTCGACGTATTCGGCGGAATTCAACAAGTCTTCGATTTTCGCGCGGCGTTTCTCGGCGGAAGGCCGTGGATCGTCCAAGAACGCCCGCGTTTGTTCCGCGGTGGCTGGCAGGCCGATCAAGTCGAGCGACACGCGGCGGAGGAACTCGGCGTCGGTGCACAAACCCGAGGGCAGAATCTTCAGCCGCTCCAGCTTCCGATTCACATGCCGGTCGATGAAGTTGTGTTCGGGGCTGGACGTCCAGGCGAACCCTGTGCGGGCGCCGAGGACCGTCACCGTCACGTTCTCGTAGGCCCCCTCGTATTTCACCAACACCGAGGCTTCGCCCCGCCGCACCGCCTTTACTTGCCCCGCCGCCGAGACCGTGGCCACCTCGAAATTGCTCGATTCGAAAATGGCATCCCGGGTGACATCGCGACTGGCCCCGTCGGGATAATGGGCAATGACCTGCAACTGCTGCTTCTGACCCGTCTGTTCCAGCAAGGGGTCCCGCGGAATCACTTCCAGCCGGTGAGGACGCGGCGTTTCGCTGTACTGGCAACCCTCGGCAATCCACTGCGCCAGCGTGCGATAGGCCCGCGATTCCTCGTCGAACAAGAATCCCCCTTCGTGGGGCACGCCTTGCGTCGGTTTGAGCAGCATCAAACTCTCGGCGGGTTGTGCGCGGTTGAAGCGCCGTCCCGACACGTCATCCACCAACGCCCGGTAGTCGAACAGCGGATCGTAACCGCGCAGCGACAGCTTGAAGCCTTTGCGCCCTTGCTGCGCTCCGTGGCACGTCCCCTGATTGCAACCCGTCTTGCTGAGAAAGGGGAGCACGTCGCGCACGAAATCCACCGGCCTGGTGGAGGCGTCCAGCACCTCCACCGGCACCCGCACTTCAAACCCCGCCGCGGAGACCACCACTTCGGCCGTCCCTTGAGCCACGGGAACCACGAAGCCGTCCCGATCGATGGCCACGGCCGGACCGCTGGCCGTGCGGCGGGCCTCGGCGGTCAGGTCGTAAATCTTTCCCGACGAATCGCTCCCCAGCACCAACAGGCTGCGCGCGTCCCGCAGGTCGTGCAGCGACAACTGGTCGGGAATCGTCCACACCTTCGTCAGCACGGGCGTCTCTTCCGCCAGCGCCGCCGCGCCGGCGATCACGAACCCACCGCACAACAACGGAACAAACCATCGGACTTGCATAACACGGAATCCTTGTCGCTGGCGCGTCGTGCCTTCGAGTGGAGATTATGTCGTGCCTTCGAGTGGAGATTATGTCGTGCCTTCGGGTGGAAATTATCTTGTGGCCACGGCAGGCGTGATGGTCACGGGGAGGAACTCCTTCGCGAGCTGGCCGGTTTCCACGTCATACAGCCTCACGATGCCTTCCATGCCACCCGTCGCAACCTGCTTGCCATCGGGGCGGAAGGCAACCGCGAACACCCCCGCCTTGTGCCCCGCCAGTTCGTGCAGCAACTTTCCGTCGTTCGTGCTGTAGATGCGGGCCGCGCCGCTCGTCGCGTTGCTGCTGCCGACGACGAACTTGCTCCCGTCGGCATTGAATTCCAGGCTGAAGATGCGGCCGGGGAGCGGCGCATAGCCTCGGATGCGGTTGAAGTCGTCGCCGATCTGGCGGGCCTGCGTGCGGAAGATTTTGTACAGTTTGGGTTCGCCGTCGGCCCCTCCGGTAAGCACCTGCTCCTCCCGGGGATGACGCTGAACGGCCATCAGCCCCCCCTTCAAGGCCCCTGGCGTGATGCTGGTGATGTTGTCGATGAACTGGCCCGTTTTGATTTCGGTGAGCTTCATCGACATGTCGCGGCTGACGGAGATGAGGTGGTCGTTTTTCAGCGAAAACGTGGTCGCAAACACCAGGTCGGAATGGGCATCCATCGACATGATGACTTTGCCTTCCGCCAGGTGGAACACGCGGGCTTTGTTATCGAAGCTGCCAAAGGCGAGGAATTGGCTGTCGTCGCTGAATGACACGCCGAACAGCGTGTCGAACGACAGACTGACCGCGTGCTTCAATTCCCGCGCGGCCGTCTCCCATACCTGCAATTCGCCGAAGAGCGCGGGCGCCCCGCCCGTGGCCGCCAGCCATTTGCCGTCGGGAGAAAACCGCACGGAGGTGATTTTCGGCGAACGTCCGATCAGCCGGGCCTGCAATCCCTGCCCCTCGGCCTGATGCAACAGGATTTCGTGATGCCCGCTGACGGCCAGGGTCTGGCTGTCGGGCGAGTATGCCAGGGCACTAATCACCGGGGGCGCGTGATAGACGGGGGGATGCTCGGCATCAATCAGCTCGCGAGCGGTTTCCGGCGTGTCGTCCTTGGCTCCCTCCTCGATCCAGCGGCGAATCAACGTCACGGTGTCCGCGGGAAGCGGGTCGGCCCCTCGCGGCATCTCCGGCTTTTCACCCGAAATGTACTGAATCACTAAACTTTCGTCGGGTTTGCCCGGGACGAAGCCTGCCCCGCTTTCGCCGCCGCGCTGAAACTCGGCAAACGACGTAACCACCAGTTCTCCCCCGCGCTTGGCGGGCTGATGACATCCCGAACAATGTCGCTGCAAAACCGGACGGACCTGCCGGTAGTAACTCACGGGGGCCGGCGTTTCCTCGGCGAGCAGCGCAGCCGATACTCCGCAGCACGCGGGCAACAAGACGCCGGCGAGCATCAACAACAGAGAGCGCATCATGGCAGGCTCGAAAGGCGGGAACAACGGGCGGGGCACACCTGTCCGCGGAACAAATGCACGCGCTTTAATATGATAACCATCCCGGAGACGGGACGTAAAGGGTGCATCGTCCCGCCGATGTTCCGCTTCTCGACGCCCTGTCCCCAGAGATCTCGACGTCCTGACGTCCCGACCCCCTGATGCACACTCGCGACCGAATCATCTCGCGATCGTGAATCGTACGTCTGAATTCCATGGTCCGCGCGATTTCCGTGGTCCATGCGCGGCCGAACCGGCTTCTCCCCACCACGCCGTGTCGCGTCGCGCATGCGCTACCGAAAGGGCCAGGACACATCCAGGATCCAGCCCGCGGAGCACCTAGTCCTTGTTGGCCGGGTTGACCGCGGACGGCACCGAATCCGCAGGCAGCTCCAGCGTACCGGCGACGGGCACAACGGCGGCTTGCAGCACTTCCTGCGTCGACTCGTCTTGCACCCACGCCACTAGCGACAACGGCTGCAAGGCCAGCGGTTTGTCCGGAAACGTGATGCCGCGGCCGATCTCGAACTGCGTGAGGTAGTCCACCAGGTGCTGTTTGATCTCGGCGACGGGCAGCACCACGGAATAGCCGAGCTTTCCCGACTTGGCGCCCGTGCCCTTGGCGCCGCCGAGCATTTCGCGAACCACTCCATGATGTTCGCGAACGCCATTGGCGGCGGCGTAATGGACGGTGTCTTCCACCAGCGCCAGCCGCAACCGCACTTTGTCCAATCGGTCGTCGGGAACACCTTCCACCGCGACCTGCACGTGCAGTTGGCCGTCGGTCGTTTCCGCGGTCGCGGAGATGACGACGTCGGTGGGGGTTGTCAGGCGGCGATCGACGGCCTCACGAATCGCGGCATACACGCGGGACACATGTTGCAGCACGCCTCCCACCGGCGGCGATGCTCCGCCGTCCACCACCAGCGTGGGCGTCCCCTGTCCTTCGTAATAGGCGAAGCGGTCTTCCGAATCCTGATTGCACAAGGGATCGGGACCAGGAATGTGCTGATGAAATTGAAGCACGATCACTTGGGAAGGCGCATATGTTTCGCGCAGCACCAACGCCGCGAGATCGGCCGCCACGCAGGGAGGACATTCCGTGCCCGTGAACAACTCCACCAGCACCGTGCGGCGGATGGCGTCGGCCGCCACCGGTTCGGGACCCGACGTCCTCGCCTGGTCCAGCAGTTCGGCGATCCGCCGGCGGTAGACGTCTTCCAGGAAGGCATCCAGACCCTCCGGACCGAGTTGTCGTTCTTCCCGAATCTTCAAGAGCCGCTCGCGCGGGGTGAGTTCGCCGGGCGGTTGTCCCTGCCGTGATTGCAGCCACATGTTTTCCAGGATCGGCAGGGCGACGATGTCCCCCAAATATTGCTCCGCAAGGTCGAGTTGGCCTTTCCGATGAGCGAACTCGCCGAGTGCTCCAAGGATTTCGGGATTGTAGCGCTGTAGCGGCAACCGCTCTTGCAGTTCAGCGAAACCTTCGGCCTGCACGGCTTCGTCGGCGGACTGCATCTTTTCCAGCGCCAAGTCGATCTGCACCTGTTCCCGCAGGTGTTTCAGCACATTGTCCCAGGTTTGCAAATAATCGGCGGGACGGTCGGTGACGCGGTCCACCAGGTCCCGCGCAAGCTTGGGAAAGCGCCGCAAGGAGGTCACGCCGGCCGCGGCGTTCATGCGGGCTTGCCACTCCAGCGACGGCCCCCACAACGCCGCCGACTCCGCATAGCCGTCCATGATTTCCCGCAATTGCGCTTCATCGAGTTGGGGAAACTGGTGCAGCCGTCCCAAAATGCCCTGGTAGGCGACGAGCGAGAGGGGGTTGCCCCGCAACTTTTGGGCAGCCCGCAACATGCTCGCCGGCTGATCCTTCTGCTGAATGGCTTGTGAAAAAATGTCGATGCCCGGAGCGAACGGAAAAGGATCCCATCCCCGAAACGAATCTTCTTCCGTCGGCTTGAGGAGTGCCGGTTTGATGCCGTCCTCGGGCGCTGTCGGCGCAGCGAGCGAACCGCGGACCAGCGAGTCTTTCAACGCCCCCCGAAATTCCATGGTGGTCGTGCCGTGGAGCACGAATTCGATCCGCGGGCCATCGACCGCCAGGCGTTCGAATTCCAGCTTCAAGCGGTCAGGCTCCACGGTGGCCAGGACGTTGCCCGTGAGGCCCGAGCCATCCTTGCTTTCCACGAATTCCAGCAATGCCAGGCAAATCTCGCGGTACGTCATGTTTCCGCTGCGGTCGGGCAAGGCTTCGGGGAGGATCAGTGCCCATTTGCCGGGATAAGCGTCGACATTGGCGCGCAGGCGGAGCGTGCGCCCCCGTCCCCCGTTTTGCGTTGTGCCGCTGTCCTGGCCGGCGTCGCTAACGGTCGCTTTGCCCGTTTCGTCCCCATCCGCGGTGCCGGTCTGCGTCGATTGCTGGCACCCGCATGTCCAGCACAGAGCCATTCCCACAGCCAGCCCAGCCAACGGCAAACGCATGAGTGAAACTTTCGGAGAAGGAAGCGATGGAGCCGCAAAGGGAAGGCGGCCATTCCCCGCGGCGACTACCGCGGATTGTACCGGCTGCGAAGAGATTTCGCTCTCTCGCGGGAAACTTCACGGAGATCCCCGCCAGGCAGCCGCCCGTTGCTAGCCGGCACGGAAAGAAACGTCAGTCGTTGTTGGAATCCCGGCTTTTTTCGAGGATGACCAGGTTTCCCCGCCCCACATACTCGACGCGGCTGAGGAACGCCTTCATCAGCATGATCCCCCGTCCGCAGGGACGGTCGAGATTTTCCTCCGCGGTGGGATCGGGCACGTCCTCGGGTTTGAACCCCGGCCCCTCGTCTTCGATTTCGATGCGGACCAACTGATCGTCGATGTGGCAACTGACGCGCACCGACTTGGCGGGATCCATGCCGTTGCCGTGCTTGATGGCGTTCACCAACGCCTCTTCCAGCGACAACCGCACCCCGAACACGTCGCGCGGGGGGAAGTTCAGTTGCTCCAACCGCTGCACAATCCGCTCCTGGACCGCCTGACCGGCAGCGGTTTCGCTGGGAATCCAGACTTCGAACTGTTCGAGGATCGGCATGACAGGGCTGTCACAACTTCCCGCGGGCAGGGCAGACTGGCAAGCCACCCTGGTTCGGCGAGTGAACTTCAGGTGTTGCGGAAGCCGCCGGCGTTAGAAGCCTTCCAGCGCCTGGTCTTGATCGGCCTTGATGTCGAAAATTTTGTTCAGCCGAGTGATTTCGAACACTTCGTAGATTTCGGGACGGATGCTGCACAACCGCAACTTGCCTTTGGCGGCCTTCACCTTCTTATCCATGGTGATCAGCTTGCCGAGCGCCGCGCTCGACAGGTACTCGACATTGCTGAAGTCCAGGATAATCCGCTTGCGTCCGTCCTCATCGACCAGCCCGAACATCTGGTTGCCGATAATTTGAATGTTCGTTTCGTCGAGAATTTTTTTATCGACGAACTTGGCGACGGTCACATCGCCAATCTGCTCGATGTCCAACTTGCGTGTCGACATGGGGCTGTCCTGTCCCAGATGGGAATTCTGGCCATGGCGAAAGAAGAGCTTCCCCTGCGGAACCGCGGCCGCCGTGAATCGGATCGCAGGGTGGATGACAACGACTTACAGCTCAACCCGTCCCGAACAGTTCGAGCCGAGCCTGCATTATCATCCAACCGGTCGAGCGGGCTGTCAAGCGCGCTTTGACGGCGGCGCCCAAATGGCGGCATCTTCCCCATCCAGTCGTAGGGTCAGGCACTTTGCGCTGCCCCCTGCCTTCAGGAACTCGTCCAGCGGGGTCGCGTGGGTCGCAAAACCCGCCGATGCCAAATCGGACTCCAGCTTCGGACATCCCGTGTTCAACACCACATGCTTGCCGACGACCACGGCATTGCACGCGAACCGCGCCGCCTCTTCGGCCGCCACGGGAATCAGCCGCGGAATGCCCGCCAAAGCCTGCCGCGCATACGGATCGAATGCCGCCGGGTAGTACAGCGCGGTCTGGGGATCCAGCGGACAAAAACAGGTGTCGAGGTGATAGTAGCGGGGATCGACCAATTGCAGCGGAATCACCCGGCAGTGCATCTGGCTCCCCAGCCAATGAAAGGCCCGCGCGTCGCTGCGAATGAGATAGCCGCCATACAGCGTGTCGCCGCAAAACAGTGCGTCCCCCGCGCCTTCGAAGATCATGCCGGCCGGCAGCGATACCGTCGTGAACCCCTGCCGTTCGAACCAGGCCCGGTCGATCGGCGTTTCCCCCTGGCGGGCAGGATGGCGAAACGACGACAAGAACACCGTCTCATGCCACACCAGCCCCGCATTCGCGGTGAACACCAGGTCGGGCCATCCTGGTTGCGGCTCGAGCAATCGGACCTCTACCCCCAGCGAAGTCAAAATGTCGCGCAGCGCGGTCCACTGCTGGCAAGCCCGTCCCCGATCGCTGGGCTGGTCCCGATGCATCCAGGGATTGATCTCGTACTCGATGGCGTACTGTTCCGGCGGACACATCAGAATCGTGGGTCGAGAAAACAGGCGCACCGCGTGATCCTCCCTGTGCCGCGGGCATTCGCCCCCGCAGAACCTCATCAGCAAAGCAGCCGGGAGCGCTTCCGTCCAGTCCAACCCCGCTCGACTCGGGAGCCGCAACCTGCGCGCATGCGGTGCCGCCGGCGTTGCCGGCGCTTGCCATCCGGCAACGAAGTGGACTCAACGCGCTGGGGCCGGTTCGGTTGCCGAGGTCTTGGAACGAACTGGGACCGTGGGAAAACTGGATGGCAACACCTGCTTGAGCCGTTGTGCCACGCCGATGGCGATGGTCAGTTCTTCCAGCGACAACAAGTCATCCTTGTTGTTGTCATACTTGGCAAAATCACCGGGGATTTTCAGGAACTCGGCTTTTTGCAGGATGCCGTCGCCGTTGGCGTCGTACCGTTTGATGACGCCTTGGGCCAGAACGGGAGCCGGAGTAGTGTCGAAGGTGTTTTTGCGGGTGGTCGCAGGGGCCGGCTGCGTCGCCGGCTCGGTGGGAGCGGGCGGCGATGTGCTCGCCGCCGGCGGGGTGTGAGCCGGCGTTGAGGCGGCTGGCGTTGTGCTGACCGGCGAGGAGTTCGTCGGCGCGGGGATCGCGGACTCGGAGTTGGCGGATTTCGGGGGTGTCGACGCCGAGTTGGTGGCGGCGGAGTGTTCCGCCGTGGGCGTGTCGGCAGGGTGATGATTGGCGGTGGGAGTTCCCGTAAGCAGTTGTGCCAGCGCCTGCAAGGGAGCGGAAGCGGGCGTCGTGGCTGGTGCGACCCCCAACACCTTGGCGACCTCGCGGTCGATGGCATCGCCCCTCGGCCGGACGGCTGCTACCTTGCCCTCCCGATCCACCAAGAACAGCGCGGGAACTCCGCGAACGCCGTGCCAGTACACCAGCGGATTGTTGAAGCCGCGCAGCCCATGGTCGTCGAAAAAGATGTTTGGCCAGGGCACCGGATTCGCCGCGAGATACGTCTCCAGATCGGCTTTCTTGCGGTCGGCACTGACTCCCACCACCACCAGTCCCTGGTCCCGATACCGCTCGTAAACCTCCTTGATCACGGGCATTTCCCGCTTGCAGTGGGGGCACCACGTCGCCCAAAACGCCACCAGCACCGGCTGACCGCGATACTGGGACAGGTCGAAGGTACTGCCGTCCAGCGTGGGGCCGACGATGTGCGGCCGATCGCCGACCTCGATGGAAAAGTTCTTCTCCTGCGGCACGTTTTGGGGCCGAAACAACGTGGCGGCCAGTTCGGCCCGGTCTTTCTGGGCGACTTCGGGGGGGGTGGGGCGGACTCCCAACGCCTGAGCAATCGCGGTTTCCAGCTCGTTCCCGCGGAGATGCACGCCGGTTACCTTCCCTTCTCCGTCGAGCAGGAACATCGCCGGATAGCCGCGGACGTTATATCGCCGCGCGAGGGGATTGCCGCGGCCACGTTCCCCGTCCGCGGTGAAGTGGATTTGAGGCCAGGGAATTTGGTTCTTGGCGACGAATTCCCTTGCGGAAGCAGTGGAAATGTCGCCGTTCACCCCCACGATCTCCAGGCCGAGATCGTGATACTTTCGGTACAGCCGCAGCAGTTCTGGAGTTTCGTCGATGCAGTGGGGACACCAACTGGACCAGAAGGCGACCAGCACCGGCTTCCCCCGCTGCTCGCGGAGATTGAACGAGCGGCCGTCAAGCGTGGGACCGGAAATGTCCAGTTGATCGCCGGTGTAAATGGTGGAAATGCGCGGCGATTCGGGTGCCGGCTTGGAGCCTGCCGATTTGGACGGTTCCGCCGCTCCCGAAGGGGCCGCTTCTTCATCCGCGCCGCCGTGGAGCTCGACGATCCCGGCGACAATCTCGTCCAACGTGATTTTCTGATCGTTGTTGGTGTCGATCTTAGCACCATTCCCGTAGAGTTTGCCCCATTCATCCGGCTGCAACGCCCCATCCTTGTTGGCGTCGTAGAGATTCAACATGGTCCGCGCGACGCGCTGGCGGCGTTCCTCGGAAGGGGGTTGACTCGCCGCGGGCACCTTGGCCGACGGACTGGCCGGGGCCGCGGCCACCGTCGTCGAGCGCTCGGACTGCTGAGCCGGTGGCTGCTGTGCTGGAGAAATCTTCGGCACGTGGTTGGCCGCCCCTTGGTTGGTCGTCACGTGGTTGGTCGTCGCTTGGTTGGCCGCCCCTTGGTTGGTCGTCACGTGGTTGGCCGTCGCTTGGTTGGCCGTCGCTTGATTGGCCGTCGTGTGGTTGGCCGTCGTGTGGTTGGTCGTCGCTTGGTTGGTCGTCACCGGCTTCTCGGGCACCTGGTTCGAGGGCACCGCCGGTTTGGACGCGGCGTGAACCAGTGGTTCCGAGGACCCGGCTGGCGGCGCGGCCGCCCGCGGCGCGGACGACTGGTCGGCCAGGGCGCTGGAAGTGCGACCGCTCTGACGGGGACGAGCCGCCAGGTGCTCCCAATACTCCGGCAAATCACGTGTTTGGCGATCCAACCGCTGGCCGTTCACGAATACGGCGGGGGTTTCCGCGACCCCTAACTGGCGCGCTTCGGCGATGTCGCGAGCCACGCGATCGCGGACCGCATCGCTTTGCCAGGCATCCAGAAACCGTTGCGGGTTCAAACCCGCCTCGATGGCCAAGGTGATGGCGTCGTCCTCCGTCCAGGGCTGCGACCGCCGCGGATGAATCGCCCGCATCACCCTCAAAAAGGCCTCCGACCCGCCGACCACACGGGCCGCTTCCGCCAGATAGGCCGCTTCACAGGCCCACGGATGAACATCGGCACTGCCGTGGTTGCATTGAGCACACAACGGGAAGTGCTTGATGGCGACGTTCAGGTGGTCCCGAAACTTGGGCGCCCAAACCTGAAGCAGGCGCTCTTCGAAGGCCCGGCAATGGGGACACAGCAGGTCGGTGTAGACCACCACGGTATCGGGATCGGCGGCGGAGGAAGTGATAACCCATTCGTCGTCCGTCGAGGAGGCGACCGGCGCGGCCCCCGTGGGAGATGCGTGGGGCGTTCCAACAACCTCTGCGGAAACGCCCTGGAAGGATTGCACCTTGGCACGGGCCAAAGCCGTCGACAGTGCTTGATTCCGCTCCCGATGGCGAAAACTGTCGTAACCAAACCAGATGGCGGCCCCGGCACACACGACCAAGGCCCCACCGGTTAAAACGGGTCGCAGTTCGATGGCGGGAGCGGCGGGGTCTTCGGGCGATTGCTCTGGACGGCAGAAGTAAATGTACGGCACCAGGGCCAGGTTCACCACATGCACGGCCAGGCACAGAGGACACCAGGTTTCCATGAATGCCATGCCGGAAATCAGCACGATCGACACCAAGGCCCCCAACCAAGACACCGCCATCGGCACGCTGTGCCACAGGCGCTGCTTCCACGGGACCTTGCCGACCACCAGCAGCCAGAGCGCGAATCCGGCAAAGTAGACAACCCCCAGCAAGGCGACGGGAACACCCGCGGAGTGGCTGGGGGTCGGATCGGAAGGGGGAAAATAGGCCCAGCGGCTCGATAGGACATCCGCGCAACCGGCGCCGCATTCACCTCGCTCGGCCCGTCCGTGCTGGACGAGCAAAATGGTGCTGAGAAATGTTCCCGCCAGGGCGAACGTCATCGCGGGAAAGATCACGGTCAGACGGAACTGCTGCATGGCGCATCTCGCTAAGTGAGAAACGCGGAGCTGCCTCGACCGGCCCGCCGTCTCGTTGCCATCCACAGCCTCCTTGCGCTGGATCAAGGTTGTCGCCGTTGGCAGCGGCGTTGGGTGTCTTCACCGGTTCGGCTCGATCGCAACCAACTTCGACCTCGAGCAGTTCCCCGCGTGCGGAATTCTGTTGCCTCCGCCACGTTCCGAAAAATGGAAACGACGGGCAAAGGTCGCAAGACCCTTGCCCATCGTTTTTGAGGCCGAGTCGCCGCGCTGCCAATCCCCGCGTTACGTTCCGGACCGCCGCTGGAATCGGGAATGCGGCAACGGGATCACGCAGCGATCACAGATCAGATGCACGTCGGAGGATTGCCGCTGCCTTCCACGCACGTTTCGCCCGCATCGCAGGGATTGCCACCGCCGACGCAGGTGCCGTTCAAGCAGCTATCATTGGTCGTGCAGTCCAGCTCGTCATCGCAGGCATCGCCGGTGAGCGGAACGTTGGTGCACGAGCCGTCCTGATTCAGGACAGCCACCTGGCAGTCTCCCGCCGGGGGACAGGTCTTCAGGACGCAGGCCCCTTCCACGCAGTCCTGATTGGCGGCGCAAGCGTTGCCGCACGCCCCGCAGTTGTTGCGATCGGTGTCAAGATCGGTGCAGGAACCACCACATTCATCCAGCCCGGCGATCGTGCAGTCGCCGCCGAGGAATTCCACAATCTGATCAATCTGGTCCTGGAGGTCATCGATCGCGTCGGCGTTGTCTTCGCAGCACGCCTGAAGCTCACCGATGGCCGTGTTGATCTGCGCGATTTGCAAGGCCAAGGAGGCAATCGCCGCGTTCTGCACCACATTCGCCTGTTCCAAATCGCTGACGCGTTCTTCCAGGTCGGCGCAGCAGTCATCTTCCTCACAGAACGGCAACATGGGCAAGAACTCGCACAGCGGGCCTTGCGCACTGGCGGACATCGGAGCCGACAACACCGCACAAAGGGCGAACAACCCCGGCGCCATCCACAACTTCTTCATACTTTTTCCCCTTACGAATGCACGGAAACCCAGACCGAGTGATCCACGGCAACTCGACCACGCATCGCGCCGTGTCCCGCTGCCTTGAGGCGACTTGCGGGGGCAACTCGCTCTTTCGGCATTTCTGAGAAGGATTCTAAACTGGGTAAACAAAGAGTCAAGTACAGTATACACAAAACACACAGTATACGTAGCTTTGCGACGTTTTTCACAAATGCGTCGAGTTGTCAGAAAGCGCGAATTGCACCACTTACATGGTTCGACCGGTATCGCAGCCGTCACCGGTAGGCCACGTATCACCAGCAGCACCCCACCACCTGCAAGGCGGGACGTTGGCGCGCGAACGGTCCCGATCGAAGAAATCGTCCGTCCCCATGGAGTAACCATCCAAGTCGATGTCAACCGACCCCCGGCCCACCGCGGAATTCTTCTCTCGCACAATTTTCCGCGGCGGGTAAACTCACCCCAAGCCCTTGTTCCACCGCACTCACCACCAGTTTCCCAGAGACGCACTCCATGTTGGACCCGCTTGCCCTGTTGCGGCCTCGACGACGGATTGAAGGAATTTCAGCCGTGCTGTTGCCGCTGACGCCTGCTGGCGATGTCGATTGGCCAGCCTTCGACGCCCATCTCTCGCGGACGGCTGCTGCCGGTCTGACCCCGGCGGTCAACATGGATACCGGTTACGTCAACCTGCTCGAGGTCGACCTGCAAGACCGCGTGCTCGACCGGACGCGGTCGGTCCTGGGAGGGGGACCGTTCGTGGCGGGAGCGTTCGTCGCGGATCGGCCTGGCAGTGGCTTTCAACGCGAGGCGTACCTCCGACGGCTCGAGGCGATTCAATCCCGGGGCGGCTTACCGATCGTGTTTCAGTCGTTCGGACTGACGCAACCACCCGGACCCGATGTGGTGGCCCGCTATGCCGAACTTGCGCGTGCTTGCGATCGCTTTCTGGGCTTCGAGCTGACGCCGCAGTTGGCGGAGTTCGGCGCCATTTACGATCTGGACACTTTCGCCGGACTGCTGCGGATCCCCCAATGCGTGGGCCTCAAGCACTCGTCGTTCCACCGCGAGCCGGAATGGGAACGGCTGCAACTGCGCAACGTCCATCGACCCGATTTCCGTCTTTACACCGGCAACGATTTCGCCATCGACATGGTGATGTACGGCAGCGATTACCTGCTGGGACTCAGCACGTTCGCCCCCGACCTGTTTGCACTCCGCGACACCTACTGGGAAACGGGCGATCCGCGCTTTTACGAGTTGAACGACCAGTTGCAGTACCTGGGGGCGTTCGCCTTTCGCCGGCCGTCGGCTGCCTATAAACACTCCGCCGCCCAGTTTCTGAAGCTCCGCGGTTGGATCGACTGCGACGAACCGCATCCGCGGGGACTTCGCCGGCCCGACACCGACGTCGCGGTGCTTCACGAACTGGGACAACGTTTGGGAGTCCTCGACTGACAGCCGCGCCCCCTTCCCGGTCCCGGCTCAACCACCGTTTGCGATGGTGGATCCTCTTGCCGCGGTGCTCGTCCGAGGCAACAAGGCTCGCCTCCCAGCGGCAGGCGCATTCCCCGATTGCTGGGCATTGGCGGAACATCGTGTCACCTCGATGCACCGAACGCCGAACCGTGTCCTTTTGTTCCCCGAACACCGTGTTGTTTTCCGAACCTCGTGCTGTTCCCCGAACCTCGTGTTGTTCCCCGAACCTCGTGTTGTCTTCCGAACCTCGTGCTGGATGTGCCGATGTATCCTCTGGAAGTCACCTGCCAGGCAGTCCGTCAGAAGCTCGACGCGGGCGATTCGTTCTTGTTTCTTGACTGCCGCGAACCCGACGAGCACGCGACCGCCTGCATTGGAGGGGCAGTGCTCCTGCCCCTGAGCCAGTTGGCCGACCGCCTCTCCGAATTGGAACCCTACAAGGAGAGCGAGATCGTGGTGCATTGCCACCATGGGGGGCGGAGTCTGCGCGTGGCCCGTTGGCTGCGACAGCAGGGATTCGCGCGGGTCAGCAGCATGGCGGGAGGCATCGATGCCTGGTCGCAACAGATCGATCCAACGGTTCCGCGCTATTGATCCGCCCGAAGGAACGGTTCAGCGGCGAGACGGCTGGCGATGAGCCGATGGGACTGACCTGGATGAACCGGCAGCTCGGAGAGGGATGCGCCGGCGGAACGGAGATGTTGATGTGGACGAGCGGGCGGGGCGAATCGGCACGACCGAGAGAGGAGCGGACGCACACTCGTTCCGCCGCGTGACAGGCTTTCACCGGAACACAATCGTCTAGGCAACCTGGGCGATCCGGGATATAGTTTCGCCCCTCGTTGTCCCCTGCTGCTGAAGAATTCGGTCCCCAACGGTCGACATTGTAGCGAAGAAGTAGAGTTTGCCGTCTGAGCGGCCGCTGACACCCTCCGCTAGGCGACTCACATTTCCCAGACAGGGTGTCGGGTGGAACCCGGCGCAAAGGGGCCTGCCATGGATCGGCGACAGTTTTTGCGGATGCTCGGCTTGAGCGGTTGGACGGCGGCGCTAGGCTGTCGAGGCACGCAGCACGCGCACGTGCTCCAACCCGATCAGCAGAACATGGTGGCGAGCCACACGGCCGGAGCCGAAACGTGGGAACCCCTGATTCAGCAAACGGTCGGACAACTTCTCGCCCGCCAGAATGTGATCGTCCAAACCGCCGGCACCGAACCGTTTCCCGCCCCCAAAAAACGCATTTGCTTCGTCGGCGTGGAGAACAAAAGTGCCGAGGAAATCGGCGACTTCAAGGAACAGATCTATCAGAAGATCGACAACTGCATCAATCAATCGGATGCCTTCGAGGTGATTCACCGCAAGTATGTGGAGGCCGGGCTGAAGCAGTGCGGGCTGCGTCCGGAAGACTTGTTCGTCCCCAACCATCGCCGACTGTTCACGGCGGCCATGGAGCACATGGAACAACCGTTCGATTACCTGCTCTACGCGAACATCACGTCGGGCACCACCCGCAGCAACCAAAAAGATTACCAGCGCGATTACCTGCTGACCCTGGAGTTGATCCACATGGAGACCGGCCGGTCCGACAAGGAAGCCGCGGAAATCCGCAAAGGCTACCATAAGTCGCGGCTGGGCAGACTCAAGCACTACGGTTGAACCCCGGGATCCTGGAACGGTCCGGCCGCGCCGCGCGGGAGCCACTGCCGGCGCAGGCTTCCCGAATGCCCCGGGATGACGGCTCTCCTTGCCACTGCTCTCATGCCGTCCACTGCTCTCATGCCGCGGATCGTCACCGTCTTTATGCTGCTTCTGGCCGGCTGCGCCACGCACCTGGACCGCGTGGCCCCCGTGCGCGAGGCCTTTTTTGCCGGAGACCTCGCCAGCGCTCAAGCCGCGGTGGACGCGCAGTTGCGGAAGCATCGGGGGGATCAGGATGTTCTGAAACTCGATCAGGCCATGGTCGAGTTGGCGGCGGGTCGCCCTCAGTCCGCCGAACGCCTGCTGCGGGAAGTGCGGGATCGCTTCGATCACCTCGAACAGCGCAATCTGGCGGAAGACGCGGCCTCTCTCGCCGCCGACGACACGGTCCGCGCCTACCCCGGTGAAGACTACGAAAAAGTGCTCATCCGCGCGCTGTTGGCACTGGCCAATTTAATGGCTGGCGGAGAAGACGCCGCCGCTTACGCGCTGCAAATCGCCGACAAGCAAGCCCAGATCGCCGCCCGCCGGGAAACCGAGCACCTTGACGAGCGGCTGTACCGTCAGGCCTACCAGCAAGTGGCGTTAGGCCCCTACATCCGGGCGATGATCGCCGAAGAATCGCCCCTCACCCTCGATGATGCCGTGCGGGCGCGCGTGCAAGTGGCCAGTTGGGCTCCTGAATTTCGCGACGCCCAAGCCGACCTGCAACGCGCCCAGTACGAAGTCCCCATCCCGCCGGGACAGGGCGTGCTGTATGTGTTCGCGCTCGTGGGCCGCGGACCCGTCAAGGAGGAAGTTCATGAAGTCGCCACCCAGGCCGCCCTGCTGGTCGCCGACCGCATCGTAACGGCCGTCTCTCCCCGCGGCTTGCCCCCCACGCTGGCCCCTGTGCCAATTCCCAAGGTAGTCACGCGGACTCCCGTGGCGGAGGCCATTGCCGTGCAGGTCGATGAACATCTTGTGGGTCAAACCGCCACCCTAGTGGACATCGGCTCGATGGCCGCCTTGCAGCAACAAGCCCGCTATCCGGAAATTGTCGGCCGCGCGGTGGCCCGCCGCGTCCTGAAGAAGGGAGCCATCTACGCCGTCAAGGAAGGCGTGCAAGCGGCCCCGTATTCACCCGCCAGCCTGGCGCTGAATGCCGTGGGCATCGCGTGGGAAGCCACCGAACGGGCCGACCTCCGGTGCTGGAGCCTGCTCCCCGACCAGATTCAGGTGTTGCGCACGACGTTGCCAGCGGGAGAACACGAGCTTCGTCTGGCGGCACGGACGCGACACGGCCAGTTGGGGGCACCGGCCAGCACCCGCGTGCGGATTCACGAAGGCCGCAACACCTACGTTTTGTGCCAGTTCCCGGACAGCCGCCTCGTCGGCCAAATCCTTACCAGCAGCGGTGCTCCCTAGACACGGCTGACGGCCGTCGTCGGCGGCAAGCCGTTCCGAGGGATGCTCGCGCCTTTGGTGAGGTGTGTCGTCCCGCCCCCTCTGGCGAGGTGCTCTTGTCCTCCGGGTGGTGCGCAAGGGTTGCGGATGTCGGCGGGAAACGACTCGCTGCCCCTTCCCCGGGGGACAGTCACGATCTTCCGCTCACCATTCCGCGCCGTGGCCACCGCCGTTCATTGCCGTTGGCACCGCCGTTTGTCGACTTGGCCACCGCCGTTCATCGCTGTGGCCACCACCGTTCGTCACTGTGGCCACCGTCGTTCATCGCTGTGGCCACCGCCATTCGTCGACGTGGCAGCCGACACCGGTTCCTTGTCGCGTCACCGCGGCCCCGCTATAGTTGTTTGAACCGATGTCATGTGGGAAGTCGGCAGCGCCGCACGGTCCTCAGGCACCGGTGCTCCCGCCTTCACCAGCGCCTGCCCCGAAGGTTCCGCCATGTTGAAGCGCATTTGGTTGCTGGGGTGCATGTGGGTCTGTTGCCTCGCCGGCAACGCCACGGCCGCCGAGTCCCCGCTCCGCGACCCCCTCGATTGGCCCTACTGGCGCGGTCCCGAGATGAACGGCATCTCCCGCGAAAGGAATTTGCCCTCCAGTTGGTCGCCGGACGGTGAAAACCTGATCTGGAAGAACCCCGCCTTGGGGACGCGCTCCACGCCGATTGTGATGCGCGGCAAGTTATACACCCTCTGCCGCCACATGCCGGCCACCTTGCAGGAAGCCGAAAAGGTGGTCTGTGCCGATGCGGCCACGGGCGAAATCGAATGGGAACACGTATTTAACGCCTATCTCACCGACGTTCCGGATACCCGCGTGGGTTGGTCCAGCGTGGTGGGCGACCCCGAGACCGGGCATGTGTTCGCCTTGGGGGTGTGTGGCTATTTCGTCTGCCTGAACGGCGAAACGGGTGAGCCGGTCTGGTCCCATTCGCTCAGCGAGGAATACGGCCTGTTGAGCACTTACGGAGGCCGCACCAATTTCCCCATCGTGCACGAAAACCTGGTGCTCATCAGCGGGGTGATCATCGGCTGGGGCGACATGGCCCGTCCCGCGCACCGCATTCTCGCGTTCGACAAGCGGAACGGTCAGTGCGTGTGGTTCCAAAGCACGCGTCCCCTCCCCGAAGACACCACCTACAGCAGCCCCGTCCTGACCGTCATCGACGGCCAGGCGCAGTTCATCATCGGCGCGGGGGACGGCGGCGTGTACGGCTTTCAGCCGCGCACGGGCAAAATGCTGTGGCATTACGACGTGTCTCCGCGAGGCATCAACACCACGCCGGTGGTCGCGGGCAACCTCGTCCTCTGCGGCCACAGCGAGGAAAATCTCGACACCACGCAAATGGGCGCGCTGTTCGCCATCGACGCGTCGAAATCGGGCGACCTCACCAAGTCGGGAGAAGTCTGGCGCATCAAGGAACAATTCATCGGCAAGACGCAGCCGGTCGTGGTCGGCGACCGCGTGTACTCCATCGACGACAGCGCCAACTTCTTCGTCAACGATCTGAAAACCGGCAAGCTGATCGGCAAGCAAAAACTGGGAACGATGGGCCGGGCCAGCCCCTTGTACGCCGACGGCAAGTTCTACTGTGCCGACGCCACCGGCCGCTGGTTCATCTTCGAGCCGGACGAAGCGCGGGGCTTGAAACGGATTCATCAACTGCGGCTCGACAGCGAAATCAACGGCTCGCCGATCGTCTCCCACGGCCGCATCTACTTGCCCACCGAGGCGGCGATGTACTGCATTGGCTTTCCAGATGCCAAGCCCGTCGCCGACCCCATTCCTCCGCTGCCTCCCGAGAAGCCCGTCTCCGAGGACATGCAACCGGCGCAGGCCTTGGTGGTCCCCGTGGAGTCCCTGTTGAAACCCGGCAATAAGCAGTTGTTGCAGGTGTTTCTGTACAACGCCAACGGCCAGTTCTTGCGGGTGGCGCAACCCGGCGAGGTGCAGTTCAGCGTTTCCGGCAAAGGCAGCGTGGATGCCGCGGGACGCTTCGCGGCGCCTGCCGATGCCGAACATCACGCCGCGATCATCACCGCCGAGGTGGCCGGCCTGAAAGGTCAGGCCCGCGTGCGCATCGTGCCGGACTTCCCCTGGAGTTTCACGTTCGACGACGGCATTGTGCCGATCACGGGGGTGGGCATTCGCTATCGTCACATTGGATTGGACTTTGATCTCTACCAATCCCTCAAACAGCGCGACCGATTGGCGGCCCGATTGTACATCGCGCTGACCACCCAATTCACCAACGTGCCGGCGCCTGTCGCCAAGTATGACGATTCCACCCCCGCCAACGTCTGGACCAGCCTGAAACGCTATCTCGACCTGGTGGACACGGTCACCACGCAATCGTCGGCGAAAGCCAAACTCGACCCTGCCTTGAAACTGCTGCAAGATGAGGGAGTGCTGACGAAGTGGGAATGGACCGGCACCGAAGACACGACGGGCGGCCAACTCGGCCCGCAATTGCAGGTCACGAAAGGCAGCCGCAAGGTGACCGGCAACGGCGTGCTGTGCAAAATTTCCACCATTCCCAAGGGGACGCGCAGCCAATGTTGGTTGGGCCACCCCAGTTCGTCCCATTACGAAATCCAAGCCGACTTTTACGCCGAAGGCATGCCCATCGCCGAGGGGCTGGATAAAAATGCCAAGCTCGCCGACTTCGGACTGATTTGCCAGCGCTACCGCTGCGATGTGCTGGGCACCCACCAGAAGCTCAAGCTCTACTCGTGGATCTCCCACGACCAGAAATACTTCGAGCAGCCTTTCGAGTGGTCGGCCGACACCTGGTACACCCTGAAATTCCGCGTCACCACCCACCAGGAGGGAGAGGACGCAGTGGCCGTGCTGCTCGGCAAGGTGTGGAAGCGCGGCGAACCCGAACCGACCAACTGGTCGATCCGCTGGACCGACCGGCCGGCGAATCTGAATGGCAGTCCGGGACTGTTCGGCAACGCCCAGAATGCCGAGGTGTTCATCGATAATTTGAAGGTCACGTCGCTGGAGCGCGTACAATGAAACCGCTGGAGCGCACGAACACCCGTCGGTGCCGCCGGGTGTCCCTCCCAGCCCGCGAGCACTTTCTCACGAGGAATGGTCACATGGTCTGCCGTCTGTTGGGGTTCGCGCTGGTCGTCTTCTGCGGGTGGGACGCTTTATTGGCCCAGGAAAAGTTCGATCCGACGGCCAACGTGCTGAAACACACCAGCCTGGTGAAGGTCGGCAAATTCGACTGGCCGATGTGGGGCGGTTCGCCGCACCGCAACAACACCCCGTTTGGCGAGAACATCCCCGATTCCTGGGACTTGGAAACGGGAGAGAACGTGCTGTGGGCTTCGCCGCTGGGTTCGCAAACCTACGGCAACCCGGTCATCGCCAACGGCAAGGTGTTCGTGGGCACGAACAACAGCTACGGCTACCTGGCCCGCTATCCCAAGAATGTCGATCTCGGCTGCCTGCTGTGCTTCGAGGAGAAAACGGGGAAGTTCTTGTGGCAGGCTTCCAGTCCCAAATTGCCCTCGGGACGCGTGCACGACTGGCCGATGCAGGGGATCTGCTCGACAGTCTATTGCGAAGACAGCCGGCTGTGGTATGTCACCAGCCGCGGCGAGGTCGTCTGCCTGGATGTCGAGGGCTTCCACGACGGCGTGAACAACGGCCCGTTCCAGGCCGAGCCGAACACCAACAAGGACGAAGCCGACATCATCTGGCGGCTCGACATGATGGGTCAGTTGGGCGTTTCCCAGCACAACATGTGCAGTTGTTCGGTCACCGCCGCCGGCAAGTACCTGTTTGTGGACACCGGCAACGGCGTGGATGAAGCGCACCTCAAAATCCCCGCGCCCAATGCTCCCAGCCACATTTGCCTGGAAAAAGACACCGGGAAAGTCGTGTGGACCGACAACGCGCCCGGCACCAATGTGTTGCACGGCCAATGGTCGTCGCCCGTGTATTTTGAAGTGGAAGGCCAGCCGCAGATCGCCTTTGGGGCCGGCGACGGCTGGATTTACAGCTACGATCCCGCCGGCGACGGTAAAGGGGGCAGCAAACTGCTCTGGAAGTTCGACGGAAATCCCAAGGATTCGATCTATCTTTTGGGGGGGCGGGCCACCCGGAACCACTTCATCGGCACGCCGATCTTTTACGACGGATACGTGTACTGCGCCGTGGGTGAAGACCCGGAACATGGCGAAGGCGTGGGCCATTTGTACTGCATCGACCCCACCCGGCGGGGGGATGTCAGTCCGACGTTGGTGGTGACCCGCCGCACGCGCGAACCCATTCCGCATCGGCGGCTGCAAGCCTACATCGAATGGAAGTCCCTGTTCACCGTGACGCCCCCCAAGGGGGCCGATCCGCAGCAGGCCCTGCACAAGGGAGAACTTCCGGCCGAACTGAAGGCGGAATTCGCCAAACAGAAAATCGCACTTCCCTCTCCCCTTCAGGTCGTTCTGGTCTCCGAGCGGAAAGAAGCCGTCAAAACGGGCGGGAAAGAGGTCGAACGGGTGGTCGAGCAGACCTGGCATCTCACGGCGAAGGACGGCGACTACGACCTCATTTGGCGCGTGCAGCTCGACCCCAAAGACCAGTCGATGAAAGTCTCCGAACGGACCGACGAATTGGAGATTCCCAACCCCAATTCGGCGATGGTGTGGCACTACGACCATTTCGACGCCGACGGCGACGGCAAGATCGAATTTGAAGAGACCATGCACCGCACGATCGGCAGCGCGGCCATCAAGGACGATCTGCTGTTCATCGCCGACTTCAGCGGCCTGGTGCACTGCGTCGACGCGAAAAAGCTCAGTTCGTCCGGCAAACCCGTGGTCTACTGGACCCACGACATGTTCGCCCCGTCCTGGGGTTCTCCGCTGATTGTCGACGGCAAGGTGTACATCGGCGACGAGGATGGCGATATCACCATTCTGGAGCTGTCCCGCAAAAAGAACGTGATCGCGGAAATCAACATGATCAACTCGATTTACTCCACCCCCGTGGTGGCGAACAACACGCTGTTCATCTCCAATAAGTCGACGTTGTTTGCCATCAAGCAGGGCGCCAAGCTGGAAGGAGGCTTCAAACCCACCACCCGCAATCAAGAATCGGGCGACAGCGAGTGACCGTTCCACCGTGGCTGCTTCGGCTGCCCCGCAACCCGGTATCGGTGATGCCGGGTTGTTGCACACTCGCCCCCGGCGTATGAACGCCGTCTCCGCCTCGGGGCCGTGCCGCTCGAGGCCGCGCAATCGCCGCGGCGAGAACGCCGCCGGCATTCCGCCTTCCCGTGACATGGTTGCGTCGACGAAGACAGAACACATTCCCTTCAGAGGAGGGGCGTTCCCGCACACGACCACCGTCCCTCGACTTCGCTGGAGGATCGGCTTCCTCCGGGTGGTTGCACCGCCGCGTCGGCCGTTCGGAAGGATATGCCGCCCCGTCCGACAGGGAGTGCACCGAGTCCCGTTTGTCACCTCCCGCCCAACGATTCCCGCCCATGCACGCCCCACCCGAACTCGACCCGCTGACTGGTTTTGATTTCGATCCGCGGACGCGCGTGATTTTCGGCAACGGCTGCGTGGAACGTTTGGGCGAGTTGACGCGCGAGTACGGCGGCCGCCGCATCCTGTTTGTCACGGACCGCGGCATCGAAGCGGCTGGCCACGCCCAGCGCTGCCTCGAGTCGTTGCGATCCGCCGGCATCAAGCCCATCGTCTTCGACGAGGTCGTGCAAAACCCCACCACCGACGACGTCGACCGCGGGCTGGCGGTCGCGCGGCGCGAGCAGATCGATTTCCTGGTGGCGGTGGGCGGCGGCAGCGCCATGGACTGCGCGAAAGGGATCAACTTTCTCTACACGAACGGCGGACGCATGCAGGACTACTGGGGCATGGGCAAGGCCGCCAAACCCATGCTCCCCCTGATTGCGGTCCCCACGACGGCGGGCACGGGCAGCGAGGCGCAGTCGTACGCGCTCATCGCCGACGCGCGCACGCACATGAAAATGGCCTGCGGCGACAAAAAAGCCGCGTGCAAGGTCGCGTTGCTCGATCCAGAGCTGACGGTGAGCATGCCGGCCGCCGTGACCGCAGCCACCGGCATCGACGCCATCAGCCATGCCGTGGAGTCCTATGTCTGCACGCGCCGGAATGCCATCTCGCGGCTGTTCAGCCGCCGCGCCTGGCGACTGCTGGCCCAGGGGTTTCCCAGCGTGCTCCGCGAACCGAACCGTCTGGCGGGACGCGGCGCCATGCTGCTGGGCGCCCATCTCGCCGGAGCCGCCATCGAAAACTCGATGCTTGGCGCCACGCACGCGCTGGCCAATCCCTTAACGGCCCACTACGGAATCACGCACGGGCTGGCGATCGGCATCATGTTGCCCCATGTGATCCGCTACAATAGTGAAGTGGTGGCCAGCCACTATGCGCGGTTGGCCGCCGACGCGGGAATCGCCTCGGCAGACAACCCCTGCGCCGGCGACCTGCTCGCGGACTGGGTTCGCGAGATGGTGGCCCGTTCGGGTTGCCCGACTGATCTGGCTTCGTGCGGAGTCGCCGCGGACTTGCTCCCCACCTTGGCCCAGGAGGCTGCCCAGCAATGGACGGGAACGTTTAACCCGCGCCCTGTCGACGCCTCAGCTCTTGAGGAGTTGTATCGATGTGCCCTCCACGATTCCGCGGCTTCCGTGGCCTGATGACCCAGCCCGGCGGAGCAGCGTGGCGCGAGCCTCGTCTGGCCGGCGGCGCGGTTTCCCGCCACTCGCCCCTGGCCGCAAGTCGGCTGAGAGGCGCCTGGTGGGCCGTTTCCTGCGGGGTCTGTCTGGTGGTAATAGCTTGTTGGTGCGGCACTGCGTCGGCCCAGGCGGCCGCCGGGGCCAAACTGAAGATCCCCGACGAGACCAGTTGGCCGTCGTTCCGGAAGACCCTGAACCTCACTGGCGTGGCGGGGACCACCCTGCCGGCAAAACTGGAATTGCTGTGGCAAGTGGAACTGGGGGACCAAATTGTCGCCACGGCGGCGATTGTGGGCGACCATGTGTACGCGCCCTGTTTGTCGGGCGAAATCGTCTGTCTCGATCGCCGCACGGGAGAGCGGGTGTGGACTTATAAATCGGTGGAACGACCGGAACCAAACACGTTCGCGCCGGGGTTCAAGTCGTCGCCCACGGTGACCGCCGAAGCTGTATTTGCCGGCGATGAAGACGGAGTCTTGCACGCCATCGATCGGCGCAGCGGCGAACACAAATGGAAGTTCGCGACGGGCGGCGAAATCTACAGTTCGGCGGCCGTCGTGGATGGCCGCGTGATCTTCGGCTCGTACGACAACCACCTCTACTGCCTCGATGAGCAGCAGGGGACTTTGAAGTGGAAGTTCGCCACCGAGGGTTACGTGCACTGCGCTCCCGCCGTTGCCGAGGGGCACACCTTTATCGCCGGGTGCGATGAACACCTGCGGGTGATCAACATCGAGACCGGCACGCAGGCGGCTGATATTCCCCTCGAGACCTACCTGATCGCCTCGCCCGCGGTCGTGGGGTCGCTGCTGTACGTGGGCACCTACGCCAGCGAAGTGGTCGCCGTCGATTGGAAGTCCCGCAAGATCGAGTGGCGGTATCAAGCCGGCGGTGGGGACTTCCCGTTCCATTCCTCGGCCGCGGTGACCGACAAAGTGGTGGTCGTGGGAGGCCGCGACAAGCAGGTCCACGCCATCGACCGGCAGACCGGCAAGAAACTGTGGACCTTTTCCACGCGCGCCAAGGTCGATAGCTCACCCGCCGTGGTGGGGCAGCGGGTATTCATCGGTTCGAATGACGGCAACCTGTACGAATTGCAGCTCGCCGACGGCAAGGAACTCTGGAAGTTCAACGCCGGCAAGCCCATCTCCGCCGGACCAGCCGTGGGGGAGGGCGTCCTCGTGATCGGCAGCGAATCACGCGACGGTAAACTGTATTGCTTCGGCAAAAAGTGACACAGGGGCAGACCAGGCCGCCGCTGGGACCGACTGGCGGATTCAGCCCCGTGCAGACCGAAATTTTTTCTGCATGTTCCCGGGGAGGGACAAACGCAGTCCGAGAGACGCGGAACGCGTGACCCCTCGGAGTAGTGCCAACGGATCGAGGTGCGCATGTCCACAGAACTCGCCGAAGCCACGGAGGTCGGCAGCTATTTCATTTCGAATTATCCTCCGTTTTCGCAGTGGAACCGCGGCGAGCTGCCGGAGATCCTGGCGGCCTTGGCGGCGCCGCCCGCGCGGCCGGTTCCGTTGGGGCTGTATCTGCACATTCCCTTCTGCCGCAAACGGTGCAAGTTCTGCTATTTCCGGGTTTACACCAATCAGAATGCGCGGGTCATCGAGCGTTACGTGGAGGCGGCGGCCCGCGAAGTCGAGCTGCTCAGCGAACAACCGGGAGTCCAGCAACGTCCCCTGGAATTCGTGTACTTCGGCGGAGGAACGCCGTCGTATTTGAGTTCCAAGCAACTGCGTTTCTTGCGGGACGCGCTGCACCGTTCGATCCGCTGGGACCATGCCCGCGAAGTCACCTTCGAATGCGAACCGGGAACCTTGAGCCTCGAAAAGGTGCACACCCTCAAGGAGATCGGCGTGACCCGAGTGTCGCTGGGAGTCGAAAACTTCAACGATCGCATTCTGGAGGAGAACGGCCGGGCGCATCTCTCCCCGGAGATCTTCCGCGCCTACGAATGGATTCAGCAGGTCGGTTTCCCCCAGGTGAATATCGACCTGATCGCCGGCATGGTCGGCGAAACCGACGACAACTGGCGCGACTGCGTGGAGAAAGTCCGCCAGATGAGCCCCGACAACATCACCATCTATCAGATGGAATTGCCCTACAACACGCTGATCTCCAGGGAGATCCGCGAGCAAGGCCAGGCATCTCCCGTGGCCAGTTGGGCCGTCAAGCGGCGCTGGGTCAATGAAGCCATCGACACCCTGCTGGCCGCGGGATATCATATTTCCAGCGGCAACGAATTGGTGAAGGATCCGGTCCGCGACCGCTTCATCTATCGCGACAATTTGTTTCGCGGTTCCGACATCGTGTGCGCTGGGGTCTCTTCGTTCGGGCATTTCCAGGGGGTGCACTACCAGAACTTTGATCAGCTCGACGACTACTTCGACGCCGTGGAAGCTGGACGGCTGCCGATCCACCGAGCGCTGCGACCCACCCCGCATCAACTGCTGATTCGCGAGTTCATTTTGCAGATGAAGGAAGGCCGCGTGGAGGCGCAGCCGTTCCGCGACAAGTTCGGCGTGGATCCCCTCGCCGAATTTGCCGAGCCTCTGGCGAATCAGGCCGCCAAGGGGTACCTCAACATCCAACAAGACGCCGTGGTCCTGACGCGGAAGGGGTTGTTGCAGGTCGACAGCCTGCTGCCCGAATACTTCGAACCGCAGCACCGCGCGGTGCGCTACACGTAATCTCCCCTGTCGTAGATATCCCCTGCCGCAGCCGCTGCCGCCTCCGGCCGCGCGGCGGAACCTGCATTGAGCGGCCGAGCGCCGTCGTAGCCGCGGCCGCTATCACAGCGGCTAACACTGCTACTGCCAGTACCACTGCCACTGCCAGCCTGGCTGGCGAACACACTCACGACGGTAAACAAACGGCCAGCCAACCCGCGCACGCTTTGCAACCAGACGCAGTACGCCCACAATCGCCGAAAAGGATTATCAAGGCCAGTTGATCGTCTCTGGCGGAGCATCCCGGCATGAATCCCCGCGAAGAATTGCGTGCCTTGACGGACCTGTTCGGCGACTCCGACACGCTCCTCGCGCGGGCCGAGCACATTCCTTCCGCCCTCACACCGGAGCCGTACAAAGCGATGCTCGTCCATAACGAGCACATGACCGCGACGATGGAGCGCTATCATGGCACGCCGGTCGAGGTGCGGGTGCTCGCGCAGCGCCGCGACGGCGACATGTACGCCCGCAAAATCGTGCTGTTGAAGCAAGGGACGAACGTCCCGGTGCAGTTCGGCATCGTCCGCTTCGATCTGAGCTACGTCACCCCTCCCGTGCGCGAGGAGATCCTGCGGGGTCAAACGCCGTTGGGGAGAATCCTGATCGAACACAATGTGCTACGGCACATCGATCTGGGAGCCATCCTGGAGATCACCGCCGGCCCCGGCCTGGCCCAGGCGCTCGACATGCGAATCGGAGAAAAAACGTATGGCCGCCTGGCCACGATTTTTTGCAATCGTCGGCCGGCGGTCGACCTGTTGGAGATCTCGGCCCCGCTGAGCGGCGGCGTGGCCTGATGACGCGGCCTTCGCTCGGAAGGCGTCCCCCTTTCCAGCAGCAAACGGGACGCCGGCGCCGCGACGGCGGATGGCACGCGGGTGTGCGCGGCGGCCGGTCATCCGCCCCCCAAAGCCGGCAGGAAATGGACTTCGTCGTCGGGGCCGACTTTGGCCCGCAACCCTCCAGTGGCGATGCTGGAGCCGACCGCGACGATCAGGCCAGGCCGCAAGGCATCCTGGTCGCACAACCGCGCTTTGATTCCGGGAAACTGCTGTTCGAGCGCATCGATCACTTGCCGCACCGTGGCCCCCTCGACGGTTACCTCGGTGCGGTCGCCCGTCAAATCGCGCAGCAAGGGGGGAATGAATGCCCGCGGCATCGCACTTGGCCTGAACAATCGGGGAAGCAGTGAGCGCTCGCGCGGAAGTTGATCCCTGCCGGGGCACCGTCCGGCGCGGTTGGCGACCCCGGCGATCTGGCCCTTCAGCCACCGCGCGCCTTGAGCAATTCGGCACACACGCGGTGCGGAGACATCGGCAAAACGTGCATCCGCACACCCACCGCGTTCGCGATGGCGATGCCCAAGGCGGCCGGCGGGGGACAGATCGGCACTTCTCCCACGCCGCGGACGCCGAAGGGATGCTGCGGATCGGGGACTTCGACGATGATGGTTTCAATGGACGGCACGTCGTAGCAGGTCGGCATGCGGTAATCGAGCAACGTGGCGTTTTTGAGGTGCCCCTGCTCGTCGTACCAGTATTCTTCGTTGAGCGCCCAGCCAATGCCTTGCACCACGCCCCCTTGGATCTGCCCTTCCACATAGCTGGGATGGATGGCGCAACCGGCATCCTGTGCCGCCGTGTACCGCAGAATCTGCACCTTGCCCGTCTCGGGATCCACCTCGACATCGACGCAATGCGTGCCGAAAGCGCCGCCCTGCGTGGCTTCGCTCGACGTTCCGCAGCCGATCACCGCCCCACCTGTTTCGTGCAGGCGGCTGGCCAGCTCCTTCAACGACATTCGCTTTCCGTTGCACACCACGCCGCCGTCCTCGTAGCGCACCTGGTGAGGCTCCACTTCCCACATCAGCGCGGCGCGCTCGCACAGCTTGCGTTGAATGTCCTTCGCGGCCTCGATGGCGGCGATGCCGGTGGCAAAGGTCACGCGGCTGCCTCCGGTGACATCCGTGTAGCCCACGCTGTCGGTGTCGCCGACGGTGGGATGCACGTCTTCGGCGGCGATTCCCAGGGTTTCGGCCAGTTGCATGGCGACGCTGGTGCGGGTTCCGCCGATGTCGGTCGAACCTTCCATCAGGGCCACCGTCCCATCGGGATTGACCGTGGCGGTGACCGCCGACTTCAAGCCGCAGTTGAACCAGAAACCGCAGGCGATGCCCCGTCCGCGATTCGGCCCCGAGAGCGGGGAGCGATAATGGGGGCTACGCTGAATGGCTTGCAGCGTTTCCACCAAACCAATCCGTGGATACACCGGGCCGTCAACGCGGCGGGTGCCCTCGCGGGCGGCGTTCTTCAGCCGGAACTCCAGCGGATCGAGCCGCAACTGCGCGCAGGCTTCATCAATGACCGATTCCATGGCGAAGGCCGCGTTGGTCGAACCGGGCGCCCGATAGGCGTTGGTTCGCGGCTTGTTGACGCACACATCGAAGCCTTCCACCCGCGCGTGCGGAATGTCGTAGCAGGCGAAGATGCAACTACAACCGGGACCGATGGGCGAACCGGGAAAGGCACCGGCCTCATACGCCAGATAGGCATCCGCCGCCACCAACCGCCCGTCCTTCGTCACGCCGATTTTCACCCGGATGTACGATCCCGGCGTTGGACCGGTGGCTTGCAGCACGGCAGCGCGATCCATCACCAGCTTCACCGGCCGGCCGCTCTTTTTCGACAGCAGCGCGGCCACCGGCGGCAGATAGACGGAAATTTTGCCGCCGAAGCCGCCGCCGATTTCCATCGGCACAACCTTCACATCCGAAACGGGAATCCGCAGCAGTTCCGCGGTTTGCTGGCGGGCCGTGAACGCTCCCTGGGTGCTCATCCACACGGTGACTTTGTCGTCGGCATTCCATAACACGGTGGCGTTGTGCGGTTCGATGTAGCCTTGATGCACCGTGGACGTGCGAAATTCGCGTTCGAGCACGAGATCGGCCTGGGCGAAACCGGCCTGGAGGTCGCCTTTCTCGAAAAGAATGTGCCGGGCCACGTTGGTGGGGGGGCCGTCGAGCGTCGATTCCGGCAGCGCTCCCACATTGGCCGTGCGTACGTCGTCGTTCAACACCGGCGCGGTGGGGCGCATGGCTTCCAGCACGTCGAGCACGGGCGGCAGCACTTCGTAATCGACCTCGATCAGCCGCACCGCCTCCTCGGCGATGTGCAGCGAATCGGCGGCGACCGCGGCCACGGCGTGACCGTGGTACAAGACTTTATCGCGCGCGAGCACATTGGCCGACAGGTGCCGCATGTTCACGGCCCCTTCCCCCAACTCCACGATGCGGTCCCCCTGATCGGGGAGGTCGCGCCCCGTCACAATCGCCCGCACGCCGGGCAAGGCCGCGGCTTTGCTGAAGTCGATCCGCCGGATGCGCGCGTGGGCGTGGGGACTGCGGAGAATCGCCCCGTGCAGCAGGCCCGTCAGCTTCACATCGGCGCCGTAACGGGCGCGGCCGGTGACTTTATCCACGCCGTCGTGCCGAACTGGCCGCGTGCCAATCACCTTGTATTTCGGTTTCGCGTCGGTGGCCATGACCGATATCTCCCTTGCGAGTCAACCCTTGGGGTGGAATGCCCCTCTCGATCGGTGGTCCTGTTTCGCGCGCCCTGCCCGTTGAGTTGTCCGTGCAGCGCGGACAACTCGCTAGGCCGGGGACGGCGATTGCTGGCGGGCAGCCGCCGCGGCTTGCACGGCACGAACGATTTTGTCGTACCCAGTGCAGCGGCACAAATTGCCGGCCAGATAAAACCGAATTTCGTCTTCCGTGGGTTGTGGATTTTCCGCCAACAGGGCCTCGGCCTGCATGATGAAGCCGGGAGTGCAGATGCCGCACTGCAACGCGGCCCCTTCCAGGAACGCTTTCTGGACCTCATCCAAATGGCCGTTGCGGGCCACGCCTTCGATGGTTCGCAACTCGGCCCCTTCGGCTTCGACAGCCAGCACCAGACAACTGGTCACGGGTCGGCCGTTCATCAGCACGGTACACGAACCGCAATTTCCGTTGCCGCAACCTTCCTTGGTGCCGGTGAGATCCAGCACCTCGCGCAGCACTTCCAGCAAGGTTTGCCGCGGCTCGCAGAGGAATTCCACCGTTTGCCCGTTGATCGTGGTGGTCACGACGCGTTTTTTGGCCATGGACTGCACTTTACTCCAGAAACGAATGGTTCCCGCGAGGGGGGCGGCGCCTGCCCGCCGGGGCGAACGACTTGGGGGACGTCGGCGATCCTGCTGTCAGTGACCCGGGCGATAACACACCTGTTCTCCGCGCGCTCGAGCCACCGCGGTTTGCACCGCGCGTTCGAACAACACTCCCACGAGGTGGCGGCGATACTCGGCCGTGCCGCGCATGTCGGTGATTGGCCGGGCGACCTGCCGCGCCGCCTGAGCGGCTCGGCGGATGACTTCCTCGGTCACCGGCTGCCCCACAAGCAGGGCGCTGGCTTCCTCGGCGAACAACGGCGTGGGTGCCACCGCTCCCAAGGCCACGCGAGCGGCGGTGAACTTCTGACCGGAAGCATCCAGCGTGACGGACGCTCCCACCCCCACCACGGCGATGTCCATTTCGTTTCGCGGAATGAATCGCCGGTAGTGCGATCCGCTCGCGGGCGGCCGCGGCGGCAACTTCAATTCCACCAGCAATTCCCCGGGTTGCAGCACATTTTTCCCGGGTGCCGTGCAAAAGTGCTCGGCTGAAACTTCCTGCGTGCCGTGGATGCCGGCAATCACACACACCGCTCCCAGCGCAATCAGGCTGGGTGTCGCATCGGCGGCCGGACTGGAATTGCACAGATTGCCCCCCACCGAGGCCCGGCTCTGAATCTGAATGCCGCCGATGATTCGGCAACTGTCGGCCAGTGCCGTGTAGTCGCGCTGAATGACGGGATCGCCGGAAATCCGGTAGCAGGGGACGGCTGCCCCCAGCCGGACGCCGTGGCTGCCGACTTCCAGGCGGTTGAGGTCGGCGATCTTCTTGATATCGAGCAGCAGGTCTGGCTGGAGTCGGCCCAGCCGCACCTGGTCGATGAGGTCGGTGCCGCCGGCCAGCGGCCGTGCCTTGCCGTTGTGGCGCGCCAGCAGCGCCAAGGCGTCGTCGAGGGACGTCGGTGCTTCGTATTCGAAGTCACGCATGCAGCAATCCTCGTCAAGCGAGCGAGAACGAAGGGGTCTGCGTCGGCAGAACCCTCCCCATGGCGAGAACGCGTTTCATCATGGTCGCGAACACAGCTCCATGCAACCAGCCCGAGGGATAAAACCTGCCGAAGCGAGGTACCCCCGCGGCAGGACCGCTCAATCGGCGATTTCCGCGAAGGTGTGCTGCGCACCGGACAACAGAACGCACTCTTCGGCGAGATCGATCACGCGCTGCGCTTCGCCCTCATTGGCGAGAGGCGTGACGAACAAGTCTTCCACCAGGCCGGCATCCAGCGCGCTCAACAAATACACGCGGGCCCAATCCGCCGCGGAAGCCCACTGGCTGGCGGCCAGCCAATCGGGCGGCATCTGCGTGCGGAGTTCGCGCAAGGCCTGCCGCGCCGAAGGCTGTGTCCGCACCAGTTCCAGCCCCGGTCCCGGCGCTTGCGCCAAATCGGTGAGGACGACGATGCGGCCGCCCCGACTCACGAGCTGACGGGCAGCTTCCACGGCCGCGGCGACGTCTTCCCAGCGGGTGGGTCCCCCGCTGGAGGTGACGGCCGCCACCACCGTATCGCTGCGGGACTTGCGCGACAGCCGCCAATCGCGATCGAGTTGCCGACGAGCCTGCCGCGTCACCGCCTCGACACTGCCCGCCAGCACCGCGGAGACCGCCTCGCTCTCCCGGTGGGGCACGGTTTGAATGGCCGCCTGCACTCCCAACAACCACATGATTTCGTCGACCAGTTGGGCCAACGGGCGCTCATCGCCGGGACGCAATTCGCGGTGCCCCAATCCCAACGCCTTGCTGAAGGCGGTCGAGGTCGACAGCCCCGGATACAACGCGGCTCCCGGACCACGATAACCCAACACCGGGTCGAAGGCCGCCGCGCTGATGGGCAGCACAAAATCCGCGTCCAACACCTCGCGATGCAAATAAATGCGCTCTCCACCCGCCGACGACGCCAAATAGCCGCAGACCTCCGCTTGGGTGGCATCGTGGACCAGCCAGCGAACATCCGAGCGCACGGCGACGGGAAGTTTTTCGCGCGGATCGATGGCTTGAAGCGCCATCCACGACGCCGGTTGCAACAAGCACACTTTGGAGGGGGCCACCCCCGCGGTTTCCAACGCCTGCCACACGGCAGCCACGATGTCCGCAATCCCGGGCACCCGCCTCTCCACCACCAGCACCACCCGATCGTCGGGAATCACCGCCGACGCCAGCGGCGGGAAATCGAGCGGCTCGGCGAGGGCGCGGGCCGCGGCGGGTCCGATCGGCACGGAACTCACCGGGCCGCTGTGATGGACCAGCGTCGCCGAGGCTGGCGGCGTCCAACTCCATCTCCCCGCCGCTCCGTATTCCAGCACCACCGACATAAAACCGCCTTGAGCGTCCCTGTTGACCACTGACAAAATCCACAATAGCCGCGACGTCCCTGAACGCCAATTCCACCACCAACACCGAATTCCACCACCAACAACCGTGCAACCCGCGGCCGTCGCGGCGCAAGGCCACCCGGCGACGTCGGCCGACCATTGCGTTCCGGTCTGAAACCGAAGACACTGCCCCGCGAGACCGTTCCGCATTCCAGTCACAGTCCCTGCTCCGGAACAAGTTCCCGGTGAGTCGCGCCATCGCTGTGTCCCACGATGAAGACGACACGCTGATGCTCCGCTTGCAAGGGGGCGACCGGCAAGCGTTCGATCAACTCGTGGCCCGGCATCAATCCTCACTGCTGGGTTTTTTCATCCGACACTTGCACGATGCTCAACTGGCGGAAGACCTTACGCAGGAAACGCTGCTGCGCGTGTTTCATCAAGCCTGGGACTACCTCCCCCGTGGATGCTTCCGCGGTTGGATGTTCCGCATCGCCCGAAACCTGCTGATCGACAGCACCCGCCGCCGCGCGCACGACGCGCTGGTGCGAGCCGTCAGCAGCCGCGAAGGAGCCGACGACGACCGCCTGGCCAGCATTCCAGGAGCCGACTCACCCCCCGATCGGTTAGCCGATCAACACGAAGTGGCACAGGTGGTCGACTCCATTTTGCCAGAATTGCCGGAGGAACAGCGGCTCACCTTCCTGTTGTACCATTTTGGAGGGCTCAGCCTGCCGGAGATTGCCGAGGCTCTCGAAGCGAATCTGCCCACGACGAAAAGCCGGCTCCGGTTGGCTCGAGAAAAGCTCCAGGAGCGGTTGAAAGAACGCGGCATTCAAGACCCCGCGAAACCCGATGACGGATGACGTCCTACCTTGGAGCCGATCAGCACAGGCATCAATGGAAATCGCCTGGGGAAAGCAGCTTGAAACTTGGGGGATGGCGGCACCCACAGTCAACCGACCGTGCGGAATCCCTCCGTCGCCGGGCAATCCGCCACGAGCGCAGAAAGCAGAAATTCGATCGGTTCGATACGAAATGAGTTAGGAGTGACGTCCGCCGGGTGATCCCGCCGCCAGCACCAGCCGTTAGCGTTAGATCGGGGCAGAACACGGCTTTGCCCCGCCGAATGGGAGTGAATTCCATGAGCTATTTCAGCCGGCTCACCGACATCGTTACATGCAATCTGACCCAACTGCTGTCTGAAGCCGCCGATCCCCGCGCCGCGATTCAGCAGATTCTCCGGGAAATCGAAGAAGGAGTCGCCGGCGCCCAGCGAAGCGTAAACACCGCCGCCGCCAATGCCGAGCGGTTGGCCCGTGAAATCGAGGAACATCGCCGGATGGCGGCAGGCTGGGCAAGCCGGGCAAAAGAACATCTGCTTGCCCAGCGGGAATCGGATGCCCGGCAGGCCTTGCTGCGAAAGAAGGAAGTGGACGACTTGATCGCCGGCTTGGAACATCAGCACCAATCGGCCGTGGCGACCCGCGAGCATCTGGCAACCGTCCAACGCGCGATTGAAGCCCGTTACGCCGAAGCCCTGCGGAAGCAGGCCGAATTGCAAGGTCAGGTTCCCGATGCCGGAATGCTCCCCTCCGCCGCCGAACGGCTCTCCCAGGTCGAAGCAGAACTCGAAGCCTTGAAGCGGGAACTCGGGGCTTGATCGCCGCGTTCCGCTCCGGCGAGGCGGACTGCCCGGCGGTCAGCACGTTGCCCTCTGCGCGACATCCGTCAAGCCCTCCCTTGCCGTCGGCGCAACAACGGTGGAGCACTCCTTGCCCGATGCGCCGTGCCCGCCGGTTGGGGCGGCAAGTCGCAGCCCACCACGATCCTCTCGCCCGCTTGGAGGGTGTTTTTCACCCGCCGCGCAGGTGCGGCCGGTGTGGGGTGTGGCTACCATGCGGTCTTCGCCCAGCCGCGGGCGCAGCCGGAGTTTCCGCATGTCCGAGACCACCGACGACAACCTGGCAGCCGACGACGTTGTGCCGGATGACGTGATTCCGCACCGTCATTTGCCACCGCTCCGTTATCGGGAGTTGCCAGAGCCGGTGTCGTGGATCTCCATGATCGGTCCCAGCCTGATTCTCGCCGGGCTGTCGCTGGGATCGGGCGAATTCATTCTTTGGCCGCGGATCGTGTATCTGTCGGGGTTTGTGTTCATTTGGGCGGCCTTTTTGGGCATGGTGACCCAGTTCTTCCTGAACCTGGAAATTGCCCGCTGGACGCTGGCCACCGGCGAAAGTGCCGTTACGGGCTTCTGCCGCTTGAGTTGGCACTGGTCCTGGGTGTTTTTGCTGCTGAACATTATTCCCTGGGCGTTTCCGGGGTGGTCGACCGGAGCGGCTCACATTGCGAGTTGGCTGATGTTCGGCCCGCGGGAAGTGCCTGCGCCAGATGGGGTCATCATTCACGAAGCCTGGCACATCGCGCCTCTGAGTATCGCCAGCCTGGTGCTTGTGGGAGTGGTCCTGACGAGCGGACCGGTGGTCTACAACACCGTGGAAACACTGCAAGCGTGGCTGGTCGGCCTGATTGTGCTGCTCGTGGTGGTGATCGCCGCTTTCACCGTGCGGTGGGACGCTGTCGCGGCGTTGCTCGTCGGTGCGCTGCAAGTCGGCCGTCTGCCGGACGTTCAAACCACCGGCCTGGGCATGATGGATCTGCTGGGCGCGCTGGCCTTCGCGGGGGCCGGGGGCACCATGAATCTCGGCCAAAGCCATTACGTGCGGGAGAAGCGCTACGGCATGGGTCGGTATATCGGCCGGATTACCAGCCCCCTGACGGGCAAGGAGGAACCGATCAGTTCGACGGGTTACCACTTTCGGCACACGCCGGAGAATCTGGCACGCTGGCGCGGCTGGTGGCGCGCGGCGAATATCGAACATGCCTTCAGCTTTCTGGCGACTTGCATTGTCACCCTGTCACTGCTGGCACTGATCACCTACTCCCTGTTTTATGACGCCGAGGGACAACTGCGGCCCGAGGCGCGGCACATCGGCAAAAACATGGATTTCGTGTGGGCCCATGCCGAGTTGCTGGCCCAACGCCCTTTTGGCGGCGTGCTCCGCACCTGCTACTTGCTGGCGGGCGTGGCCATTTTGCTGACGACCGAACTCGGCGTGTTGGACGTCGTTTCGCGGATCACGGCGGAAATCGTGAAGGTCAACTTTCTGCCCCAGAACAGCCGCTGGTCGACCACGCGGCTGTATTTCGTCTGCCTGTGGACCGAAATCGCCTTGGGTTCCGGGATCCTGATGTTCGTCACCAAGGAACCCGTGCTGCTGTTGCGGATTGCGGCAGCGCTCAACGGCGGGGTGATGCTGCTGTATTCGCTGGTCTTGTTGTACCTGAACAACAAGATCCTTTCGCGGAGCCTTTCCAGCAGCCCCGTGCGGTTCGTGATGCTGGTCTGGGCCTGCGGGTTCTTCGGCTACTTCACGTTGCAGGCGATTCAACTGACGCTGCTGCCTCTCGTGCTGGGGAACTAACCGATCGCCCGCCTCGGTCCGCGCGGGATCGAGCCTCGCTGCGACTGACTCCAGCCTCACAGCCAGAAGGATGCAACGGGTTTATTTCCGCGTCCTTCCGAATCGTTGTGGGAGAGGGGGAAAGGACGAGGCGTCGGTCCCCATCAACGGGGCATGGATTCGCCAAGAAAGTGTACGCAAGAACACATTTCGTTTGACGGGGACAACAGCCTGCCCGTTTTGCCGGCGCGTTGGTGCAGAATTTTCGATTTCGGATGATCGTCCCTCTTGACAATTTGCCCTTCCGATTCCCTAATAGAGCCGATTTCGGAAGCCGATAACATGCCTTGCCGTTTATTCGAAGGCCCGATAAACAGGCTCCATGAACCAAATCACCCTGCGGGACATCGAGTTGTTCTGCGAAGTTGCCAGCCAACGCAGTTTTTCCAAGGCGGCGCGGACCCTGGGGGTTTCTCAGCCGGTCGCCAGCGAAACGGTGAAGTCGCTGGAGGAGCATCTTGGGACGGAATTGATCAACCGCAGTCAGCGTCCGCTGGAACTGACGCCAGCCGGTCAGGTGTATTTCGAGGGTTGTCGGGAGCTGCTGAACTCGTTTCGCCGGCTGGAAGACCGGTTGCTGCAACTGCGGGACAAAGTGGTGGGGCCGGTGCGGGTTGCCGCCATTTATTCGGTCGGCCTGTTGCAGATGGACACCTACGTGAAGCATTTTCAGCAGCAGTACCCGGAGGCCCAACTCGAATTGAGGTATCTCCACCCGGATGAGGTGTTGCGGCGCGTGCTCAACGACGAAGCCGACCTGGGACTTCTCTCCTTCCCTCCCAAACGGGCGGAATTGGTGAATATCCCCTGGCAAAGCCAGGAAATGGTGTTGGCGGTTCCACCTCAGCACCGCCTGGCCGCCCGCCAGAAAATCCAGGTCGCGGAATTGAACGGCGAATCCATGGTCACGTTCACCCCCGGTTTGCAGATTCGGACGGAAATCGACCGTTGGTTGCGGCAAGCCAAGGTGGACGTGGCGGTGGTTCATGAATTCGACAACATCGAGAACATCAAGCGCGCGGTGGAAGTCGGCTCCGGCGTGGCCCTGCTGCCCGTGCCCACCGTCCGCCGCGAATTGGAGATCGGTTCGTTGCGGATCGTGCATCTCGAGGACGTGCAGTGGTATCGCCCCTTGGGAATCATTCACCGGAAACACAAAGTGTTGACGACGGCGGTGAAGCGGTTCCTGGAGCTTCTGCAACAGCCCCCGGAATCGTTTCTCCGCGGTGACGTTTCACCACCATCCAAGCGTGCCGCGGCACGTTGAAGAATCCACTCGTTTCGGCCTGCCGGCTCGTCCCCCGTGGTCGGGCAGGAACAGGTCATGAGGCCCCCAGCCTCGGTTGCCCTCAACCCCCGCGTTTCCTGGAACCGCCCTTCCGGCACAGAACTGGAAGCGTCTGCCGCACCTGCGAGTTGAGCATGAACCACTCTCCGCTGTTTAGCCGCCAGCCTGAATTGTTTCACTCCGACGGCACTCCCCGCGCGCACGGACTTTACGATCCAGCCTACGAGCACGATAACTGCGGCGTCGGCTTCGTGGCGCACATCAAGGGGCAGCGTTCGCATCAAATCCTGGTCGATGCCTTGCGGATGTTGCGGCACATGGCGCACCGCGGCGCCTGCGGATGCGAACCCAATACGGGGGACGGTGCCGGCATCCTCACCGCCATGCCCCACAAGTTTCTGCAAAAGGTCGTCCGCCGCGATCTGGGGCTGGAGCTGCCCGAACCGGGGCGTTACGGCGCGGGTCTGGTGTTTCTCCCCACGGATCCCGAGCAGCGGGCCTTTTGCCGCGATGAAGTCGGCCGCCTGATTGCTGAACAGGGGCAGATCCTGCTCGGCTGGCGGAAAGTTCCCGTCGAGCCTGACACGGCCGACATTGGACCTTCGGCCCGCGCGGCCATGCCGGCGTTCGAGCAGTTGTTCGTGCAAGCCGCCGACGGTCTCGATCAGGAGGCGTTTGAGCGGCAGTTGTTCGTGATCCGAAAGCGAGCCAGCCACGCCATTCGCGAGGGCAAGCTGCCGCAGGCGCTGATGTTTTACGCCTGTTCGCTGTCCACGCGGGTGCTGATCTACAAGGGAATGCTGACCTCCGAGCAGGTCGAGAAGTTCTATCCCGACTTGCAAGATCCCGACTACGAAAGCCATCTGGCGATGGTGCATTCGCGGTTCTCGACCAACACGTTTCCCAGTTGGGACCGTGCCCATCCCCAGCGGTACATGTCGCACAACGGAGAAATCAACACCCTGCGCGGCAACGCCAACTGGATGTTCGCGCGGCAAGGCATGATGCGCAGCGAGCTGTTCGGCGACGATCTGCCCAAGCTGTTTCCGATCATCGAACCCCACTGCAGCGACTCGGGCAATTTCGACAACGCCTTGGAATTGCTGCTGCTTTCCGGCCGCAGCCTGCCCGAAGCGATGATGATGATGGTGCCGGAAGCCTGGCAGAACCACGAATCGATGCCGGAAGACAAGCGGGCCTTCTACGAGTACCACTCGGCCCTGCAAGAGCCGTGGGATGGACCGGCATCCATCTCGTTCACCGACGGGCATTACATCGGCGCCACGCTCGACCGCAACGGTTTGCGGCCCAGCCGGTATTACGTCACCCATGACGATCGCGTGGTGATGGCCAGCGAAGTGGGCGTCCTCGACATCGCCCCGGAAAACGTGAAGATCAAGGGCCGGCTGCAACCCGGCAAAATGTTTCTGGTGGACTTCGAGCAGGGCCGCCTGATTCCCGATGAAGAACTCAAGCAGCAACTAGCTCGCCGACGTCCCTATGCCGAATGGCTGGCGCGCCAGCGACTGCAACTGAGCGAATTGCCGGCGGCCGCTCCTCCGCCGCGGCTGGTGGGAGACGCTTTGCTCCAGCAGATGCAGGCCTTCGGTTACACCACCGAAACGTTGCAGTTCATGCTGGTCCCGATGATCCTCACGAAGAAGGATCCCATCGGGTCGATGGGGGACGACGCCGCGCTGGCCTGCATGAGCGACCAGCCGCGGCTGGTGTACGACTATTTCAAGCAACTCTTCGCGCAGGTGACCAACCCGGCGATCGATTCCACGCGGGAAGAGGTCATCATGTCGCTGGAGTGCATGATCGGTCCGGAAGGCAACCTGCTGGAAACGACCGAAGCGCAATGCCATCGGTTGACGGTGCCGCATCCGATCCTCACCAACGAGGAACTGGCGGCGATCAAGCATCTGGACTATCGCGGGTGGCGGTCGAAGACGATCGACATCACCTTCCCCAAGTCGGCCGGTCCCGCAGGACTGCGGCCGGCGCTGGAGCGGATCTGCGGGGAGGCCCGCCAGGCGATTGCCGAAGGCTACGCGCTGCTGGTGCTGTCCGACCGTGCCACTGGACCCGATCGCGTGCCGGTGAGCGCGCTGCTGGCCACGGGCGCGGTGCACCATCACCTGGTGCGGCATGAGGAGCGGACCCGCATCGGCATCGTGGTGGAGACGGGCGAAGCCCGCGAAGTGCACCATTTCTGCTGCTTGGTGGGTTACGGGGCCGACGCCATCAATCCGTACCTCGCGTTTGAATCGTTGTGGCACCTGCAAGACGACGGCGATTTGCCCGGCGACTGGACGCACGAGCAGATCACGGCGGCGTATCGCAAAGCGACCCGGCAAGGCATTCTCAAGGTGATGGCCAAAATGGGCATCTCCACCTTGCAGAGTTACAAAGGCGCCCAGATTTTCGAGGCCGTCGGCCTGAGCGAGGAGGTGATCGAGCTGTGCTTCCGCGGCACGGCCAGCCGGATTAAGGGAGTCGATTTTGAAATTCTGGGGGAAGAGGCCCTGCGCCGCCACGAGATGGGTTATCCGTCCCGACCCGAGCAGCGCCTGCCGGTCTTGCCCAACATGGGGCTGTTCCACTGGCGGGCCAATGGTGAAAAACACGCCTGGAACCCGCTGACGATTGCCCACATCCAGAAGGCGGCGCGGCAAGGCGACCAGCAGGCCTATCGGGAGTTCGCCCGGCTGGTAAATGAGCAAGTGGCGCGCGAGTGCCATCTGCGGGGCCTCATGCGCTTCAAACCGCGCAAGCCCATCCCGCTCGACCAGGTGGAACCGGCCAGCGAGATCGTCAAGCGGTTCTGCACGGGGGCGATGAGCTACGGGTCGATTTCCGCCGAAGCCCACGAAACCCTGGCCATCGCCATGAACCGCATCGGCGGGAAAAGCAACACCGGCGAGGGGGGCGAGGATTATCGGCGGTTCGAGCCGCTGCCGAACGGCGACTCGAAGCGCTCGGCGATCAAGCAAGTGGCTTCGGGCCGCTTCGGCGTCACCAGTTGGTATCTCACCAATGCGGACGAGTTGCAGATCAAGATTTCGCAGGGGGCCAAGCCGGGCGAGGGGGGCGAGCTGCCCGGCCACAAGGTGGACAAGATCATTGCCGCCACCCGGCATTCCACGCCCGGCGTCGGTTTGATCAGCCCTCCGCCGCACCACGACATTTATTCCATCGAAGACCTGGCGCAGCTCATTTTCGACCTGAAGAACAGCAATCCGCGGGCCCGCATCAGCGTGAAGCTGGTGTCCGAGGTGGGAGTGGGCACGGTGGCGGCCGGAGTCGCCAAGGGGCACGCGGACAACATTTTGATTTCGGGCGATTCGGGGGGCACCGGCGCTTCGCCCCTGACCAGCATCAAGCATGCGGGTTTGCCGTGGGAGCTGGGGATCGCGGAGACGCATCAAACGCTGGTGCTCAACGATTTGCGCAGCCGGGTGCGGCTGCAAACCGACGGTCAGTTGAAGACCGGCCGCGACGTGGTCATCGCCTGCCTGCTGGGGGCGGAGGAGTTCGGCTTTTCGACGGCCCCGCTGATCACTCTGGGCTGCATCATGATGCGCAAATGCCACCTCAACACCTGTCCGGTCGGCATTGCCACTCAGGACCCCGAATTGCGGGCCAAGTTCAACGGCCAGCCGGAGCACGTGATCAACTACTTCTTCATGGTCGCCGAGGACGTGCGCGAAATCATGGCCCAATTGGGCTTCCGCACGATCAACGAAATGGTCGGCCGGTCGGACGTGCTGGAATTGGATCCCACGATCACGCACTGGAAAACGCGGCGGATCGACTTGTCGCGGGTGTTAACGCCGGCCGTCAAGCCGCATCCCCGCGTGGGAACCTACTGCCAGATCGAGCAGCAGCATGGGCTGGAATATCAGCTCGACAACGATCTGATCCGGGAATGCCAGCCAGCGATTCAGGACGGCCAGCATGTCGCGCTGGCGATCGAAGTGCAGAACATCGATCGCGCCTTGGGCACCATGCTCAGCCACGAGGTCTCCAAGAAGTGGGGGCCGCACGGTCTTCCCGACGGGACGATCCACATCCGCTGCCGCGGCTCGGCCGGCCAGAGCCTGGGGGCGTGGCTGGTGCACGGGATCACGTTGGAAGTGGAGGGCGACGCCAACGACTACGTGGGCAAGGGGCTTTCGGGCGGCCGCATCATCGTTTATCCCCCCGCGAATTCCACGTTCGCCCCGGAAGACAACATCATCGTCGGCAATGTCGTGCTGTATGGTGCGATTCAGGGAGAGGCGTACTTCCGCGGCCGCGCGGCGGAGCGTTTCTGCGTGCGGAATTCCGGCGCTTGGACGGTGGTGGAAGGCGTGGGGGACCACGGCTGCGAATACATGACCGGCGGGCGGGCGGTGATTCTCGGTCCAACAGGCCGCAACTTTGCCGCGGGCATGTCGGGCGGCATCGCCTACGTGTGGGACCCGCACGACCGGCTGCTGACCAATCTCAATCTGGAGATGGTTGAACTGGAACCCCTGAGCGACGAGGACCTCGAGGAACTTCGCGAGCTGATCGCCAAGCATCACAAGTACACCCGCTCCACCGTGGCGGCCCAGATTCTGGAGAATTGGGACCGCGAATGGACCCGCTTCAAGAAGGTGATGCCGGTCGATTACAAACGTGCCTTGGCGGAGCAGAAAAAGGAAGCGGAAGCCGCGGCACACCGCGCGACAGCGTTCGCGACGGTGGGTGGTCAAAGCTGAGAGTTGTCGCCGACCCGCGCGCGGCCCCCCGGCGGCTGTGGGAGTCCGCCGGGTCGCGGAGCCAATTTTCGACTGCCGTCCGCCGCAGCGCCTCGCGGAAAACGCGGCCCCAGGCGCCGACGGGCGTTTTTTCAAACTGGTTTGACAAGGAACTTCGGTTCCGCGGGGGCAGGCCGCCGTCCGCGAGTTTCGCGGCCTCTCCCGTTCACAGAAAGTTTGCACTGCCCATGGGCAAGCCGACCGGTTTCAAAGAATTCGTGCGGGAAGTTCCGCGGGACCGCGATCCCGCCCTCCGCGTGCTGGATTGGCGCGAGTTCCACGAGCACCTGGACGAGCCCGCGCTGCGGCAACAAGGCGCCCGCTGCATGGACTGCGGAGTGCCGTTCTGCCACACGGGCACGTTGCTCAACGGCATGGCCGCGGGCTGCCCGATCAACAATCTCATTCCGGAGTGGAACGATCTGGTGTATCGCGGACATTGGCGCGAAGCGCTCGACCGCCTGCACAAGACGAACAACTTTCCGGAGTTCACTGGGCGGGTGTGCCCGGCCCCTTGCGAAGGATCGTGCGTGTTGGGCATCACGCACCCGCCAGTCACGATCAAAACCATCGAGTGCGCCATCATCGACAAGGCCTTCGAGGAAGGGTGGGTGACGCCCAATCCGCCCCGAGTCCGCACGGGAAAAACCGTCGCCATCATCGGTTCGGGACCGGCCGGTCTGGCCGCCGCGGCGCAGCTCAACAGCGTGGGCCATACGGTGACGGTGTTCGAACGCGCCGACCGGATCGGCGGGCTGTTAATGTACGGCATTCCCAACATGAAGCTCGACAAGCAGGCCGTCGTCCAGCGGCGGGTGAACCTGCTGATGGCGGAAGGCGTGCTGTTCAAAACCGGGGTGGAAGTCGGCGAGGATCTTCCCGCCAACGAACTGCTCGAGCATTTCGATGCCGTCGTGCTCTGCACGGGGGCCACGGCCCCGCACGACTTTTTCGTCAACACACCCGGCCGCCATCTGGCGGGCATCCACTTCGCCATGGAATTCCTGCATCGCAACACCAAGAGCATGCTCGATTCCAATCACGAGGATGGACAGTACATCAGCGCCCGCGAGAAGGACGTGATCGTGATCGGCGGCGGCGACACCGGCACCGACTGCGTGGCGACGTCCCTGCGGCATGGCTGCCGGTCGCTGGTCAATTTCGAGGTGGTGCCTCAACCGCCGCGGGAGCGGGCCCCCAACAATCCCTGGCCGCAATGGCCCCGCGTCTACCGCCGGGATTACGGCCACGAAGAGGCTGCCGCCTGTTTCGATTACGCCCGCATGCCCGGCAAACAGTTGGCCGATGATCCGCGGGAATACGCCATCCAAACCGTCGCCTTCCTCGGCGACGCGCACGGTCGGCTGCGGGCCGTGAAAACGGTGCGACTCGACTGGTCCAAGCCCGATCCGGAGAAGAAGACTCCGTTCTCGGTGATCCCCGGCACCGAGCAGGAGTGGCCTGCCCAATTGTGTTTTCTGGCACTGGGCTTCAAGGGACCCGAATCGACCGTGGCCAGGCAATTGGGGGTCGAGTTTGATCCCCGCACCAATTACAAGGCCGAATATGGCCAGTACCGCACCAATGTTCCTCGGGTGTACGCCGCCGGCGACTGCCGACGCGGACAAAGCCTGGTCGTGTGGGCCATTCACGAGGGGCGCGGCGTGGCCCGGGAGGTCGACCGCGACTTGATGGGCAGCACCGATTTGCCGTGATGTGCGCAGCCGCGGCGGCTGCAAAAAATCGTCCTCCTTGGAACGGGCCGTAACCAGCGGGAAACTGCCCACTGCGGCCGACCTCGAACCTTGCCCCCCCTCGCCGACCGTGCATTGTGATCGGTGCGTTCCGCTTGCCGAAGCCGCGATGACTGATCCGTCTCGGCTGCCGCCGTCCCTATGCCCGCCCGAGGGTGCGAGCCACCCTCCGCGGTCGGTGTATGTCCACGTTCCGTTTTGCCGGCATCGCTGCGGCTATTGCGATTTCACGTTGATCGCTGGTCGCGATGATCTCCGAGACAGCTATCTCGACGCACTGGAGCGCGAACTGGCCGCGACATTCGCCGACCGGTCGGCCCGTGTGCGGCTGCGGACGCTGTATTTCGGCGGCGGCACGCCTTCCCATCTGACGTTGCCGCAGCTTGTGCGGCTGTTCTCGTTGTTGCGGCGGTACTACGACTGGGGTCCGCCGCAATTCCCCAGTGAAATGCGGAACGGTGAAGTTCCCGCGGCCGAGATTTCGCTCGAGGCGAATCCCCTGGACTGCACCGAGGAACTGCTTGAACAACTGGCGGCTCTGGGTGTGAACCGCCTGTCGTTGGGCGTGCAATCGTTCGACGCCGAAACCCTCCGCGTGCTCGAACGGGACCATACGCCGGACCTGGTGCGCCGCGTGCTGCCTCGGGCGCGCGCGTGGTTCCCTAATCTTTCCATCGACCTGATGTTTGGCGTGCCGGGACTGTCGCTGGCTCATTGGCGGGACGGTCTGCGGGAAGCCCTGGATTGGGGCGTAGCGCACGTGTCCACCTATGGTCTCACGTTTGAGCCGGGCACGGCCTTTGAGACCCGGCGTCGCCGCGGCGAACTCCATCGCGTCGATGAGGAGTTGGAACGGGCCCAGTACGAACTGGCCATGGACTTGCTGAGCGAAGGGGGATTCGAGCAGTACGAGATCTCGAACTTCGCCCGTCCCGGCCGGGCGTGCCGACACAACCTGAATTACTGGCAGGGCGGGTCTTACGCCGGTTTCGGACCGGGTGCCGCGCGCTTCGTGAACGGCCGCCGGGAAACCAACGTCCGCAGCACGCTGGGCTATGTGGCGCGGCTGGCGCGCGGGTTGTCTCCCACGGCGGAGATCGACGCGATCTCCGCGGAAGCGCGCGCCCGGGAACGCATCTTTTTAGGGTTGCGGATGACCGCGGGGCTGTCGCGAACGGAGTTTCGTCAACACACGGGATTCGATCTCGACGCACTGGCCGGCGCGGCACTCGGCAAATGTCGGGCGGCCGGGTGGCTGGCCGACGACGGCGACCGCATCCAATTGACCCGCGAAGGCCGATTCGTCGCCGACCGCGTGGCGGTCGAATTCCTGTGAAGCCCGCGAAACACCGCTGCGAAAACCGGTGGCCCAGTGAGCCATGCGGGCCCACTTCCACGCTGCGTCGGGAGCGTGGAGTGGTGGCAGTGCTGGCTGCCGCGTTCTGGAGCTTCCGGCTCGTCAACGGCGCGGTGTTCCCGGCGGTCGAGAAGCCTGCCCGTTCCATGACTTCCGAGATGGGGCGGGATCCGCGCTCAGCCGGCCGTCGCCGCGCGCTTGCGGCCGATGAACAGGTAATACGGGGCGCGCACGCACGGCAGGTAGGGGACTTTGCCGCGGCATTGCCGCAACTCGAGCGTTTCGAATTTGTGTTGCAGGTACGGAAGATGGTCGGGGCTGAGAAACACGTTGTCGGCGGCGAACCAGGCAGGCCACAAGGTGCGCGTCGCCCAACGATGTCGAGCCAACCCGGCCGCCGGAAACTTGCGGGCCACGAAAAAGTCCACCACGCCGATCACGCCACCCGTTGAAAGCAACCGTTCCGCCTGATCGATGGCCGCGAACCAGTCGGGAATCATCGTGAGGGAGTAGGAGCAGGTGACGACATCGGCACGTCCTTCCGGCGGCACGAAGGTCGTCGCATCATGATGTATGGCGGTGACATTGGTCCAACCGCGGTCTCGAATGCGCTGTTCGGCCACCTGGAGCAAGGACGAAGAGAGATCCACCAGATACACCCGCGAGAAATTGGCGAGCCGAGGCCCCCAATGCTCGGCGTTTTCCCCGGTCCCTGCCCCCAGGTCGACCCAAATCCCGCCCGTCGGCGCTGGCAATTTCTCGAACAACTCTTGCCGACCATGCAGCAGCCGCTGGCGAAAGGCGTCGTATCCCGCCGCCTGCCCCTTGTAAAAGTTTTCCAGCCGCTCTTCGTGCGTCTGCCCCGTGCCCCGCGTGACCACCATGTGCCACAGGATCCGCACGTCGTTCCACAAGCTGGAAGTCCGAGGGGGACGTGTTTTCGACGCGGCCGATTCATTCACCGTGAGCGGCTCCCGGGATTTGATGCGGTCAGAAAATCGATACCGTCGGAAGGCGGTCCACCCGCACCGCCGCGACCAGGCCAGGCGGTGTCAAGGGGCCGCAAAGAAGGACTCCACCTGCGGGTTCTCGTCCGGCCCACAAATCCGCCCGAGCAACAAACCCATCCCACCACCGCATCCCAGCCCTACCCGCCAAGCCGCCCCCCTCACAGCCGGGTGATTCTAACACGCGCTACCAGCCCATTGCATTTGAGCGGCGGAATTGCTGCGGCTGCGAGCACTCGGCAGAATCGACGGCCACTGTCTGACAGGGCGGCAACTGCCGCCTGTTTGCCGCCTGCTTCTTTCCAGCCCCTCGAGGAACACGTTATGCCAACCCCTCGTTCTCCCTGGTTGTGTGCTGTGGCCGGTCTTGTCGTCTGCGGTTGGTTGCTGGCGGCCGACGGCAATTCACCTGGTCTGAAGAAATGGCAGCGAGGCAAAGGGTGGGGCTGGGTGTGGGGTCCCGACGACGAAGTCGGAGCACTCAACGAAATGACCGATGCCTCCCGGCTGGCTGCCGCCAGGCTGATCACGCATGGCCGCTGCTACGACCTGGGCGTGTTGTACAATCGGCAATCGTACAAGTGGCCCGGCCACAGTCCGGGAGAAATCCTGTCGTTTCGCACCCCGGAGGGAGTGAAGCGCCAGCTCGACCTGCCCTTCGTGGGTCGTGATCCCAGCCGCACGGGCTGGCACAGTTGCGCTTTGTTCCTGAGCGACAACATCGCCACGCAAATCGACGGTCTCGCCCACGCCACCGAAGGGGACGACGACCACTGGTACAACAATTTCACGGAGCAACAATGGGGCGGCAACTGGGGACCGCGCAAGTGCGACGCCGCCAAGATTCCCCCCATCGTGGCTCGCGGCGTGCTGATCGACGTGGCCGCATCCCAGGGGGTTGAGGCCCTGCCCGGTCACACGCCCATCACCGTGGCCGACCTCGAAGCCGCGCTGCGGAAACAGGGAACCACGCTGCGTCCGGGCGATGTCGTGCTGATTCGCACGGGAACGCTCCGCTATTGGGGAACCACCGGGGCCGATCACGAGCGAATCGCCGCCCACGATTCGGCAGGCATCACCGTCGACGCCGCCCGCTGGCTCGTGGAACAGCAGGGAGCCATGCTCATCGGCAGCGACACCAGCGGCTTGGAATACGGACCGCCCGCCGACCAGGCCGAACGCTATCAGGCCCAATTCGGCTCGTTCATGCCGGTGCACAACTACCTGCTGATTCAACAGGGCGTACACATCGGCGAATTCCACTACCTCGAAGACCTCTCACGGGACAAGGTTTACGAATTCTGCTACATCGCCGCCACGGCCAAAATCCAGGGGACCACGGCCGGTTTCGCCTTGCGGCCGCTCGCCCTGCGATAACCCTTCCGGTGGCAAGGACGGCCGGCAGAAAGGGGGCCGCCAGAATTTCGCCCAGATTTTCGTGCCGATCTCCCTCGTTCGCGGTTTATTCTCACGGGAACTATCAGGTTGACTTCCGTCTCCCTAGTCCACCGTTGGGGCGGCGGAACCGGCGTGTGCGTTGTCTCTGGACAAAGGACACATCATGCTTCGATTGCCGAGTCTGACTGCCTGGGCGTTGTGCGGAGCGTTCGCGCTGGCACCGCAAGTCGCCCCCGCGGAAGTCGCAGGAAAGACCTTCACCCTGTCCATTTCCTCGACCGTCGCCGGCGTGGTGGGTGGTTACGTGACCTTCCACACCGATGGCACGTACAACTACTCGGCGACGAATGGGAGTTGGGGGTATGGAACCTACTTGGAAACCGTGGATTCCGTGACGGGAACCTCCGTGGTGCAAGGAAACGGCATCGGCAGTGACGGCTACCAAGGCGCGTTTGTGGCTCAGTCGGCCCCAACCAGCTTGGGAGGCGCGGTACCGGTCACCACACTCGTCGGTCTCGGCGTGGGCAACCTGGGGGACGTGTTTTTCGCGGTGGGATTCAGCGTCGACGCCGGCGGCAGCGGCACAGCCGAGGGGAGCCGCGGCACGGGCGTTGACGACGGCAGCCGGCCGAACCGGGTGGACCCTCCCGCGCGGCGAGACTTTCGCTCCCGGTAGTCGGTTGCGGTCGGTGGCCGTGCGCCAAAGCAAGCGCCAAACTAAGGAGAGCGGGAAAGGAAGGAAAGCACAGAGCGGCTCCTTGCCGCGCGGCGGTCGCCAGGTGGAATGGTCGACCTGGAACCAGACCGTTCGCGGATCATGGCCGCAGGTCGCCGACGATGGGCACAATTCGCGGAACAACGCCCTAGTTCGGCTGGCGACCGGATTGAGCCTGCTGCCAACACTTCATGTAGTAACCCTGGATGGCAGCGAGGCAGGAGCGTCCGTTGGGCGCCAGGCTGCGACACCGCGCTTCAGCCGACTGCGCTCGCTGAACTACCGCTTTCGTCCGGGTGACCACCCCCTCCGCCACATCGCTTTCGATGTCGTCGCGCGTCAGACCGAAGCAACTGCACAAGGGAGCGTCGGCATCCTTGACCGGAATGGGCGCGGTGAAGGCGTCCCGCAGGACCTCCGCCCCGAAATCGTCGAAGTACACCACCGGGCACCGAGGATGGGGACAGAACAACGCCGTTTGCACGAACCGCTGGCGATCCCTTTCGGAAAGGTGCGCGCGCAGCGTCTCCTCCCCAACCACGTCGCCCACGCTGCCGCAGCGCGGGCAACGGCTTGGACCCTCCTCCACTTCGCGCACGAAGGCCTTGTTCATGATTCACGGATCGCTCGTGTACGGCATCGTTGCGGTTCCCCCCATCTCGAGGCGGGATCAACTGTCCCAGGGGAGAAAGCCCCGTTCGCGCAGCTCGGTGATGTTGTCGTGGGCGCTTTGCAGCACGCGCTCGGCCGCGTACCGCACGACGGCCACACTGGCATACTCCAGCGGCGCGGCGAGAATCGCCACCCGGTCTTCGTCTTCCTGATCGAGTTGACGGTTCAATCGGGCGACGACTTCTTCAACGCTGTCGCTGACGATGCGTTCGGCCCGGGAGACGTTCTTCAACCGCAGATGGGAAAACGAAGCCGTTCGCGCCAGCAGGTACTGGGCAAAACCCGCGTCGTCGTCCGTTTCGAAGAACCCCTGAAGCTCTGGTTCAGCATTGTCTGGCGTAATGATCAGCGGGCGGGTGATGTTCACCTGGCCCTGTCGAATCACGACTGGTTGCCTAGGCACAGCCGGATCGAGCACCAGGAAGTACGGCAGTTCCGATTCGCCGAACGTGAACAAAGAGTACGATACCGGCCGGACAATCCGCACGGCTTGCCAGGCCGCGCGAAAGCGGCGTTCGGCATCGAACGGGTCGTGGAGGGTCAATGGACGGTCTCCCGCAAGTTGCTCCACCGCTTCAGTCTACCGCGTGATGCGCGCGGACAGCAGCGGGCCGGCTGCCAGCCAGAAGGGTCTGGATTACACGGGGCCATTCATCGTCAGCCGGAGGGCAAAGCCGCCGCCAGTACACGCATGTACACACTCGCATGAACCAGTCGATTTATTCGACCGCATGGAAGATTCAGCCGCAAGGGATCGGGTCCATGTCAGCCCCTGGCTGGCCGCCTGGCTCTCAAAAATGAATAACCGGAGAAAAGTCGGCAATAGGTGATTTACAAGTCCAAAAGCGAACGCTAATGTACTATTTTCGAGCCAACTCGTGGCTCTGTGCGGTGGGGGATTTCATTGGCATTTTGAGGGACTCGCATCATGCTTCAGAATCCGTTGGTGCGCGCTCGGCGGGGATTCACGCTCATCGAGCTGTTGGTGGTGATTGCCATCATCGCCATTTTGATCGCTCTGTTGTTGCCAGCGGTGCAGCAGGCCCGCGAGGCGGCGCGGCGGACGCAGTGCCGCAACAACCTCAAGCAGATCGGCTTGGCGATCCACAACTATCACGATTCGCACAACTGCTTCCCGCCGGGATACATCGCCGTGATTCCCACGGACATGAACGTGAAGAACGCGAATGTGATGTTGTTGCCCTACCTCGATCAGGCGCCATTGTACAACCAGATCAATCAGAACGTCCCGATGATGACGGGCCCCACGGCGTATCCGGCCGCCGAACTGGCGCGGAACGAAGCGCTGGGACGCACGACCCTCACGGTGTTCATGTGCCCGTCGTCGCCGGCTCCGCCCGTCAACACCTACACGTTCCCCGCCGGTGCATTCAACGCAAGTCCCCCATACCCGCCGCAAACCGCCACGTTCACGGCGGCCCGCACCGATTACTCGGGCACCACGGGCGTTCGTGGAACCTTCGGCAACATCGCCTACAACAACAATCAAGGGGGTGACCGGGAAGGCATGCTGCGCATGGCCGGCACCGGCGGCGACGTCGCGCGGATGCGCGACGTGGTGGACGGCACCTCGAACACATTCATGATCGGTGAGCGGACCGGCAGCAGAGTGCTGTACCTGAAAACGGCGGCGGCCAGCAGCCTGCCCGGAGTTCCCGGGGCGATGTTCACCATCATGCAGGATACCAACGGCGGAAGCTGGCCCGATCCGCTGGTGTACGAGCACTGGCTGCAAGGCGCACTGTATGACGGCACGGGCAACGGCGGTCCCTGCCCGATCAACTGCACCAACATCCGCGGCAACGGTTTCCACTGCTTCCATACGGGCGGCGCGCATTTCCTGATGGGCGACGGTGCCGTGAAGTTCGTCAGCGAGAACATCTCGGCGTTCGTGTTTGCCGCCTCCATCACCCGCAAGAAGGGTGAAGTCGCCACGCTGGATCAGTGATCTCTCACGTTTTTCAACTTGGGCCCAGGCATGTTCAGCAGGGGGTGGTCCGCGGGGGCGGCACCCCCGGCCTGTTTTTCCGGGAGATGTTATGCGCGGATGGGTTGTTGTTTGCAGTGTGCTTGGCGTCTGCCTGCTGGTCGGCGGTTGTGGGCAACAAGGACCGCCGCGAAAGCCCACGTTCAAGGTCACGGGGAAAGTGGTCGTCGACGGCGCGCCGCCGACGTCTTCCATTCAAATCACCTGCCACAGCCTGAGCGGCATGGACCCGAACATGCCCACGGCATCGCAGTGCGAAACCAATCCCGACGGCACCTTTGAAATCGCCACGTATCAGCAGGGGGACGGCGTGCCGGTGGGTGACTACGTGCTCACCTTCACCAGCCGAGAATTCAACATGATGGCCCGGACGTACGTCGGTCCGGACAAGCTCAACAACCGCTACGCGGACCCGCAAAAGTCGGAATTCAAGTTCACGGTGAAGGACAAGCCGGTGGATTTGGGGGAAATCCAACTGACCACCAAGTAACCATGGTCGTGCGAGCCGTGCTTGTGATCGCGCGACCAATCCAGGCAATCATCGCCCCGGCGTGAAGGATTGGCTGGCACACCATGGAATCACGCCGGCCACCATCATTCTGTTTCTGAGTACGTGCGGAAGGAGAGTTGGGTCGATGCCACGGTTTGATCAATTGTTGCTGGGGTTGCTGTGTTGCCTGATTGCCCAGCTTCTGCGGGCCGCCGATCCGCCCGCCCCCGCCGACGACGCCATCCCGGCCGCCATGTTCCGCTATCTGGCCCGCGAGGAACCGGCCTTCCGCTGGACGCAGGAAGAACAGCAGAAATCGGCGGCGGGCACCGTGTATCGCCTCAAACTCGTCTCCCAAACGTGGCAGAACATCGTCTGGGAGCATCCCCTGTATGTGTTCGATCCTCCGGAACTCAAGTATCCGCAGCACATGCTGCTGTTTGTGACCGGCGGCCGCAACGGCAACCTGCCCAGCCAGGAAGACCTGGCGCTGGGCATCAACCTGGCGCGTTTGTGCGGCGCGCGAGTCGCCACGCTGCACCATGTGCCCAATCAGCCCCTGTTCGACGGCCGCGTCGAGGACGACCTGATCACCGAAACCTGGCTGCGCTACCTGGAAACCGGAGACGACACCTGGCCGTTGCTATTTCCCATGGTCAAAAGCGCCGTCAAGGCCATGGATGCGCTCCAGGCGTTTTCCCGCGACAAGTTCAACCAGCCGGTCAATGGTTTCGTCGTCACCGGGGCTTCCAAGCGCGGCTGGACGAGTTGGCTCACCGCCGCCGCCGATCGCCGCATCCTCGGCACGGCTCCCATGGTGATCGACGTGCTCAATTTTCCCCGGCAAATGAAGCATCAAAAAGCCGTGTGGGGCTTCTACAGCGAGCAGATCGCCGATTACACCAGCAAGGGTCTGGTGCGGGAAGACGGCATTCCGGAAGGGGAGCGGGAAAGCTATTTGTGGAAGATGATGGATCCGTTCACGTACCGGTATCAGATTCCTGTTCCCAAGCTGGTGATCGTGGGGGCCAACGACCGCTACTGGGTGCACGACGCCATGAACCTGTACTGGGACGATCTGGTTGGTCCCAAGCATGCCATTCGCGTGCCGAACGCCGGCCATAACCTCAAAGGCGGACGCGAGCAGGTGTTCGCCACGCTGGCGGTGTTTTTCCGCCGCACCGTCACCGGCCGGACGCTGCCGAACGTGACGTGGGAGAAGAATGGCACGCCCGCGACGCTGGAACTTTCCATCCGTTCGGATGACGAACCGGCTGGCGTGCTGCTTTGGACGGCCACGGCGGCCAACAACGATTTCCGCGAGTCGCGGTGGGAATCCCGCCCGCTCGTTTCCGAGGGGGGCAAGTATGTGGGTCGCATCGCCCGGCCGAAAAACGGAGAGCATGTGGCCTTCTACGGCGAAGTCCAGTTCGTCGACGATCCGGCCCCCTTTTCCACCACCACGTTGATTTATTGGGAATAACGCGCGGAGCGACCAACAGGCTCCGGACGTCAACAGGTTGACGTGTGGCGGCGGTCCGGCCGCAACCACGAGGTTTCCCCAGGGCGCTGGTGGCAGCGCCCTGTGTTTTTTGAATCGGATCCAGTTTTTGGATCCATCACGCCAGTGGTTTTAACCGATGGGCGAACTTATGGCGGAACCTGGCCACCTTGGGTGCCACCACGGCCGCACAGTAGGGCTGCTGCGGATGTGCCCGGAAATAGCCCTGATGGTAATCCTCCGCGGGATAAAACGTAGTCAAAGGCTCGATCCGGGTCACGATTGGTGACGCAAACCATCGGGCCTCGGTCAACTCGCGAAGCTTGGCCTCGGCGACCGCCTGCTGCTGGGGAGAATGCACGAAAATCGCCGAACGGTATTGCGGCCCCACATCATTCCCTTGCCGGTCGAGTGTGGTGGGGTCGTGCGTGGCGAAAAACACGTCCAACAGGTCGCCGTAGGCAATCACCCGCGGATCGAAGGTGATCTGCACCACTTCCGCGTGACCCGTGGTTTTGGTGCAAACCTGTTCGTAGGTGGGTTGCGGGACGTGGCCGCCGGCATAACCTGATACGACCCGGTCCACCCCTTGAAGCTGTTCGAACACGGCCTCGAGACACCAGAAGCAGCCTCCCGCCAAGGTGGCCAGTTCGCGATCCAATGTGGTCATGCAACGACTCCCTTCCTGACGCCGTCAACTCGCGGCGCACACCGCCGCGACAGGGCAAGTCCAACGAGCTGACCGCGGCAAAGTCCGAGCGAGCCGCACCGGCACCTGTCGGTCGTCGGCCCGATCTTGTCGGTGATCTGCTCGGTCCTCTGCCTCATTATGCCGCCGGACAGCCGCTTTGCCGATGCTCCTGGGGGGAATTGCCGATGCTCCTGGGGGGAATTGCCGAGAGGCGCGCGGGGAATTGCCGATGCTCGCGCGGGGAATCGGCACACCTTCCGACACGCGCCCCTCGGCGTCGCGGAGTTCCACCATGATTTCCGGCAACTGCGGATTCGCGGGCGACCTCAGCAGGTCGCGGGAACTTCCCGCCGATTTCAGAGTTCTCTCCGGCTCCGCCCGAGAAACCCCAGTGACGGCCTGGGCTGCCGAGCGGCAGCGTCTTGCGGACCGCGGCGCGCGACAACCGGGGGCCGCTCCCAATCGTCTCCGTGGGGAAAGGGACTCGTTCGACGCCGCCGCGTGAATTCGGTAGGGTGTCGGTGCCTGACCGACCTTTACGCATCGGAGAGATGGTCGCATGAAATGGACGTTGTTTGCCGCCGGCTGGATGACCGCTTGGCTTCCGCTGACCGTTGTCGGCGAGTGGCAGCCGAAAACAGCACCGGTCATGACCCGCTGGGCGCGGGACGTGACCCCGGAGAAAGTGCATCCCGAATATCCGCGGCCGCAAATGGTGCGTCCGCACTGGCTGAACCTGAACGGTCTGTGGGATTACGCCCTGACTCCGCGCGAGGGGCCACTTCCCCAGACGTGGGACGGACAGATACTCGTTCCGTTTCCCATCGAGTCGGCCCTATCCGGCGTGATGAAAACCGTGGGACCGGACCAGCGCCTTTGGTATCGCCGCACGTTTTCCCTGCCCGCTGAGGCCGCTTGGCGGCACAAAACGATCCTGCTGCACTTCGGGGCCGTGGACTGGGATTGCACGGTGTGGGTGAACGGCGCGGAGGTGGGCCGCCATCGCGGGGGATACGATCCCTTTTCGTTCGACATCACGCCGCATCTCAAGGCCGAGGGTTTGAACGAACTGGTGATTGCCGTGTGGGACCCCACCGACGCCGGTTATCAGCCGCGCGGGAAACAAGTGCGAAATCCGCACGGCATCTGGTACACGTCGGTCACCGGCATCTGGCAAACCGTCTGGTTGGAGCCTGTGCCGAACACGCACCTTCGCGGTCTGACCATCACCCCCGATGTCGACCGCGGGGGGATCGATGTTTTGGCCGATGTCGCGGGCGGCGACGCTCGGTCCGTTGCGCTAGCTGTCCGTTGCGACTACACATTTCGCCGCGACACGAGGTCGGGCAGTGGAAGTGCCGCCGCACAGGTTGCCTCCGCAACCCAACCGGTGAAGCTCGACCTGGGCCAACCCGCCCGCGACCTGTTGTGGTCGCCCGCGAATCCGCAGTTGCTGGACATGGTGGTGGAACTCCGCGACGCCGAGGGGCGCGTGATCGATCGGGTTCAGACCTATACCGCGCTGCGGAAGATCTCCCTAGGCAAGGATCAGGCGGGGGTTGTGCGGATCCTGCTGAATAACCAGCCTCTTTTCCAATATGGTCCTCTGGACCAGGGTTGGTGGCCCGACGGCCTCTACACCGCGCCCACCGATGAAGCGCTCAAATTCGACATCGAGATCACCAAAAAGTACGGCTTCAACATGATCCGCAAGCATGTGAAGGTCGAACCGCAGCGGTGGTATTACTGGACGGACAAGCTCGGCCTGCTAGTCTGGCAGGACATGCCCAGCGGCGACCAGCACGCCCCGTGGGACCCCTTCGGCAAGCACAACGGGGAGGAAATCGTGCGGACGCCGGAATCGGCGGACAACTTTCGCCGGGAATGGCAGCGGATCATCGACAGCCGACGGAATCATCCCTCCATCGTGATGTGGGTCCCGTTCAATGAAGCCTGGGGGCAGTTCGATACCGTCGCCGTGACCCGCTGGACGAAGGAGTACGATCCGACGCGGCTGGTGAACTGCGCTTCCGGCGGAAACGACTTTCCCGTGGGAGACGTGATCGACGTGCACCGCTATCCTGGTCCCGTGATGGTCGAACCGAGCAGCGACCGGGCCGGAGTCTTGGGAGAGTTCGGCGGCCTGGGCTTGCCGCTGAAAGGCCACACCTGGCAAAGCGAAAAGAACTGGGGTTACCGCAGCTTCACCTCGCAGGAAGCGCTCACCGAGGCGTATCTGGACCTGATCGACAAACTGCACCCGTTGATCGGTCGGGGGTTGTCCGCCGCGGTGTATACGCAGACCACCGATGTCGAGATCGAAGTCAACGGTCTGCTGACGTATGACCGTGCCGTGGAGAAAATCCCCGTCGCCACGGCCGCGCGGGCCCATCAGCAGTTGTGGGAGCCAGCGCCAAAAGTGACGACGCTGTTGCCGACGGCGGAAACGTCACCCGCCGTCTGGAAATTCACCACGGAACAACCGGCCGAGGGTTGGCATCAAGCCGATTTTTCCGATGCAGCCTGGACAGCGGGAACCTCTGGTTTCGGCGAGCCTTCGACACCCGGCGCGCAGGTCAACACGTTGTGGAAGTCGCCCGACATCTGGTTGCGGCGGACCTTCGATCTGCCGACCTTGCCAAAAGGCGAATTGCGGCTGCGCATGCACCATGACGAGGACGCCGCAGTCTATCTGAACGGCGTGCTGATCAAGCGAGTCTCGGGATACACCACCGAGTACGTCTCGTTGCGGCTGAGTGCCGAAGCACAGCGGGCGCTTCGAGTTGGCCGCAACACGCTCGCCGTGCATTGCCATCAGACGGGCGGGGGGCAATACATCGACTTGGGGTTGGAAGTTTGGGAACGATGAGGCGGTCCACACGGTTGTTGCCGCCCCCCTTGCCGCGCACGGCAACCGTGGTTCCGGCGGTCGAGGCAGGGGAAGCCAGGTGACGGCACTCGGGAGTGGGAGAGGGATCGGATGCCCCGCGTCGGTATTTTGGCCCTGCTCCAGGAATCGAACACGTTTTTGCGTGAGCAGACCACGTTGGAACATTTCCAACGCGAGTTGCTCCTGACGGGTGAGGCGGTCCGCACGTACTTTCAAGACAAACCGCACGAAGTGGGCGGTTTTTTCGCTGGCCTGGCACGGGCCGGTCTGGAAGCCGTTCCGCTGTTCGCCGCACGCGCCTTGCCCTTCGGAACCGTCACCGCGGAGGCCTGGTCGGCCTTGATGGCACAGATGGACGCGGCGCTCCAAGCGGCCGGTCCCTTGGATGGCGTCCTGGTGGCGCCGCACGGTGCGACGGTGGCCGAACCCGCACCGGATGCCGACGGATTTTGGCTGGGAATGGTCCGCCGGCGGGTGGGACCGGACGTGCCCGTCATCGGCACGCTCGATCCGCATGCCAATCTCTCCCCAGCCATGGTGGCGGCCACGGATGCCTTGTGCGCTTACCGCACCAATCCGCATGTCGACCAGCGGGCGCGGGGAGAAGAGGCGGCGGAATTACTGGCGCGAACCTTGCGGGGCGAAATCCGTCCGCGCCAGTCGGCCTGTTTTCCACCGATGTTGATCAACATCGAGCGGCAATGCACGGCGGAACATCCCTTGGCGGACCTCTGCCAGCGATTCGACGAAGTCCGCCGGCGCCCGCGCGTCCTCAGTGCCAGCCTGCTGCTGGGATTTCCCTACGCGGATGTCACCGAGATGGGATCGGCCGCCCTGGTGGTAACCGATGGGGAAACCCGGCTGGCCGAGGAGTTGGCCCGCGAATTAGGGTCGGCACTGTGGTCGGCCCGCCACGCACTGGCTGGGGAATTCCTCTCCATCGAAGAGGCCGTCACGCAGGCCGCTCGCTTGCCGGGACCGGTTTGTTTGCTCGATATGGGAGACAACGTGGGGGGAGGTTCTCCCGGCGACGGCACATGGCTGGCATGGGAATGCCATCGGCGACGGATTGGCCCCACGCTGGTGGTGATTCACGATCCGCAGGCGGCACAGGCCGCGATTGCCGCCGGGGTCGGCCGCCGGTTGGTGCTGCAAGTGGGAGGCCGCTCCGACGATCGGCATGGCCCGCCGCTGACGGCCGAGTTTGAGGTGCGGCACGTTGGCGACGGCAAGTTCACGGAAACGGAAGTCCGCCACGGCGGATTCACCGAATGCGATCAAGGCCCGACCGCGATTGTCACCGCCGATTCCGGGCTGTCGGTGATGCTGACCAGCCGGCGGATGCCGCCGTTCAGTCTTCGACAACTCACCGGCTGCGGCGTGGACCCGCGGGCGTACCAGATTCTGGTGACGAAAGGGGTCAATGCGCCGCTGGCCGCGTATCGTCCGGTTTGTCCCCACCTGCTGCGCGTCAACACGCCGGGAGTGACCACGGCCGATGTGCGACAATTGCCCTTCACGCGGCGGCGGCGACCGATGTTCCCCTTCGAACCGGACACGGACTGGCATGCGTCTTCGTGAGTTGTCCGAACGGGATCGAGCACCCGTGGACAACTCGCGCGGAGCGGGGAGCATCTTGTCGACCGGCTCGGAACAGAATCCGGGGTGGCGACGGGTCGCCGGCGGTGGAAAGATTCGCGACCAAACGCCTGCCGCTGCCGTCGGGAGCTTGTCGCCGTCGATCACTCGGCGGCGGAAGTTGAGATAAGTCGGGGACGGAAGTGTTGCTTCGACTCCCCTGCGGGAAGATGTCGGCGTCACCTTTCCTGTTGCTTACTTCTTTGCTGACGAGCTGACAAACATGTCGATCTGGCATTGGTCACGGTGGCTGGCCGAGGTGCCCGAAGCGGCGCGGATCACCTTGGGTGAAGGTCATACGCCGCTGGTGCGGTCGCGGCGGATTGGTCCCAGCGTGGGTGTGCCCAACCTGTACTTCAAGCTGGAAACGGGCAATCCCTCGGGATCGTACAAGGACCGTTTCGCCGTGGTCGCCGTTTCGGACATGCTGGCCCGCGGCAAGCGGGTGTGCTGGGCGACTTCCAGCGGCAATACGGGAGCGGCCCTGGCCGCGTACTGTGCCGTCGCTGGGATCGAATGTCGCATCGCCATTGTGGAACGGGCGCCGGCGGGCAAACTGCGGCAAATGCTGGCGTATGGGGCCAAACTCGCGCGGATTCGTGGATTCGGCATCGACAGCGAACTTTCGGACCGCGTGTTCGCGCGGCTGAGGGAATTGGGAGCCGCGCCTGGCGCGTCCTTGCAGATCAGTGCCTTCAAATTGGCTCCGGTGGGCATGACCGGCGTGTTGACGTTGTCCCATGAATTGGCGGAACAAGCGCCCCAACCCTGGGACCATGTGTTTTGCATGGCCGGAGGGGGCGGCCTGGCGTGGGCGGTCGCGCAGGGGTTCCTGCAACGGCACGAGGCGGGCATGCTGGCTCGCTGCCCGCGCATTGAAGTCGTGCAGCCAGAGGGCAACAACACCATCGCCGGACCGCTCCGCGGCGGCCGTTCGCGGGGGCAAAAGGTCCAGTGCACCACGGAGATCAGCGGGCTGCAAGTACCCAATCTGGTGGATGCCGACGGCGCCATTGCCGCCTGTCGCCGCACTGGCGGCACTGGCCACCTGGTGAGTGACGCACTGGTGTGGGACGTGCAGCGGCGATTGGCCCGCGAGGAAGGCATTTTCGCGGAGCCAGCGGGAGCCGCCGCCGTGGCGGGACTGATTCAGGCGGCCCAACAGGGAGAAATTGCCCGCGAGGCGTGTGTGGCCTGTTTCGTGACTGGTTCCGCCTTCAAGGACCCGCACGCCCTGGAGGTCATGACCCGCGACGCCGACTGTCCGCTACTCGACTTTTCCGAATGGAACGCCCTGGTGTCGCGCGTTTGAGCCGCGCGGCGCATCGCGCGTTCAAGGGCCGGGACCGAACAGCCAGCCGACCGCTGCCCAACCCTTGGTTCGCCGCGCGATCTCCAGCGGAACGCGGTGGCGAAGAACAGCGCGAGGCGGCAGCGGAACATGTGCTGATGTCGTGATTTGTCCGTGAATTGTCGAGGATCTGGCTTTTGACGGTCCTGCCTTGTAAAATGCAGTGACCCAAGCCTTCGGCTGCGGCGCGACCTCCCTCAGGAATAGGGCCCGTTGTGTTATTCCGGGTGGTCAACCGCCCTGCTGGCCTTCTCACCGAATTTGCCCGCCATGCTGCTCATCGTCATCCGCATTCTGTATGCGTTTGTGTGCGCCGGGGCCATCGCCAGCCTCGTCCATTCCGACAACCCCCTGCCGCGAGAACTCGAAAACCACCGGATCGCCACGTTCTTCGGTCTGATGCTGATCACGCAATCGGTGACCGTGCTGGACATCGTGTTCCGCAACAAGCGGTTGGATTTGATTTCCGCGATCTACTTCGGACTGCTGGTGGGAACGCTGCTGGCCTATTTGCTGACGGTCGCCTTGCAGCCGATCACCATGCCGAACGAAACGCGGCACATTGTGGTCAGCCTGCTGGTGATCGTCTTGCCGTACATCTGCATCTCCCTGCTGCTACAAACGAAGGACGATTTCCGGTTCGTGATTCCCTATGTGGAATTCGCCAAGGAGGTCAAGGGAGGCCGACCGCTGATCGTCGATTCGAGCGCCCTGATCGACGGCCGGATCGCCGACATCATGGACACCAACATTCTCGACACCGAATTGCTTGTGCCGAGCTTCGTGTTGCAGGAAGTCCAGGAGATCGCCGACAGCAACGACAAGATGCGACGAACCCGCGGCCGACGGGGTTTGGATGTGCTCACAAAATTGCAGCAGAACCCCAAAGTCGAGGTCCGCATGTACGAGGTGAAAGACAAGGACCTGGCGGGGGAATCGGTCGATCAGCGGATCGTGGCGCTGGCCAAACGGCTGGGAGGCCGCGTCGTCACCAACGACTTCAACCTGAACAAAGTGGCCAGCGTGCAGGGCGTCGATGTAATCAATCTGAACGACGTGGCCAACGCGCTGAAGCCGCGCTATCTGCCCGGCGAAAGCCTGCGGATTCGCGTGTTGCGGGAAGGAGAGTCGATCGGGCAAGGTGTGGGGTATCTGGATGACGGCACGATGGTGGTGTGCGAGCAAGCCGCGGGATTCATCGGCCGGGAGGTGGAGGTGACCGTGACCAGCGTGTTGCAGAATAGCGCCGGCCGGATGATTTTCGGACGCGTCGCCGGCAGCACGGCCACAGTCGCTGCCCGCTAGGCCGGCGCCGTGCAGTCGTGAATCATCTCACCAAAGTTCGTCCCGGCCATCATCGCTGGGCTGCGCCGGTCCGCCGGACCTGACGGCTGCGCGGGAGTCGGCTCCGCGGCGGTCGGGTTTCCCTGAAGGCCATCGTGGGCCGAGGATTGTCGCGCCAGTGAACCCAAACGGTCATGACACGCCCAGTCGTCCCCGGAACCGTTGAGCAGGAGTGGGGCGTCCCCATTCCTGGCCGCATTCTGCCGCCGGAGCAATGGGTGCGCACGGCGGTCAAGCGACTTCCTCCCGCGGGTCCGCTCGACGTGGCCGCGCTGTTCGGCCGGTCGGCGCCGCTGATCGTCGACATCGGGTGCGGCAACGGACGCTTCACGTTAGCCAGCGCGCTGGCCCGGCCGGAATGCGATCACCTCGCGGTCGATGTGTTGCCGGTCGTCATTCGCTACGCCACGCGGCGGGCCAATCAACGGGGACTGAGCAACACACGTTGGGTCGTCATCGGCGGCCGCGAATTGTTGCGCGACTATCTGTCTCCAGGCAGCGCCGCCGAAATCCACTGCTACCATCCTCAACCCTATTACTTCCGCCGCGACAGGCATCGGCGGCTGATTGCTCCCGATTTTCTCGCGCTGGTGCATCGCACGCTGATCCCCGGCGGGCAATTCGTGGTGCAGACGGACCATCCCGCCTATGCGCGGTACATGCAACACACGCTGCCGCACTTTTTCTCGGTTCGTGAACACCCGGACCGCTGGCCCGATGCCCCTGCTGGCAGAACGCGCCGGGAAATCCTGGCCCTCCGTGAAGGGCTGCCCATCTACCGCGCGATCTGCCTCCGCAAGGACGAGCTCACCGACGCCCAGCGCGATCACCTCGCGGCCATATTGCCCCGCCCAACCTTCAACGCCGACCGGCGCACCCTGCACCTCGACCAACTGGAAACCGCCGCGGACACCCCTTCCTTCCGCCGCTAGTTCTTGCGGCGATTCACCCGATGATTCGCCGCAGCGCCGATTTCCAGCGCGACAAGGGGGACGCTCCTCGTAGCCCTCGATCCGTGCCTCAAGATCACGTCGGTCGAATCGACAAAGCAGCGGGAACCGGCCGGCTACGGCAGCAGAAAACCTTCCGGCGGGGGCACCTGGTTGGGACCAGGACCGCGGAATTGACGCCAATACTGCTCGTGAAACGGATTGTACTTCGGTCCGGTCTGCTGCTCGTTGACCAGGTACGGAGGCAAACTGTCCCACCAGGCGTCGTAAGCCATGGTCATGGTGCTGACGATCTCGGGATACAACTCGGCGACGTTGGTGGTTTCGCCGGGATCGCGCCCCAGGTCGAACAGTTGCCACTGCTGTTGTGTGTCCTTGGACGTCGATACCAGCGAGTAGTTGCGCCAGCGGACCCGGCAGTTGGCCATCTTGGCCTCGCGGCCATTGGTTTTCACATCCCATCTCCCGACATGGGTGAACAAGAACCGATCGGACCAGTCGGCGTGCGGGTTCTTCAGCAACGGCAGCAGGCTGCGTCCCTCGACTTGCTGACGGAGCCTGTCGTCCCAGCGGGCACCAGCCAGTTCCGCCAATGTGGGAAAAATATCGATGTGGGCGGCCAAGGCGGCAACGTCGCCGGGCGCCCACTTGCCGCGCCACCGCCAGAACGAAATCCCGCGCGTGCCCCCCTGCCAGGGTGTTCCCTTCTGTCCGCGCAGTCCCGCATTGAACACCGGCACACCCGCGGTGCCGCCATTGTCGTTCAGGAACACGACCACCGTGTTCCCGTCCAACCCGCGCTCGCCGAGCAGGTGCATCAAGCGGCCGATGTTGTCGTCGATATTGGCAATCATGCCGAAGAACCTGGCGACATTCGCCGGCACTTGATCGCGGTATCTGGCCTCGTACTCCTCGGGCACATGCAAGGGGGCATGCGGGGCATTGGTGGCAATATAAGCGAAGAAGGGCTGTCGGCCGCGAACCTGATCGATCCAGGTGAATGCCTGCCGGAAGAACACATCGGTGCAGTAACCTTGGGTCTTCACGAAGCGGCCATTGTGCTTGATCACCGGGTCGAAGTAGCTGTTTCCCGGAGCATCACCGCAACTGCCGGGATATGTCTGGCCGATGCCTCCGGCACCATGAATGAAGACTTCGTCGAACCCGCGGCGATCCGGCTGATAAGGGTCTTCGTCGCCGAGATGCCATTTTCCAAAAATGCCGGTGGCATAACCCGCCGACTGGAGCACTTGCGGCAACGTGATGGTGCTCAGAGCCAGCCGCTCCCGCTCCCAGATCGTGTGCGTCACGCCGTTTTTGAACTCGTGCCGACCCGACATCAGGGCGGCCCTCGTCGGGGAACATGTGGGACTGACATGGAAATCCGTGAATCGCACGCTCTCTGCGTGCAGTCGGTCGAGGTGTGGGGTCTTGAGAATCGGATTCCCATGGCAGGATAAGTCGCCATACCCCTGATCATCAGTGATCACCAGCACGATGTTCGGGCGCTCGGAGGCCGTAGCGGCCGCGGCGAACACACAGGCTGCCAAGACGGCACGAGACCAGGCGGCACACATGGTGGCTCCCTTCCGCTTCAAGCAGACATGCGGCTGCAACATGAGACGACGATGCCCCCGTGTTGTACGGTACCCCAGTGTCGTTCGTTAACGTTGTTCGTCAACGCCAGTGGAGTAGCAGGTTGTCCCAATGTAGCAGGTTGTCCCAATTTAGCAGACTGTCCGAATGTAGCAGGTTGTCCCAGTGTAGCCGGTGCCACCGCGCAACCGACAGGCCGCTCGTTCCCTCGAAGGAGACGGCTCACTGCGATTCCGCGGCTACCCCCGGCGGCCACGGCGGCAAGGCTGCCGAGACATCGTGCTCATCAACGACAAAGTCGCATGAGGTGCGCGCCGAGCCGCACGCACACGCTGTCGCCAAATATCCTGGACCGATTGCGATGGGCCGATCGCATCAGGTAAACTCAATGCGTTCGCTGGCGTCCAACCAGCCAGTGGCTGAGGGTCAATTCGACCTGGCCGTCCTGAATTCTGTAGAATTCGAGGCGGCCGGCCGGTGACCCGTTTGTGCCGCCGCCCGCAAACGCCTTCCGCGGAAATCGCCCCATGATTCGCCTGGTTCGCTGGTTGCCCCCCCTGTTGCTGCTCGTGCCGTGTGGGCTGCGGGCGGCAGAGCTTCCCCTGCCCGAGCGGATCGAATTCAATCGGGACGTGCGGCCGATTCTGTCGGACCACTGTTTTCAGTGCCACGGACCGGACCAGAACACGCGCGAGGCCGATTTGCGGCTGGACGACGGCAGTGCCTTTCAGGGTACGCCCAACCGTCCGGGCGTGGTGACGCCGATGTCTCCCGAAAACAGTGAGTTATTCCGTCGCATCACCACGGACAACGCCGACGAACGGATGCCGCCGCCGGCCTTGGGTAAGCCGTTGTCCCCTAGGGCAGTGGCGATCCTGAGGAAATGGATCGAACAAGGAGCCGAGTATCAGGGGCACTGGTCGTATCTTGTCCCCCGGCGTCCCTCCGTGCCGACCAGCCGGTTTTCCGAATTGGCGCGAAACGAAATTGACGAGTTCGTGTTCGCCAAGCTGGAGGCGAGCGGGTTGGCCCCCTCCGCCGAAGCCGACCGCATCACATTGTGCCGCCGCCTGTATTTCGACCTCACCGGATTGCCGCCGGAGCCGAGCGAGGTCGACGCGTTCGTCCACGATCCGCACCCCGAGGCCTACGCGCGACTGGTCGAAAAGCTGCTCGACTCCCCCCATTACGGGGAACGGATGGCCGTCTACTGGCTCGATCTGGTGCGGTTTGCCGACACCATCGGCTACCACAGCGACAACCCCAGGGATATCGCCCCTTATCGCGATTACGTGATTCGCGCGTTTCAGGCCAATGTGCCGTTCGACCGCTTCACCATCGAACAACTGGCCGGCGACCTGCTGCCTCAACCGTCGCTGTGGCAGAAAGTCGCCTCGGGTTACAACCGGCTGCTGCAAACCACGGAGGAAGGGGGCGCCCAACCGAAAGAATACCGCGCCAAGTACGCCGCCGACCGGGTCCGCAATGTGGCCGCCGTGTGGCTGGGGGCCACCATGATGTGCGCGGAATGCCACGACCACAAATACGATCCCTACACGATGCGCGACTTTTACAGCCTGGCCGCCTTCTTTGCCGACGTGCAGGAAGCCGATGTCGGCCGGCGCGAAGCGGGCATGCCCGTCCCCAGTCCCGAACAAGCGGCTCAGCTCCAACAGTTCGATATGCAACTCGCCGCGGCGACTGCCCAGCTCGAGAACCAGGCCCACACCCTGGCTCGCACCCACGCCCAATGGGAGGCGGAATTGGAGTTGGCCCAAGGCTGGCAACCGCTCTTGCCGTCGGCCCACTCGGTCTCAGGCAGTTCGCAACTCGCCCTTCAAGCCGATGGTTCCGTGCGTGCCGAGGGAACCGCCGCGGCCAAGGAAACGTTCGTTCTGACCTTTTCCGGCAACGGCACTCCCTTGACCGGCTTGCGGCTGGAAGCTCTTCCCGACGAGGCCTTCCCGTCGCGCGGCCCCGGCAAGGCGGTGAACGGCAACTTCGTGCTCACGGAGTTCAAAGTCACGGCAGAAGGAGACACCGGCAAGGAACAACCGGTCAAAGTCCGCCGCGCTCTGGCCGACCATGCCCAAGCTGGATTTCCCATCGAGCACACGTTGGATGGCAAACACGAAACGGGTTGGGCGTGCCTGCCGAAAACGGGGCAGCCGCACGAGGCCGTGTTCGAATTGGATCGTCCACTGACCGCGGGCACCTTCACGGTCCGATTGGAATTCCAGTCGCAGCATCCGGCGCATTCCTTGGGCCGGTTCCGCCTGTCAGCGACCGCGGTGGACAGCCCGGGTTCGCGGTGGGCCCCATCGGCTGTAGTGGCCGTCATGGCCGCTCCGGCCGAACAACGGACCGCCGAGCAGATCGCTGTTCTGACCGACTTCTTGCGGAACGTGTCGCCACGGCTGGCCGAAGAACGGCAAGCCATTCCGTCGTTGCAGCAACAGAAGGAAAAACTGCTGGCGACCGTTCCCCGCTCGCTGATCACCACGGCGGGCACTCCCCGCACGGTGCGGATTCTGGCGCGCGGCAACTGGATGGATGATTCGGGCGAGATCGTCGAGCCGGCAGTCCCGGCCTTCCTGGGCAAGCTGAAGGTACAAGAGCGTCGCGGCAATCGCCTCGACCTGGCGCAGTGGCTCGTCAGTCCCGACAATCCGCTCACGGCGCGCGTGATGATGAATCGCTTGTGGAAGCTGTTCTACGGCACCGGGTTGTCGAAAACGGTGGAAGACCTGGGCAGCCAGGGAGAGTGGCCCACGCATCCCGAACTGCTCGACTGGCTCGCCGTGGAGTTCCGGGAGAGCGGGTGGGACGTCAAGCACATGGTACGGTTGATGGTTTTGTCGCACACCTACCGGCAAACGTCGAAGCCATCGCGTGAAGCTCGGGCCGTGGACCCGTTCAATCGCTTGCTTTCCGCGCAAAACCGCTTCCGTTTGGACGCCGAATTCGTCCGTGACAACGCCTTGGCCATTTCGGGACTGCTCTCGCGGCGGGTGGGCGGCGAAAGCGTCTTCCCGTATCAACCTTATGGCTACTGGGACTATCTCAACTTCCCCAAGCGCACGTATGTGGCCGACCGGGGCGAAAAGCAGTATCGACGGGGACTGTACACGCACTGGCAGCGCAGCTTTCTCCATCCGCAATTGCTGATTTTCGACGCCCCCAGCCGGGAAGAATGCGTCGCCGACCGTCCGCGCTCCAACACGCCGCAACAGGCGCTGGCCTTGCTCAACGATCCCACGTTCGTGGAGGCGGCGCGCGTGTTCGCCACCGCGATCGTGAAGGACGGAGGCGCCTCGGATGCCGAACGGATTCACTGGGCGTTCCGCAAAGCCGTGTCTCGCGCGCCCCAGCCGGACGAGGCCGCGATCCTCACTCGACTGCTGCACAAACATCGCGCGGAATATCTCGCCGATCGCGCCGCCGCCGAGGCGCTGTGGCACGCGGCGGGCGAGTCCCCCCGGCCGTCCGATGTGGATCCCGCCGAGTTGGCCGCGTGGATCAGCGTGGCCAGGACCTTGCTGAACCTGCATGAAACGGTCACGCGGTTGTGACGCCGCCTCTACTGGAACGACGTGCCATGAACCCTGTGTGCTCTCCGCTGCAAGCAGCGAATCGACGGACGTTTCTGGGCCGTTCCCTGACGGGCCTGGGTACGTTCGCCTTGGCGGGACTGTTGGAAGGCCGGGCTGTGGCAGGGGCGACCCCCAGCCTGCCGCGCCCCGCGGGTGCTCTGCCGGCGCTCCACTTTCCCCAAAGAGCCAGGCGGGTGATCCACCTGTGCATGGCGGGTGGTCCCAGCCACCTGGAAACGCTGGACTACAAGCCCAAGTTGCAGGAACTGCACGGCGAGCCGATGCCCGAATCGATCACCGCTGGGCAGCCCATCGCGCAATTGCAGGGGCAGCAGTTGAAAATTCTGGGCTGCCAGCACGAGTTTCAACGGTTCGGCGAATCGGGACAGTGGCTGTGCGGAAAATTCCCCAAAATCGGCAGCGTGGCGGATGACATCTGCATCATCCGTTCGATGGTCACGGAGGCCATCAATCACGACCCCGCGCACACTTTCATGAACACCGGTTCGACGGTTTCTGGGCGTCCCAGCATGGGTTCGTGGTGCTGGTACGGTCTGGGGAGCGATGCCGTCGATCTGCCCGGCTTCGTGGTGCTCACGTCCACGGGCAAAAGCGGTCAGCAGCAGCCCATCGCCTCCCGTCAATGGCACAGCGGCTTTTTGCCCAGCCGCTACCAGGGAGTGCGGTTTTATTCCCAGGGCGACGCCGTGCATTACATCCAGAATCCGGCCGGGATCTCGCCGTCGCGGCAGCGCGACGTGGTCGACGCCGTCGGTCAACTGAACCGCACGTTGGACGCGGTCCTCGACGATCCCGAAATCGCCACGCGGATCAACCAGTACGAACTCGCCTTCCGCATGCAAACCAGCGTGCCGGAGCTGATGGACCTCTCCCAGGAACCCAAACACATTCTGGAGTTGTACGGGGCGGAACCCGGCAACGGCTCGTTCGCCACCAACTGTCTGATCGCCCGCCGGCTGGCCGAACGAGGCGTGCGCTTCATTCAGCTTTATCACCGCGATTGGGATCACCACGGCGGCGTGAAGGCCGGCATCGAGCAAATCGCTCCGGAAGTCGACGGACCGTGCGCGGCCTTGATTACCGACCTCAAGCAGCGCGGCATGCTCGACGAAACCCTGGTCATCTGGGGCGGCGAGTTCGGCCGCACTCCCATGGCCCAGGGCGACGGCCGCGATCACCATCAAAAGGGATTTTCGATCTGGTTGGCGGGGGGCGGCATCAAGGGGGGCATCAGCTACGGCAACACCGATGAATTCGGTTACCACGCGGTCGAACAGGTGGTGCACGTGCATGATCTGCACGCCACCATGCTGTACCTGCTGGGAGTCGACCACCTGAAGCTCACCTACCGCTTTCAGGGCCGCGACTACCGCCTGACCGACATCGCCGGCGAAGTGCTGCATGCCCTCATCGCCTGACGACGCGGCAGCGCACCTGACAACGCGGCAGCGCACCTGACAACGCCGCAACGCGCCTGACGTTCCCTCATCCCGCGCGGACGGCGGGGATCGCGCGACAAGCAACGCTCCCAGGGGGGGCCAGACCGAAACGAACGGCCGACGTCGGCCGTTCGAAGTCGTACCCCCCACAGCGGAACGCCGCGCGACGGCCGTCTCAGGGCAGCAGTTTCGCGAGGTCGGGATGCGGCCGCGGAATCACATCGGCGAGGATCAGCTTTCCGCCTAAACGCTCGACGGTTTGCTTGCCCACGTCGATGGCGGTCTGCACGGCGGCCACGTCGCCGCGAACCATGATCGTGACGTAGGCGGCGCCGATTTTTTCCTTGCCCGCCAGGGTGACATTCGAGGCTTTGAGCATGTCGTCGGTGGCGTGGAGCGCGGCGACCAATCCCTGCGTCTCCAACAATCCCAAGGCGTCGGTGGTCGGCATGGCATCCTCTTTGGGAATGCGATTGTCGAATACGCCCAACAGTGGGCTGAAAACGGGTTTGCTTTGGACCAGCTCCCGTGTGACTTCCAGCGGAGCGGGAATCAAGGCAAACAGGGCGGCACTGCCCATGCGGCGGGCCAGTTCCACTCCCCGTTCGGCGGCTGCCCGCACATCCGCCGTGCTCCCCGCCAGCTTGATGCATTGGCCGGCGCCGTCGGCACTTTCGATTCCGATGATCCGCACCTGCGCGGTCTTGGCACACAGGTCGGCCACCAGAAAGGACGGGGCCAGATTGTTCACCTCTAACAGCGCCAAACTGTACGTTTCCGCCATGTATCGGCTTCTCGCGGGGCCTGCGGTTCTCGCGGGGGCTGCAAACCTCGCCGGATGATAGCGTACACCCCCAGGGGACGTCATCGTCAGACGGGAAAATGCCGCAGTTCATCCGGCCGCAAGGGGTGAGGACCAGACCTTGTTCCCCGCTGCCGCTTCCTCGCCGCCAAAAACGCTCAAGATTTCCTCTTGTCAGTTCGGCGCGGATGAACTACGGTTCTGCCCTCCCATTTCCCAAGTTCATCGCCAACACCGTCCTGTCCCGGTCGGACGCATCCATGCGCGCCGCTATTGGTTTGCAACTGGTGGCTTTGCTGGCGGTCGCCACCCCTGGTTGCGCGACCTCCGCCGCGACGTGGCGTTCCCCCCTTGCGCGATCATCCCAGCCAGTCCCCGAGGCGAACGTCGCCGACGCCGAAAAACCCAAGGAGACGGCTCCCCTTCCCCTCACAGAGAAGATTCCCCTTCCCGGCCCGGAAAAGAAAGACTCCCCCTTTGTCGCCGAACGGGACAGATCGAAGGCCGGATCATCCACCCCCGCGGCGGAAAAGAAATCGGACCCGAATGAATCTTCCACCGTGGCGGGCAATTCCCCGACGAACACCAAACCGTCGTCGGGAACCGCTCCCATGGCCTTCAGTGCCGAAACACTTCAACTCATCGATGCGGAACTGAGGGACGCCACGCCCGAAGAACGGGCCTACTGGTACGAACAGCTCAAGAAGGTGGAACCCGCCGTAATTCCAGAAATTCTGCGGGCGCGCCGCATGTCGTTGCAAGTGGCACAGCAAGCAGCAAAGCCGTCCCTCGAGCCGGCAAGCGATCCCGCTCAGGTCCACGGTGCCGTTCCCCTGCGGCGACGCATCTACGACCCCTCGCTGGCGTCCGGAACTCAGCCTCCACTGCAACCAGCGGGATTTCAGTACGCGGCACCGACCTACGCGGCTCCCACCGACGGAGCGGGAAGCGACATTCTGCCCATCGGTCACCAAACCCTGGCTGGCTCTCGACCAACCGAGGAGCGCTCCGATTCCCGACCATCTTCACCCCCCGCGGCGTTCGGCAGGGAGCAGGACGCCCCGATTGCCACGGGCACGCCGATCGTCGTCCAGCGACAGCCCTCTCCGTCAGCGCCTGATGCGCGTGGAACGGGCTTCTCGGAACCTGGGACGGCTCCCATGCCTTGGCCTCCGCCGAAATCGGCACCGCCGGGCAACAACCGGCAAAACCTGACTCAACCGCTGGCATTTGGCGCGGGATTGGTGCAAAACGTCGTGGGATTGGTGCCGAATCGCGGAACAAGTCCCACGGTGCAGCCGAACGCCTCGGCAGCCCCCGCCAGCTTGCCTGCCGCGTCGGACGATGGCTGGCAGACGGAACTGACGCAAGCCATCGCCCTGTTGGAGCAAGAGCTTGCCGCGCAGCGCCCCGGCGGCGAGACCGACCTGCGGAAGCATGTCGCGTTGCGTTTGATGTACCTCGTGGCCGACCAACAGGAACGGGCCTTGACCGCCATTCCCGGTCTGGATCCCGCGGAACAGGAATTCTGGCAACAGGTGATGTGGGGGCTGTCGAACGGTTTGGATACGGAGCACATCGTGCGTCCGGAAGATCGGGCCGCACAAACCATCGCGCAACTCAACGCCGCCGTGCGCCGACTCCAGGAAAAGGCCGACCTGCAAATTCGCAATGTGGCCTTCTCCAAGCAAAACCTGGGCTACGGCAACTATGAACGCTTTCCGCGGGATGAATTCCGCCCCGGTCATGAGGTGCTGCTCTACGCCGAAATGGAGAACTTCAAGAGTGAGCCGACCGCTGACGGCCAGTACCGAACGCTGTTGCGGTCGACCATCGAAATTCTCAGCCCGTCGGGCGAACTGCGAAAGAAGATCGATTTTCCGGCCACCGAGGACTTGTGTCGCAACTATCGCCGCGACTACTTTCACAACTACCAGTTCACCATCCCCGATCGCTTGCCGCTCGGTCCGCACGTGCTGAAGCTGACCGTCTTCGACGAACTGAGCGGCAAGATGGCCAGCTACTCGCTCAATTTCCTGGTGAACTGACCGCTGGTTCCGGCGCAGCGCCGCCGGCTGAACCGAGGCAGACGTGTTGGCCGGCCGCACGCCTCGCGCAGGTGCCAACCGTTCCCGTCCAGAAGGGCAACTCGCCAACGGACGTCTTTGGTGGCTCCCACTTGGTTCACCACCCTCATTTACGGAACATACGAACACATTTGAGGTGAAGCTGAATTGCATTCCGAGTGGCAGACGATAGAATGGCATATGTGGGATTTTTGATGAATCCCCCGAACGTGCCGATTCCCCTCCTCGCCTTGCCCGCCTAGTTGAGAGGTCCGCCATGCTCACACTTTGGGGACGTCCTCACCGTTTGTGCGACGGCATTTCCCGCCGCGGTTTCCTGCAAATTGGCGGCTTCACGTTTGGCTCGGTGGCCAGCCTGTCGCTTCCGCAACTTTTGCGTGCCTCGGCGGCTGTCCCCTCGCGCTCGTCCCACAAAGGCGTGATCAACATTTTTTTGGGGGGAGGTCCACCCCATCAGGACATGTGGGAGATCAAAACGGAGGCCCCTCGGGAAATCCGGGGCGAATTCGATCCCATCCCCACCAACGTTCCTGGGATTGAGATTTGCGAGTGTTTTCCCCGGTTGGCCCAAATGATGGACAAATGCGTCGTCATTCGGTCCGTCGTGGGTTGCGTCGATCAACACGATGGCTACATGTGCCTGTCGGGCTGGCCGCGGCAGTCTTTGGCTTCGATGGGCGGCCGCCCCAGCATCGGCTCGGTGCTGGCCAAACTGCACGGACCGGTGGATCGCTCGGTGCCACCCACCGTGGCACTCGCCGACCGCACCCAACACGTGCCATGGTCCGAACCCGGCTCCGCCGGCTTTTTGGGTGCTGCGTACCAACCCTTCAAGCCGCAGGGGGAAGGGATGGACGATTTACGACTCAACGGCATCACGCTGGAACGCCTGCAAGATCGCCAGTCGCTGCTGAAGGGGCTGGACCAACTCAAGCGAGAGGTGGATGCCACCGGCATGCTGGAAGGGATGGATGCCTTCGCCCAGGCGGCCTTCGGCGTGCTGACGTCCAGCAAGCTCGTGGAGGCCCTCGATTTGAGCCGGGAAGATCCCAAACTGCGGGAACGCTATGGCGACGGCAAACCGTACAAATACCAGTACGACGGTGCACCGACCTGCAATGACCACCTGCTTATGGCGCGGCGGCTGATCGAAGCGGGGGTTCGCTCGGTCACGCTGACCTACGGGCGTTGGGACAGCCACGGCCAGAACTTCGATCTCGTGCGCGATCATGGTCAAAAGCTGGATCAAGCGGTGTCGGCATTGATTCAGGATCTGGATGATCGCGGCATGCTGAACGACGTGACGGTGGTGGTCTGGGGCGAATTCGGTCGAACGCCGCGGATCAACCAGAATGTCGGCCGCGACCACTGGCCGCAGGTCAGTTGCGCGTTCCTGGCGGGAGGCGGCATGCGGACTGGTCAGGCGATTGGTTCCACCAACCGACTGGGCGAATACGCCAAAGACCGGCCTGTTCATGTGCAAGAAATCGTGGCGACGATCTACAAGAACCTGGGCATCGACGTGAACACCACCACGTTGAGAGACCCCACGGGTCGGCCGCAATACCTCGTCGATCACCACTTGCCCCTGCCGGAACTGGTTTGAGCCTGCCCGACGTGCGCAAGCTGGTGATTGGTTGCGGCTATTTGGGCCAGCGCGTGGCGGAGGCCTGGAGTGCTGCCGGTCACGAGGTGCATGTGGTCACCCGCTCGGCTGACCGAGCGCGGGAGTTTTCGGCCCTCGGCTGGATGGCGCACGTCGCCGATGTATGCCAGCCAGCGACCCTGAGGTGCTTGCCGACGGTCGACACAGCACTTTTTTGCGTGGGCTACGACTCCCAATCCGCCCACAGCCGTTCCGCGGTGATGGTGGACGGGTTGGCACACGTGCTGGATGTCTGTCGCGATCGCTGCCGTCGCTTCCTCTACACTTCGAGCACCAGCGTGTACGGCCAATGTCAGGGTGAATGGGTGGATGAACGGTCCGTTTGTGCCCCCACTCAGCCGGGTGGTGTGTGCTGCCTTCAGGCGGAAAGGCTGATCGCGGCGACGTTTTCCGCTCCCCACGGAGCCGGTGAAGGCGCTCAAATTCTGCGATTGGCTGGTCTCTACGGCCCCGGGCGACTGCTGGCCCGCGGCGCGACGCTCCAACGGGGGGAACCGCTGCCGGGTCGTGGCGACGCTTGGTTGAATCTGATTCACGTCGACGACGCCGTGGCTTGTCTTTTGGCCTGTGAAGAGCGGGGAAAGGCTGGAGAAACCTGGCTCGTCTGCGATGATCAACCGGTGCGGCGGATCGATTACTATTCGGCGCTGGCCGAACTGATCGGTGCACCGCATCCCCAATTCGACGAAACGGTTCCCGCGTCGCGCGGCGGCGGACAACTTAACAAACGTTGCTCCAATCGGAAGATGCGGCAGGAGTTGGGCGTGTTTCTCCGCTACCCCAGTTACCGCGAGGGATTGCCCCACGCGGTCGGCCGCTGAACGGGAGGCGGCCATTTCCGCCGAAAATCGTCCGGCAGCGGCAGATTCAGCCGAAGTCGTCTAGACAGGTCCCCGGAGATCATTAAACTCCCCCCGCCGGCAGCCGGCAGTGTGCGCCCGATTTCCGGCAGTGTCTCCGCCGCCTCCGAGGGAACCCGCCATGCAGCGGTTCAGCCGAAGCTGGGGACTGGCCGCCTTGCTCATCGCAGGCTGCCATTGGTCTCCCTACAGTCCCTACTACAACGGATATTACGGACCAACCTACGTTCCGCCCGGAAGTTACGTGGCTCCTGGGGGAACGATTGTGCCCCCCGGTTCCACTCCCACGCTGAATAGTCCCACCCCTCTCACGCCGGGCACGACCTCTCCCTCCCCGACTCCCAATTGGAGACCGCAGAACGGAATCGGCAGCGATGCGCCACCATTCCAACCCAATCCACCGAACAATCCGGTGCCCTTGCCCAACGACGACTTCGGCACCGCCCCCGGCGCTGCCACCAGCCGCCCGCAGCCCTTCGCCCCGTCGAACACTGCCTCGACCGTGCAACCAACTGGCCTGGTGTCGAGCGATCCATTTGTGGAGCCGGACCGCGTCCCCGCAAACGCGGACGCTTCTCCCATGCCCACCGACGGCCAGCTTACCACTCAACCCTATGCCTACGATGGCGAGGGCTACTCGTGGCTGAAAGGCATTGTGGATTACGATGCCGACTCGAAATCTTGGGCCATCATTTACTCGTTGACCCCAGAGCGATCCGACCGTTTCGGCGGCATGTTTTATCTTGGCCCCTCGGAACAACTGAACTCGCTCCACAACGGCGATCTCGTGCTGATCTACGGTCAACCGGATGCCTCCCTGCGCGACCCGCGTGGCCTGCCCATGTACCGAGTGGCCCGCGTGACGCAAATGGGACGGCCCGCCAATTGACGCCGCAATCCCTCGACGTTCGATCTTCCGCTGAGCGAATCATGCACCGCCTGTGGGGTACTCTCGGCGCGTTGTTTGGAGGCCTGGCCGTGATGCTGGGCGCCTTCGCCGCGCATCGTCTCGACCGCCAGTTCGCCGAGCAATATGCCGGACAGACGCGCATCGTCGCCGGGGAAACCATTCCCCTGGCCGCGAAATTCTTGCGCGACTTTCGCACGGCGGCCGAGTATCAGATGTATCACGCGCTGGCACTTCTGGCCGTGGCGGCACTTGCCGCGCAGCGGCCATCCCGATTGCTCACCGCGGCCGGCGGAGCCTTCACCGCGGGCATCGTCCTGTTCTCCGGCAGTCTCTACATCCTGACGACCACCGGAGTCACAAGCTGGGGCGCGGTCACACCGTTCGGCGGCGTGGCCTTCGTGATCGGCTGGTTGGCCTTGGCCGCGGCAACGCTCCGCAAGGCGTGATCGTTCCCCGACACGAATTCCGACGGAAACGGGACCAATTCCTCTCACGCTGCGAATTCCCGCATGCTGCGGGAACACGCCTCCTTCCTCAGAATGCGGGAACAGCCCGCACTCCGCCGGTGACGAGTTGGCCTACTCCACTGTCCCGCCGCCTCTCAGGCCAAGAGCGGCTGCCGCCACCGCATCGATTGCACGACAGAGGAACATCACGGGCGGAACTGGCCGACGCACGGTCAGGGACGGGTGACGATCCAGATATTGCGGAACCGGATCGGATCGCCGTGATCTTGCAAATACAACGGCCCCGGTTCGGGGCCTTCCCCAAGCGGACTGGCGCGCGTGGCCCGCGGCACGGGCACATCCTTGTGGATCACCACGCCGTTGTGACGGACGGTCATCCGTGCGTCCGCCGTTTTCTTGCCCGCGGCATCGTAGCGGGCCGCTGTAAAGTCGATGTCATACGTTTGCCACGACAACGGCGGGAAGCACATGTTCACATCCGGGTCGCGGATTTCGTAAATTCCCCCGCATTCGTTGTGTTTGCCGGCCAGACCGAACGAATCGAGAATCTGCACTTCGTAACGGCCTTGAAGGTAGCAGCCGCTGTTGGCCCGGGCCTGTCCGCGCGCGGTCGGCATGTACGACAACAGGAATTCCAGGTGCACCGTGGCGTCCTGAAATTTCAGTTTGCTCATCACCCCCTGCATCAGCAGACCGTCTTCCGTTTTCCGTCCATTTTCGAAATGCTCGGCGGTCGTGCCATCGAACAACACCACGGCCCCGGCGGGGGGCTTGGCGCCAAGAGTGGGGCTGGTGCGCAGCACCTTCTTCAATTCGCCCAGCAGCGTACCGTTGGATGTGACGGTCATTACGCCATCACGCACGGTGGCCACGATATTTTCGTGCTCGAAGCGCAGGACGCCGTTCTCCACCCGACCATCGACTTCCACCCGGTCCCCGCCCTGCCAGCCGTCGCCGGGAAGACCGCCAGGATAACCCACCGCATGAAACTGCCCGTTACCCTGCGCGACGACTTGAACGCCGTGCCGAATGTTCTGCCCGTCGATCACGAGGTCGCCCACGTATTCGCCCTGCAAGGGGAAGTCGGCATCGGCCTCCTGGGGAGAGAGGGCGGCCTTCGGCTTGTTGGCCTGGGCTTCACTCGTGTTGGCAGCCAGAATGCTTGCCAGTCCGACCAGACACCACACGCACTGTCGCAACACGGCTGACCTTTCCGGATGGAGTTGACATGCGGAGAATCGACGTCATTGTGAGCAGGGACTACCGGAACTGCAAGGTCCGTCCCCCATCCATGGGAAGAGGGCACGGGCTTGGCAAGGTCGTGGAGCGGTTAGGCAAATCAACAGTCGGCGGCATCGATCGTTGATCGGCAGAATGGCACCGGCCTTGTTTGGCGGCGGCAGCGCCCGACGATTCGAATCCGAAACGGGGACCGTTCGTTCGACCACCGAAATCGACATGGGGAACTGACAGGGATGCCCGAGGAACGACCGGCCGCTGATCAACCGGTACTCAAGGACTTTCACCGTTCGGCATGGCTGCTGATTCTGGCCGCGCTGGTGGTTCATGCCACGGTCATTTTGCGGGCGGAACCCTTGCAGAGCGCGAACGACCGCAGCCGCTGGTGCACGGTTTGGTCGCTGCTCAACCGCGGGACGTATCAGATCGACGAGATTCGTCAGCGACCGGGCTGGAATACCATCGACCTGGTCCGCATCGACGGCCACTTCTATTCCACCAAACCCCCGTTGATGGCCACCTGGGTGGCCGGCGTGACGTGGCTCGTCTGCCGCGTCACCGGCTGGACGTTGGAGACCCATCTCCAGTCCGTGCATGGTGTCGTCCTGCTGCTCGTGAACGCGCTCCCGTTCGCGGCGGGACTGGTGTTGCTGGCCCGCATGCTGGCTCGGCAATCCCATTCAGCTTGGGCGGCACTGTACGTGTTGATCACGGCTGCGTTCGGCACGCTGGTCTCACCTTTCTTGGCCACGCTGAATAACCATACGGTCGCTGCCGCGGGAGTGATGGCCGCTCTTGCCTGTTGGTGGCATGCCGAGCGTCTGGCAGCCGCCGCCGCACATGGCGATCACGCAGCAGCAGCCAATGCGACTGTTCGCCCCCCGTGGCTGCTTTATGGGCTGTGGGGCCTGGCAGCGGGTTGGGCCGCCTGTCACGATTTGCCGGCCGCGGCCGTGGCCGCATGGATGGCGGTCCTTGCCGCACGTCGACATTGGAAAGCCGCCTGTTGTGGTTTTCTGCCGGGAAGCCTCGTGCCGATCGCGGCCTTTCTGATCATCAACCACGTGGCAACCGGCAGCATCCTTCCGGCCTATGCCGGCTATGGAGGCGCCAATTACCGCTTCGTCCACGAAGGAATCCCCAGTTATTGGGTTCAACCGCAGGGCGTGGACCGCAACCTCGATCCGCCGGCGACTTATCTGTTTCATTGCCTGCTGGGACACCACGGCTGGTTTTCTCTGACGCCGGTGTTTTTGCTCGGCATGTGGGGTGTGCGGACCGCGGGCTGGAAATCGTGGACGGTGAGCACGCTGGTTCTTAGCGCCGTGGTGTTGGGTTTCTATCTCACACGGACCGAGAACTACAACTATGGCGGCGTCAGTTGCGGACTGCGGTGGGCCGTGTTTCTGACGCCGCTGTGGGTTTGGGCGCTGTTGCCGGCTTGCGAACAACTGGCGGGCTTCTGGGGTGGACGCACCTTGGCCGCTTTGTTGCTGCTGGCGTCGCTGTATTCCGCGTGGGAACCGGCCGGCCGGGCCTGGCAACAACCGTGGCTGTTTCGCGTGTTGGAACAGGCCGGATGGATCGACTACCGCGATGTGCCTCCCGATCTGCCGCGCCCCCTCTACAGTTGGCTGGCCGAACTTCCCGAGGCTGGCTCTCCCGCCTGGATCGAATTCGAGCGAGCATCGCCCATTGGGGGAGAGGAACGCTTGCGGGTACAATTGAGCGGCGAACAGACCGTGGGCGCGCGGAACTGTGCCGTCGTGGACATCAGCCGAACTCGGGACGGCGAACTGTTCTCGACGCGCAGGCTGCTGGTCGACCGTGCGGCTTTCCAGGCCGGTCAGCCCCCCGCTGCCTGCCTCGTTTGGACCGATCCCCATGTCACGGCGCACCAGCAACAATCCGACCTCGCTTTATTCCGCGGTTTGCCCAAACTTCAGCCCTACCGCGCCGGTTTCGTTCGCTATTTGAAGACAGGGCTCCGTGGTGATGCCTTGCCCTGTCAACGGGCGGCAGCCCAGGTGGGGCATTCGATTCGCCCCGGGGAACCATTGCAACGCTATCGCTGCGATGTGTGGTTGTGCGCGGAAGTGCCGTTCGGCACGGCCCGCATCGAATGGACAGTGAGCACCGCGGACGGGGGGACCGAGGTACAACACGAAGCGTGGCAAGTCGCCGACTGTTTTCCGCCGGTGGCGCCGACCAGCCCCGTGACGATCGACCGATTGCCCCCGTTTCGCAAACAACACGGACAGGCCGTCCGCTAATGGCAGAGCGCTTCCCCCAGGCACGAACACAAACGCACATCGGCGGCGCCATGGGCCGGGAGCCGGTGGCGTCCATCGCGGCGGGGGACTGTCAGGCTTTTCCACCGGCTGCCCCAGTCGGTGCTCCACTCTCAGGAACTCCATCGGGAGATGCTTCAATCCAAGGAATCCCATGATGTGTATGGTTTTCGTGATGTGGTTGGGAGGACTGTGCTTCATGAACTCATTGGTGACGGCCGCGGACACCGCCGACCAGCGCTTCGAGCGGTTGGCGGCCCGCTTTCTCGACGAATTGCCGGCGCTGTCTCCCATTGCCGCCACGGCGCTGGGCGATCATCGTTTCGATCACGAAATCGACGATCTCTCCGTGGCCGGGCGCGACCGTCGCCGAGGATTTTTCGTCCGCTATCAGCGGGAATTGCGGCAGATCGACCCCCGGCAACTGTCGCGTTCCCACCAGGTGGACTACCGTTTGCTGGCGGAAGAAGTGGAGCGCGAACTGTGGTCCCTCGACCGCCTGCAAGAATGGGCCTGGAATCCCATCCTCGCGACCCAATTGACGGGCAGCGCCATCTACAATCTGATGGCCCGCGAGTTCGCGCCCCTCGAGCAGCGGCTGCTGGCGGTCACGGCCCGATTGGAGCAGTTTCCCAGACTGTACACGCAAATTCGCGCCGCTCTGGAACCGCACCGCGTGCCCCCGGTCCACGCCGAAACAGCCCTCAAGCAAAACCGGGGGGTGGTGAATATCCTGGAAGACCAGGTGCGGCCGCGGATGGGGGTCCTGTCCCCGGAAGACCGGGGCCGACTGGAACGGGCCATCGCGCTGGCCGCCGCGGAAGTCGAACAACACCAATCCTGGCTGGAACAAGAACTGGTGCCGCGCGCTCGGGGCAATCCCCAATTGGGTGCAGAACTTTACGACCAGAAGCTCGCCCTGACCCTCGGCACCCGCTTAACCCGACAAGAAATCCGCGACCGCGCGGAATTCGAATTGAAGCGGGTGCGTGCCGAAATGTACCAACTGGCACGCAGCGTCCTGACCGACCGCGCCGCGCCCGCCAATCCCACGCCGGAAATCGAGCAAGAGGTGATTGCCGCGGCCTTGGAAAAGGCCTATGCCGAGGTGCCGCCCCGCGACGGTGTCGTCGCGGCGGCCTACCGCTCCCTGGAACTGGCCACGGCGTTCGTCCGTGAACGGGACCTGGCCACGATTCCCCCCGACCCGCTGGAAATCATCCTCATGCCCGCCTTTCAGCGCGGCGTCTCGGTCGCGTATTGCGACGCCCCCGGCCCCCTGGAAGTGGGACAGAAAACGTTCTACGCCGTGGCCCCCTTGCCCGAAGACTGGACCGACGAGCAATGCGCGTCCTTCCTGCGCGAATACAACTTGCGGTCGATCCACAATCTCACCGTCCACGAAGCCATGCCGGGCCATTTCCTGCAACTGGCGCATGCCAACCGCAATCCGAACCGATTGCGGGCGTTGCTCTCCTCGGGCACGTTCGTCGAAGGCTGGGCTTGCTACACCGAACAAATGATGTCGGAAGAAGGCTTTCTCGACCGCGATCCCCTGATGCGGTTGATCACCCTCAAGTGGTATCTGCGTACCATTTCCAACGCTCTCCTGGACCAGGCGGTGCATGTCGACGGCATCCGCCGCGAAGAGGCCATGCGGTTGATGACCCGCGGCGCGTTTCAGGAGGAGCGCGAAGCGGCGGGGAAATGGATCCGTGCCCAGGTGACTTCCGCCCAGCTTTCCACCTACTTTGTGGGCTATCAGGAACACCGCGATCTGCGCCGCGCGGCGGAACAGGCCTGGGGAAGCGACTTTTCGCTCAAACGGTATCACGATGGGGTGCTCGCCCATGGCTCACCTCCCGTGCGGTTTGTGCGGGCGCTGCTGCTGAATGAACCGCTGCCTGAATGAACCGTGCCGCGGTGGGACTCACCCCGCGCGAACCGCCGCGCAAGTGGCGCGCGCCCCCGCCCACCGCTGCGCACGGTCCACGGCGGCAGCCAGCCGTTGCCGTTGGATGCACGCGGCGCGGGTGTGTCGGCCCCGCGTGCTGCCGTTGCCCCGCAAGCTGCCGTTGCCCTGCAAGCTGCCGTTGCCCTGAAAGCTGGCGTGGCCCTGCGTGCGGCACAGACGGTCGGGAGAAACGCTGCCATCGGCACGGACTCCGCTTTCTGCGCAACGCACCGGCCGATTCCGCTGGAACAGATTTGACGAATTGGAACGTTGAACTAGGTTTGCGATGGAGCCACCGCTCGTGTGGAGCAGTTACGACCGTTTCCCGGTGAAACGCACGGGTTTTAGACTGCATCATCCCCGCGCCGGCTAAACGTCATGAACCTGGTTTCGGACCCTCCGCCGACCGGCCATCTCGACCGACGGATTCTCTCGGCGCCGCCGTCAAATTCCGCACAATCGCTCTTGGCGCTGCTGCAACTGGCGGGCAAAAACCCGCCGGCGACTTCCGCCGACGACCCCCTGGAGGGGATCATCGCCCCGCACGTCATGCGGAGTTTGTGGTCGGCGTTGCAGGCGCGAGATCTCACCACCGTCCAACATTCCCGGCGCGTCGCCACGCTGGCCGTGCATCTGGCCGAATACCTGGGTTGGGAAGGCCGGCAACTGCGGGCGATGGAAATCGCCGCGCTGCTGCACGACATCGGCAAGCTCGGCGTGCCCGATCACATTCGCCACAAGCCGGGCAAGCTCACGCCGGATGAACGGGAGCTGATGGCGCTGCACTACAATGTGGCCCTGAATGTCTTGCAGGCCTGCCGCGTCGATCCGTACGTGCTGGAGATGATCTGCAACGCCCAGGCATCGATCGTGGGTTTGCATCCCAGCCGGCAATCGTGGCGACAACCGTCGCTGGGCGCGCGGATTCTCGCCGTCGTCGATGCCTACGATTCGCTGATTACGGCACAACCCTGGAGATCGTCCCTTTCCCACGAAGACGTCCTGCGGATGCTGGATTCATCGTGCGGGCGGGAATTCGACGCCAACGTGGTCAGCGCCCTGGGGCGGTTCATGCAATTGCGCGGTCTGCCGCCGACGCAAGAAGCGTTCGCCGGTCTGGAGACCGCGGATCTGCCGCCAATCAACGGGCAGCAAGAAGCGGCCTGGCTGTCGCAGGTGATGGGACAACTATACCTGCTGGAGAGCGTGTACGACGGCTATTTCGTCATCGACGCCGATTTGCGGATCGTCGTTTGGAGCCGGGGTGCGGAAAACCTGCTCGGCCACGGCATCTTCGAAATGCTGGGCAAAACATGGACCAGCCGGCTGCTGGGTTATCTGACCGAGGAAGCCCAGACCTTGCCGGAGCCGTTGTGCCCCATGCATCGCGTGCTCCACGGGGCGGGGCCGCAGGCCAGTGAGTTGCAGTTGGAACGTGCCGATGGACGGGTGATGCGCGCCGAGTTGCAGTCGATACCGCTGCTCGACGAAGCCGGCCGCTTGCACGGAGCCGTGGAGATCCTCCGCGACCTGACGCGCTGTCAGCGGCGCGCGCCGCAAGCGCTGCGCGAACTCAGGCTGGCCGCCACCCGCGACGCCCTCACGTCCGTGGCCAACCGCCGGGAATTGGAGACGCGGCTGGCCGAGTTGATGGTCCACCACGAACGTCATCCGGACGAACCGTTCAGCGTGATCTTCCTGGACGTGGACTACTTCAAGAACATCAACGACACGCACGGCCACGCCGTCGGCGACCAGGTGCTCGTCGACATCGCCCGACTGTTGCAACGGGAAACCTACTCGGGAGAAATCGTTGGTCGCTATGGCGGCGAGGAGTTCGTCATCCTGTGCCCCGGAACCGACCTGCCAGCCGCCGTCCGCCGGGCCGAACGCCTCCGCACCGCCATCCGCACAACGCACCTCGCCAGCATCGACTTGCCGCGCATCACGGCTTCGTTTGGCGTCGCGCAACTGGAACCCGGCGACAACGCGGAGTCGTTGCTGCGGCGCGCCGACCAGGCCCTGTATCACGCCAAACAAACCGGCCGGGACCGGACCAGTTCCGGGGCCATCGAACCCGACGAACCCGCCGAATCAACCCGCGCCGCTCCGCCGTCCGACCCCTTTGTGTACACGCTTGAGTTTCAGGCCGTGATCGCCGCCGATCTTCTGGTCTACAAGCTCGGCGGTTTCGTGAATGATCTGGGCGTGGAAGTGAAGGAGGTGCAACCCGATCGGGTGGTGCTGCGGCACGGACAGACCGGGTGGTTTGGCCGATGGGGATTGCGACCCGAGTCGCAACCCGTGGAAATCGTCCTGCGCTTCGACAGCACGCAAACCGTCGGTGCGTATCGGCAACTGCGGCGGATCGAGGCCACGATTCGTCCACGCGGAAGAATTCGGGATCCGCACGTTTTTCAACACCGCGCCCAACAAATCCTCCGCGAGTTGAGAGGCTACTTCGCCGCCGAGTAACGCATCGGTTCGCCGCCAAGCAGCGCATCGGTTCGGCAGCGAGTAGCGCGCCGACAAGCCTCGTCAGCCCACGAGGTACACAGTGGTCGATTTCGGTCCGTGCGCGCCAATCACCAGCGATTGTTCGATGTCGGCCGTCTTCGACGGCCCCGACAGAAACGTACCGAACCCCGCCGCGGGAAATCGAACCCGTTCATAGACCTGGTGCATGTTGTGCACGACGGCATCGCCAGGCAGTACGAGAACGAGGTGTTGGCACAAGAAATAAATCACCCGGTGGGGCACTCCGGCATCGGTCACCCACACGGCCCCATTCTCCGCCACGCCGAACTCTCCCGGCAGTATCGCCAGGTCGACATCCTGCAACTCGTGGGGGTCACGCGCCGATTCCATCCTGACGTTGGCCTGTCCGAGACCAGCCACTGCCGAAACAATCTTGCGGGCAGACTGGTAGCACTGCTGCTGGACGAGGTCGGCCTGAGCAGCATCGATTGTCGGCACGCGGACGCAGCGTCCGCCGATCATCTCCAGCGTCGCGGCAAACTGCGCGACAGGATCGGCGTACGTGATCCACGGTCCGTCCAGATCGGGCAGAGGAACGGAGGAAGGCTGATGCCGACGCACGGCGCCCAGCACGCTGTCGCGGGAGTTCATCTGGGCCACTCGGCCTCCAAGTGCATGGGAAGCAAAACGGGGAGCGCGGCTTCACACCGGCGGGGATGAAAGCCAGGCGGCGATCGCCACGGCTGATCCTCGGCAAAACTTCCACAGGTCATGGTGTTGTCGCTGTCCAGGGTTGCACGATCCAGCGCTAGCGGCTTCCGGGTTGAACCAGCTCCACGCGCGATGGGCGTGTCCCCCTCCAGGGAGCGCAGCGCACGGCTCATGGTCTGCATGACGAGGCACGCCGCCTTGCCTCATATTCCTCCCGAAAACTTTTCCGGGGCAAGGGAGGCAGCTCGCGCTGACGGCCCCAGACATTCCAGCGGTTGTACACCAGGACGTGCGGCAAGTGGGTGGCGAACCACCGTGCCCAGCGTCCCACGGCCGCATACAACCTGGGACGTGCGAAGACCCAGCGCAGCAGCTTCATTCCCCAGCGTTTGGTCCAGGGAAGCAACCGGCGGTGCGCCAGTTCCTTACGCCAGGTGAGCAATTGCAGATGCAAATCGATCTTCACCGGACACACATCGGTGCAGGAACCGCACAGGCTGCATGCAAACGGCAAAGTGTGGTACGCCGCCGGATCGCGTGCCGGTGCCAGGATGGACCCGATTGGTCCCGGCACGGTGGTTTGGTAACTGTGACCTCCGCTGCGGCGGAAGACGGGGCAGGTGTTCATGCAGGCGCCGCAGCGAATGCAGTTCAACGAGCGGCGGAAGTCGGGGCTGCCGAGAATCTCGCTGCGGCCGTTGTCGACCAACACAATGTGGAGTTCACCACCCGGTCGGGGGCCATGAAAGTGCGAGGAGTACGTGGTGATGGGCTGGCCGGTGGCCGAGCGGGCCAGTAGCCGCAAAAAGACCCCCAAGTCGGCCGCGCGGGGAATCAGCTTTTCGATCCCCAGGCAGGCAATGTGCAGCTTGGGGAGAGACACCCCCAGATCGGCGTTCCCCTCGTTGGTGCAGATGACCAGTCCGCCGGTTTCGGCGATGGCGAAATTCACGCCGGTGATGCCGGCGTCTGCCTGGAGAAATCGCTGCCGCAATTCCCCGCGCGCCGCCGTGACCAGGTACGGCGGATCCGTGGCCCCTTGGGCGGTGCCCAAGTGCTGGTGAAACAGTTCGCCCACCTCTTCCTTCCGAATATGAATGGCCGGCAGCACGATGTGGCTGGGTGGTTCGCCGCGCAATTGGACGATCCATTCCCCCAGGTCGGTATCGGTGACCGTGATCCCCTCCGCTTCCAGAGAGGGGTTCAGGTGGCATTCCTCGGTAAGCATCGACTTGCTTTTGACCACCCGCCGCGCGCCGTGCTGCTTGAGGATGTTCAGCACGATTTGGTTGTGTTCGGCGGAGGTCCGCGCCCAATGGACCCGCGCACCCAACCGAGTGGCTTGACGCTCGAACTGCTCGAGGTAGTCGGCCAGCCGCGACATGGTGTGCAGTTTGATCGCCGAGGCTTTTTCCCGGAGCTGCTCCCATTCGGGCAATTGCGAGGCCATGCGGTCCCGTTTGGCCCGCACAAACCACAACGCTTGATCGTGCCAGTGGGCCCGCGCGTCATTGGCCACGAACCGGGCGGCCACATCCGGATGTGCTTGAATCCCCGTCGCCGACATCGTCAGTCCACCTGCGTCAGTCCACCTGCTCGCGGCCGAACCGCATCCGCGGAGCACCACTCCGCAAACCTGCTCTCGGCCGTTCAACGCCTCGCTTCGCCCGGCTGCCGGCCCGCCAGAATCTCGGCGACATGCATCACCTTCAATGGGATTCCACGGCGGTGCAGCAACCCCCACAAATGCATCAGGCACGACATGTCCCCCGCGGTGAGGACTTCCGCTCCCGCTTGGACATGATCTTGAATGCGATCCAAACCCATCATGCACGAAACGGCTTCCTCGGACACGGCAAAGGTGCCGCCAAATCCGCAACACTCATCCGGCCGCCGCAACTCCACCAATTGCAGCCCCTCCATCGACGACAACAACCGCCCCGCCTTGCTGAACCGCGGCGTCATCAGCTCGCTCGACGAACCTAGCCGCAGTTCCCGCAAACCGTGGCAGCTTTGATGCAGCCCAACACGATACGGAAAACGCCCTGCGATCTTCTCGACACCCAACACATCGCAGAGGAATTCGCACAATTCGAACGTGCGGCCGCAAACCCGTTCTGCATCGGGATGATCCCCCACCAGATCGTGATAGTGTTTGCGCACCATCGCCGTGCAACTTCCCGAAGGACAAACCACGTACTCGAACTCGCGGAACACATGCAGGAAGCGCCGCGCGAGCGGAGCCGCCTCGTCGGCAAAACCCGTGTTCGCCATCGGCTGTCCGCAACAGGTTTGACCGGCCGGAAACTCGACCGTGCAGCCGAAGCGCTCCAGCACTTCCCATGTCGCCCACGCCACCTGCGGATACAACTGATCGACGTAGCAGGGAACGAACAAGCCTACGTGCGGCATGAAGGCACTCTTCTCGCTAAATCATCGGCGATTCGAGATTATAGGCACCGGTCGCTCCGACCCGTAGGGAGCGGCCACAATGTTCCGCGGACTGCGGACGACCCGCGGACCCCCACCGGCCGTTTGCGCTGCAATTCCATCGGCCCGTTTCACGGAAGTTGAACCGCCCTGTTTCGCTGGATTTCAAGCAGCCTTTTTCGCTGGATTTCAACGCACCATTGGCTATGCTCAGGAGGAGAGCAACCGCCATGCGGGCCAACTGAGCGCCGTCGCCAGAACGCAATTTCTGCGGAATGGAGGACCAGAACGGGACAGTGGACTTCGCGGGGGGGCGGCGGCACAACCTTCGCGGCCCAATCCGCCCACGGACGCCCTCGAGGGGGGCGCGGAGGGAACACGTGTCTGGAGGGGCGAACGATGGCCATTCGCCGCAACCCCGAATCGGGTCGCCGGGCCGTGATGTTGCTCGCCACGGTCTTCGTCGTGTTCATCGGCGCGGTGGCCACCGCGTTCACTGTGCTGGCCGCGGCCGAGCGCGCGGGGTGGGCCGCCTGGGGAGTTTGGCTGGCATTATTCGGCAGCGTGGTTCTGTGTTTGTGGGCATTATGGGATGGGGGAGAACGGAAGACCTCTCCCCTGCAAATGTTGTGGCAAATGCGGCGGAAACCGCGGGTCGATCCATTGCTGCTCTACAAGCCGCGGAAGAAGCGCTTCGTGCCCGAACGCCCCTGGGGATCGAATCAGCCGCCAACGCTTGAATCGCTGCGGGAAGCCGCCGAGGAGAGCAGCGTGACCTGGGTACCCCACGGTCCCCCACCCGAGCGGGAACGTCCGCCGCGCCGCCCCTGACGTGGCGGGCCGAGGTGTGAGACGCAACCAACGAGGCTCGACCGTCGACAGTAGCCGGCCGTTCGCGAGGCGGTCGTTCCGCTTCCAAAGAAGCACATCGCTTCGTCTCCGCGCCGGCGATTTCCTCCGCGGCATCTCCCGGAACGACGGGGCGCGCGAGATCGCATGCCGACGCCGCGACCGCTGAACGGCTCCGCCGTCGAGGCGTCAACCGACGTTCTTCCATGCCCCTTCCTTGGCCGAGGCGAGCACGGCATCGCACACTTTCTGGGTTTGCAGGGCATCGCGGAAGGTCGGTCCGACCGACTCCCCCTTGGCCACCCCTTCCAGAAAATCGCGGACCTGGTGCACAAAGCTGTGCTCATAGCCGATCTGCAATCCGGGCACCCACCAGTGTTTCATGTAGGGGTGATCGCCGTCGGTGACATGGATGGAGCGCCAGCCGCGGAACGGCCCTTCGTCGCGGTGGTCGAACCATTGCAGACGATGAAGATCGTGGAGATCCCACTTGAGGGACGCGTGCTCGCCATTGATCTCGAAGGTGTACAGGGCCTTGTGACCGCGGGCATAACGGGTCGACTCGAACAGCCCCAGCGAACCGTTGCCGAAGCGGCAGAGGAACGCGCAGGCGTCGTCGATGCCCACCTTCTCCACCTTGCCCGTCAGATTGTGCTTGCGTTCCTTCACGAAGGTTTCCGTCATGGCATTGACGGTGGTAATGCCCCCGTTCAGCCAGATCGCCGTGTCGATGCAGTGGGCGAGCAGGTCGCCAGTCACCCCCGAGCCGGCCGCGGCGACATCCAGCCGCCACAACGCCTGCCCCCCTTGCGGCAAGTCCGCTGAGATCGTCCAGTCTTGCAGGAAGTTGGCCCGGTAGTGAAACACCTTGCCGAGCTTTCCCGAATCGACGATCTGCTTGGCAAACGTGACCGCCGGAATGCGGCGATAGTTGTACCAGACGGTGTTGAGCACCTGGGCCTTTTCGACCGCCTGACACATCTCTTCCCCTTCGGCGGCGTTCATGGCCAACGGCTTTTCGCAGAGAATCATTTTGCCATGGGCGGCAGCCGCCACGGCAATCTCTTTGTGCAGGTTATTGGGGGTGCAGATATCGACCGCGTCGATATCCTTCCGTTCGACCAGCTTTCGCCAGTCGGTTTCCACGGAGGCATAACCCCACTGGTCGGCGAAGGCTTTGGCCTTGGCCGCATCGCGGGCGCAAGCCGCCTGCAACACGGGATGGTATTCCAGCTCGAAAAAGTTCGCCACGCGGTTGTACGCATTGGAATGCGCCCGGCCCATGAAGCCATAGCCGATCATGCCGATACGAAGCGGTTTAGCCATTGGTGTGGATCCTTCGAAAACGAACGGTCGGAGTCGGCACTGCCGGAGTTCGAGTTAGCGTCATACCCGGTTGCCGTCGACAGAGCAACCGACGGTGCCTGGGTTCCCGGCAGTCCGGCAAGCTGAAAGCCCGGCAGCTTCTCAGCCTTTCCGCGGGAATTCCCTGCCGCCGACGGTCAGAACTCCACCGTATTCGTGGCCGTGTCTGCCGCGCTCTTGGTCGCGGCCGGCTCCCCGGCCAGCACATCGGTCCGTGGAAGGGGTTGCGTCGGCCGGGCGGTCGGCAGGCCGAGCCAACCAGGCCAGGCACCCTCCTTGGGCGTTTCCAGGAGGGCTGGTTTCACCTTGGCGGAAGGCTCTGCCCCTGTCTTCGGTCGCGACACAGAACGATCGTACACGGGAGGTTTCGGACGGGGCGCAAACTGGAAACCGAAGAACGGAATCCGGGAATTGCTGTCGATCGACAGGCTCGAACGCTCCAGCGCGCAACCACCCGACACAGCGACCGCCAACAAGGCCGCTGCGGCGCGGACCGCATTTGTTCCCGTCAATCGGATGGACATCGAGGACATGTTTCCGCGCACCGTCTCGGAAGCGGCTGCTGAGAGCAGGACGAAGGGTGATAGCAGCTTTGGGGCGGCATGAGAAGACCAACTCGTGATTCCCGCGGCACCGCCATGGGACCGCCGAACTGCTCGGGGCGGCGTAGTGCCGGCGGGACTGCCCGCGGCGGAGCGCGAGGGCTATTCCCTCGTCGTGGGGCTGCCGGCGAAGAGTTGTCCGCGCCCGCCGCTGGAGTTCGGGCTGTCGATTCACCCCTCAGGCCAGGAGGGGCGTGAGGACTTCTCCCGCGACGTCGGTCAGACGGTAATCCCGTCCCTGGAAGCGAAAGGTCAGCTTCCGATGATCGATTCCCAGCAGATGCAGCATGGTGGCGTGCAAATCATGCACACTCACGCGGTTCACCACCGCATGATAACCCAAATCGTCGGTTTCACCGTAGGTGATTCCCCGCTTGAGACCGCCGCCGGCGAGCCAGATGGAAAAGCCCATCATGTGATGGTCGCGACCGATGGTCCCCTTGTTCCCCTGTCCCATCGGAGTGCGCCCGAATTCGCCGCCCCAGATCACCAGGGTTTCATCCAACATGCCGCGTTGTTTCAGATCGGTCAGCAGAGCCGCGCACGCCCGGTCGGTTTCCGGGGATTGCGCGGGGAGAAACTCCCGCAGACCGCTGTGATGGTCCCAATCGCGGTGGTACAGTTGAATGAACCGCACGCCCCGCTCCGCCAGCCGGCGGGCGAGCAGGCAATTGGTGGCGAAGCTGCCATCCCCCGGCGTAGCGCCGTAAAGTTTGAGGATCGATTGCGGTTCCCGCGACAGATCCATCAACTCGGGCACGCTGGTTTGCATGCGGAACGCCAGCTCATACTGGCTGATCCGGGTTTGGATTTCCGGATCGTCGATGGCGCGCTCCAGAGAACCGTTGAGCTGATTGACGGCATCGATCACATCGCGCTGCCGGGCCAAGGACACCCCCTCGGGTGGGCTGAGGTAGTGCACCGCGTCGCCGACGGAATAGAACCGCACCCCCTGGAAGCGGCTGGGCAGAAAGCCGCTGTGCCATTGCCGCGAATGAATCGGTTGCGGTGAACGTCCGGGAGCCGTGGAGGTCAACACCACATAACCGGGCAGATCGCGGCTGTCGGCACCCAAGCCGTACCAGCACCAACTCCCCATGCTCGGCCGGCCGGAGACGGTTGAACCGGTATTCATGAAGGTGTGGGCGGGATCGTGGTTGATGGCCTCGGTGTGCATCGAGCGGATGATGCACAAGTCGTCGGCCAGCGCCCCCAGTTTGGGAAACAATTCGCTGATTTCCTGCCCCGATTCTCCCCAGCGGCGAAACTTGAACTGCGGTCCCAAAATCCGCAGGGGACCTGTATTTTGCAACTGGGCGATCGGCTGTCCCGCCGTGACCGATTCGGGCATCGGCTGACCGTCGAGTTCCGCCAGCCGCGGCTTGTAGTCGAACGTCTCCAGATGGCTCGGCCCGCCAGCCATGCACAGGTGAATGACCCGCTTGACCCGCGGCGAAACATGCGGCGGGCGCACCACTCCCCGCCAAGGCGCGGCGTCGGCCGCCTGGCCCGCAGTCTCCCGCGAAAGCACCGCCAGCGCGACCGCCCCCAACCCCGACAGGGAGCGCCCCAAAAACGTCCGGCGATTTGCCCACGTCCGCAGAGCGTCGGCTGCCATCATGACTGGCTGATCCTCCAGAATGATGGACGCGATTTTACCACATTCCGGCCCGCTTCCCCGCCAGATTTCTCCGCGCCCGATTCGGCGGCGGGCCAGCGGGGCTGAACGAACGCGCGGACTCGCGGACTTCAACAGACCTGCGTGAGCTGTTGATAGTCGGCTTGCAGTTGCCGGGTGATTGGTCCCACTTGGAACAAGTGCTGATCGATGCACGACACGGGAACCACCTCCACGGCGGTTCCGGTGAGAAACACTTCGTCCGCTTGGGGCAATTCGTCGGGAAAGATGGCCCGTTCGACCACGCGAATGTCCCGCCGCCGCGCCAACTCGATGACGGTCTGCCGGGTGATACCGTCCAGAAAACAATCGGGCGTGGGAGTGTGCAATTCCCCCTTCAGCACCATGAAGAAGTTGGCCCCGGTGGCCTCGGCCACCTGGCCGCGATAGTCGAGCATCAGCGCATCCTGAAAACCGGCCGCTTCGGCGGCATCGCGGCTAAGGGTGCAAATCATGTACAACCCGGCGGCTTTGCTCGCCGTGGGCGCACAATTGGCCGCGGGACGCCGCCACGACGACGTCATCAGACGGATGCCATTCCGCCGCGCTTCATCGCCATAGTAGGCCGGCCAGGGAAAGGCGGCGATGGCGACATGCGGTTTGGCTCCCTTGGCGGATACGCCAATCACCTCGCTGCCGCGCCAGGCAATCGGCCGCACGTAGCCGGTGTCGATGGCGTTGCGGCCGACGACTTCCCGCGTGGCCTGCTCGAGTTCTTCCACGGAATACGGCAGTTCATATCCCAGCAGCTCGCTCGATCGGCGCAACCGCTGGCTATGCTCCCGCAGTTTGAAGGTCCGGCCGTTGTAAACGCGTTCCCCCTCGAACACCGCACTTCCATAGTGCAGACTGTGGGACAGGACGTGCAATCTGGCTTCCCGCCAGGGAACAAATGCGCCATCCAACCAAATGACGCCATCCCGGTCATCCAAGGGCAACGCGGACACGATCTTACTCCTTCCCTTGCCGTCTCCATCCTTTGAGCATAGCACATTCCCTGCCGTCCGGCAGCCTTCCTCGACCCAGAGACGGGGCTCCGCGGGTGCAGCCATGGCTGCGGACCGGTTGCACCGAGCGCAACAGCGATCCCGTGGGCAATGCGGTCTCACCGCCACCTGCTCGCGGTCTCACCACCGCCTGCTCCCCGACTTCCGGCCGCCCAACCGCCGTGCGCACGCGGCGATGTTCATCGGCCGCGCAGCCGCCTCCCCAACGCGGCGATCTGCTCCGCGCAGGCCTTGCGGGCTTCGTTAAACCCGCGGACATCCACCTCCTGGCGCTGGAGATAGTTGAGCACGATCGCCTCCGCCCGGGCGATTTCCTCGCACACCGCGGGCACCTCCGAGGCGATTTCCGCCGGAATGGTGGTGACGCCATTCCAATCGCCATGCAGCAGGTCGCCGGGATAGATCGTCAGCCCTCCCACCGTCACCGGCACATTGATCGACACAATATGGCAGTAACCGTGCGCCGCCATCGCCCCCTTCGTGAAGACCGGAAAGCCTAACGCCTCCACCTGCGCCAGGTCGCGCCCCGTCCCCGAGGTAATCAATCCCGCCGCCCCAAACCGCTTGTAGGTGGAGCACATGACCTCTCCGAAGGTCGCCGCGGCACACGGCTCGTCGAGATCTTGAAAGACGATCACCGGTGGTCCCGGCAGGGACGAAAAGGCCTCCAGTTGCGCTCCAATACTGGCATACACGTCTCCCGAGCGGGGCGGCGACTGACTGCGAAACGTCGAGGTCAGCGCATAACCCACCATGGGGGGCAATTGCGGAAAACAGGCCCGAATGCTGTGATCCATGTAGCCCTGGCTCCGCGGCCGCAAGTCCCACAACTCGACGGCGTTGCATACGGTGGGCGAGTCGTATTTGGCCAGCGCGGCCAGTTGCGCGGCGGTCAAACCTGTCTGCGTCATGGTTCGGAACTCCTTCGAAGTTTGCCAGACCACCGCTCCCCAGGCGGCTTGTCCCTCGCCCGCCGCCTCGCGACATCCCCGATGGCCTGGGGACTTCAATGACCTCGCGATGTCACGAGCGCGCGGCGGAAGACACGGATGATACGCCGACCATGCACGGGGGAAAAGCACACCCTCCCTTTCCCCAGCGGGGCAGCGGGGCTTCGGGGCAACGGGGCTTCGGAGCCGCGGGGCGTTGGGTTCTCGAAAACGGTCCCTCCCACCCGTGATGTCCCCGGCCAACGGGCCATTCGAACCCGCGTCCCCCCGCGAGCGGGCATTGCTTCCGCGTGCCAAGGCGTCCCCTGTGTCAAGGCGTCTTGAGACGCAATGGCAACAACGACCGGCCTGGCCAAGAGACACCGTATCAATCCGCAAATTCCAGCCGCGGGCAGGTTGCTGAGGCTAGGCCGGCAGCGGCCGCAAGGTCTAGAATTCGCACCGCGCCGACGGGTCTGGAGCGGCTCGCCCATTTTGTGTTTGTTCGTTCCGCGTTGATTTAGGAGCACACTGCCATGCAAGGGAATCAAAGCGTTATCGATGCGTTGAACGCCGGTCTGACACTCGAACTGACCGCCATCAATCAGTATTTCGTGCAAGCCAAAATGTGCCGCAATTGGGGCCTGCACAAACTGGCCGAAAAGCACTACCACGAGTCGATTGGGGAAATGAAGCACGCTGAAAAGCTGATCGACCGCATTCTGTTTCTGGAAGGCGTGCCGGAAATCGCCCGGTATGATGTGATCCGCGTCGGCACCACGGTTCCCGAACAGTTTCAGAACGACCTCGCCCTGGAAATGAAGGGCGTGACCACGTACCGGGCCGCGATCCAAACCTGCGAGGCGGAAAAAGACGCCGTCAGCCGCGATCTGCTCACCAAAATCCTCATCGAATCGGAAGAACATGTGGATTGGCTGGAAGCCCAACTCGACCTGATCAGCAAGATGGGACTGGAGATTTACCTGGGACACCAGATGGGCGACCACGAGGAGGGACATTGATTCGCATCTGGCGACGGGGGTCACCCCGCGCGGGTGCGAAAAAGGGCAAGCTCCCGCCAGTTTTCGACACCGCCAGGAGGCCTCTGCTCTCCACAACCCCAGGGGCTGCCACCACCCTTGGCCCAGTTCCCCGTCATCGGGGCAAACGGGGGGGCGAACGGCGAGTCCGCGCGGACGTGGAACCCGCGGACTTCGCTGGCCGGCAATCGACATTTCGGTTCGTGTCACCCGCAGGCCGACAAATCCCGGCATCCGCACGCCGACGAACCGTGATCATGCGCACTCCGATCGCTGATCGGCGGCCGCATCTCCGGGCGAACCGCGTTTTCCTTCCTGGTAGAACGCTTCCATTTCAGCCAAGGTGGCGGAATGGAGTTCGCGGCCTCGAGCCCGCACCTGCTGTTCGATGTAACGCACGCGTCGCTCGAACTTCCGCACGCTGCGCCGCAGGGCTTCCTCGGGATTGACATGCCACCGCCGGGCGATATTCGCCAGCACGAACAGCACATCCCCCAATTCCTCCTCGATGCGGGCTTGTTTCAATGGTGGAAACGGCGGCGGATCGGGCTGGACGGGAGCCTCCACCGTCGCCACCACCTCCGGCAACTTTCCGTCCGGAAAAAGTTCGCGGGCCAATTCGTTGAGTTCTTCCCGCAGCTTGTCGAACAGCATCTCCCGAGCGGGAAAGTCGTAACCCATGCGGGCCGCCTTGTCGGTCACGCGGGCAGCCCGTGCCAAGGCGGGCAACGCCGCCGGCAAGCCGTCGAAGATCGAAACCCGCCGCTTCTCGTGATGCTTGATGCGGTCCCAATTCCGCGTCACCTCCTGGGCAGTGTTGGCTTCCACGTCACCGAAAACGTGTGGGTGCCGAGCCACCAGCTTCCGCGTGAGCGCTTCCACCACCTCCACGAGGTCGAACCGTCCTTCATCGGCGGCGATCTGGCTGTCGAGCACCACTTGCAGCAATACATCGCCCAACTCTTCCACGATCTGGCCGTCGTCTCCACTGTCGATGGCCTCGAGGAGTTCGTACGTTTCTTCCAGCGTGTAGGGTTTGATGCTGGCCAGCGTTTGTTCCCGATCCCACGGACAACCGGACGGCGAGCGCAGTTGGGCGACGACCTCCGCCAGTCGCCGCACCACGGCGTTCAAGCGGACGGGATCGGGAGGCGTGCCGGGCGACGGTAAACTCGCGGCCATTGCGTGTTGCTCCCCCAAGGCGTAAAACTGGACCCACAGAATAGACGATCGCACCCTGTCGTGCGAAGCCTGGCGACACCGTCTCAAACGGATGTTCGTCGACACCTCGCATCGTTGGGCGCGATGGGTCTGCCATGCATGCCGTGCATTCCGCAGTCTCTGCCCGGGAGGAGTCGAACCATGTGGCGCGTGATGGCCGTGTGCGGTGTCTGTGTGTGGGGTGGGTTGGTTTTGGCGGACGAGCAGCCAGCGGCTGCGCGGAACGACGTCGCCGCCTTGGAAAAGGAATTCGCCGACAAACTCACCGGCTCCGCGTTGGTGGGGACGTTTTCCGTGGACGGCCGCAACGGTCAGCCGAAGGAAGAGCGCTACGAGATCTCCAGCGCGAAAAAGCTGCAAGGCCATGACTGGGTGATCACGTCGCGGATCAAATACGGCGACAAAGACGTGGTGCTGCCGGTGGTCGTGCAGGTCTTCTGGGCCGATGATACCCCCATGATTTCCCTTACCAATCGCACCATTCCGGGGTTGGGAACGTTTACCGCCCGCGTGTTTTTCCATGGCGAGCGGTACGCCGGCACCTGGCAGCACGACGAAGTGGGAGGCCACATGTGGGGCCGGATCGAGAAGAAGAAGTCCGACACCCAGGCCCAACCGTCGGACAAAACGCCGTAAGATACGGCTGCGTTGCAACCGCGCCGGTCCGCATAGCGGCGAGTGTTCACGAGACGTTCGTTGTGTCGTCGGCGGCGGCGGCCGTGTTGCCTCGCGGTCCGCGGTCGCGCGGAATCGTACGGCCAGTCCAACAACGCCCAACAACGGCAGGCGTTGTCCGCGGTTTTCAAGAATGTTCTCCGCGGATTAGCCGGCGTCGAGGGACGGCCGGTCGAGCGTCCCTGGTTGTGGTCTTCTTCCACTGAATCTACGCTATCTACTCCTCGGGAGTTGAGAGTCATGGCCCACGAGCGCAGCGGTCCGCGGAAACCCGCCACCAAGTTCCCTCACCTGCGGAAACAGATGCAAAAAAACGCCTTGCCGCAGCAGATTGTGGCGAAAAAGTACGGACCGCCGCCGAAAAAGCCGCGCGGCAAACCGTAACCGCAATCAGGGCACATCGGTCGCGCGTGCCGCCGGATCCCACCCCCGCGCCGTTCCCCCCCAGGGGAGTCGGCCGACGGGAAACGGGATCGGTGAAACGACCCGCCAGAGCCGCGATGCACCAATCTCCGCAGCGCACCGATTCGATACAAGGCAGATCGACAACCCGGCACCACGCAGCAGGAGTCCTCGGATGACGACGAACGGCTGGACCCGCCGTCAATGGCTGGTCGCGCAAGCGAGTGCGCTGGCTGGAACGGTTCTCTCTTCAAAACGCCTACGCGCGGCGGAAACCTGGCGGGCGGTGATCCTGGAACGCCGCGTGATCAGTTGGAAACCGCCCCTGTATCACGGCTGGCCAACCCTCGCGCGCCGGCAAAATGGAGAGCTGTTACTGGTGTTTTCTGGCGGGCGAGAAGACCATGTGTGCCCATTCGGTCGGGTGGAACTGATGCGGTCGCAGGATGGCGGCCGCACGTGGCGCTGGCCGCAAGTCTTGCTGGACGGCCCGATCGATGATCGGGACGCCGGTGTTGTCGAAACCGCGCGGGGCAGCATTCTGGTGACGACGTTCACGTCGTTGGACTACGAGCCGCTGCTGACCAGGGCCGAGCAGATTCCCGCCGGTCAGCCCGGAGCCTGGGACGCCGGGAAACTTCAGGAATGGCAGGCCGCGCACGGCCGCATTTCCGCCGAGCAACGCCGCCAGGAATTGGGCACGTGGATGCTCCGTTCCACCGACGGCGGCGTGACGTGGTCGGCCCGCTATCGGGTGCCGGTCAACAGTCCCCATGGACCGATCCTGCTCCGCGATGGCCGGCTGCTATATCCGGGAGTTGCGCTGTGGGAGGAACCGCGCCGCGTCGGAGTCTGCCAATCGACCGATGACGGCGTGACCTGGGAGTGGCTGGCCGACCTGCCGGTCCGGCCAGGGGACGATTCGGCCCACTATCACGAACTGCACGCCGTGGAAGCGGCGACTGGCCGGTTGGTGTTGCACATTCGCAACCATAATCCCGCCAACAAGGCAGAGACGTTGCAATGTGAATCGGAGGACGGCGGCCGGACGTGGACGACACCCCACGCCATCGGCGTCTGGGGCTTGCCGTCCCATTTGCTGCGGTTGCGCGACGGGCGGTTGCTGATGAGCTACGGCTATCGACGGCCGCCCTACGGGAACCAGGTTCGCGTCAGCAGCGATCACGGTGAGACGTGGAGCCATCCGCTAACCCTGTCCGACGACGGCGCGGGAGGCGATTTGGGGTATCCCTCGACCGTGGAGTTAGACGACGGCACCTTGGTGACGGTGTGGTATGAACGGCTGAAGGACAGCCCATTCGCTCAGCTTCGCCAAGCGCGCTGGCGGCTGGAGAGCGCGGCCTGATGCCGGTCGGTCCGTTCCGACCCCAAGCAGCTTCCCACCGGAGACAGCTTCCGACCGCCGGCGAACCACCCCGAACGTCTTGCCGGCGTGCCGTTCTTTTCGACGCAACCTATTGCACGTCGTCAAGTTTCGACTCCCGACCCCGAATCGGCGAGACAAGCCGACCGGCGTGCGTTAAGATCAACACGTGTTTGCCTCCAACGTTCCCGTCTCCCAGGGCGTACTTGGTAGCGGGAGCGAACATGACGCGACTGATGTCTTCCATCAGCGACGATGCCCTCGACGTGCTCGCCACCTCGGGTCCGGTCAGCGAGGCCCGGCTGGTGGAGGAAGCGCGCCGAGGGAGCAAGACCGCTTTCGGCGAACTGGTGGTCCGGTACGAACGTCGGGTACTGCGGGTCATCCTGCAATTCGTCCGCGACCGCGCCCTCGCCGAGGATTTGGCGCAAGAGACGTTTGTGCGGGCCTATCAGCGGTTGGCGCTGTTCGACCCGTCGCGGCGGTTCGGTCCCTGGTTGTTCCGCATTGCCGTCAACCTGACTCTGGATCATCTGCGTCGGCGGAAACGTCGGGGGTGGTTCGCGCTGTTCAGCGAGTCTCGCAACGAACGTGCCCCCGATCCGGAAGCGCCCGATCCGCGCGAGCGGCTCGACCTGTCCCAGGAAGTCGAGCGGGTGCTCGAGCAGCTTCCCGAGTCGTATCGGACGGTGCTGGTGCTGCGCGATCTGGAGAACTTTTCCACCTCCGAAATTGCCGCCATCCTCAACCGGAAAGAGGCCACGATTCGCTGGCGCTTGGCGGAGGCGCGGCGGCGGTTTCAACACCTTTGGAACAGGCGTCTCGAAGGGTTGCCGGAATCAGTTCCCACCCCTTCCGAGTCGCCCGAACTCCTGAACTCGGACGATTGAATTCCCTGCGGGTGCGAGCGATGGATTGTCGGCAGACAGAAGCCATGTTGGCATTATGGGTGGGGCATGACCTGGCCGACGGCGAGCCGGCTCGTTCCCTTCAGACCCACCTGGAAACCTGCGACCGTTGCCGCGAACGGTCGCGCCAGTTTGTGGTGGCCCATACGGCCTTGCTGGAATCCCGCCTGGCGACGCCGCCCGGCGCGAGTCTGTGGCCGCGGGTGCGCGGCCGCCTGGCGGAACTGGAACGGCAGCCGCACTTCGCCAAATTCAATGTGTGGGTGCCCACGGCGATCGCCGCGGCCGCGTGCAGCTTGATGGTGCTGGTGGCCGCGGTGGAGGTGCAGCGGAAGTTCGATGAACGCTCCGTGCCGGCCCCCGTGGTGTCCAAGGTTCGTGCCGAACCGCATCGGCGGCCCCCCATCGAATATGTTCGGAACCGCCCACCGGTGTTCGCGCCGGACAGGCTGCCGCCCCACTCCTCGCCGCGCGAGCCGCGGTTCACCACAGCGGAACACCCCCCCTTTTCCGAATTCAGCGAGTGATCGCCTTCAAAGCGAGCGATCGCCTTCAGAGCGATCGGCATTCAGTGAGCGATCGGCATTCAGCGAGCGATCGCATTCAGTGAGTGATCGCATTCAGTGAGTGATCGCATTCAGTGAGTGATCGCATTCAGTGAGTGATCGCGGGCCGTGTTCCTGCCCGCAGCCACTGGTTGTCCACCGTGCGGAGTCAACCTCCGGCGAACAGGGGTGGGCGGATCATGCGTGCGTTGGCCCCACAACCCGGCCAGTCAACCACCAATGCGTGGTTCAGGCCAACAGCTCGCGAATCGGTCGGCAATCTTCGGGCAGCAGCGTGACGGGACGGTCGTTCCTGTCGCGCACGTAAGCGTGGGGATCGATGCCCAGGTTGTGGTAAATGGTGGCAAGCACATCGCGGTAATGGACGGGGCGCTCCACGGCATAGCCGGCATCCTTATCGGTTCCGCCGATCACCAACCCGCGGGGCATGCCGCCACCCGCCAGCAGCGCCGACTGCACCGGCGCCCAATGATCGCGCCCCGCATTGTTGTTGATCTTGGGGGTGCGTCCGAATTCGCCCCACACCACGAGCGTGACCTCCCGCTCCAGTCCCCGGTCGGTCAGGTCTTGAATCAGGGCCGATAACCCGGCATCCACCGTGGGCAGATGCTGCTTGAGATGCGCGAAATTATTGCCGTGGGTATCCCAAAACCCATACGCCACCGTGACCACGCGGACTCCCGCCTCGACCAGCCGCCGCGCGATCAACAGTTGATCGTTCCACAGCGGGGCGCCGTCGCCCAAATGCTTCGACGACCCCTTGCCGTAACGTTCCCGCAACAGGGGGTCTTCCTTCTCGACATCGAGGGCATCGACGATTTTGGACGATGTCAGCACGTCGAAGGCCCGGCGATAGTTTTCCGCCACGTGGTCCAACCCGCGGGCATCCAACTTGCGCCGCAGAACATCCAGTTCGCGCAGCAGTTGCCGCCGACTTTCAAACTGCCCGGGAGGCACATAGCGCAGCTTCATGCTGGCGAGGTCTTCGCCGTCGGCACGGACCTGATTGTAGGCGCTTCCCAAATAGCCTGCCCCCGTGCTGTTGTACGGGCGATGCTGCATGGTGGGAAACAGGTCGACAAACGGGGGCGTCAGCGGATCGACGGCTCCCAGCACTTTCGCCACCGCTGAACCGAAGTTCGGATACTCGTTCCGCTGCACCTCGCCCATCGTGTAACCGGTCAGGTTCTGGAAGCTCGAATGCTCGTCCCGCTGGCCGACGACGGAGCGAATCACCACACAGCGATCGGCCACCCGCGCCAATTTGGGCAAATGTTCGCAAAATTCGAGGCCGGGCACCGACGTCGCAATGGGTTGAAACTCCCCGCGCACCTCGCGCGGCGCCTGGGGCTTCAGGTCGAACGTATCTTGATGGGCCAGCCCGCCCGACAGGTAGACCATAATGACGGCCTTGTGCCCGCGTTTCGCCGCTCCGGAGGCTTCCAGACGCAACAGGTCGGCGAGCGTAAGCCCTCCCACCGCCAGACCGCCCATCCGCACAAACGACCGACGGGAAATGCCATCACAAAACCGCCGCTGCTGGCCCCACCACGTGAACATCGCCGCATCCTCGCTCGCGGGCTGCTTGAAGCCAGCCCTCAGTCGGCACACAACCCATCAACGACCCTAGATACCTGCACATCCTAATGGTGCTTGGTCGATCGCGGAAGGTCGAACCCGACAAATCGGCGGCGGGAATGTGGCTGCGCACTCGAACCGCTCTGTCCTCAGCCCGCGACCCCGAGTGCTGCCACCGTAAGGAGTCGAGTGAATGCCGCCCGGAAGGAGTCGAGTGAACGAACGATTACCTCTGCGGAAAAAAGCTAAAAGGGTGCTGTCGGCGGGACTCCGCAGGAAGTCGGCACAATGGTGATTATTCCGAACGGCTGATGTTGGCCGCGGCCCGTTCCTTCGCCACCACGTCTTGCCACCATTGCACGCTCAGTCGATCGAGAATCACCGGGCGGGCATCTTCCAGGCTCAATTGGCCGGCTTTCCGTTCCGTCACCTGCACGAGGTGCCAGCCGAATGCGGTCCGCAACGGTCCGGCGATTTCCCCGGGTTGCAACGTCAGCACGACGGACGTGAGTTCCGCCGGCAGTTTTCCCGGCGCGCCGACCCAGCCCACATCGCCCCCCTGTTGACCACTGGGAGACTGCGAGTGCTGTTGGGCGGCTTCCGCAAACGAGAGTCGTCCGGCTTCGATGTCCCGTTTCAACCGCAACAGCAACTGCTCGGCCGCTGACGATTGGCTGTCGGCCGCATCGCTGGGCACCTTGCGGAAAATCTGTCGGACCCGCACGCGCGTGCCATCAAGCTCCGACCGATGCTCCTCGAAATACTGCTGAATTTGGCGGTCCGAGGCAGCTTGTTGCACATACACCTGCCAGGCGAGGGACAACCCCAATTCCTGTTGCAGCACCTCGCGGGTCAGCCCCAGGCGGGCCAGGAAGGGGTCGGGTTGTTCGCCTCGGCGGCGGATCAAGTCTTCTAGTTGACGGATCTGAAACTCGACGGCATCCGAGGGAGGCGTGATTTTTCGCCGGCTCAAGAATCCGCGAATGAGGGCCCGTTCAATGGCGTGATCGATCAGCCAGACCCGTCGTTCGGGAGTCAGTGCGCCGTTCTCGCCCCGCGTGAGCCGGAGAAACTCCCACTCGGCGGCGGACAGCGGGCGCCCATTCACCACGATGCGGGGAGGTGGTTCCTCGGCGGCTGACAGCCAGGCTGCGAGGGGAACGGGAATGGCGCGCGGCATGACGGCAGAGGCGCATGGGCCGACGGTCGTCAGCACGGTCCAGCACAACCAGCAGAGGATCCCGGCAAGCGACATGGCAATCATTCCCAAGGACGGTGAGTTTCCTGGCAGAGGGCAGAGAGATGCACCTTGGTTCCGAGTGATCGGCGGCCCTCAACGCTGACGCCACACGTCGCCGCGAGTGAGCGCCAGTTCCGGCAGCAACGACTCGATCTGCGCGAAAAACCGCGCCGCGTCGACCGGATAGCCTTGCGTGGGCCGCAGGTACGGCAGACGCGCGCTCCAAAAGGCGTTGAACTGCTGCATATGCACCTCGCGCAGGTATTTGGCAACCATCGAGGCCAAAGCGACGGGGGCGTACCGCTCCGCTCGGGGTTCAAAACGGAATTCCGTCTGGGCGCAGCGGTAGGCGCTGCGCAGAGGGCCTTCCTCGACGATCGTCACCCAAGCTCCTTCGGTCAATTCGGAGAGATAGGCGGCATAAAAGGTCCGACCGCCCAATTTGTCGCTGACCAGCAGCGTAGGCTCCGCGGCGGCCCGTTGCCACGCCGAACGGGTCACCTCCCGATGGATCGCCGCGACCGCGTCGGCTTTGTTGCGATGGCGTTCGAGCAACCGATTGAATTCGACGGGGTGGACCACGCGGGCCACCACGTCTTGCAAGCGCAGCCCCGTGAGGGCGCCTTGCCGGCGCAAGGCTTCGGCGGCGCGGCTGATCTCGTCGGCGGAGTGGGCCCGCGGCAGGGGGAGCGGCGGACCTTGGTGCCAGGGAACGTCGGCGGGGAGATCGGCCCCCATCCTGGCGAGCAATTCGGGGAGAGTTCTGGCCGGTGGCTGGGACCAGGCCAACATCGCCAGGACGGTGCGTTCCAAGAGCGCCAAACCGGTCTTCGGCTTGAACACCGCCTTGGAATCGGCGAGCACGAGGCGCGCCCCCTCGCCTTGCGGATCCGGCGTGACCACCGGGGCCAGCGCCGACCATACGTCGCAATCCGCGGGTGGTCCCGGCGTGTCCCACACCGTCGCCACCACCACGAACGGTCCCAAATTCGGTCCCAGGCCGGCCTCATCCACGCCGATGCAAACACCCATGGTTCGGCATCCTTGTCCGCGTCCTGCCCATTCCCCAGAGGGTGCCGGCGATCCGACCCTGAAGGACGATCACATATTGGTTTTGGCATCGCCGGCATCACCCAGCACGCCGTGCAAGGCGGCGTGCAGCATGGCATCGTGGCGGTGGTCCTGCGAGTACACCCGGAAGATGCAAAAGCTGATGGGCAGAGCGCGAAACAGCTCGTCGTCGTGCAGTTCTTGCGGCGTGCCCACGGCGGGATCGAGCAGAAAGTTCTGTCCGCCCGCCGGCAAACGGCCACTGGGCCGGTGATAGTGGCGGGCCACGTCGATCTTCAAGGGGAGGTCCTGCAAGCCAGCGGGGAGACGTTCGCGAATCCGCCGCAAGATCAGGCTGGGTTCCGAAAAGATCGTCATCCGCTCCGACGTTCCGCTGTGGAAGTTCACCATGCGTTCGCAAGCCATTTTCCACTGGACCTTGCGCGACAGGATGAGCTTCCAGCGCTCGCCCAGGGCGCGCAAGTCGGGATCGGAGGCGTCGGCCCAGCGCTGCACATCGACCAGAAACGACGACTCGGTGAATCCCAGGTAACGGTCGAGCCGATGCAGCGGGTTGCCCTCGAACAATCGGGCCATCGTCTCGTGGAACAGATCTTCCAAAGCCAGGTCGAGGGCCCGCACCGTGCGGTGAAAGTAAACGGTGCGAAACAAGTTGGCCCGCGTTTCGATGAAATTGATCAGCGTGGGCAAACCCCGGACGTGGATCGTCAATCCCGCCGGCGTGAAAAAGGTGTAGTGCAGCAGCCGCGACAGATCGAAGGCCCGCGTGTTGTAGCCGGTCATGTAGGCATCGCGGAGCACGAAGTCCATGTTGTCCACGGTATAAATGCCGCTGAACAGCGACCGCAACCTGGCCAGCCACTCGGGATGGCCGGCGGCATCGTCCGGGGGTTTGGGCCGGCGGATCAGCCAGGCGATTTGCCGGGGGTCCAATTCTTCCAAGGGCTGCAAGCGCCCCCGGGGATTGCGGCGCACCCGCCGCAGGAGATCGCCCAGTTCGTGCTCGATGATCGCCGCCCCGAGGTCTTCGTGGGTGATGCCAAACTGGTCCAAATAATGGTCGTCGAAAAAATGCCCGAATGGCCCGTGGCCGACGTCGTGCAGGAGCGCGGCCATCCGCAACAGCGTTTCGACATACGCCCGCGACGGGACGTGCCGGCAGGCCTCGGCCAAAGATTCGTACCAATGCTCGACAGCCAGCGACGCCAAATGCATCGCCCCGAGCACGTGCTGAAACCGCATGTGCTCGGCCGAGGGGAACACCCACCAGGCCGTTTGCAACTGATGAATCTGCCGCAGCCGCTGCACCCAGGGATGGTCGATGATCTCCTGCTCGGCGACCTCACCGGACGGCAAATTCGCCTTGGCGATGAACGGAATGTACCCGTGGATGGGATCGTGCGACAGGCTCTCGTGGACAAAGTCGCGGGGCATATGGAGACATCCTGGAAATGGCTCCATCATAGCGTCGCCATGCCGCGCCACAGAAGCACGCTCGCCAGCACCCGTTGCCGTTCAAGAGTTCCCGGAACCAGTGGAGTTCCCAGGACTGGCGAAGTTCCCTGAACCGGCGAAGTTCCAGGAACGCGTGAAGCTCCAGGAACGGGCGAAGTTCCAGGAACGGGCGAAGTTCCCAGGACTGGCGAGGTTCCCTGAACCGGCAGCGTTGCAGGCACCGACAGCCTCCAGCGGCCGACGGACGGAAGCAGCCAACAATCTCGATGTGCCCCCTCGTTCCGCAAGGGACGGCGCACTCAATGGGCCCGCGGATCTGGCTCAGTCCCCCCTGCGGGAGCGGTGGAAGCGGCCGCCGGTTTCGCGTGCGCGGGTCCCGCATGAGGCGTGTTGTAGGCCACAATCACAATGCACACCGCCATGCCGGCAATGCCCAGGTACAACCAGGGGTTGAAGTCGGCTTTCGTGAGGATCACGGAAGTGATGGCCGTCACGGAAACAGCGGTGCCGAACACGATCGGCATCACGATGTCCGCGCGGGGCTTCATTCCCTGAAACGAGAACATGGCCAGCGTGAGGGTCAGCGCGCCGAAGGCCCCCAAAGAACCCGCGATGAAGCCCCAACTGGCGCCGGTCGCCGTGTAGCTGAACCCGGACTTCGTGTACACGATGCCTCCATAGCCGCCGATCACGGCCCACACCAGGTACGCCAGGCCAATCATCAAATAAGGCTTGAAGGGATTGTGCTCGGCGGCTCGCGAGATGCCCAGCGCCGGTCCATACGTTCCCCAAAACAGTCCGGTCAACAGGGCAAACACAATCGGCCACTTCATGCTGAGGTTCCTCGCAAATCGTCTGTGCAGGTGCGGGTGAGGTCGGTTGGTCGCACCGGCAAATTACCACGCGGGCGGACCCCGTCACCACTCAGCGGCGGTCATTCGCCCCGCAACGTCGCCACCAGGGGCAGGGAAACAGCCGTCTTCACGGCGCCCAGGGCGGCCAGGCAGCCCACCACAAACACCGCCGCGAGCAGACTCAGCAATCCCCCCCACGGAACCCGAGCCTCCGTGCTCGCGAGATGCGGCGCCATCGCCAACAGGGCCGAACTCGAGCCTGTCGCCAACCCCCACACCAGCAACCAGCCATTCTCGATGAGCACGAGCGTCCCGATGGTCCGCGGCGACAAACCCACCGCCCGCAATAAGGCGACCTCGGCCTGACGTTCCCACACGTTCCGCAGCATCACCGTGGCCAGCCCCAACGTTCCCAACAACAAGCCCAGACCACCCACCGTTTGGAACGTCGACAAATAGGTATTCTGCACCGCCAAGAACCGCGCCAGCCGCTCCGACACCGGCTCGACATCCAGCCCGTATTCCGCGAGTTCGGATTCCAGCAGATCGGTCGCGGCGGCGGCGTGGTCCGGCGGCACCTCCACCAGAAAATACTGGTAGCCTTGCCGCTCGGGATACACCCGCAAGAAGTGTTCCTCGGAAATCACCAGCACTCCCTGAAACACGCTGCCATCCAACATGCCGATCACCTTCAGCCAGCAGCGGCGCGCGGCGTTGTCCGCGGGATAGGGCAATTGGTCGCCGATCCCTTTTTTCAGCCCGAACATCAGCGTGTTCATGTCTCCCAAGGCGGGAAACACCAGCGAATGGTCGGAAGCCGCGTGCGGAGCGGATGATTCCGCGAGGTGCAGTTTTCGCCACAGCTCGTCCCCCCCGCCGAGAATCCGGAACCCTCCCCGCTCCAGAAACCGGCGCGGGGCCCCCAGCAAGGTCGGCGCCCGCGTCTGAAACAGGTTCAGGCAACTCGCGTCTTCCCCCGGCTGCACGCGGAAGGCATACACCTGCATGGCTTTTAGCGCCGCCGCTTGCTGGGGAGTGCGCGGCTGCAAATTCAGTTGCTTGCGGCCCTCGGCCGTGTTGAGGTCGAACAGAATGGGCCGGCTGGCCTCGGCCACCAACGTGAAGCCCCCGTTACCCGACCGCAGATCGGGGCGCTCTCCCGTGGGATCTTTATGTCCCGCCGCCACAGCCGTGATCAGGAAGGTAGCGGCGGCAATCAGCCCGGCGGACAACACGCTCCGTTGCCGGCGGCGTGAAGCATTCTTCAAACCCAGTTCCACCAGCGTTTTGGCCGGTCGCGGCGAACGCGGTTCCCATTCCAGCCACGCCGACAGCCCCCACATGCCGCCAACCAATAGCAACACGCCAGCGAGAAAGAACACCACGATCGGCCACGACAACCCCGCAAAGGCTTCTCCCGCGGGTATCACGCCGCTCAGCCCCCCCAGCAACAGCAATCCCGCCAATCCCAAGGCGACAGCCGCCTTTCGCGCCGCTGATCGTCCCCGGCGGTCCCCCTCGCTCACGCCGCTCATCTGGGCTCGCAGCGAAACACCGTGCAACTGCCTCACTCCGCTGGCCATGGCCAGCAGTGACGCCATGCCGGCGATCACTGCTCCCCCGACCACGCTGTCGACCTCCACCGATAACAGCAAAAACCGCGTGCCGATCGCCCCGATCCACCACGTCTTCAATCCGTAAAGCATGAGCTGCGCATAGCCCACCGCCGCCGCGCATCCCGCCAGGCAGCCGATCAGCACCAGCACCAGGGCCTCTCCCAGCAGCATCCGCCGCACCAGCCGCGGCGGCAAACCGATGGCCCCCAACAGCCCCCACTGCCGCACGCGCTGGTCGATCGCCAGGCGAAACAGCAACCCCACCAGAATCATCGCCGAGAGGATGAGGAACAAGCTGAACCCCAGAAACAGCCCGGTGAAATCGGTCGCGCCGTTCGCCGCTTCCAACCCCGCCCGCTTCACCTCTTGAAACGCCAGCCCCAAGGCATGAGGGTCCACCGTCGCGAGCAGAAAGCGTTCCAGGTCGGCACGTGCCTGTTCCAGGCTGTGGCCGGCGGGCAAGGCGACGCGCACCGACGTCAGCGAACCATACCGGCTCGGCCACAACTTTTGCGCCGTCGCCAGCGAGAAGAACATCTTGGGCGTGGCACGGTGGTCGTTCCAGTATTCGTCATCCCGCGCCGTGACCTTGTCCAAATCCATGGGAAACGGCTGGTCCCAATCGCTCAGCGATTCGACGTCGGTGATCCCCTTCACTTCCGGCGTGAGCTGTTGGTCGGCCGCGGCCCCCGTGAGCTTCACGATGCCCCGCACGGTGACCGTCCGTTCTTCTTCCGGCAATTCGCCGTGCGAACCGATCACATGGTAAGCGAACCGGACCTGATCTCCCGCCCGCACTTTCAAATCCTCGGCGAGGAATTCGTTGAGAATCACGTCCTCGTCGCCCAGACTGTCCGGCCTTGGACCGACGAATTCCCACGGTCCGAAGGCATCGTCCAGATCGAGCAGATCGAGTCCGGCCACGGTCGAATACATCGAATAGGACTGTGGGTCCCGCGCATTCCGAATCCAGTTCGCGAGGTACACCATCACCGGCGAGGCGGCGACCCCCCGCGCCTGGGCATACTGCCGTACCGCGGCGGCAAAGCGGTCTTCCAGCAGCAACTGCGCGCTTTCAACCGACAGCACGTTGAGCACGGTGTCGTGCACGATCCGCAGATTCAGATCGTCCAGTTGCCACGCTTCGACAAGCTGGCGGTTCAGAATCGCGGCATCACCGCCCGCCGGCAAGTTGCCGAAGATGCTGTTCACGCGCGCCGGCGCTCCCCGCGGATCGCGCCGCGTGGGTTTGACTTCCGCCAGATTCAACGCGTCTTGCAGGCTGCCGAGGTTGACGAACAGGTTCAGCGGCAGTTGCTGAGTCGGTGTGAGACCCAACCGAGCCGCACCGGGACCATCCGGTAAAATCTCGGCCACCGTCACGGTGAATTCCTGCGTATCTTGGTCCCGATGGCCCAACAAAGTATCGCGGGGCACCGCACTGGGCAGTTCGAGCCACAACGTCAGCTCGTCGCCGGGTTGGGCCTCGAGCGCGGCGGCCAAACCAGGATTCAGGAACACTTGACGGTCGGAGGGCGCCCGACTCTCGGGCGGCGCGACCAGGCTCCACGCCCGTTGGTCCACACCGTAAACATTCACCTTGCTGGCGCGCCGCGTTACCGATTCGGTTTTCCGTTCCACACTCCCCACCAGCACGATGGCCGGGGCCAAGGCGGGACGGCTGGCCGTGGTGAACGCACGCTGAAGGTCGTCGACCAACTGCTCCCGAAAAAACCGCGGACCGGTCACGAGGACATCGATCCGGGCAAGCCGGTCGAGCGTCATTTGCCGCAAGCTCGCCCGCACCGAGTCGCCGATGATCAGTGCCCCGCCGATCACCGCCGTGCCCACCATCACTCCCAGCAACAACGCGGCATTCGTGCGGCGAAAATGCCACAAGCTGGCAAAGATCCACCGGGAAAGAGAGAAGGACGAGGGCATCAACGATTCCGCGCGAGTTCTGCAGCTCAGGCCACACGTTAACGGAATTCGTCCGGGTCGAAAACGGATTCCAAACGACGGGACATTGCCAGCCTTCTTCCCGATCACTAACATAAGCGACGATTGATTTGTTCCCTGGAAAGGGTTGCCTCATGTTGACCCTGCTGGGTTCTCCCCGACGATGTTGCGATGGAGTGACGCGGCGCGAGACGCTGAAGGCAGGTGCCTTGACGGCCCTTCGAGGGTTTGGGCTGCATGAGTGGCGGCAATTAGCAGCCGCTGAGAAGCTGGGCGACGGCCCGGCCAAAAACGTCATCGTGCTGTTTCTGCTGGGCGGCGCCGCCACGCAAGACATGGTCGACCTGAAACCACACGCTCCGTCGGAAGTCCGCAGCCAATTCCGGCCGATCCCCACCAACGTGCCGGGCATCGAGTTTTGCGAGCATCTGCCGCTGCTGGCCCAACACGCCGACAAGCTGGCGGTGGTGCGGTCGGTGACGCATCAGGCCGGCTGCCACAATTGCCTGCCCTGTTACACGGGGTGGGATCTCGTCCCTCCGGACCAGCATCCCCGCGACAGCGATCCCCCCAGCATGGGGTCGGTGTGCGAGTACCTGCATCATCAAACATCCCTGCCACATGGCGGTGGACGGCCGGAAGCCGCGGACGTGCCCCAATATGTGTACATGCCGTGCTGGCTGGGCTGGGGACAATCGTTTCGCCGCGCCGGTCCCTATGGAGGCTTTCTGGGGAAACGGTACGATCCGCTGACCACCACCTGTCAGCCGTATTACGACAAAGACGGCGCGGCCCCTCGGCCGGGGAACCCTCAAATTGTGCGCGGCGTGCCGCTGCTGGAAGGCAGCCAGTTTCCCCCAGGCATCACCGTCGACCGGCTGCAGCGCCGGCAAGCGCTCCTCGATCAAATCGACGAAGGCCGCCGCCGGCTCGAATCCCAACTTTCGGCCGCGCAATACAGCCGACAGCAAGCTCAAGCATTCGATCTGCTCACGTCCTCGCGGCTGCGCACGGCCTTCGACCTGGAGCGGGAAGATCCGCGGACCGTGGAGCGCTATGGCCGCACGTTGTTCGGACAAAGCACGTTGATTGCCCGGCGGCTGATCGAACAGGGAGTGAAGTTCGTCAACGTGACCTGGGACCTGTTCTGGGGACCGGTGAACATCGATTACGACGCCTGGGACACGCACAACAACAATTTCGCCATCCTCAAGAACAACAAGCTGCCGGGCTTCGACCAGACCTTTTCCGCCCTCCTCGAAGACTTGCAGCAGCGCGGACTGCTCGATGAAACGCTGGTCCTCGTGACCAGCGAGATGGGCCGCACGCCCCGCATCAACAACAACTCCGGCCGCGATCACTGGACGTTTTGCTACAGCAACCTGCTGGCGGGAGGGGGAATTCGCGGCGGCACGGTATACGGAGCCTCGGACAGCCAGGCGGCTTTTGTGCAAGAGGACCCGGTGCGGCCGGCCGACATCTGTGCCACGGTCTACCACTGCTTGGGGATCGACCCGGAACTGCGGCTGCTCGACCGCACCGCACGGCCGGTCGAAATCGCACACGGCGGCCGCCCCATTTCCGCCATCCTTACCAACTAGTTCCTTGTCCGTCGTAGGCCATGCGGGGAATCTCCCCAAGGGTCTCCGCGCGGAACCAGCCGCTCACCGCCGTGTTCCCCCCGGGCAGACACGGTGCGCTCCGGCTCCTCGCGGCCATTCCCATGGCCATCCACAAAGCCGGACCCGCATCCCAGAGCGTCCCTCGATTCCAGAGAGGATGTAGACGGCCGCTGGCATCGTCGCCAGGCCATGGGTGGGGCGGCACGCCGTCGCCTCGAGAGCAGCCGTCGACCGTTGGGCTTCAATCGTTCAGGGGCTGCGCACTCCGCAAGTAGGCGAACAAGTCGCGGATTTGATCCGGACTGAGGTCCTTGAGTTGGCCTTCCGGCATGGGTGACTGCGGCAAGCGCCGCAATTCTTCAAGGCTTTCCCGCTCCAGTGACACCGTTTCGCCCACGGTGGTCCGCAGGACGACCACCTGCGGATCCTGCTCGACGAGGAAACCCGTCACCACGCGACCATCGTCGGTGACGGCCGCGTACAGCTCGAAGCCTTCCCGGATTTCCGCCGAGGGATTCAAGATGTTGACGAGCATCGCCCGCACATCGTCCCGCTTGAATGTGGTCAGATCGGGGCCGATCTGCCCTCCCTGGTCGTGCAGCTTATGGCATTTGCCGCACATCTGCATGTATAGTTTTTTGCCGGGATAGGGATCCCCGGCATGCTCCGCGAGGATGTTCGTTAGCCGCTCCAATTCCTGCTGCATTTCGGCGGTGGAAGCCCCTTCCACGGGCCCCCAAAGCTGCTGCACCCGGGCTTGCAATGGGGAATCGGGGTGCATGGTGAGTTTGCGCACCGTTTCCAGGGGAATCGACGTCTTCGCGATCACCCCCTGTTCCACGGCTTCCACGAATGCCATCGCCCAGGTTTTGCGGCTGGCCAGCAGCGCTTGTGCCACCGGCCGCACGTCGTCCGTCATTTGCGAATACTGTTTCAGCACGGCAGCGGGAATGCGGTCGTCGTTGAACGACGCCAGGGCCGACAACACCGCCCCGCGGACTGTGTCGTCCGCGGTTCTTTCCAGCACGCTCAGCAGCACCGGCAACGCGGCGGCTGGCCTGGTCTCGCCGAGCACCGCGGCCAACTCGGCGCGCCGCTGGGAAGGCGTTTTTTCGTCGGCCAGTTGCTTTAACGCTTCGGTCACGGCGGCCGGATCGTTTTGCCGAATCTTCAAGGCCAGCGAGCCCCCGCCGGCCGCCGCGAGGGCCTCGACCAGCTCCGCCGGCACATTCGACAGCGACCGCCCCTGGTAGGCTTCCTCGAAACCGCGCATCAGCGCGGCCGTGGCCTCGGGAGAGGGAGACTTCTTGAGCAAGTGGGCGCAGACGGCCAGGTCGGCCCGTTGTCCCGTGGCGGCAAACCGCCGCATCAGCCGCGACAAGATCTCCTTCTCGACCAGCGGTTCGCGCCACAACGCAGGGTCGTCGAACAGCGCCAGCACGGCGTCTCTGGCCGGTTTCACCTGGGCCTCAAGCGCCCACCAGACGAGCAAGGGATACCGCGGATCGTCGACATATGCGGAGCGCGTCAACAGATGACGGATGATGGGCAGCGCCTGATCGGCCCTGGCCATGCGCTTCGCGGAACTGGCCACCTGACACAACACATTCCGCTCCGTCTCCCCCTCGAGCGCGGCGCGAAACACCTCGTACAGTTGAGGCGTCAACGCACTGTGATGGTCGAACACCAACCGCCACGTCCATTCCCGGACCACGGGGGTGGGGTGCGCCACCGCCGCGGCACTCGCCTCCTCGGGCAGCGGCCCTCGCGCGTGCAACGCCCACAGGAGGTCCAACGCCGGACGCCCCGTGGCACGCAGCAACCGGTCGTGCAGCACGGCCGCGAGATGGGGATCCGGCCGGTCGGCCAGCAATCGCAGCGCCGTTTGTCGGTGCCAACGGTTCGGGTGCTCCAACAATTCCACGAGTTGCGGCGGCGACAAGCGTCCCAGGTCGGCCGGGGTCTGCACGGTTGGCGCCCGGCCGGCGGAAGGTTTCGCCCGAATGCGGTAAATCCGTCCCCGTTCCCGATCCATTCCCCCCTGATAATTCGCGGTATGCGCCAGTTGGCCGTCGTACCAGTCGGCAATGTAAATGTTGCCATCCGGACCGTCCTTGATGTCGACCGGCCGGAACCAGCTATCACCCGATTCGATCGCAAAGCCGAGATCGCGCGTTTTGAAGGTGCTGCCGACCGGCAGCAGCTCGCTGATCACCACATGGTTGTTCATGGGGTTGACGCCGAACAATTTTCCCCGATAGGCCGGGGGGAGGGCGTCTCCCTCGTAAATCAGAAAGTTATGAGTGAACCGGGCATAGTTGCCGTGCTCCATCGCGGGGAAATAGCCGAAACTATAGGGGTTGCTCAGCGCACCGTGCTTGCTGAAGCCTTTAATGAGGTAGCCTCCCTGCACATAGTGAAAGCCGTGCGTGTTGCCGCCATTGGAGCCGGAGAAGATCCGTCCGCTCGCGTCGATTTCGACGCTGAAGGCATTGCCGCCTCCCTCGCAAAAGATTTCGTACCGCCCCGTCTCCGGATGGTACCGCCAGATGTTTTGTCCCTGCGAAAACACGCCGGTCTTCTCGCCCGGCCGCTTGACATTGGCCGAAACGGTGCTCCCCTGAGCGGCGTACAGCCAGCCGTCCGGCCCCCAGCGCAAGCTGTTGACCACGGAATGCGTGTCTTCCAGGCCGAAGCCCGTCAGCAGCACTTCGGGATCGCCGTCGGGCACGTCGTCGTTGTTCTTATCGGGGTAAAACAGCAGGTACGGCGGATTCAGCACGAACACGCCGCCGCGGCCGCGGGCGAAGCTGGTGGCGATATTCAGTCCGTCGAGAAACGTGGTGTGTTTGTCGAACGCACCGTCTCCGTCGGTATCTTCATGAATGGTGATCTTGTCCGCCCCCTTGACCCCCCTGGGAGGCGGTTCGGGAACTTTATCGTACACGGCGCGCCACCATTGATCTTTGCTGATGAGCTTCAGACCGGCCGGCTCGGGATATTGCAAATAGTTCAGCACCCATAATCGGCCCCGCTCATCAAAGCTCAAATATAATGGCTGTGAAATCGTAGGCTCCGACAGCACCAGCTCCACTTCCAGATCGTCGGGCACCTTGAACAGGTCCCGCGACGCCCGCGGCGAGAGAGGCTGGTCCTGCGTTTGGCGGCGAATCACCGTGGCGAACGGCGAGAGTCTGGGCGGCGGCCCCACCCTGTCGAACGGGGCCAGCGTTGTCACCGGCTCCTTGGCCCACCGCAGATCATCGCCCGCGCGGAACTCCCATGTGCCTTCCAGCGAAATGGCTTCGTGATTGCCAAGCACCGCCGGCGCGCGTCCCTTGAAGCCCCCGGCGCCGTCGTGATCGTACACGCGGATGGCGACCGTGTTTGCCGCCCCAAACTTGACAAGATCCTCGGGCAAGACGTATCGGTGCTCGTTGGTGGCGAGGCCGCTGGTGTACTGCGGGGGCAGCGTCCCGCTGACGCCCACCTTCACTCCGTTGAAAAAGGTTTCGCAGGCGTTGTCCACCTTTTCAACGTACAGGTACAGTGCGCGGCTCTTCCAGGATTCGGGAATCGTCACGGCACAGCGGTACCAGGCGAAACCGTCGTAATCGGCCAACTCGGGACGATGGTTGTCCCATGTACCGGGCACGGGCATCCGCGTCCATTCCGGCGGAATCGCCTGCTGCTGCGCCGTGCCATCCTCGCTCCCGCACTCCCCCTGCGACTCCTCGCGGACCGGCGGCGGGGCTTGCCGCTGATCCAACCCGGCGGCCCACCTGATGCCGTTCAGCAGCAACCGCTGAAACGCCGGGGAGTCAAAATTGTGCGGATGTCCTAGGGAGGTGTAAAAGGTGCGGCCGCCGTCGGCTCGTTGAAAGGTCCAGGCCACCGGTTCGTGCTGCGCGATGCCTTCGCAGCGGCCGCGCAGCAATTCCGTGGTGTGGGTCCGCAGCGGTGACGTCACATACAACGAGCCAGCCACCTCCCATTCTCCGGAAGGAATGCCGTCGAGGATGGGATGCCGCACCCCTTCCAGCGGCCAGACCCACGCCTTCAAATCATTCCCATGGTGGTTGGAATAGTTTCCGCCGATAACGTCCCGATCCCATTCCGGCCAGTCGGCCAGTCCCTCGGGCGGAGGCTGGTTGCGGAGGTGAAAAGGATGGCTGGCCGTGCGGATGCCCACCACCGGCTTGCCCGCCGCGACATACCGACGGAAGCGGTCGAGCTGTTCCTTCGGCAGCGGCCGGCGGCGCACGCTGACCAGCAACACATCGGCGTCGTCGAGCACCTCCAGGCCGGGAAGATCGTAGCGCAGCCGGTTCCGATCCGCCCCCGCATCCTTCGGCACTGGATGACCAAACACGAAACTGACGCGAAACTCCTTGCCCAGATGAGCCGCGGCGAAGCGGGGCAGCGTTTCCTCGGTGCGGTACTCGTCTTCCGCCGAAACAATGACCAGATGCGGCCGGCGATCCTCGCGGAAACGGAATTCCTTGCCGTCCAGAAAATCGCCGCTGATGAGGGTTGGGCACCAATACTTTTCGATGTGCTCCACCACCAGATCGGTGCCCGTGAAATGGCTCACGAACGGCGGCCGTTCGGGGTTGTACATGGTGTCGGTCATGTCGCGCATCAGCGCCACATTCAGGCCCTGATACACCAGTTGGCGGATGGAGAAGGGGCGCCCCAACACGCACATGTTCGTGTGCACCCCCATGACGATCACGTTCTCGATGCCGCGCTGCCGCATCAGGTAGTAGGCCTCGGCGGAATCGGTGATGGCGTCTCCCTCGCGGATTTCCAGCGTGGCGATTTGTCGCGTCCACGGATAAGGATCGCCCTTCTTCCAGGTGGTGGGGCCGTCGCAACCTCCGTCGCTATCGTCGATGGGCAGCTTTCCTTCCCGTTCGGGGTCGAGATAGCACCAGCGCTCCAAGGGACGTGCAGTGGGCACGGGGGGCGCCTGCTGCGCCAATTTGCGACCGGGATGATCCTTGTAGAATTCCATGGTGTTGCTGGGACAATGAATGATGAGCACGCCCCGATGGCGGGCGGCTCGGAGCACCTCGTTCATCCGCGGGGCCATTTCGGCGACACGTGCCGCGGCGTTGGGACAGGTGTGCGTGTCCCACATATCGCACACCACAATGGCCGTTTTGGCGGGGTCCCATTGCCGGGTTTCAACCTCGGCCCGATACCGTCCCGTTTGCGGCGCGACCTCCACCCGTTTCCGCAGATGCAACGTCAACGGTTCGGCAGCCCAGACAACGCACAATTCCCAGGACCACGCCCACGCGGCCATGCCTAGGAGGGCCGTCAGACCCGCTCTCCACTTCCGGCTCCGTTTCGTCATGCGAGTCGCTCCGCAAAAGAAGGATCTATCGACGTAGTTTGATGGCTTGCCAAACGGAATGCCAGAGCGACGCCGTGGTTCACGGCCACGGACGGGCAGTTCGGCGATCAGTGACTGGATGTCCCAGGCGACAGACGGGTTGTCCGGCCGCCAGTGGGCCAGATTTTCCGCGAGACACCACGACACACGATCGGGAAAAAAGCAAAATCACTCCGTCGTAAGGACTTTGCGGGACCGCAGGATGTCGGCACAATGAAGCGAAAGGGCGCATGATAACGGCGCATGTTTGCGCGCGATGGCCGTGATGGAGCCGGCGAAGGACCTGGTGGTCGTCGTACCTGCTGATCATGAGGCGTCCGGGACATTCGGCGTTCGAGGAACCATGGTGCTTGCCGCTCTCCTGTTCGCTCAGCCGGCGTGGTTGGCGCCGGTGGCCCTCTTGGCGTTCCTCGCCGCAGTGCTGTTGTTCTGGCAGTATCGCCGCCTGGGCCGGGAGTCGGCGGGTTGGGTGCTGGTGGGAGTCGCCAAGTGGTTGGCCTTGGTGCTGCTCGCGATGTGCCTGGCTGAACCGTTGTGGAGCAGTCAGCGGGCGCGACCGGGGGCGAATCTGTTTTTGCTCGTCGCCGACAATTCGCAAAGCCTCACGCTGACCGACGCCGACGAAACCACGCCCCGCGGCGTCGCGTTGAAGAAGCTTCTCACAAACACCTCGGCCGCGTGGCACGTGCGGCTAGAGCAGGATTTCGAAGTTCGTCGGTATCAGTTCGATGGGGCCGTGCAGTTCGTCACCGATTTCCAACGATTGGATTTTCGGGGGGATCGGTCGGAACTGGGGGGCGTGCTCCGCTCGTTGCGTCAACGGCTCAAAGACAGGCCGGTAGCTGGGATGTTGTTGTTCACCGACGGCAATGCCACGGATGACATTCGGCCCGAGGATTGGGCGGGGTTGCCGCCGGTGTACCCCGTTCCGATCGGTCGCGGCGATCGGCAGCGCGATCTGGCGGTGTCGAACGTGGCCGTGACCACCACAGCCTTCGAAGATGCCCCGGTCACGTTGCAAGTCGAATTGAGCCACCTGGGTCTGGCGGGACAGACCGTGGTGCTCCGCGTTGCCGACGAAGCCGGCAAGACCCTCAAGGACGAGCGGTTGACGCTGGAAGATGCCGAGGTTGCCGCGGTCACGCGTTTTCAACTGCGGCCGACCGCGCCCGGGGTCACGTTCTACCGCGTGCACGCCGCGCTCGAGGAAAACGCGGCCGCGGCCGCCGTGCCGGAAGCCACTTTGGAGAATAATACGCGGCTGGTGGTGGTCGACCGGGGTGCGGGACCGTATCGGCTGTTGTATGTGAGCGGACGACCGAACTGGGAATTCAAGTTCTTTCGCCGCGCGCTGCAAACCGACGATCAACTGTCGCTGACCGGTTTGCTGCGGATCGCCAAGAAGGAAGCGAAATTCGACTTCCGCGGCCGCGAAGGGGAAACGGCCAATCCGCTGTTTCGCGGGTTCGACCGCGTCGATGAAGACACCGAGCGCCACGACCAACCCGTGTTGGTGCGGATTGACCCGCACACGCCCGACGAATTGCGCGACGGCTTTCCCAAAACGGCCGAGCAGCTTTACCGCTACCACGCCGTCATTCTGGATGATCTGGAAGCCGAGTTCTTCACGGCGGAGCAGCTCTCCCTGTTGGAGCGGTTTGTTTCGGAACGCGGGGGCGGGTTGCTGGTGCTTGGCGGTCAGGAATCGTTCCGACAGGGGAATTACCACAAGCCTCCCCTGTCGCGATTGTTGCCGGTGTATTTGGATGCCGTGCAGACGGCCCCTCCCGCGGCGGGTTACCGTTTGGCACTCACGCGGGAAGGCTGGCTGCAACCGTGGGCAAGGCTGCGCTCCACCGAGGCGGAAGAACTGCTGCGGCTGCGTCAGGTGCCCGGATTGTTAGCGCACAACACCGTCAGCGGCGTCAAGCCGGGAGCCTCGGTGATTGCCGAAGTCGTCGATCCGCAGGGCCGGAAGCAGCCGGCCCTGGTGTATCATCGGTTCGGTCAGGGACGTTGTGCCGCGTTGCTGGTGGGCGATTTGTGGCGCTGGCAATTGGGGCAAACCGACGAACTGCGGGAGAAGGACGATCTCGGCAAAGCCTGGCGGCAACTGCTGCGCTGGCTGATTGTCGACGTCCCCAGCCGGGTCGAGCTGCATGCCGACGTGCAACACGGCGCCAGTTCCCCCGTCGTGAAGTTGACGGCGCGCGTCCGCGACGCGGAGTTCCATCCGCAGGATAATGCCGGTGTGGCGCTGAAAGTGCTGCCCCCCGAGGCTCCAGCCCTGGTGTTGCCCGCGGAAGCCTCGCTGGACGAACCCGGAGTGTACACGGCGGTGGTGGCCAATCGGCCGGCAGGCGCCTGGCGCGCGACGGTGGACGTGACCGATGCGGAGGGAAATCCCTTGGGACAAGCGGCCACGGGGTGGTCGGCCGATCCCGCGGCCCATGAATTCCGCCGCGTGGCCCCCGATCGCGAACTGTTGGCGCGTCTGGCCAAAGACACGGGCGGAAAGATGGTTGAACTTGCCGACCTGGAAGCCTTCACCGCCACGCTGTCGTCCCGCTCCGCGCCGATTGAGGAAACCGCCACCACTCCCTTGTGGCATCATCCGCTGATATGGTTGGCCATCCTGGCGGGCCTGTGCAGCGAATGGGCCTACCGCCGCAGTCGGGGTCTGCCATGAACGCTGTGTTGACGTTGACCGCGACCTTGTTTTTTGGCGCCGATGTGGCTCCCACTGCCGACGTCCTGGTGGTCGTTGGCGCACCAGGCACGCCGGAATACGGCAAACAGTTCGACGAGTGGGCCAGCCGCTGGGAACAGGCCGCCCAACGCGGAGGCGCCTCGGTCACCCTGCTCGGCCGCGCCGCGGAAGCAGTCCCCACCGATCGCGAGCGCTGGCAGACCGCGCTCGAGCGTGCGGCGGAAGAGCGGCAGCGGCCACTGTGGCTGGTGCTGATCGGTCACGGCACGTTCGACCGCCGAACGGCGAAGTTCAATTTGCGCGGTCCCGACGTCTCCGCAGCCGACCTTGCCGGTTGGCTCAGCCGGCTCGAGCGGCCAGTCGCCGTGATCGACTGCACCTCCGCCAGCGCGCCGTTCCTGGCGGCGGTGTCCGGTCCCAAACGGATCGTGATCACCGCCACCAAAGGAGGCCATGAGCAGAACTTCGCCCGGTTTGGCGACTTCCTCTCGCAGGCCCTGACGGATCCTCTCGCCGATCTCGATAAAGATGAGCAGGTGTCGTTGTGGGAGGCGTTTCTGGCGGCCTCGCGGCGCACCGCCGAGTACTACCAAACCGACGGCCGTTTGCAGACCGAACACGCGCTGTTGGATGACAACGGCGACGGACAGGGGACGCGGGCCGATGAGTTTGTCGGCCTGCAACCCGCCCCCCAGGCGCAATCTCGTGCCGCCGCCTTGGATGGCACGCTCGCCCACCAATGGCACTTGATTCCCAGCCCGGCCGAGTCGGCCCTGCCCCACGACGTACGCACCCGTCGCGACGCGATCGAGCTGCAAGTCGTGGCCCTCAGGCGCCGTAAATCAGAGCTTCCCGAGACCGAATACTACGCCCAACTCGAAGCCTTGCTGGTGGAACTGGCGAAACTCTCGTTGGGGAAGTGATCCTTCGCGCGAAGCCGCCTTGGCTTGTCGGTATGTCCCGCCGACTGGCCCTGGCGGTACGTCTCGGTGATTGGCCCGGCCAGTAAGTCTTGCGGACTGACCCTTGGCGGTACGTCTCGGTGATTGGCCCTTCCGGTACGTCTCGGTGATTGGCCCGGCCGGTATGTCTTACGGACTGGCCCTGACGGGGTGTCCCGCGGACCAATGGCCAGGCCTTCTCATGGCTGGCTGCCGCCTGAAATCCTGCCCGTGGCCTTGTTCCGCCGCGCTGGCTCCCGGATACTGGGAAACGAGTCTCTCCTGCTCCGTTAAAGCGAATGACCGTGGCCCGTCAAGCAGCGGCACGTTATCTGGTGCGATACGGTACCGTTCCCGAAGTGGCGCGGTTCGTCAGCGAATTATCCTTGACGCGGGGAGACACCGTGGTGGTGCGATCGCCCCGAGGTCTGCAATTGGGAACGGTCTTGGAGCGCGAACGGTCGCTGGAATCCACGATGACCGACGAGGTGCCCGCCATCGAACGTCGGGCGGAGCCGGCGGATCTCGCGATGGCGGCCCGCTTGCAGCGGGCCTGTGAGACCGAATACCCGGAATGGTGCCGTCGGATTTCCGAATGGGAGCTTGCCGTCGAGTTGCTCGATCTGGAGTGGACGCTCGATGGACGCAAGCAGATTTTGTACGTCCTGACCGAACGGGGGCCGGATGCCACGCGGCTGGCCTTGCAGGCTGCCGCCGCGGGCTTAGGCCCCATCGAAGTTCAACCCGTTCAGCACGAGGGACCGGTGCCGGTCGCCGGTCATGGTTGCGGTTCGGGGGGGTGCGGTTGCCGCCACGAACCCATGTTCCAGCACCCCGCGCCGCCCGCGTTGCATCGCGGCGCCTCGGATGATTCCCCATGAGCGAATTCTCGTTTGCCCGCGCCCGCGAGCAGTTTCAAACCCACGGCGCGGAAGCCTTGTTCGAGCTGTTGTGCCAGGACCTGCGCGCTCGGCACGATTTTCACAAACTGTTCGACGCCCTGTGCCTGCGGAAAAAATACGCGCTGGGATTGCCGCTGGGACGGCCGACGGCGTTCGACGACGTGCCAGCGTCGTTGCGAGACGAATTCGAGTCGGCCTATGTCGCGGCGGCCCGCGAGGTCGGTCATTTATTGCTGGCCGACGGCAAAATTCCGCAGGCCTGGATGTATTTCCACGCCATCCGCGAAACGCAACCCATTCGGGAGGCGCTCGATCGGTACCCGATCCCGCGCGAATCCACCGAAGAATCCGAAGAACTGATCGACCTGGCCCTGTACAAGGGCGTGCATCCCGTGAAGGGGGTGGAAATTCAACTGCGGACGCACGGCACGTGCAGCACCATCACCGCGCTGGATCAGATGTTTCCCCGGCTGAATCCATCAGACCGTGCTGCCTGTGCGGCCGTGCTGGTGCGGTCGCTGCACGCCGATGTGCTCCAGTCGGTGCAGCGAGATGTCGCCCAGCGGATGCCGTTCGCGCCGCCAGCGGCAACCTTGCGGGAACTGATTGCCGGTCGGGAGTGGCTGTTCGCCGACAACAATTATCACATCGACTGTTCGCACCTGCATTCGGTGGTGCGGTTCGCCCGCTCGTTGTCGCCCGAGGCCCCCGAGTTGGCCTTGGCCCGCGATTTGGCCGAGTACGGAGCACAGCTCGCCCCGCAGTTCCAATACGCGGGAGAGCCGCCGTTTCGAGACTTCTACCCGGCACACATCGAATTCTTCAAGTTCCTGCTGCGAGAAGATAGCGACCGCGCGTTGCATTACTTCCGCGGGCAGCTCGAGCGCGAAACGGAAGACATGGACCGCGCCCTGACGGCCTACGTGATGGTCGACCTGCTGGTGCGGATGGGCCGCTTCGCCGATGCCCTGCCCATCGCCGAACGGCATCTCTTGAATGCGGATGCCGAATTCGCAACCGCGTTCGGCGAGTTGTGCGAAAAGGCCGGGCGCTTCGATGTCTTGCAGCGGGTTTCGGAGGCCCGCCACGATCCGGTGACGTTCACCGCGGCGCTGTTGCAGGAACAGGCGGCGAGACCAGTGGCACAGGGTTCCGCGGCGGGCTGAGCAATCGCAAAGGTACTCCCCTGCGCTAGGCGGCATGGTCGCCGCGACACCGCTGCCGCGGCGGACTTCCCCTCGGTTGATGTTTCATGAAACGGTCTTCCGCCGAGCATCTCGTACTCAATCGGAGCGCCTGGAATCGCTTGTCGGACGGCAGCACGTTTGCCCGCGTCGCCACCGACGAGGAATGCCGCGACCCCTTGCGCACGCTCGATCATCGGGGCTGGTTGCCGCCCTCGGTGCAAGGCTTGGAGGTGCTGTGCCTGGCTTCGGGAGGCGGCTGGCAATCGATTCTGTACGCGACGGCCGGCGCGCGAGTGACGGTGGTGGACTTGAGTCCGGGCATGCTGCGCCTTGATGAACGGGAAGCCGCCCGCCGAGGTCTCTCGGTCCGCACGGTCGAAGGCTCGATGGACGATTTATCGATGTTCGCCGAGGCTTCCTTCGACATCGTGCATCAGCCTGTCAGCACGTGTTATGTTCCCGACGTGGCGGCCGTCTATCGGGAAGTGGCGCGCGTGGCCCGCGATCACGCCCTGTACATCAGTCAGCACAAACAACCCGCCAGTTTGCAGATTACGCATCGCGACGAACGGGACCGCTACGTCCTTGGCATCGAATACTACCATTCCGGACCGCTCCCCGCCGCGACCGACCGCACGTACCGGGAAACAGGCGCCACGGAATACCTGCATCGGTGGGAAGAACTGATCGGAGCGCTCTGCCGGGCGGGATTCGTCCTCGAGGACTTGCGCGAACCTTGCCGGGCCGATCTCCGCGCGGAACCGGGGAGCGTCGGCCATCGGGGACGCTATGTGGCGCCGTATGTGCGGCTGAAAGCCCGTCGAGTCGCCCGGAACAAGGTCGCGGAGCAATCTCCGCGGCAGTTATGGATGCCCGAATGACAACGGATGCCCGAATGACAACGGATGCCAGACGGGCAACGGATGCCAGACGGGCAAGGGTTGCCAGATGGGCAAGGGTTGCCAGACGGGCAAGGGTTGCCAGATGGGCAAGGACTGCCAGACGGAGACGGGATCACGGAATGACCAGGGGAGCCGGAACGACTTCCGCCCCGGGAACACACGTTCCCCGGGCGGAATGCGATGATCAGCACACGCACCAGCGGCTTCCGGTTGGTTCGCAGGGCGCTCAATTCGCCGTCACGGTGATCCAACCGTCCACCATGTGAATCCGGCTGACCTGTGCCTGCACGGTCCGTTTTGGTCCCTGGAGCTGGAACCTGGCGCTCACGGCCCGATCCGGCAAGGCCGCCGAGATTTTGCTGTTCATCACCCGCCGCTCGATGGGGCGGATGTCTCCATCCACCCCCACGATTTCGAGGGCATCGCGGGTGGCGAGAATCTTGTCTCCCTCGACCTTGAAGTAGATCGGCGCCGTAATCTGCTGCGTGGGAATCGGATCTTTCCCTTCCCGGACCAAACCGGCCCGAATGGTGAGGATCAGCATGCCGTTGCGGAATTGCACCCGCAGCGGATCCTGTTCGGCGAACGCCAGCTTGGCGGGTGTTTTGTCTTCTTCCTCTTCCTCGGCCGTCTGCTCGACGGGTGCCGGGGCCGCGGCGGCCGCTTCCGGCGCGCGGAACTTGAATTCACGGGCCAACGCCTTGGAGAGGAATTGCTCCACATGTTTGCGCAATTCCTCTTCCGTCAGGGTTTTGCCCGCCAGTTCCAGGCGGTCGATGGCGTTGTTGACCACCGATTCATGCAAGGCCAGGGTGGCGCCCGTCTGCTCGGGCAGCAACTGCGGCGCCGCAGCGCCGCCACCCAGCTCTTCGTCGGCCATCAACCGGGTCGACAGCCGGAGCGACTGGTCCGTCGATTGATAACGTTGCGCATCGGGATACAAACCGGTCGCCCGCAATCCCGCGAACAGTTCATTTTCCAACCGCTTGCCCGAATCGGCAAAGGCGCTGTCCACTTCGGCATTGAACTTCGGCAACACGCGATCGTAGATGCGACTGCGGGCGATCGCCTCCGATGCCCCGCGGCGATTGGCTGCTTCCTGCATGGCGATCCGCTCCGCCGCGCGGCCGAACAGCCCGCCGGAGTAACGGGTGGTCGCGCCGGTGGGGGTGTTGGTGGCCACCACCGAGAGGGTCCCCGGTTGCGTGCGGAACGTGGTGCCGTCGAAACTCACTTCCTTCCGCCCCACGAACGTGTGGTATCCCGAGGTATACACGGTGGCCTCACTGGTGGTTCCCGCCGTGTTCGACTGCACGGTGCCATTCAGCACCAGATCGAACCGCACCCGGTCGGCAGCCGGTTTGAGATCGACCGACACGGTGGTGGACGTCGTCTGCCAGCCGCCCACATTCGCCCCCAGAATGTAATCCCGCACCTGTCCGGTCTCCGTGCGGGCATCGGCCAGCAAGCGGCTGAGGAACTGCTCGGACGCGACGATCCGCACATTGAAGTTGAAGTAGTGCGTGCTGAGGACCGTTTGCAGCCGGTCGCCGCCATCCGCGGCAAGCTCTCGCACCTTGCGCCAAACGGCACGGGCTTCGCGCGCCGCCGAAGAACTGGCCGATGCTTCGTAGTCTTCCAGGGCGGCGACCAGCTTCTTCAATTCGTCGCGGAGGGCGGCCGAATTGTCGGCGGGCAGCGGTGCGGCCAGTGCGGCGAGATGCTCGGCGATCGCCGCCTCCAACGCCAAAAAGGCCGGGCGGCTAAGGAACTGCTTCTGCGATTCGTCGGTGAGGGTCTCGCGCTTGGCGAGCCGCGATTTGGTGGCGTTCAACGCTCCGGTGGTGGCCTCCTGGTCGGGGGAGCCTGTCAGGGCGGACCGCAAGTCGTCCGCCTTGATGTAATTGAGCCACGCCGGTCCTCCGGGAAATGTCTTCACGTCTCGTTCCAAGGCGTCCAAAGCCGCGCCGACGGCATTGGCCTTGGCCGCAATCCGCCGGGCATGGGCCGCTTGGGGGTCGGCTTCCAGCGTATCGAGCAGGGCCTCCGCCAAGGCCACCCGCCGCGCCAGCGGACTATGCAGACTGATGAGGGGCAAGTGAATGGAAGCATATCTGGCGTCTTGCAAGGCCTTTTCCATGACGGCCAGCCGGGCCTTCAAGTCGGCCAGATGTTGACGTTGCGTGGCGGCGTCCCCTTCCAGGGCGTAAAAGCGTTGGATGGCGGCGGCGGTTTGTTCCCCCCACTCCTTCCAATTCGGGCCTAGCGGGGCAAACGCTTCCGCCGACAACTCGGCCGGAACCTGCTCGCTGAAAATGCCCTTCAAGCCGGGCTGCGCGGTACCCACTTCCAATGCGCCCGCGGAGGCAGCCAACACCGCCAACAAGGCTGCGGCAGCCAGCCGGTTGGTCCAGCGGCGCTGCCGACGCAATCCGTTCCGCTCATCTGTCTTCACTGCCAACGTCCCATCCGTCATACGTTCCACTCCGTTGCCACGATCCCCGTGGTGTCATCCGATTGGTGGTGTCATCCGCTCAGTGGCTCAACTCGTGTCGGTAGCGTCGCCGTGGGAGGAGATATCGACACCCGAGATCGGCGGTCCGAAACAGGGCCGCCTGTCCTCCCCAGGCAAGAATCTGGTTTGACAGAGACGTTCCTCGCGCTCCGTTGGACCGCACGAGTCGGCACAACCCGCAAAGTCTGCCCGGCCGTCCCAGTCTACAGAGACGAATAGATGGATTCAAACGTCCAGCGCCACGCCGTGGTGAGCGAGCTGTCGCAACAATTCGGGCACGCCTTGGAACACCTCGGCATGCCAGCCAAAGCGGCGCCCCATGTCGACATACGTGGGAATGTCGTCCGTGTAGAACGCCTCATGCGGAGCACAGTGCAGCGCGGCCGACGCCGCTTCGTAGATGGCCGCTTCCGGCTTCATGGCTCCGACCTGAAACGACACCACCAGTTCGTGAAATCCGTTCAGTACGTCGAATTGCCGCCGCACGTATTCCAGATGCCACGCCTGGGTGTTCGATAACAGCACCAACCGCAGTCCCGCGGCCCTTAACTGCGCGAGGACTGGCACCAGCGGTTCGTTCAGGGTGAAGATCTCGGCGGCAGCGGACTGGACCCGCTGGCGGTCGAGCGGGCGTCCCGCACGCTGTTCGATGCGCTGATGAAACTCGTCGGCCGTGATGTCCCCCCGTTCAAAGGCGTGCTCCCAGCCCTCGTCGAACAGCCAGCGGCGAACCTCGGCAGCGTCCTGTCCGCACAGGGAGGCGATTTGCCGGCACATCCGCTCGTGGCTGAAATGCAGCAGGACATTGCCCATGTCGAAAACGACGGTGCGCAGCATACGGCCTTCCTGACGCTCGCGACGATTCAAGTGTTGATTGCTTCGCCAACGATGGTATGGTACTCGATGAGCGGCACCTGCCACCGTCCTGTTCGCGTTTCCCGGCGCGTCTCGAGCGCCGAATGGTTCGCGCGGAGACATTCCCCGGCGTGCGCTGGGCGTGGTGACTCAGCGGTTTGCGCAGGGGTAGATCCCTGTTTTCGTGCAAGGAGCAATTCATGAGCGGCCCCATCGTCCGTACCGGCACCAATCCGAAATTCTGGGCCAACTACGATCGCGCCTTCGGCAAAGCGTCGGCGGAGTCGTCGGCATCCACCGGTGAAGCTCCTCCGGCGGCGCCACCTGCGCCGGCTCCGTCCTCCGCGGCCCCCGCCAAACCCGCCCCCAAACCAGCCAGTCCCAAAGCCGCCGCGAAGAAGAAGGCGGCCAAAAGCAGCCCCAAGGCGGCCAAAAAAGCGGCCAAGAAAGCCGCCAAGAAAAAGAAGAAGTGAACTTCCGCACGGGCTTGCCCGGCCGTCGGCGCGGTCCCCCGAGGCCCGTCGGCGTGGTCCCCCGAGGCCCGTCGGCGTGGTCCCCCGAGGCCCGTCGGCGTGGTCCCCCGAGGCCCGTCGGCGTGGTCGTCCGAGGCCCGTCGGCGCGGTCCCCCGAAGCCCGTCGGCGTGGCTGCCCGCAACCGCGTCCCGAGATTCCAACTTGCGCGACGCTCGCTTCATCGGGACGGCTGACCCGCTTGCGGAAAGCACGCGACAAGCTCACTGTAGGATCGGCTCTCTGATGCCCCTCCGGCAACGGAACAAACGGAACAACATGGCGGCATGGCTGCGAGCGTGGTGGTTGATGGTTGCCTGGGGCGCGATCGGCGTGCTGTTCGGGTTCGGGAGTGTGCCGGCAATCGCTGAGGAACAGGCGACCCGCCGACCGAATGTCCTGTTTCTGGCCATCGACGACCTGAACGACTGGATTGGCCCGTTGGGGGGGCATCCGCTCGTCAAGACGCCTCATCTCGATCAACTGGCGGAACGCGGGACGGTGTTCCTCAACGCCCATTGCCAGGCCCCGCTGTGCAATCCGTCGCGCACCAGCCTGATGTTGGGCTTGCGACCGACCACCACCGGAATCTACGGCCTGGCTCCCTGGTTCCGAACCCTGGAGGCGTGGCGGGAGCGAGTGACTCTGCCTCAAAGTTTCCGTCAGCAAGGTTACCGCACCCTGACGGCGGGCAAGGTGTATCACGGAGGCGCGGGGGGGCCGCAGCAGCGATTGCACGAGTTTGATGTGTGGGGCCCGGCGGGAGGCGTGGGGGTCAAACCGGCGGAGAAGCTGATTCCCCCCACGCCCATGGGCAACCATCCCCTCATGGATTGGGGCGCGTTTCCGCACCGCGACGAAGACAAGGGGGACTATCAGGTAGCCAGTTGGGTGATTCGCCAGTTGCAGTCGCTGCCGCGCGAGCAGCCGTTTTTTCTCGCCGCCGGCTTCTTTCTCCCCCATGTGCCGTGCTACGCCACGCAGCCGTGGTTCGATTTGTATCCCGACGAGGACCGCATTTTGCCGCTGGTGCTGGACGACGACCGTGCCGATACGCCGCGGTTTTCCTGGTACTTGCATTGGCACCTCCCCGAGCCGCGGCTGGCCTGGGTTCGCGAACACAACCAATGGCGCAATCTGGTGCGGTCTTACCTGGCATGCATCAGTTTCGTCGACGCTCAAATCGGACGTGTGATGGATGCCCTCGACGCCACGGGCCTGGCGGACCACACCATCATCGTGTTGTGGAGCGATCACGGCTGGCATCTAGGCGAGAAAGGCATCACCGGCAAAAACACGTTGTGGGAACGTTCGACGCGGGTGCCGCTGATCTTCGCCGGACCGGGCGTCACCCCAGGCGGCCGATGTGCCGAACCCGTCGAACTGCTCGACCTGTATCCCACCCTGCTCGAACTGTGCGGCCTGCCCGCGCGCGATGATCTCGAAGGACACAGCCTGGTTCCGCAATTACAGAACGCCCGCACGCCGCGCGAATGGCCGGCCATCACCTCGCACAATCAGGGAAATCACGCTGTGCGCTCCGTCCGCTGGCGCTATATTCACTATGCTGACGGCACCGAGGAGCTGTACGACCTGCAACACGATCCGCGGGAATGGAACAATCTGGCTCACGACCCGGCATTTGCCGCCGTCCTCGCGGAACATCGCCGGTGGTTGCCCAAGCTCGATGTCCCCCCCGCCCCCGGGAGCGCCGACCGGGTTTTGACTTACGACGCCGCCACCGATGAAGCCGTGTGGGAAGGACGGCCAATCCGTCGGACTGATCCCATTCCTCAGTAACGGTCCACCGCTCGAGCTGGTTGCGGCTGGAGTAACCGACCGCCGCTCGAGCTGGTTGCGGCTGGGATCGCGCGTCGGTCCGCTGCCGCGTCCTGACGGCTTAAACGACTGGCGGATTCGACAGCCGAACGTGCAAGCTGGCGCCAACAGGGGCGCTGTCACGAACGGCTTAACCGCCCGGCGGCGACATTGTCAGGGAAACACCTCGACCTGAGCCAGGCCGGCGATTTCCGCCGCCGTCGTCCACCGCGTTTCCAACGCGGAGAGATACCCCAACTGGGCTTCCACCAGCGCCCGCTGGGCCTGCAACAACCGCAGGAAATCGAATTGTCCCTGATCGAAGGCCTGCTGGATGATCTCCACGCCTTCCCGTGCCAAGGGAATGATTCGCTGCTCGTAGCGGGCCACCAATTGATCGGCGGCCCGAAACCGTCCCTGAGCATCGGCCATCTGGCGGGCCAACTGGTTTTGCACCGTATGGATGTTTTCCATCGCTCGAGTCACGCCGGCCTGCGCGGCGAAGATGTTGCCCTGGTTTTTGTTCCACACCGGCAAGGGGACGGCCGCTTCGAGAAGGGTGATGTTGTTGGTGCTCAGCAGTTGCCGCATGTACCCAGCCGTCACCGTGACGTTGGGAAAAGGCTCCACGCGGGCTCGACGGAGCAAGATGCGTTGCCGTTCGACCTCCTGCTCCGCGATCATCACGTCGGCATTGTAGGGAACGTAGCCGTCGACGACGGTTTGGGCGGCAAAGGCCTCGAGGGAAATCCGCAAGTCCCCAGTGACGCGGGCGATCGGCCAGGTCCGCACCCCCATGCTGGCGGCGAGTTCCCGGCGCGCCGCCGCGAGCAAGGTTTCGGCGTTCTGCAAGTCCACTTCGGCTTTTTCGACCTCCAGTTGAAACAACAGGGTGTCGCTCCGCGTGCCTTCCCCGGCCGCTTGCAACCGAGCGGCCGCGTCTTCCGACTTTCGCGCGATCGACACCAACTTGCTCAAGGTGTCGACCCGCTGTTGACCGGCCAGCACGGTGAAATATCCCTGCCGCACGGCGGTCAACAACTCGAAGCGGGTTTTCACGAATTGGTACTCCGCTTGAAACACCTCCCGACAAGCCGCGGCTTGATCAAGCTGGAGCTTATGCTTGGTCACAATCTCCTGGCTGAGCTGGGCGAAATACTGACTGTCGACGCCTCCCAACTGCATCGCGCCGCCGTTGAGCGTGGGGTTGGGATACAAACCGGCCTGATGGGCCCGGCCGCGGGCGGCATTCACCTCGGCGGCTGCCTGACGCAACGCGGGGCTGTTCCCCTCCGCAATGGCGATCAGCGCGGCGAGATCGTACTCCGCCGCGGTCTGGTTGGGGGCGAGAGGCGAATCGTCCTGGGCTGAGGCGGAAGTTGCCGCAAGGGCGAGCAGCGCCATCCCTAACCGGCCGAATTGGCCGAACTTCGACTCTGCCGCGAATCGCATGACATCCATTCCAGGTGGATCGGGAAAGACCCTGGAAGGCATCGAACCGATACGCCCCGCAACTTCATCACCAGCCGCATCACCGACAGAAGCCGCAAAAGCGTCAAAGTTTGCCCGACTGCAATCGACGGACGGAATTCAGACGCAACCGGACAGTGGGATGGGTCATGGCGCAACCGGCCGCGACGGCGGGAGACCGCCCCTCAAGGCGGATAACCCCTCGCGCAACGCGGCCTGATAAATCCACAAATCGCCGCTGTAGGCCAACATGCGGAACCCCCGCTCCAGCAGCCTGCGACCGGAGGGAACATCCCCCGCCATGATCCCAGCCACTTTGCCCGCCGCGCGGCAAGCGTCCAACACGCGGGCTTCGCACTCCAGAAATCGAGGATGCTCGAACTGACCGGGAAGTCCCAGCGAATTGGCCAGATCGAACTGACCAATCCACAGCACGTCGATCCCCTCCACCGCCGCAATCGCCTCGACGTTTTCCACCCCGGCCTGGGTTTCGATTTGGGCGATCAGCAACGTTTCGCGATTGGCGGAAGCGATTTTTTCGGCAAGGTCGCCGGCCGTGTAATCGTCGTGGGCAATGCCGAACGCCGCTCCCCGGCGACCGACCGGCGGATATTTGGCCGACTGCACCAAGCACCGGGCCTGTTCAGCCGATTCGCACATCGGAATCATGATCCCCGCCGCCCCCATGTCCAGCACGCGGGCCACGAAATGGTATTCCGTGGCGGGAATGCGGACCGCGGGCATGAGGGGAGTTCCGCGCGTGGTCGCCAACAACAGGCGGATCGTTTCCACGCTCCAACCCGTGTGCTCCATGTCGAACACCACGAACTCGGCACCGGCCTCCGCGGCCAATCGTGCCACGCCGGTGGTGTTGAACTCGAAGACAAACGTCCCCAGCGACGTGCCGCCGCGCAGCAGCTTCTGTTTCACCGCATTGGATTTCATGGAAGCAGCATCCCGGAGAGCACGGCGGCCATCCACTCGTTGGCCATCCATTCGATGGCCATTCACTCATTGGCCATTCACTCATTGGCCATTCACTCA